>Ga0247739_10000012_pt1 | contig 334511 bp, 278 predicted proteins | sample UWRJL058202B2_FD_180943 | JGI IMG/M metagenome (GOLD analysis project Ga0247739, IMG submission 180943) | Plant litter microbial communities from Arlington Agricultural Research Station in Wisconsin, United States - UWRJ-L058-202B-2 | ecosystem: Environmental > Terrestrial > Plant litter >... | reverse complement strand
CCGTGATGGTTGGCCTTGCTTCCTTCATTAAGTTGGTGCTGCTGCTGAATACGGAAAGGTTCTCGTCCTGGTTGCTTATTTTGGGTATGTCCTCCCCGTCAATGGCGGCGGAGAAGTTGTCTGCAAAGAGGATGTTGGCACCGTCAAAGCCGTTGTTGGCAGCCAGCAGTGCAGTGTTGGTTAAGCCGATGGCCAGTTTTCCTGTTAGTGAACCTTGCGTCCTGAAGACATTGGTAATGGTACTGCTCTTGTGTGTTTCCTTAAAGGTCAGCACAGGCGTAGCAGAGGCGGTCTTTACAAATATGGCCTGGCCGGGCTGAATGTGCTGGTTGACAGCAGAGTTTACTGCTCCCCCATTGGTACCGTCTGATTTGTCCCAATATACATAGGCACCATGGGTACTCCTTGTTGGGTCCCACGCATAGTAGTAGTCTTCCAGGTCTGTTGCATCTGCATGGACAAGGTCCCAGTTTACAGGCGATACATAAGGATTGCCCACTAGGCTGAAACCTGCTGTTGGCCCACCTGTTGTTGTGTTAAGTGTTGGCATGCCCGTGGTATTTGTTCCATTGCCCGGATAGCCAAATACGATGTTCCCTGTTAGCAATGTACCAGTGGCACGCAAGGTGGTGGCGGAGTTGGTGGCCAGTGCCGCAATGGTAAGGTCCACGGTCCTGTCGCCCCTAACCAGTAACCTGTATGCATTCCCTGCTTTGAGCGTAGTTGCATTTGTATTGGCAATGCTGCCCCATGTTTGTGCTGCATTGCTGAAGAGGAAGAGAGAAGGGTTCCCTGTCATTGTTCCGTCAAAGCCATTGGCCTGGTCCACTGTGCTGCCAGCAATATGGGTTCCGTATCCTGCAACAGGGTTGGCCGTGCTGCTTGTTGCACCCTCCTGCCAGTTGGCTTTAATAAAGCTGGTGGTGGTTACACCTGGTGTCAATAAACGGAAGGCACGGTTGCTGGATGGTATGTAACGCTCAACGGTTACATTGCCGGTAATGGCACCACTTGTTCCAACTGCTGCAATGCTGGCGGTTCCACTTGCATCGCTCTTTAGGGTAAGATTGCTGCCGGTGGCCAATGTTGCACCTGCACCAATGTTCACTACACCGGGGGCGGCTCCAGCAGTAATGGCCAACGCTGTGCCCAATGTGGTGCTTGCCCCTGCACCTAAGCTGAGTTCCCTCAATATCCTTGAACCCGATGTGAAGTTCAATGTGCCGGCTGCACCACTAAGTGCCAAACCGGAAGTGGATGAACCTGTTATGGTACCTGTTCCGCTAACAGCATTACCAATAGTCAACACCTTTCCGTTTAAGTCCACACTGGTACCTGCATTCAGTACAAGGTTACCAATGGTTCTGGCCATATCCAAGGTTGGCATTTGGGGGGCTGCTGCCGGCACCACAATATTGGCACTGGCTACTGGCACCGTTGAGCCTTCCCAGTTATTGGCCGTGTTCCAATCGGTGGTGGAAGCACCCGCTGTCCATAAACCTGCACCGATAAACTGGTCGGCACCCATATCCGGGAACAGGCCCCTTGCCTCACAGTCCATATCGTCAGTAACACTTAAACCCGTGGCACCGCTACCGTTCAGGTTGGAAATATTGGCAGCATTCATATTATTGATATGCAAGTCTGCCGCTGAAATGAAGGCCGGCAATATGTTTTTTGCATTGCCATCCTTTAATGTTACCGCTTGCAGGTCACTGACGGTACGCCGTGCAGTTGGGCTGGTCATGCTTCCGGTGCCGCCAACATTAAAGGTGTTATCCGTGCCAGATACAAAATAGTTGTTGTTGCTAGAAGTAAGGTTGGTAAAGGGGGTGTAGCCGTATACTATGGCAAATTTGAAGCTGCTACTACCGGTTTGCGTATTTACCAGGATATTGTTGCGTATGTCAACAATAGGGTTGGTGCCACCAATGTACAACGCATAGCTCCTGCCGTCTGCTGCCGAAGACATGGTAACGGTATTGTGGTAAATTTTGGTGGACGAGGTTCCACCGCCGCCGCCAATAAAAATACCGGTGCCAAAGTTGGCAACAAGCGGGTTGGTGGTAGATACACCACTTACGGTATTGTTTGAAATTTCATTGGTACCGGTGCCCGTGCCTACCTGTGCAACAAAAATGCCGCATGAGGTACCCGAAAATGAGTTAAGGATTGCACCAATGGTATTTCTTGAAATGGTGGCATTGGTCACTTCGTTTCCTGTAGCGGTGGCTACACCAATATCAATAGCACCAAGGCTGATACCAAATGCGTCTTCCACTGCACCGCCTGACGCTACCCCCGAAATATTGTTTCCCGAAATGCTGATATTGTTTTCAAAACCAACAAATACACCTGCCTTTCGCACGTTATTGGGCGAAGCAGTGTTCACCAGGTTCTGGTTGATGATGGTGCCGGTATTTTTGTTGGCGGCACTGGCACCCTGTGAGTAAATACCATATTGTGTTCTGCTGATATTGTTGTTGACAAATGAATTGTTGTTATTGCCCGTGCCCAGACTTGTTGCACCAATGCTTGAACCTCCACTGCCAATGCCAAACAGTGTATTTATGTTACCGCTACCCACAATATTGCAGTTTTTGATTGTATTGTTGGTGGCACCTTCGGCACCGGCTGTTTGCAGCCATATTACCGCACTGAACGTTCCTGTACTGTTATTGGTAATGGTCAGGTTTCTTGTTGCTGCGGAAACTGGGCAAACAGTATTGGCCGTGGAAGAAGTGGAACCGTCAATGGTTACGTAATCTGCACCGTTCAAGGTAATAATGGCAGTGGTGCTGCTACCTGTTAATGCGGTATTGGTGGTGGCCTTAAGCGTAAGCGTAAAAGGACCGACAGCGCATCCGTTATAGGTGATGGCATTCAATGCAATCACTCCATTCTCCGTAATGGCAGCATCCAGGATATTGGCAGTTACATTGTCAGACATACCGTTGGTATTGATGGCACTGAACAGGCCCCCAGCACCTGTAATGGTAGGATAAGTGCCAGCAGCACCGATGGTAACCGTTCCATTTATGCCGGCTAAAATGGTATAGGTGTTGGCATTGGTAACAGGAAAGTTAGCAGCTGTTAGTGCCACGGTAGTTGAAGGGCTGGCAAGTACACCGTTGTTGATGGAAAGATATGGTCCCAAAACATCCTGTGCCACCACAAAATATTCAATGCTGTTTCCTGCTGCTACACCGGCACCACCAAATAACAAACTGTAGTTGGTTGTAAAACTGAATGGCGAGGCATCATTGCTTGCTTCTACATATTTCCACCCATTGGTTGCGGGTGTGTTGTCGTTAAACGTGTTTGTATTGGTCGTTTTCCTAAAGTAAAGGCGTGGCTTGGTCCCAGCAGTGGTATTTACCCCGGATGCATCTGATATAGTAGCCAAAAGTACCTTTTCGGTTAGGCAGGAAGATGTACTGGGTATGGCTGTATAGAAAATACTTGGTCCGGATAGATCAGATAAAACAAATGTCCCTTCATTTGCACCCATATCAGGTGTGGTGGCATTCCTTGCAACGCCATCATAGTCATCTGTAATTCCTGCTATGCTTGCAGCGCCACTTTCTATTTGTGTGGCCACTGCTGTATTGATATGCAGGAAGTCTGCACTGGCACCTGTGGTGCTGATGAATACTGGGGCTTCGGAAACGGAAACGGCATCACGGGAAGCAATGGTTCCTGCAGTGAACACCCCATTTTTATAGTTGGCAATGGTTTGTGCAGAAGACGTGCCATCATAATAAATCAGGTTGGTGGCACTTGGCGTGCCCGCATAGAAGAGGTTGTTGTTGGAGGTACTTGCATAGTTGGCCAATGTGCCTGCCGTACCTGTATTTCGGCGGAAAGCAACGGTTAACCCTGAACCGCTCTGCACGGATGTGTTCACAATAATATTGTTCCTGAGGTTCAAGACAGAAGTGGTGGCCACGCTTGAACCCACTGTGGATATACCAGAAGAACCAAAGCCCGTACCTGAAGTGGTATTGTTTAAATAAATGGTATTGAAATATACATTGAATGTTGAAGTGGCCGCACTACCTGTGATGCTTATGCCAATAAGCCCATTGGATGCAGTAGATGCCGGCGATGTGAGGTTGCCAATTAAGTTATTGGCAATCGTTACTATACTTGATGCTGTAATATTTGTTACCAACATGCCAATTACTGAAGCAGAACCAGCATTGGTGGCACTGATGCCATAAATTTTATTCCTGGAAACGGTGATGGCAGGGGAATTGGTACTAATACCCGTTATTGGCAACAAACCTGAACTGGTAATGGTATTTATCTGGTTTTGCGAAACTGTGATTGATTGATTTAATGCACCAAGGCTAATAGCAGTAATTGCACCACCACCGGTGATATTGGTAATGGTATTGGAAGCAACAGTGGACCCTGGGCCACCATAGTTAATAGCCATGATAGTTATTGCGTTTGAGCCACCTGTGATATTGTTGAAGGTATTATTGGTAATGGTTTTGGTGGGGCCACTTGATGCAGATGCCCCGTCTATATTGCTCCAGCCAACGATAGTGGTAGCTCCAGTAACAGTAACATTGGAAAAGTTGTTCAGGTTGTTATTCATAATGGAACCTTGTGGCCATAGCCCTGTTGCATTGAAAAAAGTAACCGTTGCACCTGCAGCCACTTTGTTAAAGGCTGTTACAATGGAATTGCTGTTCACATTTTCTACACCCGTTGCTGTTATGGCCCCACTCCTTTCAAGAAAGGTGACATTGCTACTGGTATTCACATTCAAATTGGTAAACGTGTTGTTGTTGATATTATCAGTTGCAGAAGCTGCATGGGCCCAAGTGATATACGTATGCATACTGCTTCCGGCAATGCTGTGAACGATGCCACGGAAATCATTGTTGGAAATAGTAAGTGTAGCCGCTGCATGGGTGCTTGGAGTATTAATACCATTTAACATGCCCGCATTAGTAAAAGCATACCTTACCCAGCCCAGTCCTGCTGTTCCCAAAAAGTTGCCTGTGATGGTATTGGATGTGGTTACTGCACCAGTTACAGCGATGCCCGTACAGGCAATAAGGGTTCCCCCGATATTTAGGCCCCGTATGGTGTTGCCAGTAATGCTGGATGCACCTGTTGCTGCATTCCTGATGCCCACCATAGCTGCTGTGCCGCCATTTGTAGAAACAAGTATCCCAGCACTGGATAGGTTGGGGCTGTTGAACATGTATCCTGTCCTGATATTGTCGGCAGTGGCGTTACCAATGGTGTTGTTGCTGATGGTAACGATGCCTGCTGCCCCTGCAGCATCAATACCTGTGAAGCCGCCTGATGTGGAGGCAGTTGTTCCAGAAGCATCTATTGCCCCAATGGTATTGTTGCTAATGGTTACGGTATTGGTGGTGGTTGCATAAATGCCCACTGCGGTGCCTCCTGTTACAGTACATGCAGTATAAATGGAACCAGTACCAGTTACGGCACCAATAGTATTACCAGTAACCGTACCAATATCGGCATTGCCCGAAGTAAGGCTGATAGCACAAAAAACACCATTGGTTGTTGATGCGTTACTGGAAGTATATAAGGCAAAACCAGCTATGGTATTGTTTTGTATGGATGATACGGCACCTGCAGCGGTAAAGGCACAGCTAATGGCTATGTACCTTGTAGCATTGGCAGTACCTATGTTGGCATAGGCACTTGGAAATGTTCCTGTAAGTGCCACTGAATTGCCAACCATGTTGGTTGTACCTGTTCCTGATGAGTTGGCAAAGCCAATGGTATTTCCTGTAATGGTATAGCCCGAACCTATTCCAATACTAATACCAAAGTGTGTGTTGCCAGTTGTATAAACCCCTGTAGCAGATTGGAAAAGTTTGTTATTGGTTATTGTCCAACCTGAATTGCCAATAGCTGCAAGGTTGATGCCTGCGGAAGCTAACCCAGCATTAAAATAATCAGCTATATTGTTGGCATTAAGTGTATTGCCGCTGTTGTCAATGGCAGCATTTGTGCCTTGCGAAAAAATAGCATTGATAGGCAGGTTGGAACCAGCAGCAGTAATGGTGCAATTGTTAATAGTGTTGCCATCATTGCCTGTAACCGTACCTGTGCCAAAGAGGACAACGCCATTGGAAATGGTGGATGCAGCACCCTGAATGGTACAGTTCTGAATGGTATTGGTGGTAGCATCCGCAATGAACCTTATTGCACTTGATGCACCTGTAGCTGTATTGGAAACCGTTAAGCCATCAATGGTCACATTGTCTGCTCCGTTCAAATCAATCAGGTGCCCTGTAACTGCCCCATCAATGGTGGTGCCCCCCGCTGCGGCAATGGAAATACTGGTATAACTGGCACTTCCCGTCCCACTTGCATTCAGTACTGCCGAAGCGGTTTCAGTTGTATTTGATACGATGCCAATGGTAACAGCACCTGAATGCGTTCCATTGTTGATGGCATCAAATGCAGCTTTCAAGGTGGGATAGCTGCCCGCCCCAGGGTTAACACTTACATTTTGTGCATTAACACAAAAAGAAACAGCAACAAGGCTGAGGAAAAGTAATAACTTTCTCATGTACGGATTAGTTTGATTGGTAATTATGACAAGTTTATTGTAGGATGGTTGGATAGGGTATTTTTTGCAGGTAGGTGGCGGCAATATAAAAGTTCACTGGAACTGACAAAAATCTTTGCTGGCTTAATGGAAACATTAAATACATTTTTTAATTAAATAAACAGCTTTATGAGTTCAAAATGCAATAACAATTATTTCTTCCTGCTCCCTTTTGCTTTTTTGATGCCATACCCCACCCCAGCAGCAACCAGCAAGGACAGTCCACCATCAATGGGGACATCATTTACGTCATCACCGCCAAAGTCTGGAGGCTGTGCATGGACAAGGCATGGAAGGACGATGCAGGCTGCAAGGAGTAAGAGGTGAATGGTTGATATGTTGAGTTTCATCGTTTCCAATTTATGGTTTGATTGTTTAAGAAGTTTGAATGTTCAATTGTTGGCTGACTGAACTGTTGAACATTCAAACTTTGGAACTTCTTTCCTATTCAATGATGATTGTTCTTGTTTCCTTCACATTGTTTCCGAGAATGCTGAGCTGGTAGGTGCCTGCTGGTGCATTGGCAAGGGCAATGGTTTCAGTGGCTGAACCGCCTGCATGGTTGATGGTTCTGGTGGCAACCTGCTGTCCAAGGCTGTTGAATACCTTTACTGTGTAGCTGCCTTTTTCCACGCTCTCCATTTGCAGGGTGATGGTCCTGTTCCTGATGGGGTTGCCACCAATGCTGAAGGTGTTTTTGGTGCCACCCATTTTGACATTTACCACTTGGGTGTATTTGGAACTGCCGCTTTTGTCAAGCAATTTGATGCGGTAGAAGTTGCTGCCATTTACTGGGCTTGCATCGTACCAGTTGTAGCTGCTGTTGCCAGTTGCCGTTACTGTCCCGGCTTTGTTGAAGCTTGTGCCATCCACTGATTTCTCCACTTGGTAGGCAGCCATATTGGTTTCGTTAAGGGTGTTCCATTCTACCTGCACGCCTGCATTCTGCTGGAAGGCTTTGAGGCCCGTGATGCTTACCGGAAGCGCTGCTGCGGTTTTGAACAGGATGCTGAACCTTGTGGCACTGTAGGAAGCTGCGGTGCTACCTGTGGTGAACGGATACTGTGTGCTGCCCGTGGTGCTTATTGGTGAAACGGTGTTGAGGTAAGCATCCATTAAATAGGCCTGCTTGTTGCCCTCAAACTGCTCTGCATCAAAGGTCAATATGTAGCTGTTGGATGCGAGTTGCCATATCCTCAACTGCACTGTATCGTTTGCCGTGATGGTTGGCCTTGCTTCCTTCATTAAGTTGGTGCTGCTGCTGAATACGGAAAGGTTCTCGTCCTGGTTGCTTATTTTGGGTATGTCCTCCCCGTCAATGGCGGCGGAGAAGTTGTCTGCAAACAGGATGTTGGCACCGTCAAAGCCGTTGTTGGCAGCCAGCAGTGCAGTGTTGGTTAAGCCGATGGCCAGTTTGCCTGTTAGCGAACCTTGCGTCCTGAATGTATTGGTGGAACCAGTGCTTTTATACCCTTCCCTAAAAGTCAATTCAGGTGTGGTGGTGGTACTCCTGACAAAAATTGCCTGGCCGGGCTGTATGTCGTTACTAACAGCAGAACCGACAGAACCACCATTGGAAGCATCGGATTTGTCCCAATAAACGTAGGCACCATGTGTGCTCCTTGTGGGGTCCCATGTGTAGTAATAATCCTGCAAACCCACTGCGAAACTGTGCAGATCGCTCCAACTAACCGGTGATGCGTAGGGATTGCCAACAAAGCTGTAGCCCCCAACTGTTCCAGACAATAAAGGCATGCCATCTGTGGCCCCCGATCCTGTGCTGTTCATGGTTACAACTCCCATTTGCACTGTACCCGTTGCCCTTAATGTGGTAGCGGTGTTTGTAGGTAATGCGGCTGCGGTTAAATCTACAGCCCTGTTACCCCTTACCAGTATCCTGTAGGCATTGCCTGCCTTTAAAGTAGTAGCATCCGTATTGGCCACACTGCCCCATAGTTGCGTGGCGTTATTGAATTGGAAGAGGGAAGCATTGCCTGTGGCAGTTCCGTCAAAACCATTGGTTTGGTCAATGGTATTGCCAGTGATATGCGTACCGTAATTGGGCTTGGGGTTGACCGTGCTGCTGCTTGCACCCTCCTGCCAGTTGGCTTTAATGGAGCCTATGGTGGAAACAGTTGGCGTCAGTAGCCTATAGGCACGGTTGCCTGCTGGTATGTACCGTTCCACTGTTACGTTGCCCGAAATGTAACCTTCGCTATTACCAATTCTACCTGTGGCGGTGGCGTTGGATGATAGTGTGAATAGGTCGTTGGTGTTAAAAGAAGAATGATAGTTTACCTGCAAGGTTCCATTAAAAGCAAGGGCATTGCCTGTTAAGGTGCAATTGGTATATATACCGATCGTTAATGTGCCTGTTCCCGTGATGCCGTTGCCATTATTTACCATATTGCCGTATACAGTAACGGTGCCGCCCGTAGTATTTACCGATGCACCATTGCCAATGGTGAGTGTTCCACAAGTGAAGGAACCGGATATATTGCCAGTGAGGGAAGCATCCTTGCTTTCATGGGGTTCCCCATTGCTCCAGCTACTGCCGTTCCAAACCGTACTTTCATTCTCCACTGAAAAGCCGAAGGAGAAATATGAGCCGTCCGAACCATTTGACGCAGCAGTTAGTTTATAGGAAATTCCGATGTCATTGTGAAGCCAATTGGATTTCTCGCAAATTGAGTTCAACAGGCTTGCCTTTGTTCCAATTGTAGATATATAAAACACGTTATAGTCACCATGACTACCACCGCCTGCTGTAGAAGCAAGTGACAATGCATTGCTGCCATTGATAAGGGTTGGTGGCAGTTCGGAAGTGGTAGCACTTGAGGCAGTTTGCGTACCACTGCTTAACCAATTGTTGGGTGAAGAACCCGTAACGGATGATGAATAATTGGCCCAGCCAAAAATAAAATTGGTAGGTGTAGCAGGACTGGTTCCCTGATAAATAAACCAATTGTCGCCACTAAGACTTACAGGGGTGGCAGTTGCAGTGCCAATCCATCCAGTGACTGAAAACATACCCGTATAACTTGAAGGAGTAGCAGAAGGAACAACAGATGCTGATCCACCACTATTGGGTACAATTTTAATAAGTATTACTTGCCCCTTAGGTATGTAGGATGTGGACCAAGTAATGGCACCTTCATTGGCAAGGCCTGTGGTTACAAAGCCGCCCGCATTATTCGAGTAGCCATAATCAGAAATATAGATAATAGTACCTGCATTGATTGGCCTCAATGCCACAATAGCCAGTTCAAAAGGTATGGAAGAACTGGAAAACCTGTTGCAACCCACTATGGCCAGATCGCCAGCTTTTAAAGTGGAGGGTTCTGCCTTGGCACTGAGCTGGCTTACAAGCATGAGGAAGAGGAAGATGGATAGCTTTTGGGTAAAATACTTGTAGGTACTGGCAGCTTTTTGTAAACGTTTTAGCATTGCGTAATCTGTTGTTTAAAATGAATTTTTATGGCGTACCTGCCATTTGGCACTATAGAGCTATAGCGGTGCTAAGTTGCAAAATGGTGGTGGATGCACCGAAAAAGTAGCGTCCCTAAAGCGTCCCAAATGTTTATGTGTTGGTTATCAGGTGGTTATGATGGATTGGGGGATTGGTTTATAAGGTATAGGGTTGGGGGTGAGGGTTTGGGGTTTGTTGGTGGATTGGGTTTATAGGTATATGGGTTTATAGAGTATGTAGGGTATGTAGGGTAATAGGTTTATGGGGTAGGTAGGTTTATGGGGTATGTGGGGTAAATAGGTATGTAGGTATATGGGGTATGTAGGGGATAATGGTTAAATAGCTGTGGGGGGTAATAGTACATGTGGTATGGAGAAGTATGTTAAGGGAGTAAGCAAGCTTCCAGGCTTTAGTGTCTTGCCGGTAAGAATGGGGTGAAGGCATAAAAAATCCCCCTAAGGAATAAGGGGGATTATGGTTTGGTGAGTCCTTTCAAATCGGTATAAAAACGTTGGGTGTAAATATGTTTAGGAGGCAGCAACGTTTTCGTTTATGCCAATGCTCCCTTGAAGCATGTTCCTCAAGACGGCTTTGGCCCTGGAGAATTGTGACTTGCTGGTACTTTCGGTGATGCCCAGTTTGTCTGCTATCTCTTTATGGGAATACCCATCGACTGCGTACATGCTGAAAACAGTTTTGTAGCCGTCACTTAAATTGGAGGCACTTTTCAACAGGTCCTTTTCAAATAGGTTGTCCAGTGCATTCTTGTTGCCGCTTGACAGGGACTCTTCTATGCCCTCCCCTATTTCCGTATTGGCTATTTTGTTTTTGCGTATGAATTCGATAGCAGTGTTTACGAAGATTCTCCTTACCCAGCCATCAAAGGAGCCTTCTCCACGGAAACGGCTGAGGTTGGTAAAGAGTTTTACAAAAGCTTCCTGCAAGATGTCTTCTGCGTCCATTTGGTTTCTGGAATAGCGGAGGCATATAGCAAACATTTTGGCCGAATAGAAATCGTATAGGGCTTTTTGGCTTTGCCTGCAACCTGCAACACATTGTTCCAAGTTAAATGCTGTCTGGTGGATGGATCGAGTTGTCATGGCTGTTCTGGTTTGTGCCAGGCTATTAACCACAACAGTGCCAAAGCATGAAACCCGTGTGAATAAAGGGTTCCACAATTTTATGCCAATCTAATCGTTCCGATGATTAGAAAACCAGTCCCACAATGGGACGAATGTTGATTAACTATTTGAGTACGGGAGTTATGCCCAATCCATATTTGCCATGCAACTGTACATTAGACGCATTTATTTCCAATCCGGTTGCAAGGTCTTTTGTTAAAAGCAGCGGGCCGTCCATGTCCACAAAATCAAGCTGTGGCAAAAAGTTGGCGATGGCTGCCGAACCGATGCTGGATTCGTTCATGCTGCCCATCATTACTTTCATGCCTAGCTGCCTGGCCTGTTTTACCATGCGTAAGGCTGGTGTGATGCCGCTGCATTTGGTGAGTTTGATGTTGATGCCATGGAAATGGTGGTGGCATTTTTCCACGTCATGCTCGCTTACGCAGCTTTCATCTGCCAGCAAGGGCAAGGGTGACTGCTGATAGAGGGTTTTCATGCCTTCCCAATTGTCTTTTGCCAAGGGCTGTTCAATGAACTCCACCCCCAGTGCTTTGAGGAGGGGAATTTTGTGGAGGGCTTCATCCGTTTGCCAGCCAGCGTTTGCATCTATCCTAAAGGTGGAATCGGTATGTTCCCTTAGTGCTGTTACTATTTCTATGTCTTTGTCCGTGCCCAGTTTTATTTTGTAAATGGGCCAGGGCTTTGCTTTCATTTTCTCCACCATTTTGTCAATGCTGTCAATGCCGATGGTGTAGTCGGTTGATGGCAGGTTCTGGAATGGGGTGTTCCACAATTTGTAGAGGGGTTCTTTTTTCATTTTGCCAAATAGGTCCCATCCTGCCATGTCCAGTGCGGAAACCAGAAATGGGTTGTTGGGCAACAGGTGGTGGAGGTAGTGCCAGTAGCGTTCAGGATCTGTGAAGGCAAATTTTTCTATGGCAGTTTTGTACTTGACGATATCGGCAATCATTTCATCCACGGAGATGTTGTAGTAGGCGATGGCAGGGGCTTCGCCCACGCCGTACCAGTTGCCCAGTTCAAGCACTACGACCAATGTTGGCTGGTGCGTTTTTGTCCTTCCACCAGAAATGGAAAAGGGATGTTCAAAGGGGAGTTCGTATTTGAAGTAGTGGAGGGTCATTTGTTTATTGGATGTTATTTAATGAACAAGGAGTTGGGCAGCATGAGCAGGAAGGGCATGGCTTTGGAATAATCCAATTGCTCATAGAAAACGCCAAGCCTATTCAGGTTTTTATAATAGTCGTTGATTTGCTTGTAATAGTTGAGTTCGCTTTGCAGGTACCAGGCTTTTTGCCCAAGCATTTGGGAGATGAACCATTTCTCCAGTAACCTTCCAGCCCTTCCGTTGCCATCATCAAATGGGTGGATGCTTACAAATACAATATGTATGAAGGAGGCAAAGAAAAAGACTTCTTCAGTGGTTAATGATTGTTGCTTGAGTTGCTCTATATCGCTCCAGAGTAAATTAAACAGGGCTTTTACTTCTGTAGCTGATGCAGCTTCAAATTGTATGCGGAAGGTATTGTGTTCCATGACCACCATATTCCCTTTACGCAAGGCCCCTCTTTTGTTTGGTGGCAATAAGTGGGCTGCAATGAGTTTATGTGCATGAAGAAAATTCTTTTGTGACAGTTGATGCCCTTGGGCAAAAAGATAGGCCTGATACAAGTCATTGGGCTTCTGTACCAAATCTTCCATGTATTGAACATCCAGCATTTTATGCTTTACATAACTGTCTATATCCATTGCTTCGCCTTCTATCTTGCTTGAAGCCATGGCTGAAACGGAGGTATAAAAACTGAAGCTACCTGTTGATATTTCGGCATCATGCAATGCATGAAATGCCTGCTGCAAACCTTTGGGCAGTTGTTCCAGATAGGCTGGTAGCAGGTCTGTGGGTATTATTTGCAGTGATTGCTCCAATAGTGTTTTGCTGTTCTTTTGAATGGATATGGATTCAAAAATACATGGTTTACAGTTTGGCGGTGGGGCGTTTGCACCATGCTATAAAAACAAAGCCCCGCACGTTGTGCAGGGCTTCATGGAATTTATTTGTATTAGGCCAATGTTAGGCGTGTCTTTGCTTTTACGATTAGGTTGTAGGAAACGATGATTAATGGCAGGAAGATTACGGTGGCCAATAATGCCCTTCCGTAAAAAGGCAACCCAGCTACATAGCATTCCATTAAGCCTTTTGCATCATAACTGTAGGTGGTATGTGTGCTGAAGAACCAAACACAGAAGTTGGACAGGACGAAGAACAGGGTGGAACCTGCTACGGCACCTGTGAATACGGTTCCTATTTTGTTGCCCTTGATTGCCCAGCCCAATAAGGTGGTGATGAGTACAAGGGTGTAATTGATTAATTGGTATTTGTAGAACCCTGCAAAGGCAAACCATCCGGCTTTGTACATGATTTGGATGATGATATCACTAGCAAACAATGCGACCAATGGCAATAGGAATGATGCATTCCTGTCTTTTACCATCATACCTGAAAAAAGGGCAATGGCTATGATGGGAGAAAAACCGCTAAGGCTCAAGTTTGGTGCACATATCACTTTTGTAACAGTTGCCACAAAAACAAGTAAAATTGTAAAGATTACTGAACGGCTCGTTAATTTCATCAGGTAAATTATTTGAAGCAAAAATAGGCTGAAAACCTATTTGTACAAAGGTGATTTTATCAGGTAGTACTTAGTTTGAATTATTGTCAGAGTTTGCCCCGATTTTTCATCGGGGGTTGAGCCTGTCGAAACCGAATTGAAATTACAATACAAATCTGCTTCGACTGGGCTAAGGCTCCAATCGTCTGGACACATCTTAGATGAAAGGCATTACCATTTTAATGGGGACGTTCTTTTTTTTCTTGATAAAAAAAAGAACCAAAAAAAATCAAGGACAACCACCTCATCCGGCTTTCAGCCACCTTCTCCAAAAGAGAAGGGAAGCGGATGCAGTTTTATTTCCGCCCGCTTGTCCAGCCAACGCCACCATAGGTGTAGCGGGTTGAGTTTTATTGCTGAGTTTTGGTTGACTGCTTTGTTTGGTCGCATTGGAAATTTCGTCCAGCACTGCATCTGTTGCTTTGAATCCCGATTCGCTTTGCATCGGGATACAATCCCAACTGCGTCGTGACCGTAACATATGAGGTGCCTATTGGCATCCTGCTAAAGATAGGCAAAGGACTTGCTGTTCGATTGATGGCTAATGGCTGATTCTTGATTTTATTCTATCTAGAGAGGGCATGGATGCCAAGCCATGCATTGCAAAAATGTGTCCACACGATAGGATTTCATCGGAACCGTAACAGATGAGGTGCTTATAGGCAACCTGCTTAAGATGGGCAAAGTGTAGCTGTTCGATTGATGGCTAATGGCTGGTTTTCGATTTTTATTTTACCTAGAGAGGCATGGATGCCAAGCTATGCCTTACAAAGATGTGTCCTCATGATAGGAACTATCTGGACAGGATGACATCCCGATTTTTCAAATGAGTCACTACCTTTTATCACTGCTGTTGACAAGAAGCGGTTAAGGCACGAATGCTTTGAATAAAACTGTTTTGCCTGAAGCGGTAAACAGGTACTCGCAACCATGAACCGCAGCCAGGGCTTCTCCCCTTTTGATGATACTGCTTTCCTGCCCTTTTATGATGACTGCACCTTCTGCTATTAGTAGTATTTCGAGTGACTGGGCAATGGAACCGTATACGTCCCCTTCTTTTAATTCAATTTTGCTGATACCAAAATCCGGTACAGGACACTTGTAGGTTTTCTCATTACCAGTACCCTCTGCTTTTAAGATGTTGGGGACTATGGGTTCGAACAGGGTATGCTTCATGAGCTCTGCTACGTTAATGTGCTTTGGTGTAAGCCCACCACGGAGGACGTTGTCACTATTGGCCATGAGTTCCACGTTCTGCCCTTGCAAATAGGCATGTGGTATGCCTGCCCCCTGAAAGATGGCTTGCCCCGGTTGCAACTGCACGATATTGAAGAGGTAAATGGAGAAGATGCCCCTATCAATAGTATCCAGTTTCTGTTTGCCTTCGTACAGTTGGGCTACCCACCAACCAGCCTGCTGTTTGGTAAGCTCACCATCACGCTTCTTCCTTAGTTCCCTTTTTACTAACGGTTCAAGCAGGTAGTTTACCTGCTCCTGCTCCATTTCCATGAGTAGCTTGTACAGTCCTTTATGACCTTCTGTTTTGAAGAGGGTGACCAATGGACTGAATTCCCTTACATCGTACAAGGTTTTTTCAATTTCAGCTTTTGCTTTGAAGCCGTGCAGCAACCAGAATTCACTTAAGGCAACCATGACTTCGGGCTTGTGGTTCCTATCCTTGTAGTTCCTGTTAGGGGCATTGATGGGAATGCCAGCAGCTTCTTCTGCCGCAAAGCCTTTCTCTGCTTCTGCTTTGCACGGGTGCACTTGTATGCTGAGCATTTCGTGCACATCCAGCACTTTGAAGAGGTAGGGCAGTTCGTGGAATTGGTTATGGACCCTTTCTCCCAATACTTTTATTGGGTTGTCGTGAATGAGCTGGTTGAGGGAGACTGTTTGCTTACCATTCACAAGTTCTGATGGTGCAGATGGATGGGCCCCTAGCCAGTACTCGGCAAAGGGTTGGTGTTCCGTATTCTTTATATGCAGCAGGGAAGGAATAAAATCAAATCCCCCCCAAGCATAATGCTGTACTTTACCTTTTAGTGTTAATATTTTGTTTAGCGGATCCATTAAGGTATCTTGAAATTTGAATGGTGATGTTAATCGGCAATGAGCCGTTTGACATGGTATCAGCAGTACGGCAGGTTGCCCAGTGTTGTACGGTGCAAGCTGCCCTGTTTTTTAAGGTGCAACTGCAGCTGATAACGGCCATTCACTTTACTAAAACCCACAACCCTTAACATGAACGACTGGAACAAAAATACGGGAAACGAAGGAGAAGAAATGGCAGCTGGTTGGCTGGTGAAGAAAGGGTTTGCCATTGTGGAAAGGAACTGGCGTTTCAAACATTGGGAAGTGGACATTATTGCGAGCAATGGACGCAAGCTGCATTTTGTGGAAGTGAAGACGAGGAGCAACCACCGTTTTGGCAAGCCTGAAGAAAGCATTAAGCGGGACAAGATGACGGCGATGAAAAATGTGGCAGAGGAATACCTGTACCAACATGCGGAATGGCAATATATTCAGTTTGATATTGTGGCGATAACATTGGAGGGGGAAAACCCTTTGGAGATTTTGTTGATTGAGGATGTGTATTTTTGAAGTATAAAGGTTAAGCATTTTTTGCTTCGCAAAAAGCGTAGGAACTTTTGGCCACGAAGACACAAAGGCACCAAGGCTCAGGGTTGTTTTTTCTTTGTGGCTTCGTGCCTTTGTGGCAAGACCTTATTTTTGGTAAATGAAATTTCAATTGTGGAGTATTGGCAAGGCACATGAACCGTATGTGAAGGATGGCATTGCGGACTTTACTAAACGCATCAACAAATACTTTCCTGCTGACTGGTTGATTATTGCACCGCCCAAAAATGCTGCTGTTTTAAGCGAGGCAGATTTGAAGAAGGCGGAGGCGGAGATTGTTTTGCAGCAACTGACAAAGGATGATTACTTAATTTTACTGGATGAGCGTGGGAAGCAGGTTTCCTCCCCCGAGCTTGCCCAACTGCTTCAACAAAGGGCGAATGAGAGCCACAAGAAGATCGTGTTTTTAATTGGGGGTGCTTTTGGTGTGGATGATGCGGTGATGAAAAGGGCGAACTATACTTGGAGCTTTTCGAAACTGGTTTTCCCACATATGCTGGTGAGGCTTATTTTGAGTGAACAGATTTACAGGGCCTGTTCCATTTTGAGGAACGAGAAATACCACCACCTGTAGGGGCTGCTACGAACAGGAAGATTTAGCAAAAAAAAGCTCCGCTTTATATTTTAATACCACGAATGCATGAATAAATTCATGTAGGCATTTGTGCATTTGTGGCAAGAAAGCATACCTACATTTGCATAGCAGATTCTTTAAATCATTTTTAAACAGCTTCCAAGAACTGAGTAACTTGCTGCCATGACAACCATTACGCTTACCATCATTATTATTGCTATCACCTGTGTTATTTCCTTCATTGCTTTTTCGAATGCCAAGCTGATTGATGACCTGATTTTTTATCCCCCTGCAGTAACCAATGAAAAACAGTGGTGGCGTTTTATTACTTGCGGATTTATACATGCGGATATGGCACATTTGGCTTTTAATATGCTTTCGTTGTATATGTTTGGAAGATTTGTTGAAAGTGATTTCATTACTTTTTTTGGTACAAAGGGCAAGCTTATCTTTCTATTGTTCTATTTCAGTGCCTTGATTGTTTGCTTGCTCCCCACTTACTTTAAAAACAGGAACAATTACCAATATAGAAGCCTTGGTGCATCGGGTGCGGTATCAGCTATTGTGTTTGCTGGCATCTTTTTGTACCCAACTGCCAAGATTGGTTTGTTTATTATTCCGCCCATTATTCCCGGGTTCATATTTGCCCCTATCTATCTTTTAATCTCTGCTTATTTGGATAAAAAGGGCGGTGACAACATTAACCATTCGGCACATATTTGGGGTTCCATTTATGGGGTGGCTTTTGTAATTGTGGCCTGTTATTTCTTTAGTGATTTTAAGGCTATTGAAAACTTCATTGAAACGATAAAGGCTTGGGGCAGGAGTTTTTAGAAATACTATTAACTGGTTATTGGATGAAGGAAAGTAGTTGAAGTTCTTGGTGCATTGAGTCTGTTGGGATGGGGTTATGCTGCCATTGACAGATAGATGGCAATTCGTGGGAACACGAACTAGGGCGATGAGATTAGTGATGGGTAACCATTTGCAAGCAAATGATTTTTTAATTGCCACAAAGGCACAAAGACACGAAGGGAAAAGCTTCGCTTTTGTTTTTTCTGCCTATCGGCAGGTGGGGAAATAAGCTGAAGAAGTACGCGTTGGTAATTTGGGGGACATAAACAACGGAGTAGGTTGAGCCAGTTTTTTTAGAAATACCATCAATACTTTACATAAGAATAGGCTTCCAATATTGGAAGCCTATTCTTATGTATACACTAATTTAATTCTACATCAATCACTAATTAACCAGTTAACCAATTAACTAATTAACGTTTTCTATCACCATTGCACTAGCCCCGCCCCCACCATTACAAATTCCTGCTGCTCCAATCTTGGCACCGTTCTGCTTCAATACGTTGATTAAGGTAACTATTATCCTTGCACCACTGCAACCCAATGGATGGCCAAGTGCTACGGCACCACCATTTACATTGACTTGCTTTGGATAGAGTTTCATTTTTTCACTGTTTACAATACCCACTACACTAAAGGCTTCATTGAGTTCGAAATACTGTACGTCATTCATTGTTAATCCAGCCTTTGCAACGGCTTTAGGTACTGCTAAGGAAGGGGTTGTAGTGAACCATTCAGGAGCCTGTTCCGCATCAGCATAACTTCTAATGATGGCCAACGGTTTTATACCGAGTTCATCTGCTTTCTCTTTGCTCATTAACACCACTGCAGCAGCTCCATCGTTCATGGTGCTGGCATTGGCAGCAGTAACAGTTCCCTCTTTATTGAAGGCAGGTTTCAGGTCAGGTATCTTATCAAACTTCACGTTGAAAGGTTCTTCATCTTTGTTGATAATAACAGTTCCTTTTTTACCAGCAATTTCCACTGGAACAATCTCGGCATCAAACTTCCCTTCTTCCCAAGCGGCTTGGCTGCGTTTGTAGCTTTCTATGGCGAAGGCATCCTGCTCTTCACGGCTAACATTGCATGATTTGGCGGTAGCATCTGCAAAGTTGCCCATGGCACCATTGGCATATACATCAGTCAAGCCATCTTTTGCAAGCCCATCAATAAAGTTGACGTTGCCGTATTTGTTTCCCCAACGCATATTGGGAGAATAGAAGGGAACGTTGCTCATGCTTTCCATTCCACCAGCAACAATAATGTCCGCATCGCCCAACAAGATGCTTTGTGCGGCCTGTGCTATGGCTTTCATGCCGCTGGCACAAACTTTATTGACGGTTGTTGCAATGACACTGTCTGGCAGTCCGGCAAACTTTGCTGCTTGCCTTGCTGGTGCCTGACCAAGGTTGGCCTGTATTACGCAGCCCATCAATACTTCCTGTACTTGCTCCGGTTTTAAGCCTGCTTTTTCCACTGCACCTTTAATGGCCACTGCACCCAATTGGGTAGCGGATAAATCTTTTAATGCACCACCAAAACTTCCCATGGGTGTGCGTACCGCAGATACTATATAAACTGTTTTGTTGCTCATGGTTTTGAAATTGAGGTGGCAAAGATAATGGATGGAAGCTAACGATTGTTAGCGATGATTGGGGTACGGTTGTTACCGATATTTCCTGAGATTACAGGATGACAATTGTTTGCTTTGCAAAAACAAGAACGAGAAAATGTTTACCAGGAAGAAAGGAAGACGGGAAAATTTGTTACTGTTATTTATTTGCTACTATAATCATTGCATGCTTTCAATATTGGAATAGAAATGATACAAGAAGTAGGTAAGCCGGGGAAATTGTTCTTGCTGCCTTACCTACCCTGCCTGCCGGTAGGCAAGTTCCGGTTAATAAGTTCCTTTGTTTGCGAAGCAAATAAGGAAATGGTTTAGTCAAGAGAGGTTTGTTGTGAATAGTATTTTTGTGCTTTCATATAAAACTTTCCAGTTTCTTTCTCCCCTTGTACAATATTTGCAGCTTTCATCCTTCTACACAAATAAAATTTCATGGAAAAAGCCGGGCAACCAAAAGACAAGTTCTCACCGCATCAGGTACTCGTTATTGTTTTATTGGCATTTACACAGTTGACTGTTGTGCTTGACTTTATGGTTATGTCCCCATTGGGTGATATGCTCATGAAATCCATGAACCTTCCTACCCACCAGTTTGGCTATGTGGTATCGGGCTATGCTTTTAGTGCAGGTATTTCTGGACTGCTTACTGCAGGCTTTGCAGACAGGTTTGACAGGAAGAAGCTGCTCCTTTTCTTCTACATCGGTTTTATATTGGGTACTTTGCTGTGTGGGCTTTCCAATTCATATACCATGCTGTTGCTGGCAAGGATTGTAACGGGCATTTTTGGTGGCGTGATTGGTTCCATTTCATTGGCCATTGTAGCGGATTTGTTTCCTATTCAAAAACGTGGACGTGTAATGGGGTTTATGCAAATGGGATTTGGTGCAAGCCAGGTGCTGGGTATTCCCCTCAGTTTGGCCATTGCGAACCATTGGGGCTGGCAGTCACCCTTCTTCATGATTGTTGGCCTGTCCATTATCATATGGGTTTTTATACTGGCCAAGATGCAGCCCATTGCTGCACACTTACTGGTACAGACTGATAAGAACCCTTTCCTCCATTTATGGCATACCGTGGCGAAACGCCATTACAGGATTGGCTTTTTGGCAACCGCTTCCCTGTCCATTGGTGGGTTTATGATGATGCCTTGGGGCAGTGCCTTTTCCATCAATAACCTGCATGTAACGCAGGCACAATTGCCCATACTTTTTGCAGTGTCGGGAGTGGCTGCACTTATCATTATGCCAGTGATGGGAAAGCTGAGTGACAGGATTGACAAGTTTACCATTTTTGCAGTGGCTTCGGTCTGGATGATTGTTATGGTACTGATTTATACCAACCTTACACCTGTTCCTTTCTGGATAGTTCTGGTGATGAATATCTGTTTCATGGTAGGTATTATGAGCAGGATGGTTCCGGCCATGGCATTGACGAGTTCATTGCCTGCACTGGAAGACCGGGGAGCATTTATGAGTATTAACTCATCCCTGCAACAAGGTGCAGGAGGATTGGCTGCCATTGTGGGTGGATGGATTGTGCAACAAAAAACAAAGACAAGTCCATTGGAACATTATAATACGTTGGGGTATGTAGTGGCAGGGATTACGGTTATAGCACTGTTTCTGGTATACAGGGTTAGCAAGATGGTAAAGGCAAAGGCAGTGCAGAAGGTGAACGTATAGTTTAGGCGGTTTAATTATTTTACCATAAACAATTTCCCTTCCTTTTCAATTTCCACAACGTCAATCATTTTCGTTTTTAAACTCAAAAACAAACAACATGAAAGACTTTTTATTGGTGTACAGGAATGATTTCAGTGCAATGCCCAGTGAATCACGCTCACCCGAAGAGATGCAGTCAGTGATGAAACTGAAGATGGACCGGCTATAAACTAGGGCGGAACTGTTAGAAGCTGTTTAAAATCATTTCAATGTCCATTTATAACAATTGCATTATTCTTTACCATAATGATTCCAATTGGAAGGATAATGCCGATAAAAGAAACGGAACATGCTTGGCATGTTCCGTTTCTTTTATCGGTACAATAATATAAGTACAGGTTTAGGCAATCCCTTTTAGCTTCTTAATTTCTGCCGTCATTTGTGGCAATATTTCAAATGCATCACCAACAATACCATAATCAGCCGCTTTGAAGAATGGTGCTTCTGGATCCTTGTTAATCACGACAATGACTTTGCTCCTGTTCACACCAGCCAAGTGCTGAATGGCACCACTGATACCAACTGCTATATAGAGGTTGGGGGCAATTTGCACACCTGTTTGCCCAACGTGTTCATGATGTGGCCTCCAATGTGCGTCGCCAACAGGGCGGCTACAAGCGGTGGCAGCTCCCAGTACTTTGGCAAGGTCCAATATGATGCCCCAGTTTTCGGGGCCTTTCAAACCACGTCCACCACTCACCACAATATCAGCTTCGGTCAGTGGCACTTCACCACTGACTTTATTTACAGCAGTTACTTTTACTTTTGGTGCATCGATAGCTGCATTTACAGCAACTACTTCAGCTACCCCTTCCCCCTCTGTGGTATGGAAGCTATTGGGATTTAATGAAATAACTTTTATAGAGGAAGTGATATTGATATTGGCATAAGCCTTACCGCTGAATACAGTTTTCTTAACGGTGAAGCCGTTGATGGTATCGGGCAATGCTATGGCACCAGCCACCAAACCTGCTTTGAGCCTTGCAGAAATACGTCCTGCTATGGCTTTACCTGTTTGGTTGTGCGATATAACAATAACAGTGGCACCCGTATTTGTAGCAGTATCCGCAATGGCCTTTGCATAAACCTGTGCGTCCACATGGTTTAATACTTCATTATTAATATGGTGCACTTTCTTTACGCCATATTTCCCCAATGAAGAAAGTTGGTCATCACTAATAGCTCCCAAAGCAACAGCTTCAGCAGTGGTACCAATTTGCTCGGCCAACTTAGCACCATAAGTAAGCACTTCAAAAGACGATTTTTTGATATGACCTTCTGATTGGTCAACGAATATTAAAACTGACATAGTTTGAATGTTTAATTGTTAGGTTGTTCAATTGCCTTACCAACTGCTGGAACACTTGAACATTGGAATTGGTGAACTTCCCTAGAACGCTTTCGCTTCTTCATGTAGCAACCTTACCAGTTCAGCCACATTATCAGCAGCTACCAATTTGACACCAGCTTTTGCAGGGGGCAATTCATAACTTGATACACTTGTCAAAGCTTCAACAACAGCAGGTTCAACAACTTTTAAAGGCTTTGTTCTTGCAGCCATGATACCACGCATATTGGGTATGCGTTGTTCGGCCACACCTTTTTGGCAACTTACTACAACTGGCAATGAAACTTCAGCCACTTCTTCACCTCCTTCAATCTCCCTGGCAATTGTTGCAACTGTTCCTGCTATATCAAACTTTGTAGCTAAGGAAACATAAGGGGCATCAATCAACTCTGCAACCATGGCACCAATGGATGAACCATTGTAATCAATGGTTTCCTTACCAGTGAACACTATATCATAAGCACCCTGTTTGGCCAATTCTGCAATTTGTGCAGCAATATAATAGCTGTCGCTATTGTCTGCATTCACACGGATGGCTTCGTCACCGCCCAAAGCCAAAGCCTTGCGGATGATGGGTTCCGCATCTGCCAAACCAACCGTTATTAGATGGATGGTGGTTGCAGCATCCTTCTCCTTCAATTCAATAGCACGAACCAAGGAATACCATTCGTCATAAGGATTGATAATCCATTGAACACCGTTATCCTCAAACTTGGTATTGCCATCCTTAAAAGCAATTTTGGAAGTGGTGTCCGGTGCCTTACTTATACAAACTAAAATTTTCATACGCTATTATTAACTCGATTTGTAGAGTTCTTCTTGTTTTTCAATGTGGACTGTTTACAATAAGCGATAGTGAGCCTGAATGCTTGAAGGCGACTTAAAACACCTATATATTACAGTATCCTGACGACAATAGTTGCATAAACAACCATTGCAAATATAGGGCTGTTTAATTTGCGGCAAAGGTTAAGCAAAAAAAATTCTGGCAAGAAAGTTTTGTTGGCTGATTGTGGAAGTTTGTGGAGGATGGTGGGGTAATATTTATACTTATAGGACTGTTCTGTTGTAATGGCCTCTATCAAGTTACGTCCACCAATTTCCACTATGAACAGAACTGTTTAGTTACCTAAATTAAATCTTGTCCAATTATCCTGTTACTATATTATAAAACCATCAAGGAATCAATACTATAATGAAGATTATCAAAAGCAGGGCAGTTTTAGTGCAGAAATCTGAATAGCAGATGAAGGCACAAAATTTTTTGAATATTGTTTAACCCCTTACTTTTGTAAAACTAACAAACGATTGTTTATTTATGTCATTACCTACTCTTAGCATTTCAACAGAAAATCTGTTGCAGTTAGGCTTAGCTGAAGCCACCAACATTCATTATCAATTGCAGCCTGAAGAGCTTACTGAACAAACTATTGTCAGGGGTCAGGGTGTTTTGAACGATACTGGTGCATTATGCATCAGAACTGGTGAATTCACTGGACGCAGCCCACAGGACAAGTTTATAGTGAAAGACAGCATTACAGAAAAAACAGTGCATTGGAACAACTTCAATATTCCCATTGAAGAAAAATATTATCAGCAGCTAAAGAAAAAAGTGCTTGCTTACTTAAGCAGCAAGGAAGAAATTTGGGTTCGTGATGCTTATGCTTGTGCAAGTCCTGAATACAGAACAAACATTAGGGTCATAAATGAAAATGCTTGGAGCAACTTATTTGCTTACAACATGTTCCTTCGTCCACACGATGAGGAACTGGAAAACTTTGAACCAGAATGGACCATTATACAAGCTCCAGGTTTCAAAGCCGACCCAGTAGTTGATGGTACACGCCAGCACAATTTTGCAGTTGTCTCCTTTACAGAAAAGACAATTGTAATTGGTGGTACGGGTTACACAGGAGAAATGAAAAAAGGCATCTTTACCATTTTGAATTACATACTTCCACACGACAAGAATGTATTAAGTATGCACTGCTCTGCCAATATGGGCAATGATGGCGATGTGGCTGTTTTCTTTGGCTTAAGTGGTACTGGCAAAACCACACTAAGTGCTGATCCGAACAGAAAACTGATTGGTGACGATGAACATGGTTGGACGGCAGATGCAGTCTTCAATTTTGAAGGTGGCTGCTATGCAAAAACCATTGATTTAAGCGAAGAAAAAGAACCAGAAATTTTCCATGCTATCCGCCCCGGTGCATTGGTAGAGAACATTACGTTCTTTGAAGGCACCAACAAAATCGATTTCAGTAGCAAATCCATCACTGAAAATACAAGGGTAAGTTACCCATTGGACTTTATCAGCAATGCATTGGAACCAAGTATTGGTGGCTTGCCTAAAAATATTTTCTTCTTGACCTGCGATGCTTATGGTGTTTTGCCTCCTATTAGCAAATTAACACCCGGTCAGGCCATGTACCAGTTCATCAGTGGATATACTGCAAAAGTTGCAGGAACAGAAGCGGGTGTTACTGAACCAAAATCTACATTCAGTGCATGTTTTGGAGCTCCCTTCCTCCCATTGCATCCTGGGCAATATGCAGAAATGCTGGGCAAGAAAATGAAAGAAAACGAGGTAAATGTCTGGATGATCAACACGGGTTGGAGTGGCGGCTCCTATGGCGTTGGCAACAGAATGAAACTAAGCTATACAAGGTCCATGATTACGGCAGCCTTGAATGGTGAATTGGACCATGTAGATTTTGAAGCACATCCTGTATTTGGCATTATGATGCCAAAACGTTGTCCTAAGGTTCCTGTAAACATTTTGAACCCAAGATACACTTGGGCAGACAGGACAGCCTACGATGCCACTGCAAAAAAATTGGCTGAACAGTTCATTAAAAATTTCGAGAAATATGAGGCTGGTGTTAGTGAAGAAATACTTGCTGCCGCACCTAAAATCTAACTGCTTATTATTTTTTATTGCAGCAGTCGCTGAAATGCCGAAAAACCCCACTCCAAAAAGTGGGATTTTTTATTGGCAACTATCTTCAAAAGAAGGTAATAGTTATTAGCCCGATACCTAGCAACATATCCAGTAACCAGCCAAACTATCTGTTAGACCGCCAGAGTATCTAGTGAACTATAAGTTAGAAAAAGTCCTGCTCCTATTAATCTTCAGATCACGCAATATGCCACTCTTGGGACTAATGGTAAAGTTGAAGGAGCGGTACAAACCAATAGGGGTAACATTAATGGACAATTGCCAACAATGCATTTCGCGTGTAATGAACATACTGAACTGTTCAATCTTTAAAGATTTTGCATTGAAATAACCGGTACCACCAGCTTTCCATTTGGGTGTTAAACTAAAATCACCATTGAAGTTTACAGTGGAATAAATGTTGGTTTCATAACCACTGTAATCTATTCTTAATACCCTATTAAATGAAAGTGAATAGGATAAGTCGAGCCTCCAAGGAATATCAAAATCCGTAAACTCAGCAGGATTTTCCCTCACATACTGCAACTGCCTTTGCTGCTCGTCTGGTGTCATGTATGGATCCACGGTAATTCTTTCCTTATCGGTTTTTCCATCCTTTGTTTTGCTCTGAAAATTGGTGGATATCGCAATACTCCCATTGGTTATCCTCCCTAATTTTCCATCCTTAAGCATATACCGATTTATACGGGTGCCATATTTGTCCACCGCATAAGGATCAAGCGTAGCACCAACACTTATATTTATTTTCTCAAATAAGGTACTGCGTAAATACAAAGTGAAAGGGCTTAAAGCCATACTATCCGCCAATAAATTATAGGCTGAATTAAAACCGAAACCATCAATTAACTTAACCTTTTTCGTAGCAGTCTCAGAGGTATCCTTCTTGTCGCGGACCTTCATCTCCAGCAAATTATCAATACCAAAACCAATACCCCCAAAATTGCCCTTGGAATAGGAGCCATAAAGCCCACCATCATATTTCGAAAATTCCATTGTTCTGCCTGTCTGATCCACCTGCACCTGATAAAAATCCTTACTTACCAAATCTGGTTTATAGTTGAAACTCAAACTTGGTCGCACTTCATGCCTAATAGCTTTCAGATTCCCCTTCTTGAATTGATAAGTACCAAAAATTCTCGTATTTGCACTCACACCAAATGTCATCTGGTTCTGCACACCAAACCCTTTCTGTATCTTGGTATGCACCAACGTGTCCTTGGGATCCCAAGTTCTGATAACTTTCTGTCCAAACCAGCGTTCCTGAAAAGAAATGGAAGGGCCAATCGTAATAGGACCCAATGCAGGCAATGATAAGGTGATAGGTATATTATGGTCTGCACCCCATTGCAAAGTATCCAGCAGTTTGCTTGCTTTAAATGCGGTATCATAAAATGAAATATTGTTCTGGAAATTTCCTGAGTAACCAATGCCAAGCTTTTCGTACCATTTAGAGGTACCCACCTGCTCCTTCTTCTGGAAAGGATAAGCCGTTACCACATTAAACGAAGCATTCGGAAAACTTACATTCACCAAATGGGTAAGATTATTTTGGTTATGATTAATATTCAATGACAAATTGTATTTGCCTCTCCAGTCCTTTGTATAGGCAATAGAAGAACCCAATTGGTTATTGAAATTCTGGTAGGGATTGTTCAGTATATACTGATTGAACTTCGTGCTACCAAAATTGACACTGGCATTAAAAGATGTACCGGGCCTAGCACGGCTGTCCCTCGCATGGCTCCAATTAACCATAAAAGAAGAGCTTTTCGTAAATTCATCTGATGTTTGCGAACCATAGCGGTTCAATATTTTTGTTTTCTGGAAGGCAAGGTTGAGATTGCCTGTATAACGGTAGCGTTTCAAATATTTAGGGTTGATGTTCAAGTTCCAACCTCCATAAGAATAAAGATTTACCCTTGTAGTCACATCCACATTGTCGCCAAACACTTTATAGTAACCAAGTCCTTCCAACCCCAAACCAAAATCCTCACTACTATTAAATGTTGGTACCAGCACGCCTGAATGCCTACCACGGTTCAACGGATAAATACCAAAGGGTATGTAAACAGGCACGGGCACACCTTCAAATTCAGGATGTGCAGGACCGGAAACACCCAATTTATTGTTAATGATTTTCATTTTCTTCGTCCTGAAAACAAAGTGTGGCGTATCAAGATTGCAAGTAGTGAAACTGGCACGGTAAGCAAAAACAACATTGCTGTCTGTTTTCTTCAAGCGGTTTGCATTTACAAACAACTCGTCCTGCTGGAAATAAGTATTGTAAGTAATCCCCTTCTGCGTTTTCATATTGTACACCATGGAATCGCTGAGCGTTTTCATTCCACCCTGGTCAAACTTTGTCTTATTCAATGAACCTGCAGAAGTATCGCTAGAGCCCTGTGCCTTTATCTGCTGCTTGTCATGGTTATAATTAATGGTAGCAGCTTCAATCTTCATGTCCTTATAAGTAGTAATGGCAGTTCCATATAAAAAGAACTCCTTGGTAGGAATAATCAGCACACCCGAATCCTCTGCAGAATAATGCACTGGGGCATCCAATGAATCCTTGGAAATATGCAGCGTGTCAATCCTGTTCTTTACAATAACCGAATCCTTTCTCTTGATGGTATCCGTCAATAAACTATCAGCTTTACCAGAAAAGGTTTTAATGGCAATGCTAACAGGTGGTGAATCAACAATAGATGTGAATAATTTTTGGGAAAGGAATTTCTTTCCCCCATTCGCACTTGATTGGAGTGTTATTAAAATCACAAAGCCAATGGCTGCAATAGCTGTAAAGGTTTTTGCGTTAAATTTGTTCAATTGGCTCATGAGTTGTGACATGGCAAAAATAGGAGCTAAAGAATAAACTATATTTTATACCTTCTTCTTTAACGAATTGATATGATGATCAAAAAAATCGCCCTCCCTGTTTTATTAACTTTTGTTACTGCTGGCTTAACCGCTTTCACTTTAATAAGCAATGATAGGCCACCCGTACAGAAACAGAAACTCAGGAAAATTGTGATTGATGCCGGTCATGGCGGCAAGGACATTGGTGCCACAGGTAAATACTCAAATGAAAAAACAGTAAGCCTTGCAATAGCCATAGCATTGCAAAAAGAAATAGAGGAACAGATGCCCGATGTGGAAACTTACATGACAAGGACAACCGATGTTTACGAAAGTCCCATTATAAAAGCAAATGAAGCAAATGATGCAAAAGGTGACCTCTTCATAGCCATCCATTGCAACTGGGCTCCCGGTGCAAGGCATAGTGAGTTTACAGGTTACAGGACAGAAACCTACACCAAAAAAGTAAAGGGCAAAAAGAGAACCCTTACAAGAAAAGTGAAGGAATACAGAACATGGTACAGCCCCAGTGCAGTAAAAGGAACAGAAACATTTATATGGAACGTAAACAAAACAGGTTCCAAGGAAAATGCCTTAAAAACCCATGAAGACATGTTCATGGACAGTTCAACTATTAAGGAACTGGAAACATTTGAAAAGAACGACCCCGAAAAAATGATCCTGTATTCCATCAAAACAAAACAGTTTTTTGACAGGAGTGCAAGACTTGCCCAAACAGTGGAAGAGGAATTTACCAAAACTGGCAGGACCAGCAGGCAGGCACAGCAAAGAGGTAAGGGGATATGGGTACTGCAAGCAGTAGCCATGCCAGCCATACTTGTTGAAACAGGCTTCATATCCAATCCGGAAGAGGAAGACTACCTCAACAGCCCCGAAGGTCAAAAAGAAGTGGCACAAGTAATTACCAATGCTGTGAAACGCTACAGGTTTACCTTAGAGAACAAAGGTGCCAAACCCGGCGAAATAACAACTACGCAAAAGAAATAATTCAGGGACTGACATAACAAAAAGGTGGGCAGCTTCTTGGAGCTGCCCACCTTTTTGTTACTTATATATTTAGCAACTTTTTAATCGCAATAAAAATTTTGAATCATACCCAACCTTCCAATGACTAATTAATGATTGGAAAATAAAGGCACTAATCTATCTAAGTCATTTAAACACCTACTGGAACACTTTTCTTGGAACAAAATAAATGTTCCAAAATTTTTGTTCCAATCTTGTTGGAACATTTTTTCTGGAACAAAATATTTGTTCCAATTTTTTTGTTCCACTTCTGTCAACAGCCTGTAGAAAAGTTTATGTAAAACCATTTCCGCTTATAAAGGCTTCAATTTTCTACATGTAAGTGCTTACGTGATAGCACATTTAGGAAAAATAGGTTCAAGGTATAAACACACCCCTACTTTCACTGCATACCAATAACCCTTAGATTTGCTGCATGAAAATATCGAATGAAACAAAGGTTGGTGCATTAACAGCCATCGCTATTGTTCTACTCATACTTGGTTTCAATTTTTTGAAAGGAAGGACCGTGTTCAAAACTGGTAACTTCATCTATGCAGAATACCCTGATGCAAAAGGTTTATTGGTATCAAATCCTGTTTATATTAATGGCTACCAAGTAGGTACCGTATATGAAATTGAAAATGTGGATGCCAATTTGAAATCCATTCATGTAGCTATAAAACTAAAAGGTGAATACAATATCCCAAACAATTCTGTTGCCTCCATATCCAGTAACCTGCTTGGGTCGCCTAGCATAAAAATCGTACTGGGAAACAGTGCCGTTTTCCTTAAATCAGGTGAAAAAATAAATACGATTGATGACCCGGGAATGTTGGGGGACATCACCAACAAGCTAAGCCCAGTGGCCGACCAATTAAAAGTAACGGTACACACACTGGACAGTGTGCTACGTAACATCAACTCCATTTTTGATATTACTGCAAAGAATAATTTGCAGAGTGTAATTGCCAACCTGAATACAACTACGGCAAGCTTGGTCAAAAGTGGTGCATCCCTGCAAATGATGCTCGATAAACAGTCTGGCAGCATTACCCAATCCATGAACAACCTCAACAGCTTTACCAAAAATTTGGCTGACAATAATGATAAAATAGACAGTACATTAAGCAACCTTGAAAAAACAACAAGCAATCTGTCCAGAGCAGATATAGATGGTTCGGTAAGGAACTTAAAAGCAGCTATTGAAAAAGTAAACGTACTAATCGAAAAAGTAGGCTCCAAAGAAGGTTCTTTGGGCATGTTAATCTCCGACAGGACATTTTATAATAATCTTACCAATACACTTCGCAGTGCAAACACCTTATTGGACGATATTCGCGTTCACCCCAAACGCTACATCACCATTTCTGTGTTTGGAGGCAAGAAAGACAAAACAGAGCCATTAAAAGCTCCTGTTGATTCTACAGTGAATCCTTAAACACTTCGACTTGCATAAAAAATATACATATTGCTTACTGTTCATCTTTCTAACAGTAACCACAATTGCTGCACAACAAAGAAATGACACCTTAAAGGCTGGCAAGGAACTCATCATTATTTCTGCCCAGCATTACAATTTTCAAAAGTTGGATTCGGGCAACCAATTCGTTTCATTGGCAGGGAGCGTCATTGTAAAGCAGGACAAGACCACCTTCTATGCAGACAGTGCCGTGCTCAACCAAAAACTGAACATACTCGAAGCTTTTGGCCATGTCCACATCAACGATGCAGACAGTGTGCATACCTACGCAGATTACCTGAAATACCTAGGCAAGGAGAAAAAAGCATACCTGAACAAAAATGTAAAACTCACAGATGGTAAAGGGGTACTCACCACAAGTGAACTCGAGTACGACACCAATACCAAAATCGGCACCTATACCAAAGGTGGTAAAGTGGTCAATGGCAAAACAGTATTGACCAGCAAGGAAGGTTACTACTACGGAGAAACTAGGGATATCTACTTCAAGCAGAAAGTTGTACTAAAAGACCCTGGCTATGATATCACTACCGATACCCTGCATTACAACACCTACAACGACAAAGCAAACTTTGTGGCACCCACCAAAATCCTGGCGAGTGGCCGCAAAATAAAAACAAGGGATGGCTGGTATGATTTAAAAAACAAAAAAGCCTATTTCGGCAGCTACTCAGAAATTGAGGACAGCAGCGGAACCATCAAAGCAAAAACCATGTCATTTGATGATTCCACTGGCAAAGCCGAGTTCAAAGAAAACGTTGTTTACAAAGGCAAGGACACAACCAATGGCTATGACCTCATAGCCAACCATTTGGAAACGGACAGGAAAAAAGGCTCCTTCCGTGCAACGGAGAACCCCATCCTATTAATCAAGCAGAACAGGGACTCCATATTTGTAAGGGCCGACACCTTGTATTCAGCAAAACTCTCCGATTTAACCAAAGAAAGAAAAGTTCCGTCCATCAGGGATTCTATCAGTGGCAAACTGGTGGAAGCAAACATCAAAGACTCATCAACCGATAAATTCTTTGAAGCCTATTCCCATGTACGTATCTTTTCTGACTCTTCACAGGCCATTGGCGACAGCATGTTCTACTCACCAAGGGATTCTGCTTTTAGGCTGTTCAAAAATCCGGTTGTTTGGGGACAGGAAAACCAATTAACAGGCGACACCATCTACCTCTACCTGCAAAACAACAAACCTCAAAAAGCCCGCGTGTTTGAAAACTCAATGGCCATCAGCCATGCAGGGCTTGATTATTACAATCAGGTTGGCGGCAAGACCATGAATGCTGTTTTTGTGGATGGAAAAATAAACTTCCTTCGAACAAAAGGAAGCCCCGCAGAAAGTGTCTATTATGGACAGGATGATAGCGGTAAATTTGTTGGCGTAAACAAATCAACCTCAGATGTAATTGATAGCTACTTCACCGATGGCAATATCCAGAAAATTGTGTTCAGGAATAAATTGGATGGCATCAATTACCCCATGGGCCAAGTGGACCATATAGGCCTAAGGTTACGTGGCTTCAAATGGCTGGATGACAAAAGACCAAAGAGCAAATTTGAAATATTGAGCCAATAGTCCAAATGTCATTGCGACAAAGGAAGCAATATTCTTCAAGCCTACTTAATTTTTTAATTGCCTCCCAACAACTAAAATAAATGATGTCCAAGGCTAGATAGAGTTGTATTTTGCCTACATGTTATCCTTCCTAAAACATACTTTCCTCAATCCACTTTCAGAATTCATACATGACAGTCGTGCCATTGGCATTACCTTACTCGGTGCCACCTTCATTTCACTATTGGTTGCCAACATACCCTTCACCAAAGAATGGTACCAGCACCTATGGGCATACAGTTTTGATGGCACAACAGCACATCATTTACATATAAGCGTACTCTCATTACCAAACTCACCATTGCTTATCATCAATGATTTATTGATGGCAATCTTCTTCTTCTTGGCAGGCATGGAAATCAAAAGGGAAATGGTTTGCGGCGAACTGGCATCCATCAAAAAATCAATACTGCCTATAGCAGCAGCCATTGGCGGCATGGCAGTTCCGGCCATCTTATTCACCATTATCAACGGTGGAACTGCTTATACAAAAGGCTGGGCCATACCAACAGCAACAGACATTGCCTTCACACTAGGTGTTGCTTCCTTATTGGGCAACCGCGTTCCAGTCGCCTTAAAAATATTCCTAACTGCATTGGCCATCATTGATGATCTGGGAGCCATCATCGTCATTGCACTGTTCTATGGGGGCAAACTGCAACTATTGTATTTACTGGTATGTGCAATTATTGTTGGCCTCTTGCTTTTGCTCAATAAATTCAACATAAAATTTGGGATTTTGAATTTGATACTTGGAATTTTGCTTTGGTACTGCATGTTCAATTCAGGAATCCATGCAACAGTGGCAGGTGTCGTTTTTGCATTCCTTGTTCCCACAAAATATTTGGAAAACTTTGAACTAAAACTGCATGTGCCCGTTTACTTTCTCATCATGCCCATATTTGCCTTGGCCAACACAGCCATTATCTTTCCCGACAATGGGTTGCAATCATTAACAGGCACACTAAGCTGGGGTATCATCATTGGACTATTAATTGGCAAGCCATTGGGTATTTGCTTGGCCTCCCTTATCCTTACCAAAACAAAAATTGCAGAACTGCCAACAGCAACCAATTGGCATCAAATGATTGGTGCTGGCATACTCGCTGGCATCGGCTTCACCATGAGCATCTTTATAGCAACACTGGCCTTCACTTCCACTACAGAACAGGACATTGCCAAAATAGCTGTGCTATCTGCATCAACAATCGCCATGATTATTGGAGGGCTATGGTTAAAAACAGGAGGAAAAAATAGCTTAGCCAAAAAGCAAATAAAAATCCAGCAATAAAACTCAACCAGCTACACATAGGCATCCCTCTCTCTTGGAGAGGGAACGAGGGTGAGGTTTAATTCCCTACATTTATCCACCACCACTTTCAAAAAAAGATTCATGAAAAAAGCATTCTTCGTATTATCACTATTCATCTCATTTGCAGCCAACAGCCAAGACTCCCTATTCATCAGGAAAATGGTGGACACCCTTACATCGCCCTACTTTTGGGGCAGGGGCTACACTAACGACGGCATGAACAAAGCTGCCGACTTCATCGCAGCACAGTTCAAAGAATTTGGCTTGCAGCCTCTAAGTGGAAAAAGCTTTATGCAGCCCTTCTCCTACCCTGTCAACACCTTCCCTGGCAAAATGGAATTATGGATTAATGGTATGCAACTGGAGCCAGGCAAAGACTTCATCATGGCACCAGAAAGCAGGTCAGTAAAAGGTTCCGGTAAATTTATCCAAAAAGACAGCACCCATTTCATTGACCCAGCAAACAAGATTATCCTTACATTGGAAAAGAAGCTCACTTGGGATGTGGCCCATGAAGTTGCAGAATACACAGGCATCAGCATTGATCAAAAAAGCTTAAAAGGATTGCCTGTAGAAGTCAAAGCCAACATAGAAAACAGGTTCATCAAAAGCTTCAAAACAGCCAATATCTGCGGCTATGTTAAAGGAACAGCCAAACCAGATTCCATCATCTTCATCACTGCACACTACGACCATTTAGGCGGCATGGGAAGCGACACCTACTTCCCCGGTGCAAACGACAATGCAAGTGGTACAAGTCTCCTACTCAGCCTTGCCAAATATTATGCAGCCAACCCTCAACCCTACTCCATCGGTTTCATCTCCTTTGCAGGAGAAGAAGCAGGATTAATAGGTTCAAAATATTACACCGACAATCCATTGCAGCCATTAAAAAACATCTGCTTCCTACTAAACCTCGACCTTGAAGGAACAGGCGATGAAGGCATCACAGTAGTAAACGCCACAGAATTCCCCAAACAGTTCCAGTACATGCAGGACATCAACAACAAAGAACATTACCTGGCTGCCGTAAACGCTAGGGGCAAAGCCGCCAATAGCGACCACTACTTCTTTACCGAGAAAAAAGTGCCTTCCTTCTTCTTCTACACACTAGGCGGAATAAAAGCCTATCATGATGTATTCGACAAAGCAGAAACATTACCATTGAACAAAGTGAATGCACTTTCAAATTTCATCAAAGCATTTACCAAAAAGCTAATACAAACGAAATAGGGCTATTGTTTATTTGAAGCTTGAACAAACAATAATTGAAAACAATTTTATTAATGAAAAAAAAGGCAGCCATTTACTTTCCAAACCTCGATGGACTCCGTTTTTTCTGCTTCTTATCCGTATTTTTCTACCATAGCTTCGCCACACAATACCCTCAAGTCAGTAATAGCAATGCTTACAAATTTATTAAGCTGGGTATTTTTGGCAACGGCAATCTTGGCGTTAACTTTTTTTTTGTACTTAGCGGTTTTCTAATTACCTATTTGCTATTGGGAGAAAAACAGGCCAATACTAAAATCAACATACCAAATTTTTATATGCGAAGAATCCTTCGTATTTGGCCACTATATTTCTGCTGTGTATTTTTTGGTTTTGTGGTCTTCCCCTATTTGAAGCAATTGTTTGGACAAGTCCCCCATGAAACAGCAACTATTCTTCCCTACCTAACCTTTACTAGCAACTTTGAAAAAATTGCCAAAGGCATGCCGGATTCCTCCATGCTTACCGTATTGTGGAGCATTGCAGTGGAAGAGCAATTCTATGTCACATGGCCGTTATTACTTTCATTGGTCCCAATAAAAAGATACAATATACTTTTTGCAACCATCCTCTTGGGAACCCTTTTTTTCAGGACATTCAACGACAATGTAGAAATACATGAAAGCCATACATTGTCGTGTATTGGAGACATGACCATTGGTGCATGGGGAGCTTATCTTGTACAAAACAAACAATGGAAACAACGGATTGCAAATTGGAAAAAGTGGCAGGTACTTACCATCTACTTACTTTTCTTCTGCATCTACTTTTTTAGGGAGGAGTTATTAATGGGGAATCAGGTCACCCGAATCTTTGAAAGATCCTTTATTGCAGTTATAATGCTCCTCATTATCCTTGAGCAGAATTTTTGCGAGAACTCAATCTTTAAAATGGGGCAGCTTAAATGGGCCACCAACTTGGGCATCATTAGTTATGGACTGTATTGCCTCCATTTCTTGGGAATATTAATTGCTGCCACACTCACAAAAAAAATGCACATCAATCATAGCCTTACACAAATAATATTCTTGGAAACAGCCATCGCATTGGCAATTGCAATCATCCTAAGCAAAATCAGCTACAAATATTTCGAAAACCATTTTCTAAAACTAAAAAGCAAATTCTCCTCCACCATCAACTAACAAATCCCAAATCAATCCGAACCCTTCTCCACGCTAATCAATGTTCAAGTTCTTCTCCTCCCTTCGCTTCAATCAACCAGAACCCAGCAACTAGTAAACACAACCTTTTATCCCCCTACTCCTTCTCATTCATCAAATACGCCTTAATAAACCCGTCGATTTCCCCATCCATCACAGGGCCAATATTCCCCACCTCATAATCCGTTCTGTGGTCCTTAATCATTTTGTAGGGATGGAACACATAACTCCTAATCTGGCTGCCCCATTCAATCTTCTTCTTATTGGCATTATTGGCATTCAGCACCTCCTGACGCTTACGCAATTCTTCCTCATACAAGCGGCTCTTCAGCATCGCCATCGCCTTCTCCCTGTTCTCCCCCTGCGTCCTAGCCTGCTGGCACTCCACAATAAAGCCACTGGGTTTATGCGTCAAGCGGACGGCCGTTTCCACCTTATTTACATTCTGGCCACCACTGCCGCCACTTCTAAAAAAAGCCCATTCCACATCAGCAGGGTTCACCTCTATTTCAATACTGTCATCAATCAAAGGATAGACATACACACTTGCAAAACTCGTATGCCGCCTGGCATTACTGTCAAATGGCGAAATACGCACCAACCGGTGCACACCGCTTTCTGCCTTCAAAAAGCCATAAGCAAAGGGGCCGTCAAACTGAAGCGTAGCTGTTTTAATACCGGCACCATCCCCTTCCTGAAAATCCAGTTCCGTTACTTTCCAGTCCTGCTTGTCCCCATACATGCGGTACATGCGTAACAGCATTTCTGCCCAATCCTGGCTTTCCGTACCACCAGCCCCAGAATTAATCTGCAGCACGGCAGGCAGTTCATCCTCTGGTTGGTTAAGCGTACTCTTAAACTCCGCATCCTCTATTTGCTGCAAAGCCTTATCATAAGCCTCCTTCGTCTCCTCCTCCGTGGCATCACCACCCTTCCAGAATTCAAAGAGCACAGCAAAATCATCCACCGCAGCTTCAAGCTCCGTATAGAGTTTCATCCAGTACTCATTTACCTTAATTTCCTTCATGGTGGCCGTGGCACGTACATTATCATCCCAAAAGCCCGGCGAAAGAGAAAGTTGTTTGTCTTGTTCTACTTTGGTCTTACGGTTATCGTAGTCAAAGAAACCTCCTTAGGACACTAACCCTGTCCCTCATTGATCTGATTTGTTCTGTTGTCATGCCGCAAATGTAAGGGTTCTTACCCTTCTCCCTGAAGAGAAGGGTTGGGACAATGGTTTCAAAATGCCTTAGGGATAAAATGTCGGTAGCCGAAAAATGCAATGTTTTCCCAAGCCTCGTAGGGACGAAATATTTATGGCTTCTTCGTATGCCCGCCTCCTATCTTCGCCATAGCTAATTATCAAATAGCATTCATTCAGTAAAACTTCAAAAACAAACCATGTCAAAAACAAAAATCACCGTCAACAACAACGGCTCACTAAAAATAGAAGGCGACTTTGAAGTAGTGGACAGAAACGGCGGCGTGTACAATCTACAAGGAAGGGAAATTGTCTCCTTCTGCCGCTGCGGACTTTCAAAAAACAAACCCTTCTGTGATGGTGCACACAATGGCCATTTTGAACACGAAGCAATTGCCTTTGACCTACCGCCAAAGAAAACCATCTAGAACGAATTATAGAGCCAGCCCGAGTAATCAATACGTAGCAATCTTCGCTAAAATCAAAAAGCAAAGCTTTTTCCTTTGTGGCTTAGTGCCTTTGTGGTCAAAACAAAATAGCCAGTGGACAATTACAAAGAAACATTAGATACATGGAACAAAGTAGCCAAACTTTATCAGGACAAATTCATGGATTTGGACCTGTACAATGATAGCTATGACCTATTTTGCCAACAAATAAGCACAGCAAACCCAGCCATCTTGGAAATTGGCTGCGGGCCGGGAAACATCACCCAATACCTCCTCAACAAAAGACCAGACTTCTACATACAAGGAACGGACATATCACCCAACATGATTCAACTGGCAAAAGCCAATAATCCAACAGCCAACTTCAACGTCATGGACTGCAGGGAAATTGGCCAATTGCCAAACAAGTTTCATGGTATCATTGGCGGGTTTTGCCTTCCATACCTATCAGCCGCTGACAGCTCAAAATTGATAAAAGCCTGTGCAGCCCTCCTCAACAACAAAGGCATTTTATACATTAGTTTTGTGGAAGGCGATTACCTGCAATCAGGTTTCCAAACGGGAAGCAGTGGCGACAGAACCTATTTCTATTTCCACTCATTGGAAAGTCTAATAAAAGAACTGGAAAACAATGGTTTTGAAATAAGGCAAGTGCTCAACAAAAACTACAAAAAAAGCGACGCATCAGCAGAAATGCACACCATCATCATTGCAAGCTTAAACCAATGAAAATAGAAAATTCAACCCCTGCCGATATTGATGAGATATTCAGGCTCTACCAAATTGCTTCGGATTACCAAAAAGCAAAACAAACAGTAGTTGTGTGGCCAGATTTTGAAAGGCAATTGGTAGAAACAGAAATAGGCGAAAACCGCCAATGGAAGCTAATAATAGATAATCAAATTGCCTGTGTTTGGGCTACCACCTTTTCCGATGAACAAATTTGGGAAGAGAGGAATGCAGATGCCGCCATCTACATTCACCGCATAGCCACCAATACCAGTTTCAGGGGCCAAAACTTCATTTCCCTCATCGTGGATTGGGCAAAGGAATATGCAACAATCACTGACAAGGATTATGTGCGATTGGACACCTTGGGCAACAACACAAAACTGATACAACACTACACCCAAGCAGGTTTTACCTTCCTCGGCATCTTTCACTTAAAAAACACTAAAGGACTGCCAGACCACTACCATAATGTACCTGTGTGTTTGTTTGAAATAAAACTATAAGCTGCCATGCCCCAAAACCAATTAACCCAAGAAACAGATTTCATAGTAAAGAATCCCGTTGGCTCAACCTCATCATTGGGGCTGTCCTACTTGTGTTCATTGCCTACTCCTTATTACTCGCCAAGCTCGACATGTCGATAACTGTTCTTGCATTGCCAGCCACATTTTTTCTTGCCAAAGGAATAACAGAGCAAATAGCCATAAGAATAAACAAAAAAGGTATTTATGAAAAAGGAAAATTGGTTACCAGTTGGAACAACTTCATAAACGCATACATCCTTGAAGAAGGCATTCCCGGTAGTGTAAACGATGATTTTGCATTATTTGTGGAATATACAAAAGGGACGGGCAAAATGGCTATTTTAAAAGAAGCATCAAACTCACCAGCACACAGGACAAAACCCAAGAAGAAATTATTGAAGCAATCAACTTTTTCAATATACAAAGCAACTAACAAAAGCCAGTAATAAACAATCAAACCCAAGTTTACCGACATTAATTTAACTAAGAACTTGCCTACTGGCAAGCAGGATAAGTAAAACGGTAATTCCCCAATTTTTAATTGGCATAATTTTTTCAAACACAACCACTTTCTAACCGCCAAGACCTTTATTTGTACATGCAAAAAAATCAAAAAAACTTTCTCCTGCTTGTTGACGATGATCCTGATGAAGTATTCATCATAGCAGGCATATTCTCCGAACTAATGATGCCCAACCGTTTCCACCATGTCAACAGTGGCGAAAAAGCCTTGGAGTACTTAGAAGAAGCCTATTTAAAAATCAACCTTCCAGCGGCTGTATTATTGGATATAAACATGCCAGGCATGAACGGTGTGGAAACACTTAAGCGAATTGTAAAGAACAGGAATTTCGCCAATGTGAAAGTTTACATGCATTCCACAGGAATGGATCCAGAGGTAATGGCCACTTGCAAAAAATTGGGAGTCGCAGGTTTCATTGAGAAATCGCCCACCAACACGGAAGTCAGAAAGCTGGTAGAGAATTTGGTCGGCTCTGTGCCTAGTTGGGGTTAGGTGTTCTCACCCTGTTGTGTAGGGTTGAACAATCACCCTGCCTTTACAATTGATATTTCAATTGTACCATCACTTGAAAGAAGCTATACTCATCGTTGTACTATTGGTAGTTTGTCAAACACCTAAATCAATGAATAGTATTTAAACAATAGCAGTTAAACAAGCTTGGGGCTAGTTTAACTGCTATTCAATGCTTTCCTCTGTAACTCTCAATTAGTTATTTAAGCAGTTGCTTCGTTAACTTGTTCCTCCACCCCACTCACCGTCTTGGTAATACTGTCCTTAAGGTCACCAGCCCAGTCGGTAACGGTAGATGTTAACTTATTGCAAATCTGCTTTGCCTTATCTGGGGATACTAGCATGCCGATAACCACGCCAGCAGCAGCGGCACCAACGATACCCAAAACGATTTTTGATGTTGTTGTCATGATAATTGATTTTGTCTTGGATATGGAAAAAAACATGCCATTGATGCCCTATTGTATCGTAGGCTCGCAAATGGTTTAAGCTGGCTGAATATTATAATTGGGTAGGGCAATCAAGCAGCAAAATGGGTAACTGCTTCCACAGTGTCATTTCGCTTCTTGTTATGATTACAGCCAAACAATACCGTTTTTAGATTATATAACTATAAAAAATATATTTTCCATCAACAAACCATTGGACAACATTGGAAAAGCTTCCCACTGCCAAAACAAAAAACAATCTTTCCCAACTACCTTACTGTACAGAAACCCGGTACAACAATTCAAACAACATTCCACTAATCAAAACCACCTTGTCAATTCATGCTGCTCCTTATCTTCGCAAGATGCAGCAACTGAGCAACGAGCAATTGATTTCCATAGCCCAAACCTATGGCACACCACTGTATGTGTACCATGCAGAAACCATCACCCAACAGTACCAGAAACTGAAATCCGCTTTTGAAAAAAGCGACGTGGTTTTCTTCTACGCCTGCAAGGCCCTGACAAATATTAACATCCTCAAACATATTAAGGACATCGGCTGCAATGTGGACTGCAGCAGCATCAATGAAGTGAGACTTGCACTGCATGCTGGCTTTGAACCTAAACGTGTACTGTACACGAGTAATGGCATTGCTTTTAGTGAAATTGAAGAGGCACAGGCCCTGGGTGTCCATATCAATATTGACAGCCTCAGCAATTTGGAAAAGTTTGGTAAACGTTTTGGGCACTCCTACCCCGTCGGAATCCGATTGAGGCCAAATATCATGGCTGGCGGCAACTTGAAAATTTCCACAGGCCACGACAAAAGCAAATTTGGGATACCCGTTGATCAAATAGACAAAGTAGTTGAGTTGGTCAACGAACACAACATTTACATTCAGGGGCTACATATACATACAGGCAGTGAAATAAAGGATGTGGACGTTTTTGTAAAGGGCATTGAAGTACTGTTTGATTTAATTCCCCAATTCAGGGACCTAGAGTTTATCGACCTGGGTGGCGGCTTCAAAGTGCCCTACAAAAAAGGCGATGAGGAAACAGACATGCAACTGTTGGCCGAAAAAGTGAAGGAAGCGTTTGACAACCACCCACACGACAAGCACTTGCAGATATGGTTTGAACCGGGCAAATTCATGGTAAGCGAATGCGGCTATTTGATTAGCCAAGTGAACGTGATAAAGGAAAGTGCTGCTGCCACCTTTGTGGGTATTGATACAGGTTTCAACCATTTAATAAGACCCATGTTTTATGATGCCTACCATAAAATTAAAAACATCAGCAACCCAGATGGGGAGGAAAGGAAATATGCGGTAGTGGGCAATATCTGCGAAACGGATACATTCGCTTGGGACAGGAAACTGAACGAAGTGCGGGAAGCTGACTATCTTGTGTTCCTGAATGCAGGTGCCTATGGGTTTGAAATGAGCAGCAATTTCAATAGCCGTTACAAACCTGCTGAGGTATTGGTAAAAGATGGTGAAGCCCACCTCATCAGGAAAAGGGACGAGTTTGAGGATTTGTTGAGAAACCAGATACTCCTGTAGAAAGAGATAGAAACAACATTATTAACATACAGATAAATTTCCCTTCTAAGGGTTGGTTGCATGATTGAAATCAAGAACATATCAAAAACCTTTGGCGACAAGAATATCCTGAACGGTATCACTGCTACCATTGAAACGGGCAAGTGCAATTTGGTGATTGGTGCCAGTGGCAGTGGCAAGAGCGTAATGACAAAGGTGATGGTGGGCCTTATCCATCCTGAAGAAGGCGATGTGCTGTATGATGGCATGAGCATGATCAACTCCGAAAAGGAAGAACAAAAGGTACTGAGACAGCAGATTGGCATGCTGTTTCAAGGCAGTGCATTATTTGATAGCATGACCGTGGAGCAGAACATTTTATTTCCGTTGGACATGTTTACGAAGATGACGCAGGCGGAAAAAAAGAAACGTGCCAACGAAGTGCTGGACAGGGTGAACCTGAAAGAAGCCAACAATAAATACCCAGCCGAAATTAGTGGTGGCATGAAGAAACGGGTGGGCATCGCCAGGGCCATTGTACTGAACCCGAAATACCTTTTCTGCGACGAACCCAATAGTGGACTTGACCCACAAACATCCTTACTTATAGATAAGCTGATCAGGGAGATTACGACAGAGTTCAACATGACTACCATTGTGGTAACCCACGACATGAACAGCGTAATGGAAATTGGCGACCATATCATTTACCTTCACCAAGGCAAGAAGCAATGGGAAGGCACCAAGGAGGACATCATTTTCAGCAAGGATGAACTTCTGAACAACTTCATTTTTGCGTCGGACTTTTTGCAGGATGCCAAGCAGATGCGGATGATGGAAGCCAATGCCAAAAAATAATTGTCTATAAAGGCAACATTTCAATATTTCGCTGTATCTAGGTTGCAATAACAAACCTAAAAACGGCTTATATGAAAAAACTCTACGCACTCCTATTTTTTGTTGCCGCTTCCTTCACCTTCTCCAATTCATTTGCCAATACTGTTTATGTAAGTGGTTACGTAAAAAACAATGGCGTGGCCATGGCCAACAAAGCAGTGAAGATTTGGGTGGATTCCCTCAACATCAATCAGGGCAACACCTGCTTTGCCTATCAGGTACGTACCAAATACACCAATGCGAACGGCTTCTACAGCGATACCTTTACTTGTATCAATGGAAGTGGAAACATTACTGTTATGAGAACAAGTACCGAAGGTTGTAACGGTACCATTTTAGACAGTACAACAATCGTAAATGCCAACGGTGCTGCCATAAGCAACTTTTCGTTGAACTGTGTCCAAGCAACCTGCAGTTCCAATTTTATTGCTTCTGCATTTACAACATCAGGAACGCCCTACGTCTTTTTTAATGGTCAATCGTCCACCGCAGTTACTGGCGACCAAATCATCAAGTACAAGTGGAGTTATGGCGATGGTGCTGCTGATAGTTCAGCTACCCTCAACTGGGCACAGCATACCTATCCTGCCTTTGGCAACTACCAAGCTTGCTTAACAATCTCCACCGCAGGCGGCTGCATAAAAACAACCTGCAAAAACATAACCATCATTGATAGCAGCAATCTTAACTGCCACGCCAACTATTCCTTTGCTGGCAATACAATTGTTGGAGGAACCCTACAGTTTACCAATAGTTCCACTTTTGCAACAGGTGCCACAGCAGCATCTTTCCGCTGGAATTTCAATGATGGCACCCCTTATGCAACAGTGGCAAATCCTTCACATATTTATACAACAGCAGGCACATACAGTGTATGCCTTAAAATCAGGAGTACAACAGGCTGCGTGGACAGTATCTGCAAAACGGTTACGATTACCAACCCTGCCCTTAACTGCAATGCTGGGTTCCAGTTTGTGAAGGATTCACTGAATTACAAATCCGTTACTTTTTATACAGGCAATACAACCAATGTTGCTGGTCCTGAAACTGCCATACAAAGAATATGGACTTTTGGTGATGGCGACAGTGCTGTAAACAATACAACAAGCAATGGACAAATTATTACGCATGTATATGCCAATCCCGGCACCTACACAGTATGCCAAAAAATAAAAACAGTGAGTGGCTGCACCGCCCAGTCCTGCCAAACGGTAGTCGTTATTGCTCCAGCACCGCCACCATTTGTCTGCACAGCGGTGGCCGCCTTTACTTATGTTCCAGTTGCTGCCTTGGTTAAGTTCAATAGCAGTATTTCCACACCGGGCATCAACGATACCATCATCAGCCGCAAATGGGTATTTGGCGACAGCAGTGTGCTGACTGGCAATGTCATTGACCCGCAGCACCAATATGCACAAGCAGGTATCTACAATGCTTGCCTGACCATCAAAACAAGCAAGGGCTGCGAAAGGACTTTCTGTGCCATCGTTACTGCTACCAATGTCAACAGCAATTGCGTACCGCAGTTCTCCTTCCAAAAAATTGCACCCAAAAAAGTATCCTTCAACAGCACGATGAGTTGGGTACCAGCAGGCGACAGCATCGTGGAACGCAAATGGACTTTTGGTGATGGCACATCCCTCACAGGTGCTTTTGGTTCAGTAGCCAATGTCACACATGAATACAGCCATTTCGGCATCTATACCGCTTGCCTCAGGATAAAAACAGCTTCAGGCTGCACCAATGAAATTTGCAAACCAGTGGTACTGGCTGACAGCATTGTTCAGCCGCCATTGGGCGACCCTATCCATATTTTGAACCTGTACCCCAACCCCGTACATGCCCAACTGACCACCGTTGTTTGGAGCAGTGCCAACAATGTGGTTGCGGAACTGGCCATCTATGATATTTACGGCATGAAGAAATGGAGCACCAACAAGACCCTGCTTCAAGGAAACAACATCACGGTTATACCCACTTTGACCTTGGCCAATGGGCCCTACTTCTTCAAAGTGACAACCACTTATGGTGTCAAGAGCAGGGCGTTTTACAAACTGTAGCAGTTTAGTTTAGGTTGATAATAATAAGCCGGTTCATTTCCATGAATCGGCTTTCTTTTTTGGTACCAGCTATGAATAATCTATAATTTCTTCAATGACAGATTATTAATGAAAGTTTTGTTCTGGCTACTTATCCCTAACATTCAGCACTGAAATCCTCATAGTGCGACTATCCTAACTCTTTTTGAGAAGCACCTTCGAGAGTCCCTGATCAGCAGGACAAAACCTATAAGGTTTTTAAAACCTTATAGGTTTAAACGGAACCTTTAGAGAACCTAAGGCTGACAGTTACGTTCAAGAGAATCAGCCATTAGCCAGCAATCGAACAGCCAGCCCTTCGCCAATCCCGTGCAGGATGCCAATATGCACCTCATATATTACGGTCACGACGCAGTCGGGATTGAAAAAATTCCGTAGGAATAATTTTTTAAAAGCAACAGATGCAGTGCTGGACGAAAGTTTCAGGTGACCATGCAGTCAAACAAAACACAGCAGTCCTGCAATAAAAATCAGCCAGCTACACCTAGGGTGGCGTGGGCGGACAAACGGGCGGAAATAAAACCGCATCCGCTTCCCTTCTCCTTAAGGAGAAGGTGGCTGAAAGCCGGATGAGGCATGTTGTCCTTGATTTTTTTTGGTACTTTTTTTATCAAGAAAAAAAAGTACGTGCCCATAAAAATAGTAATGCCTTTCGTCAAACATGTGTCCACACGATAGGAACTATCGGGACATCGCGGGTGAGGCTCTATTGCTAAATAGAAAACAGAAAGATAAAAATGCTAATACTTCAATCACATTAATTATCTACTGCCCGACCTCCCTCTCCCCTTGGAGAGGGAACGAAGGTGAGGTCCATTGATGAATAGAAAACGAAAGACAAAATGTTACTGCCCTATCCCCATCAGCCATTCAACGTCCGGCCTCCCTCTCCCCTTGGAGAGAGCCTGTCCCGATTTTTCGGGAGACCGATGGTGAGGCTAATTCCTCACCGTAAACCCGCACGATACAATCCCCACTTCATCCACCTTCACATTATTCACAGATGAACGCGTAGAGCGTTGCTCGTTGCTGTCCTTAAACAGGTCATCCACCATTGTTTCCACTGATTTCATTCCGGCACCACGGCTCCTTGTCCTGTTCAGTACACCACGCAAATCAACAGGTGCCTTTGTTACAATTACCTTGAACATCTCCTTACCATTGGGTGTGCCTGCATCAACACCAATACCACTGATGGTAAATGTTTCGCCCTTGTGCAGCACATAGTCCTGTGCTTCCTTGCTTTCGTCTGGTATCAGCACTTTCACATCATTATCAGGCATAATATCAATGATGGTATAGTAGTAGTCATCGGTGCCTGTATTGGTAATCTTTATTTCAAAAGTTTCTTCGGGACGCAGCACCACTTCATTCTGGCTGGCCTGTTTTGGCCCCGGCACTATTTCCACCTTAATGTATTTGCCAAACGAACCGCCATCCACCATATTCCTCAAATACTTTACCCGCATGCTGCGTTTGATGCCATTCAGGAAATACTTGAAATCATCTTGCGTCAAAGAATCCTTCACCGTTTTTACATAACGTACACTGTCGCCTTTTTCCAGCAGGCTCACCTTGTAGCCACCAGCAGCATCCTTAACAATATCCAATGTATAATCGGGGTTATTGCTAATGGAAAGGAACTGGTAGGGCTTTATATCATTTACAAATTGGCTGGCAATGGAATTGGCCACTTTCGATTTGCCCTCATTGTTCTGGATAAACAAGGCAGCGGAATATTCACCAGCACTCGCACCATCAATTTTTACCTCATAAGCAGCATTCTTTTGGAGGTGCTTATTGCTCACACAGATACTTTGAAAATTGCTCACCTGTGTTACCACTGCTTCAGCAAACACTTCGTCGGAACCCACTTTATATACCTTGAGCGTCGTTCCCTTATTGATGCTGTTCAACTGCCCTTGGTTAATAATAAAAGTGGTGTCGTTGAACTTATTGGAAGCATTGTTGAAACGCTGCTCCACTGGAATGATGGTGGGTTTGGCTATGTACTTGCCGCCAAACACTTCCAGGTCAAGGTTGCCTTCCGCCATGGGAATCTGCGTGGCAATCTCGCCCTGCACAAATGCTTTCATCTTCTGAAACAGTATTTGGTAATTGCTCTCCGCAGGCAAATCGGCAATGGACTTTGCAAAGGCATAGGACAAGGAACCAACACCCTGTTTTTCGGCATCCTTCACTTCATAGTTGGGCTGGTTGGGGCTGCATGCACTGAATACCACCATGCTGCCCATACCATCTGTAAACCCTTCCAACATGCCCGTTTCAGGGTTCTTGCTAAAGTCCTTTTTATTATTGGGTTTATAGCCCGGCGAAGCAAATGCATCCCCCGTGCCCCTTTTAACCATCACGTCCCTAGTGGCAGTACCTGAATGGCAGGCATCAACCAAAACCACCAAACTACCCTTTGTACCAATCTTCTTTCTAATCTTATTCAACTTCTCCCCCAATAAATCATCACGTAAATGATTCTCCCCATGGTAGCTTACCGGGTCATAACGGCCTGCTGCATCATAACAAACCAGGGCCTCATCATAGCCATCATCCTCATCGTTGTTGTCATCCTCAATCTGCTGACCATGACCGGAGAACTGGAAATAAACAATATCCCCCTCGCTTACTTTGTTGTACAAATCATCCAATGCCTTAACGATACCGTTCTTGGTGGCGTTGCTGTTAACCAACGTATCAATATTGCCCGCATCAAAGCCAGACTTTACCAAGGCTGTTTTCACATAACGCATATCGTTCATGGAGCTTAGCGGACGCCACTGCCCACTGTACTGGTACTCGCCAATGGCCACTATCAAGGCAACTTTTTTTGGCGTGGATGGCGTAATGGCAAAAATGAAAAGCGTTCCAATCAGCAAAGCGTAAAATATCTTTTTCATGATAACTGTTTTTGAGTTCGTTTCCACATGGATGCAGGAAATGGAATTTTTGCCCACACAATTTAGGTATGCAATATAGTTTTTACAATTCTTTAGTTTTTTGCGGCTATTGGGTATTTAAGATTGCAATTTTAAACGGCACAGCACAGCCGAAGGTTAAATAAAGTAAAGGCTGCATCAAGCCCAATCACTATTAATGCAGGAAGCTTTAAACAACAATAGCCATCAAGAAAATGGTAATGACTCAGTTTGAAAAATCAGGATGTTAACCTGTCCCGACAGTTCCTATCCTGTGGGCACATCTTTTGTAAAGTAGCACGGTATCCATATTTCCTTAGGTAATAAAAATCAAGAATCAGCCATTAGCCATCAATCGGACAGTTCCACCTTTGCCTATCTTGAGCAGGCTGCCAATAGGCACCTCATCTGTTACAGTTCCGATGGAATCGGAATTGATCCCGATGCAAAGCCTGCCCGTCCCCGGCCGTACCGGCACGGGCGGACGGTCAGGCGGGCCAATCGGGATTCAAAGCAACAGATGCAGTGCTGAACGCAATCTCCATGCGAACGACCTACCAGCCAAAATAAAACTCAACCTTCTAGCAATAAAGCTCAGCCAGCAACACATAGGGTGGCGTTGGCCGGACAAATGCACGGAAAATAAAACTGCATCCGCTTCCCTTCTCTTTTGGAGCAACCGAGCCTCGAAGGTTGGGAACGCAGTTCGGGCTGAAAGCCGGATGAGGTAGTTGTCCTTGATTTTTTTTGGTTCCTTTTTTTATCAAGAAAAAAAGTACGTGCCCATTCAAATTCCTGAAATCATTTTAGGCAGCTTCTCAATAATAAAATACAGATTACCTAAAATGTACAATTGGGCATCTGCTGGATAGCATTTAAAATATACGCATTAGGCCTAATAACAAACTTCAATTGTAAAGAAAAAGGCCGTCATTTTCATGACAGCCTTTTTCTTTACATCAAAAATCCATTACTCACAAATCTGGAAGTCAAACAACTTGTTCAGCTTTTCATAATTGGTGAGGTACGAATTGGAAACAGGTACCGTTAGGTTATTCACCCTCGCCAACCGTTGGCTTCCCGACAGGTAGGCCGTACCGCCAATAAAAGTGAAGCCCCTGTAACCCGTGGAGCCAGCAGGGTTATCAAAGGAATGCACATGGGTAACCTGCCCCGTATGGGGATTTATTTTATAGAAACTGAAATGGCTGGTTTCGGCTTGGCTTTCACTGGTCAATGCCCATAGCATATTGTCATAGCCCAGCTTCATGTCCCAAATAAAGCGGTTACTGAGTTCAAAAGTCTTGTAGATACCATCGGTTATTTCACTCAGAAAATAAACAACCGTTGCATCCTTACTGGGATGCGGCAGCCAGCCCACCAATTGGTTATCCAGCCCCTTGGTTAACGTTCCCGTGTTTAAGGGAAAGGGTGACGGAATCCTTTTCTCCAATAAGTTGGTAACGGGATTGTACTTGTAGATGTACACATCCGGATTGTCGTGCCCGTCATTAAACGAGAAGCAGTATAGCTGCTGGTTGTCGCCCAGCACACCACCTGAAATATAGGTATGTGCCAACAAGGTATCCGTGCAGTAAGTTCTGGTACCGGACAGGGTAAATGTGCCGATGGAACTGCCCTGGCCTGCCCTGGACCCATCGGTATCAATGGGACCGCAGAAAGCCAATGAAGTGTCTGACAAGAAGCTGATACCATTGATGATGGCCGGACCTTCCCGAGTGGTATTGGAACCCGCTGTATTCCTGAGGGTAGCAATCAGCCTCGGGTTTGCATTGGGAGCTTCCATGGGCAAGGGACTAAAGGACACATTCGTTGTGGCTACCGTGTCTGGATTGTACTTCAGTACATAGCCACCATAGCTGCCAAAATACACTTTATTGTTCCGCAGGGTTTGCGAATAGAGACTGGGGGTGGTACCCAGCAAGCTAGTGGTGCCTGTGGAAATATCGTATTTGAAAAATCTTGAATAGAAAGCTCCTGCTCCCGTTATTTCATTGGGGCCTGTCTGCATGATACCGCCCACTGTCCTTGTTTGGGTGTACACTTCGGGTATCGTTTTTTCCTTCACATCCAAGGTATCGTTTTTGAACCGCCACAGGGCCTTCTTATTGTCCTGGTCCCAAATGACCTGTGGAAAAATGGCGGTATCGTCCGGTATGGGATTATAGTTGGACCTGAACGGATGCGAACTGGCAGGATAGTACACACTGTTGTCAGGTCTGGCCACTGTTTCCGTTCCATTTTGAATGACCCAACTTTTATGCGTCAGCACATCACCTGCCAAATGCCACTCAAAGAAATAAGTGCTGTCGGCGGTGTTCAGCAAAGTAATCACGCCACCATCCGTCCGGTCCCTCAACAGCGTAAGGGTGTTGGTGGCCCTATGCAGGGCATAGAGTTTATAATGGTCCTTGCCCACCACCGCATAAGTATAGTCCCTGTCCCCCGTGATGGAGGTTACGTAACTGTTTTCATCCATATTCAGGGGCAGTGCGTTATGCGTGTACATGGAATCGTTCCGTGGGTCGTACCTGAAAGTAACAAGGTACTTGCTGTAACCCCAGGAACCGCCGTAAATGGCAGAGTCCCTGCCGTTGGCTAGCGTATAGATACCATTGCTATTGGCCACCACGGAACCAAAGTCCCTTACCTGGTTATTGGATGGGTTGAACTCCACGAAACTGCCCGGATCCTGCGAGCAGAAATAATACTTGCTGTTCATGCCCCAAATGCTGCTCCAGTACCTGCCCATCGCGGTCTGTGCAGAATCGGTACTGTTCTTCCTCACGACAGGAATGATGTCATAGTTACCGTTCATGAGGTTCAGGTGCACAATCTTATAGGGGTTGGCGGGCACCCTTTCGTCCCTTAAGTAACCACCATCCAGCAGGATGACGCTCATGGCCGTATCGCCCTTGCCCTTGGTAAACGGAACATTGGGTATGATGAGGTTGGTGGCATGTATGGGCGAATCGAGGTATTCTACGGCCGTTTGTGCCGTTGCGGCCAGTATGCTCAATAAGCATACGGATGCCAATGCTATTTTTTTGTACATACGGGTAGGGTTTATTGGAATTTAAGGAACATGACCTTGTAGCGGTTAAAAGCGGGTGCGGTTTTGAACGTCAACTGCACTTCGTTCCTGCCGTTTATTTCCAACCTGGCACCTTCGGGTATGCTCAATAGCAGGTTGCAGTTGGCTTCTGCACCGCAATCAATAAACTGCACCATCACCAGTTCACTGTTCAGGTTATGCTGAATGGTAAAACTGGTTGTTTTGCCATCCCCTACCCTTGCCATGAAAGTGTTCTTGGTTGTTTCCACATTCGTTTCCTGTGACACCCTGCTCTGGTGGCCACCGCCTGAGGTAACCGTGTTGGACAGGAGCTTGTACCAGCCACTGGGCGTATATACTTCTACCCAACTGCTATCGGTGTTGTAAATCATGAGGCCATTGGCAGGACTGGCTATGCCGTTCCTGTTGGCAGTGGTAAGCCTTGGGGGCAGGAAGCCCTTACTGTTGGTACTAATATGCAACGAGGCAGATGGGTCACTGAGACTGTCACCAATCACCAAGCTTTCACTAATGCTGGCATCACCCTCCACCTGCAGTTTCCTGCCGTTGATGGTATTGGTCCCTATCAGCGTATTGCCCGTAACAGTATTGAAAGCCACATGGCCCCTGGTGGTTTCGATGGCACGAAAACGGGCAATGTCGATGGCAGGGTTGGTATAACCTGCATTCACATATAATGCCCTTAACATGGAAGTGGAAGACATGGTGGAGAAATCGGGTGTGGTGGCAAGGCTCAGCAAGTTGCCCTTGGAACCCGATTCAGACAGACCGATATTGGCATCAATGTTCATGAAGCTGGACGTGCCCGAACCTGTTTGGTGGAAATTGTCGCCACTGAAGGTAAATGCATCACCCGTGGAATAGTTGTTATAAAAAGCCAGGTTCGCCCCATTGCCCGGCCCTGTGCCTGTGGCAAAACTGCCCACATATGGCCAGAACTGCGTGCCGCCAATCATGCCCACATAGGAATTGTATTTGCCCAATTGCATCAGGGGGCCGCTATTGCCCGTGTAAAAAGAAAGTGCAGTGCTGCCCGAAGGTGTCTTTGCCTTAAAGTCAATGGTGCCCGTTGCCTTCAGTACAATATTGCTCTTGGCATTGTTCATGTAACCGTCTGTATACAGGAAACTTCCAATATTAAGGGATACGGAATCCTTGCTGCCCATGTACACTTCTTCGCCACTGCTGCCAAAGACATTACCGCCTTTTTTAAGGTAATCGGACAGGCTTAAGCCACTGGCAATGGTTATCCGCCCACAGGTATCCACGCCCAGCAAGGCAGGTTCGGTGGCACTTGGATTCCTGTAATTTTTTAGCCATACATTGCCATCCAGCACAATGGAATTGCTGGCACCCAAATGTATATCGCCGCCCGACATGGCTTTAAACAGTTTGTTGCTGATGAGCCTCACACTGTCCGTGCCTTCAAGGTCCACCCTCGTGGCATTGTAGTTCAGCAGGGCAAAAGTGTCCAAAGAGAAATTGTACCGTGTGCCGCCATACTTGCCCTTGATGGCCGTATGTTTCAGCACGGTTCCGCCCAGGTGGAAACTGTCATTGCTGGCAGTGAGCCCATTGCCGGGATAATAGGTTTGTGAAAAACTGGTGGTGGAAAACAGCATGAGCATGCCGAGAAAGAAGCAGTGTGTCTTTTTCATATTATAGGTTTAGATGAGGTACCGAATATAAAAAAATAAGTGGAAAATCCATGTTATCTTACTGCAACCAAGAAACTTATTTTAAAAATATTAGTAGTGCAAAACACCACGGTTTTTAAGCCTGCCCGTCCGTTTAATCACCATAGTAAAAAAGGCCACCGGTTTCCCGGCGGCCTTTGCAAAACCCTACGCAGCTAATCGCTATTGTAGGTGATCCCTCCTAGCTGTAAGGGCTACGATGAACGCATCCTTTTCGCCTATCTGCAGTTCCAGAATTGCCAGTTCATTATCCCCTTCAAGCTTTACTGAAGGGCTGTAATTGGCCTTCTGGTTGTTGAGCACAAAGAGCTTGTTTTCTGCTTGACGCCACAGGAACTCCTCCTTCTTCTTGTCAGGCCCTTCGGGCATCGTGGGAATTACGCTGGTGAAGCCATTCACCCTTACCTGCACACTAGGAATCTTGGTGTCTGCCTCTGTGGCATTGTTTTGTAGCCGGGTCCTTTCCAGTTCAAGGTTTACCTTGGCTGCTGTCAGCACGGCTTTTTCATTGGTGGCCTTGGTAAGCAGGGCTTCGCATTCGGCCACTGTCTGCAAGGTTTCTACTATATAACTCATGATTGTCTATTTTATTGATTAAAAATTGTTGTTGATTGTTTGCAGTTCCTGCTCCGTAGCGGTCAGGGCCTGCAATTGGATGGACAGTTCAGCCTGCTTTACGAGGCCGCAGTCCCATATTTGCTTCTTGGTCCTGGCTTCTGCACAGTTAAGGGCCAATTCCTGCCTGTGCTCCAGTTCCATCCCGCTTGCCCGCAGCCTTGCCACAAAAGCCAATGTGTCCAGACACTGTTGGTAAGCCGCCTGCATTTCATCCAGCCGCTGTTGCAAGTGGGGCTTACGGCCGCACTTTATCAACTGCTGGTCCATGAATTCGGACAGGGCAGCTTGCTGTGGTGCCACTATCCCGGCAATGGCTTCAGGCGGGGCCACAGGCACACTGTTCAGGCTGAGCTGCAAGTCTGACCATTTGGCTCCTGCTTCATAAGGCAGGCCACGGTGCCCCTTTTCCCATTTGGACAACTGTGCAGGGTCCAGCCCTAAATAGCTGGCCAGCTCCCTTTGGGTCATGCCCAGGGCTGTTCTTAATTGCTCCGTGTCCATAACGCATCATTGTATGGTTGGCTAAAAAGGGGGATTAACGGGATGGAAGCTGATGGCCAGTGGCCACTATTGGGAAGGCCCAAAGGGTCGGACCTAGCTACTGGCCGAAGCCTGCGGTCTCAAGAAGTATCAGTGCCCAAGGGCCCATCCTTTTCTGCCAGCCATTGAAGGAGGGCCCTTAACAGGATAGCGGCTACCAGCAACAGTACCATCAGCAACGCATACAGTGGAAAGGGCTTGCCCAACCATCCATCATGGGTGCTGCTGCCCACGGCGGAGGAACCCTTGGCCCTGAAATCTACCAGTGAGGGCTCTGCCCCCGTGGGACTGCCAGACAACAGGAAGGCCATGGCCAGTTTTTCTGCCGGGTTCATAAAGGCTATGGACAGTTGGTAGCTGCTGGCCGCTACAGAATCCTGTATGCCCATGGCAGGTGGGCCCTGGAGCCGGCAGGCCACTATACGCTGGCCATCAAATTGCACCAGCCCCTTCACGTCTTCCAACAGGGCATTCCCATCGTTCCTTAATTCAAGGTTGCAGATATGCAGGTGCACGGTGTCGCTGTCAAAGGTTCCGGACACCTGTGCCCGGTAGCTGAGGCTGCCTTTTTTGGTAGCGAAGTAACCCGTTAATAGGCTGCTCATGATGGTAACGGCCACCGTTAACAGGGCGGTTAACAGTACCGCTGCCAGTTTCTTTTTTGCTTGTGCTTTCATGTTGTTTTGTTTTACAACACAAATAGCCGACAAATAAAACTGCACAATGGGGCCCATTGTTCAGTTGGTGGGTTTCACTGTTCAGTTGGTGGGTTTGGCTGTTCAGTTGGTAAATTTTGACGGGCAGAAAATGGGCTTTTTTGACGGTTGGCAGCACGCAGTAAACTATTTATGGAGGAAACCTGCACCTCTCTATATAGTAGCATCGTCCCCTACAGGTTGCCGATAATGTATGGTGTGGAAACCATTTGTAACAAAATGGTTTTTTACTATGACCACAAAGGCACTAAGTACACAGGGGTTAAAAGCTTCGCTTTTACTTGACAGGTTTACCGGGAAGTAAGAAAGACGGGAAAAGGGCCGCTGCTTACTGCCTTGGTAAATATCCGCTTTACGCTTTAGTGAACTTTGTGCCTTTGTGGTTAAACCAAATGCGTTGCGGGTGCCCTATGCTATATGTTCACTTGCGAAGCAAGGATTGGTTGCACAGGCTCACAAGTCTATTAATACATAATGCCCAACATTCAATAGTCCACACAAGGCGTATGTCAAGGTTTCTGATGTCAAGTTTTTTTCGTTGACATGCAAATGCTTGACATGCCACTTGTCAAGCTTTTCGATGTCAAGCTTTTTTCGTTGACATGCAAATCGTTGACATCCCACTTGTCAAGCTTTCCGATGTCAAGCTTTTTTCGTTGACATGCAAATCGTTGACATCCCACTTGTCAAGCTTTCCGATGTCAAGCTTTTTTTGTTGACATGCAAATCGTTGACATGGGCCTTTTCTCACGCCCATTTTTTTCTCCTGTCGCATGGTATTTGGCTTGAATAAAAAATTTTTGCATTTTTTTAAGAATTGATACTGCACAAAACATGTATTTATTATTTATCTTGACATTTCATTAATATAATCCATTTAAATAATCAACCTAAACCCGCTCCGCTTATGGCCCATTTCAACCTAAACTAACCTTTTGATCATGAGAACACTGATCATTAATGGGCTGTCCGAGATGGGCGAATTGAATCATTTACTGAACGAACATTTTCCGCAGGTGCAGGTGGTGGGCATGGCCCATGTTGCTGCTGACGCATTGGTGCAAGTGGACGAACTTGCACCGGAACTGGTGCTGCTGGGCATGGACCTGCCCAATGAACTGGTCACGCAGTTACTGGTGAAGATGAACAAGCACCATTTTGCACTTATTTATATGGGCAACCATACACAGCCACCCACTTGGCCCATCCTAACTGTTGCTGCCCAGTGCCTTGCCCGACCATTGGAACTGGACCATTTGGCCACTGCTTTATTTAAGGCATGGGAAAAAAAGCTGTACCAATACGCTTACCAACAGATGATAGACCTGACAAGCTTTGTAAAACAGTCCCATAAAAAGGAGGAAAGGCTGGTGCTGCCCACATCCAATGGCATAAGACTGGCATATCCAAAAGAAGTGCTGTACTGTGCGGGCACTGGCAGCTATACCCAATTCTTTTTGGTGAATGGACATGAGCCATTGGTGTCCCAAGGCATGTACTGCTATGCCGACCAATTACAAGAAGACGGTTTTATTAAGGCCAACCACAATACCCTTGTGAATATCCAGCATATTAGCGGCCTAGTCTGCAAGGACGGTGTGCATGAGTTGATATTGCTGGACGGAAAGGCTACCGTGCATGTGTCCCGGTCGAAAGTGGCGATGGTGAGGGAGGTGTTGGGCGGGAAGAAGAAGGGGAAGAGATAACTTAATTAATGCATCCTTTATTTCAAAGAATGATTAGCAGAACCATATACCGCATTCTTATGCTGATAAAAAGTTGGTTGAAGACATGCGATAAAAAAATAATTTTGGTATATACTAATAAGTATTACTTTCATCCCTGTGTAGCCTCCCCAATGTTTAAGATTCACAGCTTTTAAAAAAGTTGCTGGAATCAGCATTCCCTAACCTTTAAATAAAAACAAATGGGGGCACACGCAAAATTTCTTCCCACTGCACTCAAAAAAGGAGTGTTCTATCTCACCGTGATTTTCACAGGCATGATAATTATGCACGCGTGCAGAAAAACAGACTCGCAAGGCGGCACCGAAAAAAACCAATCCGATGTAGTAGCCAAATTTTTAACCCTGCCTGCATCAACTACACCAGCAATAAGGAGGATTGCTGCAGTACTACAAAAGAAAAATCAAAGAACTGGCTTCCTGAATACAATCGCCAAACGGTACGGTTTCGCCCAATGGGACAAAGCTGTTATGGGAAGCAGTCAAAAAAGTGCTAAGAAAACAAGTGCAAGGTCAGGCAGTGCAAATGATACCATTATTTATATACCACTTGCACTGGACAATGCCAACCATGTGAACGCCTTCCTATTTGCGAGGCTTAATGATTCAATAAGCTTGCAGCTTTATCGGGAAAAGGATTATTCAAGCCACAGCTTTGGGACAATGCAGGACAGCACGAACAACGCCGAAAAGCTAGCAGTCCAATTCATGCTGCTTGACCTCAACACCTTCGGGCATAAGGATTTCAAATTGCTGGATGAGAGGCTGTTCAAGAACAGTACTATACCAGCAGGTACTTTAACCAAGGACAGGAAGGTGCATATTCAAAGCCTCATTAATGCACAAGGCAGGGGAAGCGGCTATGAAATGTGGGAATATGAGGTATGTGTTTCAACCACCTATTTGCAGTGTACAGCCAACCACCTTTGTTGTTCCGATGGCAGTTGCAGTGGCTGCCAGGCCGCATGCTGGAAAACAAGAACTGACTGCCATACCGTAACCATCTTTGTATATGTGGACGACAATGATTGGAGCGGAGGAGGTGGCGGCGGGGATACGCCTATTGATGGCGGCGGTGGTGGCGGAGGCAACAATCCCGGAACACCATGCAACCCAACGCCTTTACTGGACAACGGTGCAATCCCCTGTGAGCAGGGCGATACAACAGGCTGGACACCCATATCGGAACCAGCACCCAAAAATCCCTGCAATCAAGTGAAAGATGCAGCGGATAGTATTGCCAATCCAGTATATATGCAGAAAGTGAAAGACCTGACAAAGCCTCAAAACCTTAATTTAGGCTATGAGAAAAGTGTTGCATTGATACAAGGTGCAACGCCAGCCATAAAAGAAGACAGCGGAACGGTAGCTATTGCAAACATTCAGATGGTCGATTTGCCAAGCGGCCAAAAATACAAATCCTTAGCCCATACCCACCCCAATAGCAGTGGAGGAACATATTCCATTTTCTCTTTTGGCGATGTAAGAAAACTGTCCGCTTTACTGCATAGTGGACAGTTGGAGGCAGGTAAGTTTGTTGCTTTTTTAACCACTTACAAAGGAACCAACTACGCACTAGCGATTACGGATAAATCAAAGTTTGAGGATTTCTTTTATTATTTCAACAATACTGGCGATGCCTCGCAAGGAAACTTAACGGAATGGTTAGCCTCGCACAATAAGGCTAAAGCAATTGAAAGCAAATATTTCCTGCACAAGACGAATGCTTTAATAACGGAGACGGACAACAATAACAACAATGTGCTGGAAAAGTTTCTGGACTTTATGAAAGAAGCCAATTTGGGCGTAACTCTTTTTGAAACCAATGCCAACTTTAGTGAATTTACAAAAGTTGAAAAGGATGCGATGGGAACGATAAAGCGGACCATTTGCAACTAATTTTCTTATCTTTAAAATCAAACAACGATGAAACAGGTTATCATTATAATATTGACTGTAATAGGCTTAACTTCTTTTAAGGATTCTGCGTTCCTAACAAAAGCAAGCTATCTAAAACCTCCGCAGGACATCCTTGCAGGTACATGGAAATACCAAAGCGGAAATGAAGTGTTTATAGTAACACTTTTTCCTGTCACGGATGGGTATAGGGGGCACTATAAAAAAATAACAGTTGACGCCAGCGGCAACCAAATTGCTGTGATATACAATTCGGACAAACCCATAGGTAATACAACTACTAACTGGCCTTACGTAATTTATTCAGGCAATATATCTCCCAACTATGAGATAAGGGCAAGTATCGATGATAATACTGTTACCAATACGCCCAATGCAGGAGGGTTTGTCGAAGGCGTCCTAGACATAAAAATTTTAAACCCCACCTGTTTTACCCCTCCAACCAATGCTTGTCCATTACAAGCACAATGGACAGTAAAAAAAGATGCAGGACTCCAAAATGCTGCTGACCCACCGTTTAGTGTGCCGACAAATATTATTTTGACGAAGCAATAAAAAGCTGGTAGATCATGACGTTCTAAAAATATTATTGCCTTTTACTTTAATCTTTTATAAATTCCAGCAACAATGAACAGCTATTAGGTAGATTGCTTAGTGTTCGATATGGACAAAAACAATTTAAAATAATACTGAATGGGCAGAATTGCAATATTGACAAATCCAGACCCCATTGTTGATGCGAAGGCAAATTTCTTTGCAGACTATTTTCATCTGTTTCTTTCCCAGTTAGGAAGGTCAATTGATTTTGAGCTGGAGAACCCGCTTGCACTGATAGACAAGATTCTGTTCCAGTTGCAGCATAATCTTGACAACTGCGAATCGATTGCAAGGAGTTATCTCACCCACCCTATGCTTTTTGATAACGATGTTTTCCTCTCGCAGTTTGACTGTTACAAGCCAGCAAAGCGTCACTTCGAGGAATGGATTCGCCTTTCACCAAAAGAACAGAAAAAACATTTTAGCGAAAATACTGCAAGCTGGATTCAAGTTCTTCAGCCTCTCAGGGAAGAATTGTCCCAAAAAATGTTCGGTAAGTCCCTACAAAGCATCATTTCTTTTCTTGGTTGTCCTCATGAACTGTGCGAACATAAAGAGGACATTGAGGGTAACACAAGGATTCTTCTTACAGAATTTATTTTCAGGGGCTTGGGCAAGGAATATATCAGTGATGTGTTTAATCAGATTCTTTCACGTGATATCGAAATATATCCATTCCCGCAAGAAGTAACTACTGAGCAGGATAAAAAAGACTATATGGCTAGTAGGACCTTACAACAGCAGTTCTTGGCAATAGAAGCAATCCTTAATATGCCTTCAAGCAAAGTGGACTTCTATTATAAGATTTACGGGGCCAGTTTACCGAAGGAAATAGCTTTTGACTATACAGGAGTTGTTTTCTATAGCAGCAGGCACGAAAACTGCAGCCCCTTGAAAAAGGAGCACCCCGAATTCTTCAAGGGTGACAGCAACTTCTTCATTGCATCTGTAAATGTGGACTTCCTTTACAGTGAAGGGGCTATAAAGGATGCAATAAAGCAGATAGCTGCAGCACTTAAATATGTTTCTGTTGCATTGAACCGGAACTTTGTTATTGACCGCAAGCACAACTACATTTTAAGGAATGCATTTGGAACATCTGAAGGCTGGGGCTTCGACAGCTTCAAGTATAAGTATGAACCAAAGGTGATAGATAAGCTTGATAAGAGCCCATTTCATTTCCTAGCAGGCGTTACGAATAGTGCAAAGAATTATTTTTTAAATTTTGAACCTTTGTACATTAATGCATCTAGTGAAGAAAATATGCCTGCATACTGGCATTATCTCGAGGCATTAATGCAATCCTATAAAAAAGAAAAAAAACTCATGGAGAAAGTGGCCAGTATATGTATATTAAGGGACGCAGCAGTGCGGAAGGAGGTTGGCATTGAGTTCCTGTCAAGCAGCCTCAATTTTATGCACCTACCAAGAACTAGGTTTGGAATAACAGCACAAGAGGGGCACGCAATGGCTATGGAAATTATTCGTGGCATTATCCCAGAAAGTGTAAGGGCAATTGATTATCCAGCGATCAAAGACATGGTTTTCTATATGGACTATGCTTTGACCGCAGAGGATTTCAGGAAGGCAAAAGATTATTATATGCGGATACTACAGGATGCCTATGCTCAAAGGAATTTCTACTTGCATCAAGGGTCGTCAAGCAACAAGTCACATATAAAGCTTCTTTACAGCTTACGCTTCCTTGTACACAGATTTAGATTTATTGTCATGGGGGAGTTGAAAAACAATGAGGAAGTGGATTTTTCTAAACTTGTTGAAAATCTCTACTTAAGAAGCATGGAATTGCTCAAGCTTGCCAGTTAGTAAATGCATAGCCAAAGACAAAATGCAATATTGTGGTTTTCTGCATAAAAAATAAAGCCAACAAAATTATTGGCATTATTCATTGCGGTGAGCCCCAGACTCGAACTAGGGCTTGATTTCATTCAGTAAGTACGGCATCAATGATAGTTAGTTGGCAAACTCACCTCCAGAGCCAACGGGGCCCACCATTCCAACAATTAATTCGGTTAAACAAGTCAGGATTTCTCCAATAAATAAGTGCACACAAATAGCTTTCATCATTTTCATAAAACCTTCGTTTTTAATGTTTATAATAAAGTGGCTAGCCATGATTACTAAAACCTCATTCCAATGCAATAGTTTAAAGAACTCCATCAAACATTCCAGAAGTTGATATTCTTAGAATAGTAATATTTTTTTACAAAGTAAACAGTTTTGTAGGAATCTATTACAGCATTGTTTATTAGAGTTGTTAATCGATTATTCAATCTTAGATTAATCTTATATTCCCTTAACTGCTTTGTCTTAATTCCTTGGCTTTTTTGCTTTTTCTCCAACATAAGCTAAATAATAAAACGCTTTCTCTGCATTATATTTTCACTTCAGAATGTTATAAACAGTATCGTTAATAAAAATTTAGGCGTTTACGCTAATCAGAGTGAAATGAAACAGTCATTACCTATTCACTCCTTCAACGTCCTAAACGTAACAGAATACCGTTTCCCACTCACCGGAGCCGTACTATGTTCCCAATCATAACGGGCTTCGTCCCTAAGGATATAGATGGAACGCCTAGCCACGGGTATGGAACGCAGGGCACCTCTGCTACGCAGGCTTTTATCATAGGGCCGCAGGCGGAACACACAATCTGACAGGAGCGAGATGCCGATGATGATGCCAAATGGTGGTGCATCCTTATGCCAATTGATAACGGAACCTTCGGGATATTCGGTTAGCAGCATTTCGGCAAGGTCAGCAGGTGGCAGGGAGATAAAGGCGGCCACTTTCTCCAGCAGGAAACGGAAGCTTTCGGGTATGGGTTCGCCGGGCGATACTTTTCTGGTGTCGAAATGGTAATTGTAGCCAAAGCTTTCCACTTTGCGTTTGGCTTCAAAACCCTGGAAGATGAGTGTATGGAGTTCCACCTGTGAAATGGCATCAATGAGCAGGTCCTCCTCTTCCACCGTGAGGAAGTCGGGGAAATAGGAAAAGCCACTGGGAAAGACGGGCAGTACGGGGAATAATGTGTTCATGCCTGTGCTTATACCAAAGCCTTGCCAAACTAGCCAATTGAACACGGAAAACAAATTGGGTTTGGATTCCAATCATTACCCTTCGAGTGCCCTCAGGGTGACAGCAATCTCGTTGTCAGGCTGAGGCCCTCGAAGCCGAATTGGGATTCCAACCATCACCCTTGGAGTGCCCTGTCTGCCGACAGGCAAGCTTAGGCTGCAGTAGCGTGAGCCACTACCCTTTGTTTTAGAAAGTGGGGCCCGTAAAGGCGATGGAGCAGGTAGGCGATTGGGAAAGGTTGCCGGAAGCATCCATTAAGGAGAACTCCACTTCGTAGCCTTGTTTTTCCATAAAATCAAAGGCACCTGCACACATGCCATGCCCAACGGTAATTTTATTTGGTGCAGCCGGGATATAATAAGTGGCTTTTTGTCCTGTGGACAGATCCTTTACGGTGGCCTTAATTAAATGGTTGGAAAGGGAATCATTGGTTGCGTAGGAAAAATTGATGTCTATGCCCGGCCCGCAGCCAAAAGCGTGTTTTTGCTTGTCCAAGTATTTAGGTTGGGCTGACCACTGTGGGGCCTGCTTATCAATGCCAGCAACGGCTGTCCATTTGATGGCAAACATTTTCTTGTTTATATAATCGTACATCCTGATGCCCTGATGTTCCGGAAGGCTGTCTATCACCAGTTCATACTCCTTCCCTGCCTGCAGGTTTTCTGTGGGCACGAGGATGGCTTGGGCAATGCGGTACTGGCCAGTTAGGGTTTCCTTTACTTGCAGTTTTATTTTGGTGTTTCCTGACTTGAGGTAAACCGCATATTTTTTGTTGAGGTTATAGATGATGTTGATGCTGGCTTCTTCATAGCCATCCAGCACAAAAATGGGGTTCTGGTTGATGGTGCCGCCGGGTGCTGGCCAAATAGTTAACTGGCTTGGGCCGCATTTTGCCAATGCTGCTGCTGCCAACAAGAGGCTAATGAATAAGAAAGTTAGGTGCAGGGGGATGCGTTTCATGATGCTATTTATTGGGAGATGGCCTTGCGGAGGGGATTACATAAAGAGGTGGGAATTATTTTTTAAAAGTTTTGGCTTTAAAAAGAGTGGTGGCTCAGTTTGGAAATGTTGGGGGCTGGCCGGATTTTATCCTATTGTGTGGATGCATCTTTGATGAAAGGCATTACGCCACCATAGGGGTAGCGGGTTGAATTTTATTGCTGAGAGGTTGAGTTTTGTTTGACTGCTTGTTTGGTCGCATGGGAAGTTTCGGACAGCACTGCATTTGTTGCTTTGGGAATCCCGATTATATCTTATCGGGTGGACACATCTTTAAAGAAAGGCATTATTATTTTAATGTGCATTGTTCTTTTTTTTCTTGATAAAAAAAAGAACCAAAAAAAATCAAGGACAACCACCTCATCCGGCTTTCAGCCACCTTCTCCAAAAGAGAAGGGAAGCGGATGCAGTTTTATTTCCGTGCATTTGTCCAGCCAACGCCACCCTATGTGTAGCTGGCTGATTTTGATTGCTGGCTGGTTGTGTTTTGTTTGACTGAATGGCACCTGAAACTTTCGTCCAGCACTGCATCTGTTGCTTTGAATCCCGATTGGCCCGCCTGACCGTCCGCCCGTGCCGGTACGGACGGGGGCGGGCAGGCTTTGCATCGGGATCAATCCCGACTGCGTCGTGACCGTAACATATGAGGTGCCTATTGAAATCCTGCACCGGATTGGCGAAGGGCTAGCTGTTCGATTGATGGCTAATTGTTAATTCTTACTTGTTATTTGCCTAGAGAGAGCATCAATGCCAAGCTATGCTTTGCAAGACGTGTTCACCCGATAGCAGAACAGGTGGGCAATATAGCAATTAAAAAATCTTACCTTTATGCTATGGCAGGTAAAAAAAAGAACAGCAACAAAACAACTTACCTTACAAAAAGAATTTTGGTAAGTACGGCAAAGGCAGCTGGTACCAAAGCTTCGAAAGAAGCCATGGAATTGATGGGTTATGTGGTTACTACGCACAATGGATGGGTAGTGAAGAAGTTTGCGGATGGCAGGATTGAGCCAATAAAAAGAATTACCCAAGAAAATATCAGTGTTGCCTTCGACTAAAAGAACAGTGGTGCCAGCATTGAGGCTACGGGTGTTTGCAGGCCCCAATGGTTCCGGGAAAAGCACTGTTATCAATGCTGTAAAACAGTATACGGCCAATGGGAGGCCCATTGATTTTGGTTATTATATCAATGCGGATGATATAGCAGCCCAACTAAGGGAAAATGGATGCCCCTTTGACCAGTTTGATATTACCGTTACAAATAATGCCTTTGCTTCCATTGCGATTGATTCGGGTTTGATTAATCAAGATTTTACGGAAGCCCAATTCTTCAAATGCTACATACTCCGGAGCAATACGATTAAGCTAAAAGTTAAGGGTGCAGATGAAAGGCTTGCACAGATTATTGCAGATTTCCTACGCAAGACATTGCTTCTGGAAAAGAAGCGTTTTTCTTTTGAAACAGTTTTTTCGCATGAATCAAAACTTGATATCATGCGTAAAGCGGCTGATGCAGGGTATAAAGTGTACCTGTATTTTGTTTCCACGGAATTGCCTGAAATCAATAAGTACCGTGTGGATTTGCGGGTGAGAAAAGGCGGGCACTATGTAGACCCGCTTAAAATAGAAAGCAGGTATTACCGCTCCCTTGAGCTATTGTACCAAGCTTGCCAATTGTCGTACAGTGTTTTCTTTTTTGACAACTCCAAGGACAATGAACCTTTTAAGATGTTTGCCAATTTCAAAAAGAATATTTCAGGAAAGAAGTGGGAACGGACTGCGGACTTACCCGAGTGGTTCAAAAAATACTATCTCAAAAAAATAAAATCTCCCAAATAAATTTCATGTATTGCAAGATGGTACAGCAACAAAAAAGCCCACAAAATAATTGTGGGCTTTTGCCTGTTTTGAACAGTGGTTGCGGTGAGAAAGGGATTCGAACCCTTGGAACAGTTTAACCCGTTCGGCAGTTTAGCAAACTACTGATTTCAGCCACTCATCCATCTCACCTACCTTATGCTTCCCCTTCCTGCTATAACGGAAAGGGCTGCAAATATAATAGCTAAATGCAAATAGCAAAAACAAATTCCCAATTCCTGCAAGTATTTTTTTAAACAAAAATCCCAAACTGTTTTAGCTTGGGATTTTTAATTTTTTATTTGGGATTTTTCCTATCAGTTACATAGCTGCCAACTGCACTTTTTGGGTTAGTTCCATTACGTTTTCACGGAAGATGGAATCGGTATCCATTAGGTCTTTTACTGTTTGGCAGGAGTGGATAACGGTGGTATGGTCACGGCCGCCAAAATGCTCGCCAATGGTCTTCAATGAGTTTTTGGTAAAGGCTTTGGCCAGGTACATGGTTATTTGCCTTGCCTGCACAATTTCCCTTTTCCTTGTTTTGTGCAGTAACCTTTCGTAAGGCACATCAAAGTATTCGCAAACCATTTTCTGGATGGCGTCGATGGTGATTTCTTTGCTGCTGGTCTTTACAAAATTCCTCAATACTTTTTTGGCAAGCTCAAGGTCTATCTCTTTTTTATTGAGGGATGATTGGGCCAATAAGGATATCAATGCACCTTCCAGCTCACGCACGTTGGTGTTGATATTATAAGCAACGTACTTGATGACTTCTTTGGGCATGTCCAGTCCGTCGTTCTTCATTTTGCGTTCAAGGATTTCTATCCTTGTTTCATAATCCGGTATTTGAAGGTCTGCACTCAGTCCCCAACGGAAACGGCTGAGCAAACGCTCCTGCATACCATCCAAATCCTTTGGTGCCTTATCGGAGGTAAGCACCAGTTGCTTGCCGCTTTGGTGCAGGTGGTTGAAGATGGCGAAGAAGGCATCCTGACTTTTTTCTGCACGGGCAAAAAACTGCACGTCGTCTATAATCAATACATCAATTAATTGATAAAAATGAATGAAGTCGTTGATGGCGTTATTACGGCCATGGTCCTGGAACTGGTTGATGAATTTTTCGCTGCTTACGTAGAGTACCACTTTGTTTGGATGGGCTCGTTTCACATCGTTACCGATGGCTTGTGCAAGGTGGGTTTTGCCCAAACCAACACCACCATAAATAACCAGCGGGTTGAAGGAGTTGGCTCCCGGTTTTTCTGCTACGGTTTTACCTGCACGGCGGGCTACCCTGTTGCTGTCACCTTCCACAAAACTGTCGAATGTGTACATGGCGTTTAGCTGCGGGTCTATCTGCATTTTCTTAAGGCCCGGTATAACAAATGGATTTTTCACTGGGTTATCAATGACCAATGGAAAATTCATTTCGTTGTTGTTGTAGGTCTTCATGCCACTTGCAGGAATGTCCATGCTTCCGTTGCGGCCATTGCCACTATCTACCATGATGCGGTATTCCAATCTTGCTTCTTTGCCCAATTCCCTCTTTAATGTTTTTGCAAGGAGGTTCACGTAATGCTCTTCCAAATATTCGTAGAAGAATTGGCTGGGCACTTGGATCATTAAAACGTTCACTTTTAGTTCAACAGGGTTAATCGGTTCAAACCATGTCTTGAAATGTTGCCACTCAACAATGTCCTTGATAATTTTCAAACAGTTTGTCCAAACGGATTCAGCGGTTTTTGCCATACGATAATCAAGATGTATATATTAGTTAAGGTTGTTTGCTTTTCCTATTTTTCCCCATGCTTCTTCACATGTTAATATGTGGAGAACAAATTTTGCGAGGGGGTGCAATATGGATATTAAATGTTGAAAAAAAAATTTTTTATTAGCTTGTATTTTTCCCTATTACAACAGTATGGGCTTCTGCTAATTTTTTCTTTTTTGACCTCGAAAATGTGTAGTCCAACCTGCCTAGCTGAATGCCTGCCCAGCCAACCTGGTTAACGATTGTATCGCCTCCACGCCTGTTGGAATATCTTCTCGGTTCATCAAAAAAACGGTGCGTGTGCCCACCAATAATCAGGTCAATATCGAAACATTCTTTCGCCAAAATTTCATCGCTTAATCTGTCGTCAGCATATTTATCCCCAAGATGCGATAAGCAAACAATCATGTCGCATCCTTCCTTTTTCAATATCTCCGCATTCCTGTTTGCATATTCAATGGGATTATGGTAAATAGTATTGCCATATAAGTTGTCGGCGACCAATCCTTTTAGTGCTATACCGACTCCTAATATACCAATCTTTAAATTGCCTTTCTGAAATATTTTGTAGGGGATTGTTTTGCCTTCTAACGGTGTATTGCTTACATCATAATTGCAAATGATGATGGGGAATTGGGCATGCTGCAATTGGGTGGCATAGTTGTCCATACCCGCATCAAAGTCGTGGTTGCCCATGGTGGCCGCATCATAGCCCATCATGGTCATGGCCTTTATTTCGGGTTCGCCTTTGTACAAGTTGAAGTAGGGTGTTCCCTGGAAGATATCGCCAGCATCCAGCAATAGTAGGTTGTCGGCTTCGCTCCTTATCTGTTTGATTAATGCAGCCCTTGCGGCCACGCCACCAAGCCCTGCATTTTTGCTGCCATCTTGCGGAAAGGGGGCGAGCCTGCTGTGCACGTCGTTGGTGTGGAGGATGGTTATTTTATCGGTAATGGCGGAGGAGGCTTCTGCCATTTCGGGTATCAACGAGGTTGCTACCAAGGCGGTGCTTGCGATGGCTGTTTGCTTTAAGAATTTCCTGCGGTTGATGGACATTATTGTACAATTAATAATTGTGTTTTATGGCTTCGCCATTTTGTTTTGCCGGAAAGTAGGGAAGACGGAAAGTTGTACTTATTGCTTTTCCTACTTCTTGGTTGAACCATGTTGTTATAGCTGCAATGTTTGCTTCGCAAACAGGCATACTTACGATAAAAATTTTACCACAAAGACACGAAGGCACTAAGTTGAAAAGCTTCGCTTTTGCTTTGTGTTTTACCGGGAAGTAAGGAAGACGGAAGCTTTGCTTACTATTCCTTTGCTTACTGGTAAACTGGCTGTTAAAGAAGCTAGCAATGTTTGCTTCGCAAACAAACCATTTACGAGAAAAACCTTACTACAAAGACACGAAGGACACTAAGTTGAAAAGCTTCGCTTTTGCTTTGTGTTTTACCGGGAAGTAAGGAAGACGGAAAGCTTTGCATAATGTTCCTTTGCTTACTGGTAAACTGGCTGTTTTAAGAAGCTAGCAATGTTTGCTTCGTAAACAACTATTTAAGATAAAAATCTTACCACAAAGACACGAAGGTCACTAAGTTGAAAGACTTCGCCTTTTGCTTTGTATTCTTTGTGGCTTCTTGAATGGTTGTATTCTTGAACCCTTGTTGCTTGAATCCTTGTTGCTTGAACCCTTGTTGCTTGAATCCTTGTTGCTTGAACCCTTGTCTTCTTGAACCTTTCTTTCTTGCCTTTTAATAAGTTATCCTTCCCTCCACTTTCCAATCAATAGGTTTGCCCTGTTTGGTTATTTGTTCAACATAGGCTATTAGGGCATCCCGATAGTTGTACCCTATATTGATTTGCAGGATGCCTTTGAGCATTTCGCATTCGGCACCACCACTGGCGATGTAATCTGAATTGGCGATGGTGTAGGTGGCTTTCTCGTTCAATGGCTTGCCGCCAACTAAAATATTTGTGGGCATTTTGTCTTTTATCTGCATAGTGATGCCACTGATGGGCCAGCCATCTTTTTCTGCAATTTTACTCAGGAACTGCAATAGGATGCTGCCTTTGACTTCCTGCAGAACTACGAGGTTATCAAAGGGCATGAGTTCATATATTTTGCCTATCGTTATATCTCCTTTGGGTATATAGGAACGCACACCACCAAGATTGACAAAAGCCGCATCAATTTTCCTGTTGAATTTCTGCTCGCCCATTTCTTTCATGCAATCGGTCATGAAGTTTCCGAGTTCACTTTCTGGCTGCCTTTTGTAGAGGCCGCGGGTGGAGAAACCAATGACTTTGTTCATGATGGAATCTGCGGTTTCTTTATAATGTGACAGCATCCGATAAATACCGCTATCGATTTTTGTTTGCTGTTCAACTTTATAATCCTTGTAGTTAAGTGTGATGCTTTGCTGTGAGGATGCAATGGAGAATAGGAATAGGTGCAGCAATAATGATATGGCTATTCTCTTTGGCATTAAGGGTGGTGATTGTGAGATGGAAAGTACGACTTTTAGTTGCGTTAAAAAAGACTTTTTTGCCGAAAAGAAAAAATGGGTTATGTACTAGGAAGGTGTAATTTTTTGGTGCACCTGTTGAGTGCGTGTTGATTTTGCTTCGCAAAATAAACTGGTAGACATAATAGTTTGACCACAAAGGCACGAAGACACAAAGGATAAGCGGCTTTGCCACTTACAGTGTACCGGGAAGTAAGTAAGGCGTGAAGAGAGAAGCAAGTCTTTCAATTTTGTGTCTTGGTCCACTTCAATGCAACTGTCAACCTGTGCCTCTAGCAGCTTGAGGCAGTCGAAGGCGGTTTTATAGGACGTTTGCTCTTAAGGATAGAGTGTCTTAGTGTAACAATAAATGCCTCGTTTTTGAACCATCAAACCGATATTCAAAAAAGAAAAAAATATCCTTTATTTTCGGGGCATAAAATAATTAACCATGAGTTACGAAGTTGTTGGAAAATTTGTTGCAAAGTTTGATACTGTTCAACGTACAGAAACATTCAAGACAAGGGAATTCGTTATTGAAAAATCTGAGGATATTGGTGGACGTGTGATTACGAACTATGTGAAGTTTCAATGCGTGCAGGACAAGACTGACATGCCTGACCGTTTCAATATTGGTGATAATGTAAAGGTGCAGTTCAACCTTAAGGGAACGAAGTGGAACAAGAATGGTGTTGATAATTATATCACCAATTTGGATGCATGGAGGATGGAAACGGTGAAGCTGGGTAACGACACCGCAGGCAATGACGGCCCTCCAAGCTTTGTTCCTGAAAATGCACCGGGAGAAGCAGTGGATGATTTGCCGTTTTAAATTTTCAAGATTTTTTATTTGAAGATTTAAAGATTGGCAAAGCATTCCATTTTGAAATTTTCCAATCTTTAAATCTTCAAATCATTTTTACTTTTTTAGGATAAACACCTAACAGTATATGATAAAAGATATTTCCCTCAAGCTCACGCCCAGTGAGGCTGCCAATGATGCTGTTATCAAGCAGGCAATTGCCCAATCTTCTGGCAATGCAGAAGCCGCTATAACAGGTTTCCACAAACTCAAACAAAGTATTGATGCAAGAAGCAGGCAGCAGGTTTGGATAAACCTGACGCTCAGGGCTTTTATCAATGAGCCTTATCAGCAACGGACTGTTGAACATATCCATTTTAAGGAGGTAAGCAATAGCAGCAAAAAGATAATTATTGTTGGTGCCGGGCCAGCAGGGTTGTTTGCTGCACTGAAACTGCTGGAACTAGGCATTAAGCCAATAGTGTTGGAACGGGGAAAGGATGTGCGTGCAAGGCGTAGGGACTTGGCAGCACTGAACAAGGAAGGCATGGTAAACCCAGAAAGCAATTACTGTTTTGGTGAGGGCGGTGCCGGTACCTACAGTGATGGCAAGCTTTATACAAGGAGCAATAAACGTGGTGATATTAACCGCATCCTGAATTTGTTTGTGCAGTTTGGTGCGGAAGAAAAAATCCTGTACGAAGCCCATCCGCATATCGGTACGAATAAGTTGCCCCATATTATTACGGCCATGCGTGAGGCTATTATTGAACATGGTGGTGAAGTGCTGTTTGAAAAGAAGGTGACTGACTTTATTGTGGAGAACAATGAACTGAAAGGCGTTAAAACTTTGGATGGGGATTCATTGATGGCAACAGCCGTGATACTTGCCACTGGTCACAGTGCAAGGGACATTTTTGAACTGCTTCACGATAAAAACATTTTGATTGAGGCCAAGCCTTTTGCTTTGGGTGTGAGGATTGAACATCCGCAAAATGTTATTGATGCGGTGCAGTATCACCTTCCCCCAGCAAGCCTCACCCAAACTCCCGAAAAATCAATAATTATCGGTTCGGAACAGACTCTCTCCAAAGGAGAGGCCTTAAAAAGTCGTTCCGACTTTTTGCCTCCTGCTTCTTATAGTTTGGTGGAGCAGGTGGATGGCCGTGGTGTGTTCAGTTTCTGCATGTGTCCCGGTGGCATTATTGCACCTGCAGCTACCCATCCCAATGAAATTGTGGTGAACGGTTGGAGCCCAAGTAAACGCAACAACCCTTTTGCCAATAGTGGGATGGTAGTAAGCGTTGACCAAGAAAGTTTACAAGTTTCAAAGTTCAGGAGTTCAAGAGTTGGAAGCCCATTAGTATTAATGGATTTTCAAAAAGGTGTGGAGCAAAAAGCGTTTGCTGCTGGTGGCGGCAAGTCTGTTGCACCAGCTTTACGTGTGGTGGATTTCTGCAATGGGAAGATTTCTGCTGACTTGCCTGCATGTTCCTATTTACCGGGTATTGTTCCTGCCGATTTCAAGAATATCCTGCCCAGTTTTATCCACCACAGTTTGCAGGAAGGCATTAAGGCTTTTGGCAAACGGATGAAGGGCTACTATACCAATGAAGCTGTGGTGGTGGCGACGGAAAGCAGGACCTCCTCCCCTGTCCGCATTCCGAGGAACAATGATGATTTGCAGCATCCGCAGATTAAAAACTTGTATCCATGTGGCGAAGGTGCAGGGTATGCAGGTGGCATTGTGAGTGCCTGCATGGATGGGGAACGGGTGGCTGATAGGATTGCGATGGTTATTGGTAAATAGTTTTTCTTTTGGTAAACAGTAGGTAGCTTAACAAGGTTGAACTTTTCCCCGATAGTTATCGTGCGTACGCATCTTTGATAAAAGGCATTACCATTTTAATGGGCTTTGTTCTTTTTTTTCTTGATAAAAAAAAGAACCAAAAAAAATCAAGGACAACCCGATGGCTCCGCCCGTTTATCCACCCACGCCACCTTATGTGTAGCTGGCTGAACTTTATTGCTGGAAGGTTGAGTTTTATTTTGGCTGGTAGGCCTTTCGCATGGAGATTGCGTTCAGCACTGCATCTGTTGCTTTGAATCCCGATTTGCTTTGCATCGTGATCAATTCCGATTGCATCGGAACCGTAACAGATGAGGTGCTTATTGGCATCCTGCTCAAGATTGGCGAAGGGCTGGCTGTTCGATTGATGACCAATGGTTGATTCTCGCTTGTTATTTACTTAAAAGGGCATGGATGCAAATACAGCAACATTTTCGACACTGCATCATTGATTCTGCAAAATTGTTTTAGGAATAGCTATTTAAACCATTCCATCCATCACAAGTCTGTAAACGAAACTTAGCTATAACCAACTTAGAACCCTTATGAACCAAACCAATAAATCAATCCTAACCCAAATAAAACCCATTTTTGCAATTGCTGCTTTGCTTGCTTTTGCTACCACAAGTTTTTCCCAAGGCAACAATGGCTCTGCAGGAAGTGTAGGCATTTCTTTTCAAACATTGCCCAACAGGGATTTTAAGGACACGACAGGAAAGTTTGGATACAATAACTTAGGTATTAACCTTACTGTTCCGCTGTTTGGTAATAAGAACAAAATAATGGATGGTCTTGCTACGGGCGATATCAGTTCACTGCATTTTTACCGGACATCCCTGCATGCCAATTTTGAATCGCTGCCCAATACCATTGGCTTTATTACTAATGTTTCTCCATTTTATACAGGCTCTGCTGGTTTGGGCCTGCTGTATGGCAGCAAGAAAAACATTTTCATTGCCAACGCCAATATTGGTATGGCCGCAGATGAACAGGTGATTAAGAACAATGATATCCGTTACCGCTTCTCTGGTGCTTTTATTGTAAACAATCGCCACAGTGCGACCACCACTTATATTTATGGCATTGCTTTCTCTTATACTTATGGAAGGGCTTTGCCATTGCCAGTTTTGGGCATCCGTAAAAAGTTCTCTGCTGATAGCAAGTGGTCCATCTCTGGCATATTGCCTTTGTCGGTAAAGGTTACGGACAAGATGAATAAAAACAGTTCCTTGTCTTTTTATTTAAAACCTAATGGCAACAAGTTCCAAATAGCCAATCAGGGAAATTTCGCAACCACTTCTTCTTTTGCATCCATGCAGTTGAGGCAGTTTCAATTGGGTGTTGGTTATAACTACAAAATGGGTGAACATTTCAATTTGAGTGCCGATGCAGGTTTGCTGTTTGGTGGCAAATTGAAGTTCACAGAATACAATGACCGCAAGGTTGTTTTGAGTGAGGCAGCTATTAAACCTGGGCCTTCAATTAAAATAGGTTTGCGTTACAGGTTTTCAAAAAAGAGGGATAAGATGGAGGATGAGGATGGTATTGGTGGGTTGCTTTGATTACAGGCTGGGATTTTTTGTGATTTTAATATTATCCCAAGTTCTTATAAAGTTTAAGATATTTGTCATATTCGCAATTACAAATTAATCATGAGCGATACGACAAAAGTAGAAATCATAGGGAAACAATTAGAAAAGATTGTTGACTCTACTACCCAACATCCTTCTGGCTTATCATCAGGACAAATTGCTTTATTAGCTGCTTCAATAGGTGCAATGTCTGCAATACTTTCTCAACTCGTTGTATTCTTACTAACTAGATTCAAAGAAAAAAGCAACATTAAGAAATTACTAATTGCCGATGAAAGGAATTGCATATTTACTTATCCAGTATTACAAAGAACAGTTATGCATAAAGTTCATAAACAGTATTGGTATGGGACATCGATTGTATTTCGTCCTAGCACTGAGGATATGAAGGATAGCCATGAAAGGCACTTTGCAAGTAATTGTTTCAACAAAAAAGTTTCTGTGCTGAAACATTTTAAAAAGAAACTTTAGAGATTGTTTCACTTGAAGCTGTTTCAAAAAAAGACATGGCGCTCTACAACCTCTTAACAACAAAAATCCCAATGATTGCTCACTGGGATTTTTTTATTGGAAGATGAACATCCATTTATTTCATGGTAAATGTTTCCAGGAATTTGGTAGTGAAGTTTCCTGCACGGAAATCTTCATTCTGCATTAATTGCAAATGGAAAGGAATGGTAGTCTTCACACCTTCAATTACATATTCACTCAAGGCCCTGTACATGGTGTCGATGGCTTCTTCACGGGTACGAGCAATGGTGATGAGCTTTCCTATCATGCTATCATAGTAAGGAGGGATGGTGTAGCCAGCATATACATGGCTGTCCACACGTACCCCATGCCCACCCGGTGTATGCAATACGGTTATTTTTCCCGGTGAAGGGCGGAAATCATTGTAGGGGTCTTCTGCATTGATACGGCATTCGATGGCATGCATCGTTGGCTCGTAGTTCTTGCCGGAGATTTTTTCGCCCATGGCTATTTTTATCTGCTCCTTTATCAAATCGAAATTGATTACTTCTTCCGTAACGCAATGCTCCACTTGGATACGGGTATTCATTTCCATGAAGTAGAAGTTGCGGTTCTTATCAACTAGGAACTCAATGGTACCCACACTTTCGTAGTTGATGGCAGCAGCGGCTTTAATGGCAGCCTCACCCATGGCTTTCCGCAACTCAGGTGTCATGAATGGAGAAGGCGATTCTTCCACCAACTTCTGGTGACGGCGCTGGATGGAACAGTCACGCTCACTCATATGGCAAACGTTTCCATATTGGTCACCAGCAACCTGTATTTCTATATGGCGTGGCTCTTCCACAAATTTCTCCATGTATATGCCATCGTTCTTGAACGATGCCGCAGCTTCTGTTTTTGCATTTTCAAAAGCTTTTTCAATATCCTCTTCTTTCCAAACAACACGCATTCCCTTGCCACCACCACCAGCAGTGGCTTTTAAGATAACTGGATAGCCCACTACATTTTTAGCAAGGTCTTTTGCTTGCTGCACACTTTCCAATAATCCACCGCTTCCCGGTACCACTGGTACACCAGCAGCAATCATGGTTTCTTTGGCGGTGATTTTGTCGCCCATTTTGTTGATCATCTCAGGCGTTGGGCCGATGAACTTGATTCCATGGTCTGCACATATCTGCGAGAACTTTGCATTTTCTGCAAGGAAACCGTAACCGGGGTGAATGGCATCTGCATTGGTAATTTCGGCAGCAGCCATGATATGCTGGATGTTCAAATAACTTTCTGCACCAGCAGGCTTGCCTATACAAACAGCTTCATCTGCAAAACGGACATGTAGGCTTTCCTTATCAGCAGTGGAATAAACGGCAACTGTTTTGATTCCCATTTCTCTACAGGTTCTAATTACACGAAGTGCAATTTCTCCCCTGTTAGCGATTAATATTTTTTTAAACATTTTTCTTTTTTGGATTGATGAATTGGAGAATTGATGAATTGACGAATTTTATAATCCGCTAATTCGCTAATCCGTTAATAAATCAATTAAGTTAGGCTGGCTCTACAAGGAATAAAGGCTGGTCATACTCCACAGGGCTTGCATCTTCTACCAACACTTTCACTACCCTTCCGGCTACTTCACTTTCAATTTCGTTGAAAAGCTTCATGGCTTCAATGATGCAGACAACGCTACCCACCTCCACTTCAGTTCCTATTTCTGCAAATGGTGGTTTATCTGGCCCTGACTTCCTGTAGAAGGTTCCAATCATTGGGCTTTTGATGGTGATGTAATTATCTGCTTTTGGTGCAGCAGCAGGAGCAGCGGCTGGTGCAGAAGCTTGTGGAGCTGCCACTGGGGCAGACTGTGCCGGCATATTATATACTTGAGGTTGTGGTGCAGCCACAGTAACTACTTGTTCCTCTTTTTGCTTGATGGTTACCTTACCATCTTTGTCCTCTATACTTATTTCTCCAATGTTGCTTTTATTGACAATTTTGATAAGTTCGTGGATTTGTTTCAGGTCCATAGTTTGGCAAGTTTTGGGGTAAAAACAATAGATTTTAATTAGAAAGTTGGGCAAAATAGGCAAAAAATGATAAAAACCACCCTTTTTGCTTTTTTATCTCCCTACCAGTTGTTCACAAAAAAAGAGCAGCTTTTCAGCAGCTCTTATAAAAAAAAATTTCACGAAGAATTATTCCTTCACTCTTTCCAGGTAGTCACCAGTTTTGGTATTGATACGGATCAATTCACCTTCTTCCACAAACAAGGGTACGTTTACAGTGGCACCCGTATCAATAGTAGCTGGTTTGGTGGCCCTAGTAGCAGTATCGCCACGAACACCAGGTTCGCAATAAGTAATCCTAACGACTAATTTCTCTGGAAGCTCTGCTCCAATTGGCTGATCGGTTTCTGCATTGATGAAAACAAATACTTCGCCACCATCTTTCAGGAATTCGGGAGCATCAATCATTTCCTCTGCCAAAACAATTTGTTCAAAAGTTTCGTTGTTCATGAGGTTAAAACCAGTCTCATCTTTGTAGAGGTACTGGAAGGCTTTTTTCTCCACACGAACAGGGTAAACAGTTTCACCACTATTCCATGTTTTTTCAATACTGCGGTTATTGTCAACGCCTTTTAGCTTGGCCCAAACTTTGGCTGCTGCACGGGCTGTTTTGTTTTCTCCAAATTCCACTACAGAATACAGGCTACCGTCTAATTTTAGAATCATGCCACGGCTGATGTCCGATGTTGTTGCCATAATTAAATTTTTAAGATGGGTGCAAAAGTAAGGTTTGGTATGTAATTACAAAGAAGGATGTTTTTTGTGGGGACAAGCTGTTGGATAAGTATTAGGCAATAGTGGCGACGCTCCATTCATCAGTTATGCTACTATGGACTTTTATACACCATAGGCAATAGAATAAGCCTACTGAACCAAAACTTCAGCAAAGCATGGGTATATATGGAGCGATAGTTGTTAATGAAGATTAGATGAATTTCATGGCAGCAAATTTTCGCATTGTCTCCATTAAAACCCAACGTACTTTTATTCAATGAAAAAAATAGCATTGTTCCTAAGTTTATTTGTTGCTGGTTCAGCAGCTTTTAGCCAATCCAAGAAAGGTACCGATAATGATTCTGCACCTTACTTGAAAGTACCATACACACCGCCATTTAAAATATTGCTAACAGACAGCACATGGTTTGCCAAAGAAGATTTGCCTAAACATACACCTGTTGTGGTGATGTATTTCAGTCCGGATTGCAGCCATTGCCAAATGGAGGTAAAGGAGATTGTGGACAGTATGCAATATTTTGAAAAGGCGTTTTTCGTTTTGGCTTCCTATAAAAAAATGCCAGACATTGTTGAGTTCAGTGATAAGTACAAATTGAATGAAGTAAAGAATATGAAAGTAGGAAGGGATACGGCCTATTTTTTGCCAACTTTTTACCGGGTAAAATTCACACCATTTATTGGGGTATATGATGAGGATGGCAAACTGCTGCAAACTTTTCCGCAGGGAGCAAAAATAGAGGAGCTGAAAGCCCTGCTATATGACCGGAAACACAAACCAGCTTCCGAGAGGAAACGTACTTAAAATAAAACACCATGAAAAAATGCTACCTACTCTTTATTACCGCTCTTTCTTTATGCACGAACATCATTGCACAACCTACAGTAAGTTTCCAATCGCTTATCACAGGTTTATCAGTACCGCTTGATATTGTAAGCCCACCTAGTGACAGCAGGTTATTTATTGTTGAGCAAAGTGGCAAAATAAAAATTTGGAACGGGTCGTCTGTATTGTCAACTGCTTTCTTGGATGTTTCTTCAATTATAAACTATGGTAGTGAAATGGGACTATTGAGCCTTGCATTCCATCCCAATTACTCAACAAACAGGTATTTTTTCATTTATTACAACAATGCAGCAGGTAATGTTACGATTGCACGTTACCAGACAAAGGCAGCTTTACCAAATGAAGCAGACCCCACATCAGGTGTCATTTTAATGACTATCCCCAAACCGTTTTCCAACCACAATGGTGGGAAACTGAATTTTGGCACCGATGGTTATTTATATTTTGGCACTGGTGATGGTGGCAGCAGCGGCGATCCAAATAATAATGCCCAAACAGGCACTTCCAATTTGGGCAAGATGATGCGAATTGATGTAAATAATTTTTCTACAGCCCCATATTATTCCATCCCTTCAACAAACCCCTATACCAGCGACCCTAATATCAATGATGAAATTATCGCACTGGGTTTACGCAATCCATTTAGATGGAGCTTTGACAGGCAAACTGGTGATATGTGGATAGCGGATGTAGGTCAAGGCTTATGGGAAGAAGTCAACTACAAACCTGCAGCAAATATTTTAAACCTTAACTACGGTTGGCGTTGCTTTGAGGGAACGCATATTTATAACAATACTTGCACGGCACAGCCCAATAATGTGGTACCCATTTTTGAATATGGCCATAACAATGCGACGGGTGGCTATTCCATAACAGGTGGCTATGTCTATAGGGGTACCCAATATCCTTTTTTTCAAGGCTATTATATATGTGCCGATTATGTAAGCAAAAATTTCTGGCTGATAAAATCCAATGGATCCGGAGGATGGGTTACCACGCAATCAACTACGCAAACACCCACTGGCATTGCTGGTTTTGGCGAGGACCAAAATGGTAATTTATATGCTGCAGGATTGGGCAATGGCACTATTTACAAAATAGTGGCAACAGCTACAGTGCCGTTAAAACTTGTCTCTTTTACTGGTAAAAAAATAAATAATACACATCAATTGAATTGGGAGGTGCAGACACAATTGAAAAGGGACAAATTCATTGTTGAACGGAGTTTTGACAATACTTCTTTTTCTGAAGTTGGCAGTAAAGAAGCAGCATCCGATAAAAATGTGGAACAATATTCTTTTGTAGTTCCTTCAACCAATAACGCTTCCACTTTTTACAGGATTAAGCTGGTGAACAAGGACGGGAGTTTTTACTACTCTCCCACCATCAACATAAAAAACAGTGCTGCCCTTTCGGACGTGAAGGCTTATAAAACTGGTAGCAATATTTATGTTTCATCGAGCAACATGATCAACAATATTCAGGTAAGTGATGTTTCCGGAAGGGTTCTACTGAACAAGAACATTAATGGGGCAGGTGTTTTTTCGTTTGATGGAACACAGTTTTCAACTGGTATTCTTTTTATTAAGGTGATACATGAAAATGGAAGTTCTGTTTTGAAGTTAATGAACTGATTTTCTGTATGATGATATATAGGTATCTTAAAAGCCATGACAAGCATAATTGTCATGGCTTTTTTACGCATGGAATAACTATTGAGCATCTCAAGAAAACACTGCAAACGTTTCCAAAATTTCATGCGTAGCAGAAATGCCAACCCCTACCTTTGCGGCGACAAAAATTACTTCTTCAAATAAAAAGACTTACAGCATGAAAGTTACCGTAGTAGGTGCAGGTGCAGTTGGTGCAACCACTGCCGACAACATTGCCAGAAAAGAACTGGCTTCTGAATTGGTATTATTGGATATTAAAGAAGGTTTTGCTGAAGGCAAGGCTCAGGACATGATGCAGACTGCAACATTGCTTGGATTTGATACAAAGATTACTGGCAGCACAAATGACTACAGCAAAACTGCGAACAGCGATGTAGTGGTAATTACTTCTGGCTTGCCACGTAAACCGGGTATGACCAGGGAGGAGTTGATTGGTGTAAATGCTGGCATCGTTAAAGGTGTTTGTGAAAATATTTTGAAGTTCTCCCCTAACGCTATCATTATTATCATCAGCAACCCAATGGATACAATGACCTATTTGGCGTTGACTTCAACTGGTTTGCCTAAGCATAAAATTATTGGCATGGGCGGCATTTTGGACAGTGCCCGTTTCAAATATCAATTGAGCCAGCATTTAGGTGCAAGCCCAAGTGATTTGAATGCTGTGGTGGTTGGTGGTCATGGTGATACTACCATGATTCCTTTAATCAGCAAGGCCACTTGGAACAGTGCTCCAGTAACTGATTTCCTGGATGCTGAACAGCAGGAAAAAATTGTTAAGGATACGATGGTTGGCGGTGCCACTCTAACTGCTTTATTGGGCACAAGTGCATGGTATGCTCCAGGAGCGGCTGGTGCTGCTTTGGTGGAAGCCATTGTTCGTGATGAGAAGAAATTGTTTACTTGCTGCGTGGCATTGGATGGTGAATATGGTCAAAAGGATATTGCCTTGGGTGTTCCTGTTATCATTGGGAAGAATGGTTGGGAAAAAATCATTGACTTTAAATTGAACGATGCTGAACAAGCTGCTTTCAATAAAAGTGCAGATGCCGTTAGGAGCATGAATGACGTGTTGAAAACATTGTAATATGCTAATTAGCCAATGTGCTGATTTGCTAATGGAGAGCCTCAATAAGTTTTATGCTTGTTGAGGTTTTTTATTTTAGGATGAGCAAGGCTTCTTTGGCAATCTTTTCAATGTCCTGTTGTTCCATGCATTTGAAATGTCCTTTGGGGCATTTTTTGTAGCCTATTTTACTGCATGGCCTGCATGAAACCGATACTTGATGCTGAATGTCTAACAACTGTGTATTGCCATAATAAGCATTCATCCCAAATAAAGGTGTTGTGTTTCCCCAAACTGAAATGATGGGTTTCTTGAAAGCTGCTGCAATATGCATGAGGCCTGTGTCGTGGGTAATAATGAGCTTTGCTTTATTCACCAAGCCCGCACTTTCATTGAGGTTGAATTTGCCACAGGAGTTATATACTTTGATGGAATCTGCTGACGCAATTTCATCACCGTCTTTCCTGTCTTCAGGACCACCCAATAACATGATGGGGTAATCAATTTTGCTGCACAATTCCTTGAGCTTATGGACAGGTAACTTTTTTGTGTTCAATGCTGCACCAATTACAATCCCGATGAAACCAAATTGATGCGATGCAGGGATATCATTGTTCTTCAACACATCCTTTTCCGGAATGAAATAATCCAATCCCTTGCCATCATTGATGACCCCGAAACTTTTTACTGTTGCCAAGTTCCTGTCAACGATATGCACAGGTGGCATCATATTTATCTTGAGGGCAGTGAGGAACCATTTCTGGATGTTGAGCTTATTGAAGGAGAAACTTTTTGTTTTCAATGCTTTCTTTACACGAAGCGTTCTTATATTTTTATGTAGGTCAATGATGTAATCATATTCCTCCAGTTTCAGTTCATGTATCATCAGTTCCCAGCTATCTTCCAGCAGCATTACTTTGTCTATGTAGGGATTGCTTTCAACAATTCCCCTGAAAGATTTCTTTGTAAGGAAATGCACTTCTGCATCCGAAACCTGTTGTTTTAGGCAACGCACAACTGGTGTGGTCAAAACAATATCACCAATGGAAGAAAAGCGGATGATGAGGAATTTCATTCAGTAAAGTTGATGGGTAATGGTTGATAGTTCATTGCATGTTGATAAAATAGTTTTTGCTTTTATCCACGAACTATCAGCTATTGCTACTCCTCCACATAATTCAAATCCTTATGGAAGGTTTCTTCTGTAAAATAAAAAGCAATTAATGTTATTGCAATTACAATAGACCCAGTTGCTACACCACTTTTCCATAAGGTCCATTTCCATTCGCCCACAAATAAATCAAGGAACAACAAGTTGATTAAAGGTAACGCTCCACGAACCATATTTGGAACTGTAGTGGCAGCAGTGGCACGAAGATTTGTACCAAATTGCTCTGCGCCCATGGTTACAAATATTGCCCAGAAACCTGTACTGAAACCAAGTAAAGCACAAATGGCATACATTCTTGCATCGCTATTATTGTAGTTACTAAAAAACAAAACCAATGAGGCCATGGTAAAGAGATAAAATAAAAGCAAGGCTTTTTTCCTGCTCTTGAAATATTGGCTTACAAGGCCAATTAAAATATCGCCAATAGCAATGGCAGCATAAGCAAACATGATGGCCTTGCCACTTTTGATACTGTTGTCGCCATAAAACTCCTTCGCAAAACGGTTACTGTAATTTACCAGCACACCAATTACAAACCAAGTTGGCAATCCAATTAGAATAGCTAAAATATACTTTTTGAACCGATGGGCATTTGTGAAGAACATGAAGAAATTTCCACGCTGCACATCCTGCTGTTTTGTTTGCTTGAACATGCCGCTTTCAACAACAGAAATACGCAAAAGCAATAACACTACACCAAGTCCACCACCAATTTTATAGCACAAGCGCCAATCATTGGTAAAATAGAAAGTATAATAAGCAAACACAGCACCAAACAAACCTATACCAGCCACCAATGAAGTTCCAATGCCTCTTTTATTTTTAGGCAGGAGCTCACTAACCAATGTAATGCCAGCACCCAACTCTCCAGCAAGACCAATGCCTGCCACAAACCTTGCCCAAGCATAATGTTCCACTGTGCTTACATAACCTGTTATAAAATTGGCAATGGAGTACAATGCTATTGAACCAAAGAGAACGCTAAGCCTTCCTTTCTTGTCGCCCAACATGCCCCAGAAAACACCCCCAATTAATAACCCAACCATTTGCCAGTTGATGATTTTTGTACTGGCCGCAAGCACTGCAACCTTATCAGTTAAAGTCACGCCCAAACCTTGCAAACTTGGTTCACGTACAATGGTAAACAGCAGCAAATCATAAATATCCACAAAGTAGCCCAGTGCTGCTACGAGAACAGGAATAGATAAGATGCCAATGTGTTTTTGCTGGTTCATAAATTGTCTTGAATTTTATTTTTCTACAAAGTTGAGTTCCTTGCCAAAAGTTTCTTTGGTATAAAGTACAGAAACAAATCCTATAACCAATATTACTGCACCAATTATCCATGCAGCAGTAATATAATTATTGTCTGGATTTTTATCTGCCAAATTATTCCTTAGAAACTTAAATGAAATTAAAATCAATGGAAGGAAACCCCTCACCAAATTAGGAACTGAGATGGCGGCAGTGGCCCTCAAGTTTGTTCCAAACTGTTCTGCACTCATGGTAATGTACAGTACAGAAATGCCTGAACCAAAACCAAGACCCATACAGAGCAGGTACATATTGGCTGCAGTTCCACCACCTTTCAATAAAAAAAACAAGGAAATGAAAATGGCTGTTATGCCATAATAAATCATCAAGGTTTTCTTTCTACTTTTTATGTAGTTACTAAAGAAACCTGCAGCCATATCTCCAAATGCAAGCGCTACATACTGCAGCATTAATGATTTTGGTTGATCGAAGCCTTCTATCTTAAAGCATCTTGCAAACTCATCGCTAAAGCCAATCAAAACACCAATAATGTACCAAACGGGAAGCCCAATTAAAATGCTTTTCAAATACCTGAAGAACCTTTCTTTGCTGTTGAAGAACATAAAAAAATTGCCCATAGGAACGTTCTTCCCTCTTGTTTTATCGTACATGCCACTTTCCAACACACGAACTCTTAAAAATAATAATGCAATGCCCATTGCCCCTCCAATATAATAACACAATCGCCAGTCCCTCCCACTCAAATCAAAAACGAAATAAGCAGCAATGGAACCTAACACTCCACTGGTAGCGATAATGGAAGAGCCCAGCCCACGTTTCTCCTTGCTTAAAGATTCACTGGTGAGTGTGATGCTTGCACCCAATTCCCCTGCAAGCCCAAGCCCTGCAATAAACCTGAGCCATGTATAGGTTTGAACATCCTGTACAAAACCATTGGCAAATGTGGCCAATGAATACAATAATATGGAGCCAAACAGAACACTTTTCCGTCCTTTTTTATCACCTAACATGCCCCATAAAATTCCACCAATTACCAGCCCAAGCATTTGCCAACTGACAACGTTTTCACCAAACTCTTTTGCTCGGCTTGCTGGTACACCCAAATCCAAAATACTTTTCTTACGGACAATGCTAAACAGCAGCAAGTCATATATATCAACAAAAAAGCCCAATGCACCCACAATCACTGGAAGGGAGAATATGCCGTATTCTTTTTTTTGCATCGTTAGTTGGGGTTGGTACAAGTTACTGTTACAGGATACCCGTTACTAGCAACTTGCAACCAGTAACCAGCAAATCTTATTACTTTTTCTTGCTCATGACCAATTTCAAAATAACAGGGGCTGTTGTAACTAGTACAATTCCAATTACAATAATTTCCAAATGGCTTTTTAAATCAAATCCAAACTGGCTCAGAATCCATTTCTGCAAAAAATGTCCAGCTACCAACATGCTGAATACCCAAGCCAAACAGCCCAGTATATTATAGTAAGTAAATTTCTTTCTGTCCATACCCACTATGCCAGCGACAATGGGTGCAAATGTTCTTATAATAGGCAGGAACCTTGCAATAATAATGGCCCCACCACCTTGCTTCTCATAAAAATCATGTGCCTGCTGCAAATATTTCTGCTTAAAGAGGAAGTTGTCCTTCCATGCGTACATCGCTGTCCCAACCCTTCTACCAAACCAATAACCAACAGCATTACCAACAATACCTGCTACCGAAATGAGTAGCCATAATAAAAGTAGCTGTACATATTCATTGGTTACAAAAGGAAAAATTGTTTCAACCAGTTCATGGTTATAGATACCTGCCACAAACAACAAACTATCACCAGGCAAGAAGAACCCCACAAACAAACCTGTTTCAGCAAACACCACAAAAAGCAGGAACCAGAGACCGCCATTGATGATATAAAACATGGGTGTAAGCAGATCCTTCCAACTAAAGGCTTTCTTGAACTTTAAGGTATTGTTTTTTGTAACTGACGTCAACGGTACAGCAGCAGAATCAAAGCCCTCTTTCTGCACTTTGATGGCATCCGAAGATGTAGCGGCCAAGGTAACTTTACCCGACTTATCTGTCGTATAAACAGTACCAGTCCTAATAACAGTTACAGGCGTTTCTTTTATAGGGGCTTCATACTGGTTCTGCAATTGCAGTGCAATGCTGTCGCCTTTTACTTGACTGTTCACTGCTCTGGCTAAGCATAAAGAAACGATAACCAACAGCACCAATTTCGAACAATAATTTTTCATCTTTCAAACAATAATCTTTCAGTAAATTTATTTGCTGCCTTCCAGTTCGCCTTCCCATTTGCTTACCACACTTGTTGCCAAGGCATTGCCAATAACATTTGTAGCAGTCCTGAACATGTCGCAGAAATGGTCTATTGGTAAAATCAACGCCACACCGATAGGTGGAATATTGAACATGGCACAGGTGGCCAACACAACTACCAATGAAGCCCTTGGTACACCAGCAATGCCTTTGCTGGTAAGCATCAGCACCAATAACATGGAAAGTTGGGAAGGAATATCATGGGCAATAGGCACGTTATATACCTGTGCGATGGCAATGCTTGCAAATGTCATGTACATCATGCTGCCATCCAAGTTAAAGGAATAGCCCAAAGGCAAAACAAAAGCCACGATTTTGTCCTTACAACCAAACCTTTCCAATTCTTCAGTAAGTTTTGGAAACACAGCTTCGCTACTGGTGGTGCTGAATGCAATTAATAATGGATTGCCAATCCTGCTAAGCAGTTCCTTCATTCTCCCTTTTAGAATGATAAAACCAACCGTTAATAGTATTAGCCATAATGCAGCAATACCAATGAGGAAGAAAGCAAAGTACTTAATGTAGAATTCAAATATTTCAAGTCCCTTGGAAGCTACCACAGCAGCAATAGCCCCAAACACACCCAATGGTGCGAAATTCATTACATAGCCCACGATTTTAAGGATGATATTTGATGCCACTTCCAATGCCTTGATTAATGGTTTTGCATAATCGCCCAATGAAGCAGTGGCCACCCCAAAAAAGATGGAAAACACAACCAACTGCAATATTTCATTATTGGCCATGGCCTCAATGAAACTTTTTGGAATTACATGCTCTATGAAATTCTGGACAGAAAAAGTTGTTTGCTTGCCCATTAAATCTTTCAGTCCTTCCGTATCCTGCTGAGACATATTAATATACTGCCCCGGTTGGAAAAAATTAACCAGCAACAATCCCAATAATAAGGAGACCAAGGAAGCTGTTACAAACCACAAAATAGCTTTTCCACCCACACGGCCAACCGTTTTCAAATCACCCAATTTGGCAATACCCACTACTAATGTGGTAAATACCAATGGGGCAATAATCATTTGCACCAAACGAATGAAAATGGTACTGAGCAACTTAATGTTGGAGGAGAACCCTTTGATAACGGCTGGTGAACTTTGAACATGCACCACATAACCGATACCAATACCCAAAGCCATAGCCACTAAAATCCAAAGGGTAAGCTTACTTTTTTTAGGGACAGTTGTTTGAGTTGTAACCATGCAGCGGTTTTGTTTTTGGTGAGGCAATATAATGATTAACCTGTTTGGGAATGATAAAATAAGTAAGTGCTTTAGCTAACTATGATTTTCAATTCCCGATGCCCTTAAAAGCTGGTATTAATAAGGCAATAGAATTTGAATGAGAAAAAATGACACAAATATTTTTTGTTTGTTTCGATGAGCTGGTTTTTGGCTTAGTGTAAAGCACTTGAAGCTAGCTTACCGCAGAAAAGGTTATTCGGCAGTTTCCTCCCTGTAAAAATTTTGCTACCATTAAATGATTTAATGACTATTTTTCCGAACCAAATCTTAAAACTTAACCAAACTGTATTATGAGTTTATTTGTAAGAAAACCGTTGGCGGGATTATTGGCTGAAGCTTCTGAATCTGAAAAGGGGTTAAAAAGAACTTTAGGCAAGGGTTCATTGATTGCACTTGGCATTGGAGCAATTATTGGAGCTGGGCTTTTCTCTATTACAGGTGGTGCAGCCGCTAACCAAGCTGGGCCAGCCATTACCATCTCATTTGTTATTGCTGCATTCGGTTGTGCTTTTGCAGGTTTATGCTATGCGGAATTTGCTTCCATGATTCCTGTGGCAGGAAGTGCCTATACTTATAGCTATGCAACAATGGGAGAATTCATTGCATGGATTATTGGATGGGACTTAGTCTTGGAATATGCTGTGGGTGCAGCTACTGTTGGAATTAGCTGGAGCAGGTATTTTGTAAAGTTCCTTGCATCTTTTAACATTCATTTAGACCCTGCATGGACTGTGGGGCCATGGGATGGCGGCTACATTAATTTACCTGCTGTTTTCATTATCGTCCTAATGAGTCTGCTTTTAATAAAAGGAACTTCAGAATCAGCCAAGGTTAATGCAGTAATTGTGGCTGTGAAAGTAGTGGTGGTTTTAATTTTCATTGCTCTTGGTTGGGGATATATCAATTCTGATAATTACATTCCGTATATTCCTGACAATACTGGGACTTTTGGCGAATTTGGTTTTAGTGGAATTATACGTGCTGCTGCAATTGTTTTCTTTGCTTATATAGGCTTTGATGCAGTTTCTACTGCTGCCCAAGAAGCTAAAAATCCCAAAAAAGATATGCCTTGGGGCATATTAGGTTCGCTGGCTATTTGTACTGTACTATACATTTTGTTTGCTCACGTTATGACTGGTGTTACAAGTTATACCTCATTTAAGGGACAAGATGGTATTGCTCCTGTAGCTGTCGCAATTGAACATATGGGGAAACCCGATGCAACTGGTCTTATCCATCCAGATTATCCTTGGTTGAACAAAGCAATCATCATTGCGATATTAGGTGGCTATGCCTCTGTAATCTTGGTAATGTTAATGGGTCAAAGCCGTGTATTCTTTAGCATGAGTAAAGATGGGCTTGTTCCAAAAGTTTTTTCTGCTGTACATCCTAAATTCCGTACACCTGCAAAAAACAATTTATTATTCATGGTTTTCGTAAGCATTTTTGCTGCATTTGTACCAGCAAGAGTTGTTGGTGAAATGACAAGTATCGGAACGCTCTTCGCATTTATACTGGTGTGTATTGGTGTAATGGTAATGCGTAAAAAAATGCCTGATGCACCAAGGGCATTCAAAACGCCTCTTGTTCCATTGGTTCCAATCTTGGGTATCGCTACTTGTTTGTTCATGATGGTTTTTCTTCCTGCTGATACGTGGGTACGTTTAATTGTTTGGATGCTTATTGGTCTTGACATATATGCATACTATGGTTTAAAGAATAGCATATTGGGCGGGCAAACAACCATTAGGGATGGTAAGAAAGGAATGAACATTACAGGAATAGCATTGTCTGCATTATTAGCTATTGTAGGTATATGGCATCAACAAACAATGGGCTGGGAAGAAGACAAAACATTGCTCATCATTTCCTTCGTATTTGCTGGCTTGCACTTTTTGATATTTGGTGGTAAGCTTCTAAAAAAATCAGCTTAGATATTTTATTCAAGAAAAGCCCTTCAAAATCTGAAGGGCTTTTTTATTGAACCCCAAAGCCTATTTTTGCAGCCGCTTGCTCAACAATGTTCAACTGATTGAAGTATGCGCCGCAACTGGAATTTGCTATGTTCTATTGCTAATAACCAAATAAGAAATCGAAAATTTTCAAATCTTAATAGTTTATGGGAAGGATTTTTGAAGTTAGAAAAGCTACCATGTTTGCCCGTTGGGACAGGATGGCTAAACAGTTCACACGTATTGGAAAGGAAATTATCATAGCCGTTAAGGCTGGCGGCCCAGATGTGGCCACGAACCCGGCCCTTCGCAGGTGTTTCCAGAATGCAAGAAGCGTTGGCATGCCGAAGGACCGTGTGGAAGCTGCTATTAAACGTGCAACAGGCAAGGACACGACCAATTATGAAGAAATTCTGTATGAAGGCTATGCACCACATGGTGTGGCATTGATAGTGGAAACGGCAACAGATAACCACGTTAGGACTGTGGCCAATGTAAAAGCTTGTTTCAATAAGGGCAATGGGGCACTCGGCAATAGCGGAAGCGTTAGTTTCCAGTTCAAGAAAATGGGCGTGTTCAAATTGAAACCAGAAGGCCTCAATATGGATGATTTGGAGTTGGAATTAATTGACCATGGTTTGGATGAACTGGGAGAAGGAACCGGTGAAAATGGGGAGGATGTTCTGGTGCTGCGTTGTGCCTTTACAGATTTTGGTAACCTCCAAAAAGAACTGGAGGCGAAAAACATAACGCCCATCAGTGCAGAACTGGAATGGATACCTACCACCACTGTTCCTGTAACTGATGAGCAGGCAGAAGACGTATCCAAACTGATTGAACGTTTGGAACAGGATGAGGATGTGAACAAAGTGTTCCATAATATGGGCTAGTGATACCGGTATATTTTTTGAAGGAGCCTGCACAATATGCAGGCTTCCTTGTTTTTAAAGTAGCTTTGCCTAATGACCAATAAAGACAATTTGCAGCATCCTGTTGTTTTGTTCGATGGCGTTTGCAATTACTGCAATTCCATGGTCAACTTTGCCATTAAGTGGAACAAAAAGAAGAACTTACGTTTTTCACCATTGCAAAGCGAAACAGGAATAAGGCTAAAAAAACAGTTCAATATTTCCGATGATGTTGATTCAGTTGTGTTCATTAATGATGGGAAAGCCTATATTTATTCGTCTGCAGCATTGAATATCTGCAGGCAGCTTTCCTTCCCCGTTATTTTACTTTATGGCTTTATAATTATTCCCTCTTTTATCCGTGAGCCTATTTACAAATGGATTGCCCGTAACAGGTATAAATGGTTTGGCAAGAAAGAAGTTTGCATGATACCCACAAAAGAGGCAAAAAGCCTGTTCCTGAATTAATTTATTGCACTAAGCAACCTACTGATATAAAAGTTGCTCTACCTTTATATCTCTTAATCCGACTTTCCTATCAGAATTTCCAGCTGAAATTTTATATCCGTGGAAAACGCAGTTCACCAAAACAAACTAGCGTTTTTATGAAATCTTTTTTACCTATTAGGTCAGCAATCCTATTGACCATCTGTTTTATTTTTTCTTTTAAGGGCATTGCCCAGGCTTTGGATGGCGGTAGTGTTGCCATATCAACGCCATGCTATAGTTTAACAGCACCAGCCCCCCTTGTAAATAGCGTAACGCCTGCCTCTGGGGGAACTGCTCCATATGCCTACCAATGGGAGGCGAAAATCAACCCATCACAATGGGTTATTGTTAATGGTGCTACTAGTGCCACACTAAGCCCAGGTGTACTTTTCAACCCTACTTCCTACAGGAGAAGGGTAACAGATGGCACTGGTGCAGTTTCACATTCAAACACAGTGGAATTCCAAGTTTCGGACAATATTAAAGGTGGCTCCGTTTTTCTTCCGGGCGGTTTAACAACTATTCTAGTAAACACTGCTCCAGCCCTTATAATGTCAGGCACTCCTGCTTATGACGGCAGCGGTTCATACACCTATACTTGGGAGACAGCCACAAATGCAAGCGGGCCTTGGAGCAACACAGGCATTTCAACATTAAACTACCAGCCTCCAGTTATCACAACATTGGGCACTACCTGCTATAGAAGAAAAGCAGTTGACAATAATTGCGGCGGTATTGGATATACCAATATTATACAAATCATTACCGTTAGCACACTGCCTTTTAATCAAGCAGGCTTTACTGTTGGGTTCTCATGCGTGTTCCCCGGTTACCAGCCTACACCCCTTACAGGCATATTGCCTTATGGTGGCACAGCCCCTTATTCTTATCAATGGGAAACTAGGGTTGGTAGTGGTGCTTGGACTGAAATACCCGGAGCAACAAATATCTCTTACCAGCCACCCGTACTTACGCAAACGACACAATTTAGAAGAAAAGCTTCTGACGCTGCAGGGGCTTCAGCATATTCCGATGAGCAAACAATTACGTATTCAGTTGGTGACGCCTTACCTGGTTCCATAGCTCCCAATTCTACCATTTTAATTGCTCCTAACGCCCTTTCCACTGCTGTTGTAAATGTTACTTCTGCTTCAAATTTCAATAATGGTAATTATTTCTGGGAAACCAGTACGGATAACGGCAGCAGCTGGACTTCCATTCCCAATTACAACCATTCAAGCTACTATACTGATTCTGCTCCGGCAATTAGAACCTGCTACAGAAGGGGTATCCATAATGTTTGTGCCTCTGATGACAGGATAGCCCTTACAAGTTACGTTTGTATTAACCCTCCGCTTCCATTGGATCCGGGTGTTATTGCGTCAAGTTCCAGTAACTGTATCACAATTGGTACCTCTCCGGGAGCTATTACAGGAACGGCTGCAATAGGTGGTTCATCACCGTATGCTTATCAATGGCAAAAAAATGACAACGGCAACTGGGATAATATCAACGGAGCCAACACGGTTAACTATACGCCCGGTGCTATTAGTCACAATACTATTTACCGCAGGCAGGTAACAGATGGCTCAAATATGGTTTTATATACAAATGAAGTAAGCATCAACCTTCAAAGCAGTATTGCATTAAAAGGCGGTATTGTTGATGGCCCGATTATTACTTGCAGCGGCACAGCCCCAGGAATTATCAATAACATTATTGATGCTTGTGGTGGCGGTGGTACTTTACAGTATACTTGGGAAGCAATTTCCGGATCCAGCAGTTGGACTGCTATAACCAATACCAATGGGCCTACACATAATGCTACAGCTATTTCGGCCAGTACAAAATACAGGAGAAAAGTGGGTGATGGTTGCGGCAATGCAGCTTATAGCAATGAGGTGGAAGTGTTTGTTTACCCTGCTATAGAAGCTGGAACCATTTTCCCTGTTAGCCAAACTGTATGCAGCAACTCAAGCACAGCAGAGGTTCTTTCATTGATGCAGAACTGCCATTATACCAATGGAAATGTTTCTTACCAATGGCAAAAATCAACATCCCTTTCAGGGCCATGGGTTGATATTGCTGGTACCAATGGTACACAAACATTTTACCAGCCTCGTGCCCAAGCTATGTATTACCGTTTAAAAGTATCATCCTCTGTTTGCGGTGCTGTAGCTTATAGTAACATTGCCACCATAAATATTATTGCTTGCGTAACCACTGGAAAGTCACAACCAACCAGTAATTACTTGGCACCATCTACCCTGTCCACAAAGGGCAATATGAAAATCTATCCTAACCCAGCTATACAAGGTCAATCTGTTATGGTGTCAGTTGACGGTGGTGAAGGAAACTACAAAGCGATTTTAAGGAGCACTGACGGCAGGGCTTACAACTGTACTGTTACTTCTTCTGCGAAGGGACAGCTACAAGTGAAACTTCCGCAACCAATGGCTAAAGGAACCTATTTGATTCAAGTTTCCAATAACCAGAAACAATGGATTGAGCGAATTGTCGTGCAGTAATTTATTAAAAGCACGAACGATAATAAGCAAATGCCTGATAAATAATTTATCAGGCATTTGCTTTATTAATTATTGGGGTTACTTACTTTATTACTTCCATCATCTTTTCCACCATCTTAAAGGTAGCGGGACAATATGCAATGTTCTGTTGATGAACATGGATATAGTCAGTCATTGTCTTCTTCTTTAAATGTGGGAAACCACTGCAATCATCTGGTCTAACTTCATAAACAGAACACATATTTGTTCCCAAATTAAGGAATTGGCAAGGCTGTTTTGTATTCATCCATTCACCATCTTTTTTATCGTAGTAAAGCCATTTGTCCTTGAATTCTTTTGGCTTCATGCCAATATGTGCGGCAATGCGTTTGATGTCTTTTTCGGTGAATGTTGGTGTCATCTTTTTACAGCAGTTGGCACAACTAAGGCAATCAATATCTTTCCAAACTTCTGCATCAATCGTTTCTGCAATGGTATCCAAGTCCTTTGGTGGCTTTCTTTCTACCTTACCCAAAAAACTTTTAAATGCTTTCTTGTGGTAGCGAACTTTTTGATTGAATAAACGAAGGTTTACTGCTTCCATTTTTGCATGTAATATTGCTTATAAATGACTACAGACGAAAATAATGCAATAAACAATATGTTTTAACTGAGTGTCGAGCGTAAAGAATGGTTCTACATTGTATTGAGTAAGATTTTCAAGGCACAAGAATACAATGTATGCAACTAAGTAAATTATAGTGAATTGTCATAAAAGGAGATTATGTGGGAAGCATATAAAAAAGGATACAAAGCTTATTTGCAACTGGAAAAATCCCTAAGCAACAACTCTGTTGAGGCATACCTGCATGACGTAGAAAAACTGACCAGTTTTTTATTGGCAACCGAAACTATGAAGCCCCCTGGAGATTTAGTGCTTAAAGACCTTCAACTATTTGTGCAATGGGTGGGCGAATTGGGCATGACAGCTACTAGCCAAGCAAGAATTATATCAGGCATAAGAAGTTTTTATAAATATTGCTTAACGGAGCAGATAACTGCCATTGACCCATCTACTTTATTGGATGCCCCAAAAACAAAAAGGAAATTGCCAGATTTCTTGAGTTTTGAGGAAATAGAAAAAATTATTGGGCAAATAGATTTGAGCAGACCTGATGGCCAACGGAACAAGGCGATTTTGGAAACCATGTACAGTTGCGGCCTGCGGGTAAGTGAGGTGGTGAACCTGAAGATTAGTTGCTTGTACTTGGATGTAGGTTTTATACGGGTAATTGGCAAAGGTGATAAGGAACGATTGGTACCTATTGGTAGCGATGCTATTAAATTCATTAAGATTTATAAGGATAATGTACGTGTGCACCAACAGCCACAAAAGGATTTTGAGGATATCCTGTTCCTCAACAAGTTTGGAAAAACACTTTCAAGAATCATGATATTTTATATCATAAAAGAGATGGCTGCCAAGGCAGAAATCAAGAAGAATATTTCGCCACATACTTTCAGGCATTCATTTGCTACACATTTGGTAGAAGGCGGTGCAGACTTGCGGGCTGTGCAAGAAATGCTGGGCCACGAAAGCATAACCACTACAGAGATTTATACGCATCTTGATAGGGATTTTTTAAGAAGTACATTACAGCAGTTCCATCCTGCTTTTAAAAAACAAATCCCGTAACCTTTCCAAAGAAAAGATTACAGGATTATCTGTCGTTCATAAACTTAACCCCCAATGGATCGTTTATTGAACAAGCAATTTACCAACATACTGCTTTTTGGTTTTATCATTCACTAACCTGATATAGTACATGCCACTTGCAATGGCTGATGGGATATTGAACAATTTTATCTCTTTCTTATTAATTACAGTAGCATTTTCCACATGCAATAATTTTGATGAATTGTCAAGCAATTGAATGGAAAATTCACCAGCTTCATTTATGACAAGGTTCACAGCTTTGCCTTTTGATGCAGGGTTCGGAAATATGCTAAAACCTTCTGCTTTAAAAACTTTCCTGAGAATGGTTGAAACAGTATCCACCTTTTTTATTTGTTTGATACTTACGCTTGAAACAGCACCCATATAATCTATACGTTTTACTGTTTGATAAGTTTGATAGCCAACCACCACAACTTCATCTAATTGCTTTGGTTTTTCTTTTAACTGAATATGCAATTCCAGCTTGCTTTCATCAAACGTAACAGGCACTCTCTTCTCTTCATAACCCAATGAAGAAAATGCCAATTCAACTTCTTCGTTTAACTGCATTGGATTATTGAATATATATTCTCCTTCTTCATTTGTTTGATGTGTTATTTTTCCGTGAGCGGTAAACGCAACAACCATTGCACCTGCTATTGGTTTTCCATTTTCATCCGTAACAGCACCTATAAGCTTGGCTCCTTTGTTCACTGCGATAGCAGTATCAATTTTCAACAATTTATTTTCTATTGCATCGGGTTCGTGTATTGCTTCAATTGGCATTGCCACCACATCACCCACTATGGTGGGATTTTCGTAAACAATTTTGGAAACTGTTCCCTTTGCTGATTTGGTCTTTACTGTTTTCGTCTGCTTTACAGTAGGCTGCTTTGTAGTAGTTGATGGAGGTTTACACACAGCAACTTTTCCTTGCATTGGCTGTGCACTGCCTTTGCTTATAAAAAAGGAAAAGGAAGCGATACTTGCCATCAACCATTGCCAACCTTTTTTCTTTTCAATCTTTGTTTCTTCTAAAGCCCTATTAAGTTGGTCAGTACTAAAACGTCCGCATGTATTACCATTTTCTTTGGCAAAAAAATTAAGCACTTGCTGGTCGGTCATCAATTGAAAATCAACTACTGTTTTGCAGCAGCTTTCACAATGGCGGCCTTGTTGGTTCGGGGACATTTTCCCCCAATCTTCATGGCAAGGTGTTGGGATGTGCAAGTAAGTTTGTGCTTTCATAACAGCGAATTTCCTCTTAGATGCAGGGATTAAAAATTTTGCATAATTTTTTGAAATTTTTTTCAAGATTAAAAAAGAGAAGAGGGAATAGACCGATTTCCTTTTCTCTTTTTTGAATTTTGAGCTATTGAAGTCCTATTGCACAATCATTTTATCTACATATTCCTTCTTTGTCTTTGTATCAATCAATCTTATATAGTAAGTACCTTTTGATACACAAGTAGGCAGGGTTATATGTACCACTTGGCCTTTATCATTAATAATAATTTCAGCTACATGAATCAGTTTGGAATTATTGTCAAAAATTTGAACAGCATAAGTACCCGCCTGTTTCACAGATAAACCTACACTACCATTAGCTGTAGGATTTGGGAGTATTTTAAAGAAAGCGTTATTGAAAACCTTTTTCACGAAAGTGGTAATTGGAGCCGGCTTTTCCACTTCGGTATAATTACTGATACCACCCATAATAATATTGGGGTTCAGGGCATTTTTATCAAATCCTTCCAACCCTGTATTTTTAGTAGTATCAGATTTCTTCAATTGAACAATGGTATCCTGATTGTTCAGCATGGCAACAGGTACTACCCTTGAATCATAACCATTGGCTTTTACTAAAACCGACTCCGTCCTTGCATCAATCTGCATTACAAAACTTCCATTTCGGTTGGTAAAAATTTCATTTAAACTTTCTGGTTCTATGACAGAAGCCTTGCTTAAAAAAGCCAGGGCATCATCCATTACTTTACCTTTTATGGTTATTGATGTGGTATTCAGATCTTTAATTGCATGCTGGTGGTTGCTGACAGAAAGCATAGCAGCTTGGGCCAATTGCTTGTCAACTTTTGCTTGTGAAAACCCCTTGCTAGCAAAGAATAAGGAAGTAAATCCTGTTAATGCCCATTGCCATGCTTTTTTCCTTTTGATGGATGTATCATATAGTCCACGGTTCAATTGATCTGCATTGAACCTTCCGCAAACCTTGCCATTGGCAGTTGCCAAATAGGCCAAAACCTGATGGTCTGTCATTACTGTAAAATCAACCACTTGACTGGCACAACTATCGCAGAAACGGCCTTTTTCGCTATTTGTCATTTTATTCCAATCTTCGTTGCAGGGAGTAGTTATTTGCAAGTGTGTTTGCGTTTTCATAATTGTATGTTTGCTTTATAGATGCTGGTCTTTTTTCAATTACACATCCCAATCAAAAAAAATTTACCTTCATTGCCCAATGACACCAGTAAGACATATAGAAAAGACAGCGGAAGATGATACTTTATTAAAGGAGTTCCAGTCTTCTTTGGACCAGAATGCACTAGCTACTTTATACTTGAGATATAAAGACTTAGTGTTTGGTACCTGCATGAAGTACCTGAAAAATGAAGATGCCAGCCACGATGCTGTGATGAACATTTACCAGGAACTGGTGCAGAAATTGCCACACCACCAAATAGAGAATTTCAAAGGATGGCTATATATGGTTACCAAAAACCATTGCCTCATGCAGTTGAGAAAGGACAAAAAAACTGTTACCGTAGAATTTCAACCGACAACTTTTGTGCAATCGGAAGACTTCTCGCATCTGGACAGTGTGCTTGAAAAAGAGAAGCACCTGCAATCATTGGAAAACTGTATTGAAGGTTTGAATGATGAACAAAGAAGGAGCATCCGTTTGTTTTATCTTGAAGAAAAATGCTACAATGAAATTGCAGATTTAACAGGCATTGAATGGAATAAGGTCCGTAGCCTGATACAAAATGGTAGACGCAATTTAAAAATCTGCATGGATAGCAATGACAAATAACAATCAACATATTAATTACACGTTTGCAGATATTGAAAGGTACCTGCAAGATATGATGGGCTTTTCCGAAAGGCATCAATTGGAAAAAGCTGCATTAAAGGACCCTTTTTTGGCAGATGCAATAGAAGGCTATGAAACTGTCTATTTAGCTACTGCCAAGGAACATTTATCAGCAATAACAAACCATTTTACCGTTTCCAAAAAAGAAGACAAGACATATACACGGACAGATATCGAGAATTATCTGCAGGGTAATATGACCGCTGCCGAAATGCATGCCATAGAAAAAGCTGCGTTGAAGGACCCATTCTTGGCTGACGCAATGGAAGGCTATGAGGAGATGGATTTTATAGGGAACACAAAAAATAATTTACGGGTAGTAACTGATGATATTGTTGTTAATGAACTAAAACAACAATCACCCAATTATGGTTTAAATGATATTGAACAATATATTGGAGGCAAAATGCCGTCTGTTGAAAGACATTTAATGGAGAGAGCAGCGTTGAAAGAACCTTTTCTTTCAGATGCTATTGAAGGATATGAACAAACTAATTTAACTGTTGCCAAACAACATTTAATTAATATTGAAACTGCCATTCTGGGTGAAGAAAAGGAGGAAACGAAAGTAGTGGCCATGAATACTGCATCAAGCAAAAACAACTGGTTACGTATTGCTGCTGCTATCATTTTGATGGTTGGTGTTGGTAGTACAGTATGGTTGGTAAATAATAAAGAAGTAGATAAAAAAACTTTGGCTTACACAAATGAGGAAAAAGTAAAGCAAGTGCCATCTGCTGCTACTTTGCCATTAAATGTTGACAGTCAAAAAAGCAAACAAACGGCATCTACAGATAACACTAACATAAAAGAAACGCCATTTAAAGCCCTTGCAAAAACCAATACTGGTGAAGTAGCTACCATTTCTTCCAGTGAAAATGTTGATGATGATGCTGTTGCAGCACCCACCAGCATACCATCTGCCACTACTGCAACAGGCAATACAGGGCTTTCTAAAGAACAAACATGGAGCAAGGTTGCTGAATCAAAAGACAGAAGGGAAAATTCTAGGCCCGACTTAAAAACTGGTACACAAAAATCATTGGCCGATTCATTAGCAGTTGCTTCAAATGCCTCTACAAATTCAAAAAAAGAAACAGCTCATTACAATTTGCAGAATAAAAGTGCTGAACAAAACAAGCAACCTGATAGAAATGGTGGTTATGATTTTGCTACTAGGCAAGCATCAAATGAACTTCGTGGAAGTGTGGTAAACACAAACGGTGAACCAGTGCCATTTGCCCGGGTTAACCTTAACCGGGATGCAAGGAGTTTTGGCACAATCAACAGTGATGCCAATGGGAACTTCAGGTACCGCGCCTTAGACACTATTATGAATGCAGAAGTAGCTGCCAATGGCTATGCCATACAAAATGCCACCATCAACGCCAATACGGCAAATACCATTGTTCTTCAAAGAAGTAATGAGCAGTCCCTTGCAGAGACAGTTGTTACAGAAAATATTGGAAGAAAGAAAGAGCAGAAAACAACACAAGCTATATTGGGTACACCTGTTGGCGGTCTTAAATCCTTTCAGGAATATGTGAGCAAGAAAAAAGAAACTTTGAAAAAAGATAGTACCAATGAAGAGGAAGAATACGTGGAATCCCTCGTGGAACTTGAATTTGATGTGGACAGATTGGGCAAGCCCTACAATATTTCTGTTACCAACTCTAATACTGTTGATGCGTCCTTAAGCAATAAAGCCATTAAAATTGTTAAGGAGGGCCCCGCTTGGGTTGCTGATAAAAAGAAGAGAAAAGCCAAGGTTACAATTAAGCTGTAAAAAAAATCCTTATCTCCCTCCAATCCATTTATCAAAAATAGTTGCAGGTACAGCTTGTTCATGTAGGTTTGCACCACAAAAAACAAACTACATGAAAAAACTAGTATTGCTTGCAAGCATAGCGTTTGCTGTTTCTGCACAGGCACAAATCAAGATGCCAGCCCCAAGCCCCGGACAATCCATCTCCCAAGATTTCGGATTGGGCAAAATTGAATTGAATTACTCACGTCCAGCCATAAAAGGTAGGGTTGCATTTAAGGAACGTAGTGAACTTGCCCCTTTGGATAGCGTTTGGCGTACAGGTGCCAATAGTGCCACAACATTGAAATTTACTGATGAAGTAACTATTAATGGCGTAAAGCTAAATGCAGGCAAATATGGTTTGCTTTCCATTCCCGGCAAAAACGAATGGACACTGATTATTACCAAAGACACTACCGTTACATCTCCCAATGCTTACAAAAAAGAAAATGATTTGGTTAGGGTAACAAGCCAACCAATGAAATTAAAAGAGGACATGGAACTGCTTACCATGCAATTTGCCAATGTAAAATATGAAAGCTGCGAATTGCATTTAATGTGGGGCAAAACAGCAGTGAGCCTACCAATTACTACCAATGTAAGGGACAGGATAAGAACACAAGTGGAACAAGCTGTTTCTGCTGACAAAGTAACTGCAAGAACCTATTTTACTGCTGCCAACTTTTATTATGATTTGGATAAAGACTTGAACAAGGCTCTTGTAAATGTGAACAAAGCCGTGGAAGCGGATCCTAAAGCTTATTATATGTTCATTATAAAAGCAAAAATTGAAAGGGATTTGGGTGATAAAGTGGCGGCGAAAGCAAGTGCTGAAAAATGTATAACACTGGCTACAGAACAAAAGAATGATGATTATGTGAGGCAAGCAAAAGAACTGATTAACAAATTATAGAACTGTTTCGGCAATAAAAATGCCCCAATTAATTGGGGCATTTTTATTTAGCCAATGATTTGCCTTGTCCATTCTCATTAAGAGAATGGTAAAAACTGCTACTGCTTCCTTACATAACTGCCAGTTAATGCACCTAAACCAGCAATTAAACCTCCCACCAATCCAGTAATAAGAATCAAAACAACATAGGACCCACCTAAATGAAGGATGTCAGCCACTTTTTTTGAAAGGATGTGTTCATTGGGAATATCAGATGCACAAGCCAATACTATCCATAGAATAAAGAGTGCTGCAAAACCAGCAACAAAGGACTGCCAAGGTTTTTGGGGAATTGCTATTGCCACTACCAATGCACAAGCAGCAAAGCTCCACCAAGGAAAAAACTGGAACAGGCCAATAGCAAAACTTAATAAAGCCGTTAATACAATTGAGGTTATAAATTTCATTTAATAAAAATTAGCTGTTTACAAATGCAATATGCCATTTCATTCTTTCATCCTTTCTGGCTTCCTGCTTTTTTATAAAGATGATGGAGTAATACCTTCCAGCAGCCCAAGTATCAATAAATGTGTCGTAATACTTGCTACCGGGATTGCCGTTTTGTCCACCAGGATAAACGGCATAAGCTTCTATCCTATCTGTTAAATGAACAACCATTCTCCAGCTTGGGCCGTGGTTGTCCCTTGTGGCATTAATGGCATGCGTTGCCCCACCCGTATTCAAATGCAAGCGGCTCAATGCTGGCAATTTTAGTATATGGCTCACATACGTATCCTTGGCTTTTGCCCACTCCAGTTTGTTTTCCTTGTCCATTTTTGCCAATTGCTTTGCAGCTTTTTGGTAGGCAGTCAATACCACATCCGCAATGGTTTCTATTTTATTGGGCGTTCTTATATCATCGGCAAACTTGTAGGCACTATCATTAATGAAGCTTTCAATCAGCGTACTTTCATCTGGCCATTGGGAAGGGGCTTTTATGCCTGCATATTCATCACCCCATGTTTGTATTTCCACACTGTCCCAAAATACTTGGAAAACAGTTGCACCTTTTTCATTTGCATCGTTCCTCAAGTTCCATGACTGGAATATATCCAAATATTTTTTTTCATCTTGACTGAGCCTAGCTGGATCCAAATATTTCAATAGAACAGGCCTGCATATTTCTGCGAACACATTGTAGTTGTCTGTTTGCAAAAGCTTCATGTCATCGGGTGTAATGCCATTCATGGAAGCCAGTTTCCTATTGATGATATAACCGCGGTATGGAGGAAAGTTTTGTGGCCGCCCTAAGTAATAAGGATAAGTCCCATCAACCGACTGCTGGTTGGCACTGCTTACGAACCCCCTTTCGGGATTGACCATTTGGGGATTTTCCCTAACAGGAATATTTGCTTGCCACATATAACCGCTATCGGTACCGGGCATTACAAAATCTCCTTGCTGTTTCCACTTGGCAATGAATGAGCCTTGCTGCCTAATAGCAATATCCCCACCTTTACTTGCAAATACAAAATTCTGCCCCGGACATTGATATGTTGAAATGGCTTCTGCATAATCAAGGTAATTCTTTGCCCTGTTCAGTTTATAAAAAGTGTTTATCTCATTGCTGGCATCCTGTGCCTTCCAACGAACAGCATAATATTTATTGTCAGTAGCACTGGTACTATTGCCTCTATAGGTTCTATCATACATCACTGGACCAAAAACAGTAACTGCTATTTTTTCTTTCAAATCCGGTTTGCCTTTTATCTTGATAACTTCCGACCTGAATTCAGACTGTTTCCAACTGTTGCCGAACCAGTATTCCTGCATCGTGCTGTCCTTAAACTTTATCTCATAGTAATCCTTCACATCACGTCCTGCATTGGTTACGCCCCATGCACAGCTATCATTGAAACCAATTACAATGGCGGGTGCACCAGGGAACGAAGCTCCATAACTACTGTATTCAGGAGTGGTTATCTGCATCTCGAACCACAACGATGGAAGGTTAAGACCCAAGTGTGGGTCATTGCACAAAATAGGCCTTCCGCTTTTAGTTTTGCTGCCAGCAACTGCCCAGTTATTGCTACCATTATTTTTATGGGGAACAACAGGTGGCGTATTGGTGAAGGAATCCTTTCTGTTGAAGTAAACACTGTCCATATCCACAGGAGCTTTAACTTCAATAGAAGGGGCTTCAAAGACCGTTCCCCTCGGAATAATTGGATCAAGCGTATCCTGCACATTGGGAAACAGTTTCATGAAATCATCGTACCCGAAATAGTTTTTGGTATTGGTATAAGTAAGGTCATCGCCCTTTCCAGTTAAATCATAGCTCATCAATTTCAGGAATAAAGCTGTTTTCAAATTGGTCCAAGGTTCCGGTGCATAGTCCAGCAACTTGTATTCAAATGGAAGTTCATTCGGCTTCAATGATTTTATATAAGCATTCACACCAGCAGTATAGGAATCGCAGGCCTCCCTAGTTTGTGGATTGGCTTCCATTTCTTTCAATGACTTTTCTGCACCTGACCCCATACCCAACCTTCGAAAAAACCTGTCTATTTTCAAGCTACCACTATCACCAACAACTTCACTTAACCTGCCAGCCGCTACATGCGTCTGGAATTCCATTTGCCACAAGCGGAACTTGGCATGTATATAGCCCTGAATGAAATAGGCATCCGCATTGTTCTCGGCATATACATGCGGAACAAGTCGTTCATCAAAATAAACGTCCACCACATTTTTTATACCCGATATTTTTATGTCTTCATTGAACGATTCATCTGTTGGTTCTGCATTCTGCCAAAAACCATGCTGAGGCGATAAAAAATAACCAAGTCTGGGTGTTTTACTTGCACCGGATGGCAACTGCATATTCAATACTGCCACCAAACCCGTTGTTGCTATAGCAGAAACAATAAAAGGAACAATACGCATACCGTTAGTTTTGGGCAATGAAATTAGGGATATTTATGTACTTAGCAGAAGTATTACTATCAACTTGAGTGCAGCCTGTATAACGTCAATCCTGATATTGAACACAGCAATAGGAGAATATGAATTGAGCTTTTATCAAAGTGTAATTTGCAGGACGAATAAAGCTAGCATAAACTTCAGGTAGCGGAAATTAGCTACCTACTGATAAATGTTTCAATTTTTTTGTTTCAAAAAAAACGTTTCAAAAAAAATTGAAACAAAAAATTTGAAACAAAAAAAATGAAACAAAAAGCGTTACGCTACCTGCACGATTAAAAGCACAATACCTGAAGGGAGATGAAAGCATACAAGGTAAAAGATAATAGGCAAGAGAAAAATGCCATCACCTATGAGTGGGAGGCAACCAGAATATGAAATTGTATCAGGGGAATGCCCTATTGGAATGAGCAAACCTATTTAACTTGGATGCTGGGATGGTCAGCAGCATTTCGTTTGAGCTTAGGGGTTCCCTACTAGCAACTTAGGTTACTTACTAAAAATCATGTACGCAATTAGGGCCAGCACCAACCCAATAACCAAAAAGCTTGCAATAAAACTCAATACTGAAAGCCCAATATAATTCTTGTTGCCACTATGCATTAATGAATCATGTACTTTTTTAGCAATCAGCATTGCAGCTATTGCACTAAGTAGTGCAACGATGGCCATTACAAGTAAAAGAATCTCCCTCATATTTCTTGTTAATATTAAATTGAGCTATTTCCCCATCTTTTTCACTGTTAAAATATCCTGCCCTGTGCTGTCACCATGTTCCTGCAACTTGCCAAAAGCTGCGGCTGTAGCATAATCCAGCACTTCCTGAGGTTCGTGCTGGTTGTACAAACCATAAATTAAACCGGCCATAAAACAGTCGCCACTTCCGCTTCTATCCACTACCCCTTCGCAGGTAAATTCCGGTGAATTGTATGCTTGGTTATTCGTGAACAAGGAAGTGTAGTAAAGTATTTTGTCGCTGCTTCCATCAAATCTGAAAGTGTTGGCCACCGTTTTGCATTTGGGGAATTTGCTCATGATTTCTATCGAAGTAGCTTCTGCATGTGCCAAGTAAGCTTCCTTGCTTTTCCTATCATGGATATGTTCATCTATACTCGTTCCCAATAAAGTGTTGGCACTCCAGATATTGCCCATCACCACATCACAATGCTCCACCAATGCAGGCATGACTTCAATTGGCTGCTTGCCATATTTCCATAAACGTGAACGGTAATTCAAATCAACAGAAATGGTGATGCCCTTTTTGGAAGCTGCTTCCAAAGCTTCCAAACAAACATCAGCCACGTTTTCATTCAATGCCGGACTTATAGCGGTAAAATTAAACCACTCCACATCCCTCAACACTTTGTCCCAATCTATCATGCCGCGTTTCAGTTCAGAAAAGGAAGAACCTTCCCTATCGTAAGCCATGCTTCCTTTAAGGTCTGCACCACGTTCCAAATAATAAACACCAATACGTTTGCCAGCCAATAAAATAGAAGAAGTATAAATACCCTTGTATTCCAAGTAATCAATTACATGGTGACTCATAAAGTTCTCCGGTAGCACCGTACAATATTTAACAGGAACATTCCAACCAGCCAAAGCCGTCGCAGCATTCGCTTCTGCACCACCCATATATAAAAGCATGGGATGTTTGTCTGCATCTTCATTGGGAGCAGGGGAAATCCTCAACAGCAGTTCACCAAAACAGAGCACTTTCTTTTTTACCATTGCATAAATGTTTAAGCAGGCAGCAGGCCTTACAAATCTAAATATTGAAGTTCAGAAATCAAGCATAAAAAAACCTGCAACTAATTGCTGCAGGCTTTTCTTATAATAATCTTAGAACTATAAATCATTAATCAATTTATACCTTGGCACAAGTGATTTCATTACAATCCATGCAACCAAATAAGCAACTGCACAAATAGCAAACATGATGGTGTAGCCAGTTTGTATGTGCCCCAAAGCCTTGTAATGGTCGAACAAAGCACCTCCTGTTTTTGAAAGTACTACACCACCTATTCCACCAGCCATCCCTCCAATACCAACTACAGACCCAACTGCTTTTCTTGGAAACATATCCGATACTGTTGTAAAAATATTCGCTGACCAAGCTTGGTGTGCAGATGTACCCACACCAATAAGCAATACAGGCACCCAAAAACTATAGTAGCCAAATGGCTGTGCCAATAAAACCACCAATGGTATTAGAGCAATCAATAGCATTGCTTTCATACGTGCATCATAAGGTTGAAGACCTTTTTTAATGAAGTATGTAGGGAACCAACCGCCTCCAATACTTCCAATCATAGTCATACTATAAAGAACAGCCAAAGGAATATTGATAGCAGTACCGGTCATACCATATTGAGCTTTTAGGTAAGCTGGCAACCAAAAAAGGAAAAACCACCACACACCATCAGTCATGAACTTGCCAAATGCAAAAGCCCAAGTTTGTTTATAGCCCAATAACTTAACCCATGAAACCTTCTCCTCTTTAACAACAGGTTCAGTAACAGTTTCATTTTCCTTATCGCTATTGATATACGCAAGTTCAGAAGCTGATAGCCTTTTTTGTTTTTCAGGTTTATCATACAACCAGTACCAAAATGCTAACCACAAAAAACCAATTCCACCAATGATAATGAATGCAGCTTCCCAACCCCAATGGTCACCAATCCAAGGAACAGTCAATGGTGCAAGTATGGCTCCAACATTCGCACCTGAATTAAAGATACCTGTGGCAAATGACCTTTCTTTTTTGGGAAAATATTCAGCAGTTGCTTTAATGGCAGCAGGAAAATTTCCAGCTTCACCAATTGCAAGCACTGCCCTTGAAATCATAAAACCTGCAATGGATACAGGAACTGCAACAATACCAACCCAACCAAGTACAACAGCAGCACCTTGACCAATTGGAATTGCCAAGGCATGCAATAATGCACCAATGGACCATATAATAATAGCCCATACATAACCTTTTTTTGTACCCATTTTATCAATGATCCGCCCAGCAAACAACATTGAAATGGCATAAACAAACTGAAAAACAGAGGTGATATTTGCATAGTCACTATTCGTCCAATTGAACATTTCAGCCAATCGTGGCTGCAAAAGGCTTAATACTTGCCTGTCTAAATAGTTAATAGTTGTAGCAAAAAACAAAAGCCCGCAAATCGTCCAGCGGTACTTACCAATTTTTTCATTCATGATGGGAGCAGTTAAACAATTAAGAGTTATGCTGCCGAAGATATAGAAAGAAGTGAACCAAATCCATAACCTAGACAAGCATTGTTATTAAGGATGCTAAAATTGAATAAAATGGTGGTGCTGCAAATTGTTATTTACGCAAACGTTACCATCTAGCCCACATTATGCTTCATGGCATTTATTTGTTGCTTATTGCCGAGCACAATTATTTTCATGCCTTCTTTTACCACAAAATCATTGGGTGGATTTATGAGGAATTTGCCATCCCTATCCTTCACGCCAATGCAATTCACGCCAGTTTTGTTCCACTCCATAATTTCTTTGAGTGTAGCATTTTTTAAATGAGATGGCAGTTTACTGTAGTCCACACTTTCTATATTGATGCTCTCCCCTTCCTCCCCACTTAAATAATCTATGAACTCCACCACATCTGGTTTGCTCACCAAAGTGGCCATGTACGTTCCACCAATCCTGTCCGGCATAATAACATGGTTGGCACCTGCCTTTTTAAGTTTTGGCATGGCAGATGCAGCAGATGCCCTGCTAATGATATGCAGTTCCTGGTTGAGTGAACGGGCAGACAGCACAATAAAAACATTGGACGCATCCGCTGGCAATGCACTAATCAGGCACCTTGCACGCTGTATGCCTGCCATTTGAAGCACGCCATCTTCTGTGGCATCCCCTTTAATAAAAAGTGTTTCAGGATGGTCTTCCAAATATTGATGCATGTGTTCGTCACGCTGGTCAAGGATAAGGAAAGGCACTTTATGGTTCTTCAAAGTTTCGGCAGCCTGTTGCCCATTCCTTCCAAAGCCACAAATAATCACATGGCTGTTCAGGTTTTCTAAAGCTTTCATCATCTTTTTATGTTTAAAGAATAAGGCCATTTCGCCGCTGGCAATGAATTGTGTTAAGTTGGCCAAGGCATAAGTAAATACAGAAAACGAGGAAATAATCAAAATGATATTGAAGACCCTTCCCGCATCGCTCATGTTCCGCACCTCACTATAGCCAATGGTAGTAATAGTGATAACAGTCATGTACAGTGCATCCAAAAAACGGTAGTGTTCAATCAACATGAAACCAACGATGCCCGTAAGCATGATGAATGACATGATACCAAACCAGATAATCAATGGAGAAAATTTACGCACTGCAGTTAGACTTTGAAATGAAAATAAGGATGTTTGAGGAAAGTAGGAAATGGCAACAAGTAAGGCAACACTTTTGTTATTGTTCCAACACCACTTCCCTATGGTTGTTCTGTAAAGCAAAAGCTATACAAACAACAATTACACAAACCACGGCCACAGCCCACCAAAGTATATGGAAACCAGCATTGGCTGCCACTTGTGAACCAATGGTTGGTGCAGCTATTTGAGCCACACTCCATGCCGCCGTATAAAGTGCAGCATAGCGGCCACGGTTATTGGATTGTGTCCTTCCTATCCAGTAAGTGTTCAGAAAAGGAAGTGCAAACATTTCACCAAAAGTGATAAACACCATGGAGATGGCTGCAGCCAAAAAACTTCCCTGCATCACATTCATGCAGATGAAACCAATAGCAACAAGCAGTACCCCAATCCGTATAAAGAACAGTGCATTCCTCTTGCCTTCCAATGCATGTATCATCACCATTTCCACAAATACAATCAGCAGTCCATTCATTGCCATCAGCATACCAAACCTTTGCTCACTGATATGCCAAATTGTTTTCAAAAAAACGGGCTGCATGCTGAACAGTTGCATGAAGCAGGTAGCAAACAAAAAGAGCATCAATAAAAAGAAAAGGAAATTACCATCCTTATAAGGCGACAAGCCCCTAGCCGCTGTATGCTGCTGTTGCTGCTTGTGTTTAACAGGTGGCAATAGCTTCAGCAATAAAAAGGCTGCACAGATATTTGTGGCACCATCCACCCAGAACAATAACCGGTAATTCTTTGCTGCAAGAAAGCCACCCACTGCAGCACCAACAGAAAAGCCAAGATTAATAGCCAACCTATTCAGTGAATAGGAACGGGTCCTGTTTTCTTCTTTGCTGTAATAGGCAATAGCAGTGGAGTTGGCAGGACGGAAGCTTTCATTAATCAAACTCAAAAAGAAAACACCCGTGCAGAGGCTTCCAAAATTTTCTAGTTCAGCCACGACAAAAAATAAGCTGCCCCCAACTAATAATGTAATGAACTGCACATAATAAAACCCAATCCTGTCCACTACCCTTCCACTAAGCAATGCACCCACAATGGAACCTGCACCAAACATGCTCATTACAACACCAACTTGTCCAACACTGTAATGCATCTTTTCAATGCAGTAAATGCTCATAAAAGAAATGACCATGGTACCGCTCCGGTTAATTAATATAACCAATCCAAGTAACCATGTCTCCCTGCTTAATCCTGTATAGGCCTTTTTATATAAGCTAACTGTTGCTGCTAACATAGAAGGTGAAGATAATTTTTTTGTGGTGAGCAAATGAACCGCTTACACACTTCATTTGATTCTTGCCCTTGTTCAACCAAATAATAAATGGAAATGGATTGGGGCTAATAAGAGTTGCTTACATTTAACACATAGCTACTAAAAAAACAAACTTGCATGAAAAAAACGACAACCGCCTTTTCCTTCTTGGCAATCATCATTGTATTTTCATCCTGCACAAGCAACAAGAAAGAACCAGTTTCCGATGTTCTTCAGCATGAAACGAAAAGCTACAAGCCCGATTCATTGGAACTTTATAATGAAATTGTGCAGCAGGACAGCAACTTTTTTGCTGCTTACAATGTTTGCGACCTCAATAAACAATCAGCCATTTATTCGGACAGCATAGAATTCTACCACGACCTAGGTGGTTTGATGACTTCCAAGCAGGCTATTCTTGACGGGACAAAAAGAAATATCTGTGGCAAGGTAACAAGGGAACTAATTAAAGGCAGCATTGAAGTGTATCCTATCAAAGATTATGGTGCAGTGGAAATGGGCTGGCACCAATTCCATAACAACCAAGAAAAGAACGACAAGCCACATCCAAGCAAGTTTACCATTTTATGGAAGCATACAAGTAGTGGGTGGAAGATTACAAGGGTAATTAGCTTGCATTGAGAAGTACAATAAAAATTGATTGCAATAATTCGTCGTCATTACATATTGTAGAAAAACGGTAACATGAAAAAAATCCTTAAACCCCTCGCAATTATCCTAGTGCTAATCATCCTCATTATTGGAGGACACTTATACTATTTAACCACACTATCAGCGAAAGAAAAATATCCTGAAGATGATTACTTAGCTAAAGAAGACAACAAGACTGCTTTAATAATCGTGGCACATGATGATGACATGGTGGGCAGTTCAGGCACCATGACGATGCTTTGCAAGAATGGTTGGAAAATTCGTGAGCGGTGCTTTTATCAACAAGGAGGTTTGTACTGGAAAAAGGACAGTGCCAAAAACCCTATCCGTAAAATGGACTTGAAACATGTTGCCGAAATACAGGGCCTGGTTGGAACAGACCCCATTGATTTCAATTTCAGGAATGACATGCAAACTGAGAAGGCGTACATGCCTATGCCCTACAGCAAGTTCCCTGAAAATTACAAAGAGGATTCGCTAACCGCCTATATTGGTAGCTATATTAAGCAATACAAGCCATCCGTTATTTTTACGCTAGACAATCAAATGGGTGGATATGGAAACCCGGACCATGTTATCATGAGCCAATTGGTACTCAGGTATTGCCAGGCACATAAAAACGATTCAGGCTTTAGTGTAAAGAAAATTTACCAACCTGTTTTCCCTCCATCATTGGCCGAAAGAGTCTTGTCAAAGCATCCTGTTTATGTGGAAGCAAAAAAGGTATACCAATGTGATGGCATGCCATTGCCCGATGTTCAGGTTAATATATCTGCTGTTGCCAAGCAAAAAAAGGAAGCCATGTTAGCTTATACCACAGAACAAAATTCATTAAGGAAGATATGGCCATTCTATAACTGGTATCCATCCTCCATTTATTTCAGCATATTTGATAGGGACTTTTTTAGAATTATTGATTTGAGCAAACTGTAAACCAAGCATCAAGCTTCCTGTTGGTTATTCGTTTGCTTTTCACCAGGCTTGATGGAGAAGTGAAAAGCAAAAGTGATCAATAACGCCAGCACACAACCTGCCAGTACCAGAATAATCCTTTCAATGGCCGTATCCCATAAATGCTTGCCGCCATCATGCAGTAGGATAATAATGGTGGCCGCCAATGCAGAACGGATGCCAGCATCCAATTTAAACAAATAGCAAAGCGAAAGTGTGGCAACAAGTGCCAAGCTCATGACCCACATATTAGAAGGGGAAATCAATAAACACAAAGCACCCACGCTGGCACCCAACACATTTGCCTTGATACGTGTAAGTGCTAAGCTCACTGCATCCTTGCCATCTGGTGAAAGAACCAGCATAACAGAGATAAGGCACCAGCCAATATCGGTATAGTTGATAAGCCTTGAAATAATGAACACAATTAAAGTACCTGCAACACATTTAGCAGCATACACTAAAAGGCTTTTTAAACGTTCACTCATATCATGGATAGTTGAAGTGAATGATAAAATTGGTCTCTTATAAACGAACCCCAAACTTCTCCCCCGTTTTTTTCAAATCGTCTGCAACGCTGCCCAGCAAAGGGATGCCATCTTTCAATCGTATGGCATTTATCTCACGTTCAGGATCACCGGGAATCAATACCCTATCGTAACCTTCAGCAGGTTTTGCATTCCTGAAACGAGTTATCCAATTGTCCATATGATTCTTAAAATCGGCAGCAGGGCGGAAAGCATCCACCCGCATGGCACCAAAAAAATGTCCAAGCCCCTTGCCCGGCATATTCTCGGGCATGGCTATGTACGCAGGGAACGGAGGAGCCCAAGGTCCATAACTTGCACCACTCAGCACAGCAGAAAAAATATCAACGATGCTTCCCAAAGCATAACCCTTATGGCTGCCATGTTCCCTATCACTTCCCAATGGCAGCAATGCACCGCCAGTTTTCAATGCATGTGCATCATGAGATGCTCCGCCATCTTTATCCTGTACCCAACCTGTTGGTGTATCGGCGTTCTTTCGCTGCAAAATTTCCAGTTTGCCATTGGCTGCAGTCGTGGTAGCAAAGTCAGCCACAAAAGCTGGTTGCTCATTTGCAGGAATGGCAACAGCAATTGGATTGGTACCCAACATTTTTTCCACGGAGAAAGTGGGGGCTACCAAAGCACTGGCATTCGTCATGGCCATGCCAATCATATCATGTTGCAGGGCCATCATGGCATGGTAGCCTGCAATACCAAAATGGTTGCTATTGCCAACCGCCACCCAACCAGTACCAGCAATCTTGGCCTTATCAATGGCCACTTGCATGGCATAAGGTGCCACTACCAATCCAAGACCTGCATCACCATCAATCGTAGCAGTGGATAGTGTTTCATGTATTATTTTAATATTGGGTGTTGCATTAATCCGCTTGGCCTCCCATAGACGTACATAGCCACTTAAACGTGCCACACCATGACTGTCAATGCCCCTCAAATCTGCACTAAGTAAAGTTTTGGTAGCCGTGCCTGCATCTTCATCACTGCAGCCTATACTCTTGAAAACCGAATTAGTAAACTTATATAAATGTTCGTAAGGAAATAGTTGTTCTGGCATAATTAGAAATTATAAATCATCAATCTAGCAATCAGCTATCTTACCGTCCTTCCAGGCAAATCATCAATCGCCTTACCGAAATCCTTTCCGGGCTTTTCATCCAATGTTATTTCAAGGACACCGCCCTTCATCATATCAAAATGCTTGATGAAAGATTTGGTATAAACTTCACCATTCAATGTTACCGATTTGATGTACTTATTTTTTGCACTGGCTTCTTTTACTATCACACGGAACAATAAACCATTGGGTAACTGCAATGCACTTTCCTGTGCCAACGGGATGCTCAACACATACTCGCCACTTGCAGGGTTCACCGGATAAAAGCCCAGCACACTGAACACATACCATGCACTCATCTGCCCACAGTCCTCATTGCCACAAAGTCCATCCGGTTTGTTGCTGTATAAAGTGGTGCAGATTTGTTTTACATGGTCCGCTGTCTTTTCAGGTGAGCCAATATAATTATAGAGATAAGCAATATGGTGGCTAGGCTCGTTTCCATGTGCATACTGTCCAATCAAACCACTGATATCAGGTGACTTGTTCGCCCCTTTAATGGTGGAATCCATTTCAAAAAGGGCATCCAGCTTCTTTTCAAAACGTGCTGGGCCACCGTGGTAATTAATCAATCCATACACATCATGTGGAACAAACCAACTGTGCTGCCATGCATTGCCCTCTGTATAAGCAGCCTTTCTTTCATCATGTTCGGAAAGGAGCGGGTCGAAGGGTTCAACAAATTTATTGTTTGCATTTTTTGGACGGATGAAACCAGTCTTCTTATCAAAGAGGTTACGCCAATTCAATCCACGTTTCATGAACTCACGGTAATCACTGGTACGTCCCATACGCCTTGCAACTTGTGCCAGGCACCAATCATCATAAGCATATTCCAAAGTAATCGTAACGCTGCTGCCAGCTTTGTCCTGCGGAACAAAACCATATTGGCGGTACAAATCCGTTGCACGGATATTCTGTGCAGCACTTGCCTTCATCGCCTCATAGGCCTTATTGTAATCAAAGCCAGTAATACCTTTTAAAATAGCATCAGTAATAATGGGGATGGCATGGTAGCCAGTCATCGTATTGGTTTCATTAAACTGCAAATCCCATACGGGCAATAAACCAGTTTGGTCATAGAAAGCCAAATAGGAATTGATGATGGAAGGAACGAGTTCCGTTTGCGTTAAAGTCAATAAAGGATTGGCGGCCCTGAACGTGTCCCATAAAGATTGAACAGTGTAAACAGACTTGCCATTAACAATACTTCCCGTTGCTCCCTTGTAATTACCAAACCTGTCGCTGAAACGGTTAGGGGCAAGATAAGTATGGTACAAAGCTGTGTAGAAGGTTTGCTTCAAAGCCATATCATCGCTCCTTATTTGCAGCTTGCGTAACTCACGCTCCCAAATATTTTCTGCATCAATTCTTGTCTTGTCAAAATCCCATCCAACAATTTCATTCAGGCTTTCCAAGGCACCTTCAACATCTGCACTGCTAATCCCCACTTTCATCATCACCTTCTCCCCCAGCTTTGTTTCAAATTGCAAACATGCTTTCACATCCTTTGCCGAAGTATCCGTTATGGTACTGTCCACCTTATTCCTGTCTGCAAAAAGTACCACATTTTTCACTGGCTTACTCAAACGGATGGCATAGAATACCTTCTGGTCCTTTGCCCAGCCAGTGGAGAACCGGTAACCGACAAAAGTGGTATCGTTTATTTTTTTGAAAGAACAATTCGTTGCTGCGTCCCAATTAATGGCAAACCCAAGATCCAACCTTATCGTGGAGAATTTACTTTCAGGAAACGTGTAGCGATGGAAACCGCATCTAATAGTGGAAGTAAGCTCCACCCAAATATCAAAGTCCTTCAGCAGCACTGCATAGTAACCGGGATTTGCTGTTTCCTGCTTATGTGAGAAACTGCTCGTTATTTTTTGGGTGCCGGGTTTTCGGTTCACCATTGGCAGAACAGAAATATCGCACAAGTCACCAATACCCGTTCCGCTAAGGTGCGTATGGCTAAAGCCCTGAATGATACTGTCTCTATAATTATAGCCGCTGCACCAGTCCCAACCCTGCGTACCATTATCTGGACTTAACTGCACCATACCAAAAGGAAGGGTTGCCCCAGGGTAAGTATGCCCATGGCCACCTGTGCCGATAAACGGGTTAACTAGTTCCACCAGACGCTGTGAATAGGAATAGAAAGAGATGAGTAAAGCTGATGCAAGCAGCAGTTTTTTCATGAAAGCTTATTTATTGAATCACTATTGTTTTTCCAGTCCCAAACCACAATGCTCCATTCTTCTTTATCGGGGGCAACATACTTGTGTATTTCCTCAAAACCAATTCTTTTGTGTGCATTGATGGAACGTGAATTTTTGGTAGCAATTTCAGTGATGGCAAAATCGTACCTGCTGCTGAAATTGTTACTGTACGTTTCATAGCACTTATCCAAAATGCCCTGCCCCCTATAGGCTTTGCCTACACAAACCTGTCCAACAACTATATAATTATAATCAGCAACCCTTTTGCCCCGATAATCTACCTCATCAAACACTTCAAACATAGGGACAAGAATGGGAATGACATATTTCGATTTGGCTGTCATAGCCAATAAATAAGCAACTACCTTATCAGTATCCTTGGCAATAACATGCTGTGCTATATCATTCATTCCTTTCAGGTCATCAAAACTGTGCACTACCGTCACAAAACCCTCACGCTGCATTTCCTCCTGTGAAAGTTGAACGGGCAGGTTGCTTTTCTGCAAGTCTATAATGCCCATCAAATCCCTATCGAAAACTGATGTTGTATAATCAATCATACAATTTAATAAAAAGTCTTATCCAGATTCTGGCTTAAAAGTAAAGCAATAAAAAACGGTTGAACTAGAAACTAATTCAACCGTTGTGGATATAATACTTTGCTTGTTTAGAATGGCAAATCATCCAAAGGCTCTGTCAACTCATTGGCAGAAACTGGGGCTGGTGATTGCTGGTAAGCAGGTTGCTGCTGTTGGTAATTTTGTTGCGGTTGCTGGTTGTATTGCTGATTATATTGTTGTGGTTGCTGATTGTAGGATTGCTGCTGCGGTTGCTGCTGGGGAGCTTGGTAACCACCACCGCCACTGTTTCCGCCTTCATTCTTTCCACCCAATAATTGCACACCCAATACACGCAAGCTTAATGTTGCTCCATTCTTTCCGTCCTGTGTAGTATAAGTCCTAATGTCTGGATTGCCCTCCACATATACCTGCGTTCCCTTTTTTAGATATGGGGCCACCGCAGTCCTGTCTGTCCAGTAGGCACAATCCACCCAAATTGTTTTGTCCTTTTGGTTGCCTTGGGCATCCCTGAACTTTTCCGTATGTGCCACCGTAAAATTGATTACAGATTTCCCGTTCACATTGTTCACCACTGCGTCCTTGCCCAAATGGCCTATGGCCTGCATCTTAATCATAGTCGATAATTTTATGTATAAATTGAGAATATTTAGTGGGGCAAAGTAAATAAAAGGGTGCAGAGTTTTGGAGGATGAATTCCCCAATTTGTTCAGGTTTCTATCTGTCTGCAACTAACATTATATCATAATTGCAACTGCTTTAATATCAGTTACCTAATTAGTTGATAACCGTCCATAGAAAATTTATAGCATCAATTGCCACTTTGTGGCATAATTAGTGGAAAGATTAATGGGGTTAGTAGTATTCATGGCTAAAAAGCACTGAATTTGGTGTAGTAAATTCTTTATTCATTTTAAAAAATTCCTTGGAAGCTAACTAAATAATTCATCTACTTCTATGAAAGCCGAATGCAGATACAAAACTTCCAGCCATGTTTTAAAAGTCAATGCATTCCCCAAACAGGATTATATTTTTCTTATTTAATTGTTTTAAACGACAACCCTTGTTCCGATTAAGTTCTTCACATTTGTAATCAACCCTAGAGTATATGATGAACGATACACAATTTTTACAGGAAATAGGTGCAAGGATCAAAAAATTGAGGATTGAAAAGGTCATTTCGCAGAATGAACTTGCCATGATGTGCGAATTTGAAAAAGCCAGTATGTCCCGAATTGAATCAGGACAGACCAATACCACCATTTTGACACTGCGAAAAATATGCAGTGCACTGGATGTGCATATTTGCGACCTGATGGAAGATAGGGAAGACAGGAGGCCTAAATAAGGCATCAGTAATAAAATACCTAACTTAACTATACACCAATTTTTTCATTAACAACCTTCAGGATTTCTGATTCCAGCACAATGGTTTGGTTTTCTATTTGCTTGCCTTTAGCAATAATGGCTGCCACATAGTCTTTATCATCAAAGTCCTTTGCATTAATGCGGACATTCATAAACGCACCCATTACTGCACTGCGTACACACAAAGCACCAACGCCTGCATCCGAAACTGAATTCGGGTTGCCAATTTCGGCCATCGCTTTAATGACTTCCATGCTGGCGTAAGCAGTTTCCATTACCTTGAAAGGAATTTCAATGGCGTATTTTGTCGCATCCTGAATGGTCTGCTTGCGGACAGTTTTTTCCGCATCCGTTCTTTTCGGCAAACCAAAAGCATTCATGATTTGATTGAAGGCCCTCGTATCCGCATCAACAAGTTTCACCAGTTCATTTTTGTACTGCTCCCCCTTCTCTGCCCAATCGCTGAATTCCTGCCAACGTGCATCCCAACCTTTTTTATGGGAAGACAGGTTGGCCACCATAGTTGCCAATGCTGCACCCAAACTTCCTATATAAGCTGCAATGGAACCACCACCCGGTGCAGGACTTTCACTGGCTGTTTCATCTGCAAAGGCAGACAAGGTCATGCCCACCAGTTTACTGTCGGCCTTATTGGCAAGCATGTATTCTATAATCCGCTCTTCGGGATTGAAAGGTGTCAGTTCATCCAGTCCCAAAGATTTCACGGCAATTTTTATCAGTTCCTTTTCACTCACGCCAATACTGCGTTGCTGTTTCAGGAGAAAATATTTACCTGCGTCCAGCATCGCCTTCAATGGCACAAGTCCAACCAGTTCACTGCCAGTTACACGTATGCCACGTTCATTGGCCTTCTTGCACACTTCATCAAAAGCAATATGGATGGGCGTTACATTCAAATTGGTGAGGTTAATGGAAATCTGTGCCACACCATATTCCTCAATGAACCAACCAATGGCTTTTACCGATTTCAAACTGCCGGGAATGGAAACAGGCTTTCCATTTTCATCGTTCACCACTTTTCCATTCTCCCTTTTTACACGTCCCGCTTCACGCACATCAAAAGCAATGGCATTTGCCCTGCGTGTGGAAGTGGTGTTGAGGTTCACATTGTATGCCACCAGAAAATCCCTTGCACCAATCACCGTACCGCCACGTTTGGCATCAAACTCAGCAGGGCCAAAATCCGGCTTCCATTGTGGTTCCTTTATTTTTTTGAAGAAGCCTTCATATTCACCTGCACGAATAACAGATAAGTTATTGCGTTCCTTATTCGGTTGTGCTGCTTCATATAAATAGACAGGTATTTGCAGTTCCTCCCCTACCAGTTTTGCCAGTTCATGTGCAAACACAGCCGTTTCCTCCATGCTGATATTAGCAATGGGAATCAGTGGGCAAACATCCGTTGCACCCATACGTGGATGCTCCCCCTTATGCTTGCTCATATCAATGAGTTCACCAGCTTTTTTAATGGCACGGTAAGCCGCTTCAATCACGGGTAAAGGCTCGCCCACAAAAGTTACCACCGTTCTGTTGGTGGCTTTTCCTGGATCCACATTCAGGAGACGGACACCTTCAACACTTTCTATTTCATTGGTGATTTGCTTGATGATATTGAGGTCGTTGCCTTCACTAAAATTGGGAACGCATTCTATAAGCTGCTGCATGGTGGTTTATTGAGGTGGCTAAGATATTGGTTGTGGGGAAATAAACGAAGGGAAGGTTTGGGGAACAAACTACCAGCAGCATTATAACCCTTCAAACCTTTGTTCCTTGGCTATGGTAATGGTTAGCTTACCATCTTCGTGGGCAATGTCAACCACATGACCAATTTTAAAACCAGTGTCCTGTAACCATTTACCGCATAGGTTAATGAAAGGGAAATAGGCATAGCCTCCATTAACATGCTCCCTTATAAAACTTTTGCCGCAAATGGTTAGCTGCCTTGTGTTGGCTTCAGTGGGCGATTTTTTGCTTGAATTGTAACGCATATACTTTATAATTTGAAACAAAGCAAATGCAGCCATAAAAGGTATTCAAATTGGTAGTGGGGTATTATAGAAAAGAGCAGGGTATTTTACCTACTTTTATACAGGCTGCTACTAATACAAAAAATATACATTTGCCATACTACACAAACGCACACAATTATGGAAAAGAACATACACCAAGGCAGGAACGTGAAACGATTTAGGGAAATGCTGGGCATAAAACAGGAAGCCCTGGCTTTTGATTTGGGCGACGATTGGAACCAAAAGAAAATATCGTTGCTGGAGCAGAAGGAAATCATTGATGTGCCTTTGCTGCAGCAACTATCTGCTGCATTGAAAATACCAGTGGAAGCTTTTCAGAATTTTGATGAGGAACAGGCGGTGAATATTATTGCAAACACTTTTGATAATGGTTCTATCGGCTATAATAAAGCCGAAGTTCAACACTTCAATTCTATTGAAAAACTAACTCAACTACATGAAGAGAAGATGGTTCTTTATGAAAGGATGCTGAAGGAGAAGGATGAAATGATGGCGAGGTTAGAAAAGTTGATTGAGCAGATAAAGAAATAAGAGTGGAGTAATCCAGCGTTATTATGTTTTACCTTTGCAAAGAAATTTAAATCATATAAAAAATGTCATTCACCACCAATCAACTAAGAGATTTTTCTTCTCTGTTTTCGAGAAGCGAGGTTCACCGTTGGTTAAAAAGTGACTTTGAATCAATTAATCTGAAACTTAAAAGGTATAGCCTTTTTGAAAAAAATAAAGGCAATTCATATCTTAATGTACTAAAGAAGACGTATAAAATACTTGAGAAAAACTATCCAAACGAGTACATTATAAAAAACGAATTTTTAAATCAGTGGCTTAAAAAAGAGTTGGGAAGTAATAATTCTGTAATATTCAATGAGCTAAGGATTGGTAAAGCAATAGCTGATTTAGCTATGTTTAACGGTGTTTCTAAAGTTTTTGAAATAAAGACAGTTTTAGATAGGGAATATAGACTTTCAAGCCAACTTCAAGAGTATAAAAAACTGTTTAATGAAGTTTATATAATTATTCCCAAAGCACAATTATCTAAGTATATAGGTTATGAAAAGGGTGTTGGAGTTATTACTTATGATTCTGACTTTAAGTGTTTTGATTGGGTTCAAAAATCGACATCAAATAATACTATTGATAAAAACGCTTTAATGGAAGTTTTGCATACGAAAGAGTATTTAAAAATTACTAGAAGCTATTATAAAGAACTGCCAGAGATGAACACGTTTGTTCAGTTTGAAACCTGCAAAAAACTAATTGCTGATATACCCGACGAAACACTAAATACATTATTTTTAGAGGTAATGAAAGAAAGAAGAATAAACAATTTATTCTTCAATAAAGTGAATAGAGAATTTAACCAGATTTGCCTCTCCTTAAATTTAAAAATGGCTGAACGAGATACTTTGATTATGAAATTGAAAACAAACACCGTATAAACCATATGTACTTTCCTTATTTAAGAGCCAGGCAATTTGAATTGATTGCACTTAGAGAACTAGCAGTTCAAGGTGTGATACAAAACCAGATTGTTCCAGTATTGGAGCCTGTAAAAGAGAGTTTCAGTAATTTGAATCTAGCTCACAAAATATTTCAGGAAACAAATTTCAATTCATATTTAATTGTAAACCCCTTTCAAGGTGAAATACCTGGAGATACAGAAACCTTTCTAACCTATATTTCTGGGTTAGAAAACCCTCATTTCCTTCCAGCCTTCCACTACTCTGATAACTCTGAATATATCCTCGCTAATATTGAAAAGCATAATCTAAAAAGCTGTTTAATCGTTTGCTTAGGTAATTTTTCTGATGAAGATAATTTAAGAACGTTATGCCAAAATGCAAGTGTTAGCCATATAATGCTTTTGGAGCCAAACAAATATAGAAGTTTAGACCGCTTTATAAAAAGCTTAAACAAGTTTTACATAAGATTAGATGATGTTTTTGAAAGACAGCAAAAGAATGCTGATTTCTTGGATATTTTACCTCATAAACTTTCCGAAGAACATTTATTTTACAGGGAAGATAATTATCAAGGCTTTGCTGACTTTACAGTATTGCCAAGCGAATATATTGATGGTGGCAGCACGCCAAGAGCAGTAGTTATTCATTTAACCTATTTAAATCAAGATGCAGAAAATCAAATTTGGATAAGACATTTTACTTCTGAAACGAATGATTCAATAGCTAACGTGCAAGGAAAATTTGCCGAAGCAGCTCATAAGGCTATAAATTTTTGCGACGCTCTGCCTTTGAATAATTCTGCTATTGATGAATTGCGGGTCTATTATAATGAAGGAAGATATCCAGGATTAGGTACAGTTAAGAAAATCTCTCTCAAAAATCACTTGTTGGTTATAATTGACTTCTTAAGCTAATCCTATGCAATTCGTATGTAAAAACTGCTTTGCAGATAAAGAACTGGTTGGGTTCATTGTATCTCAAAATCAAAATGGAGATTGCAATTGTTGTGGTAGTAAGGATGTTGAGGTAATTGCTGTAGAAGAATTGATCGATTTCTTCAAAGAACTTTTTGACAATTTTCAGCCCAAAGCCGCGGGAAAAAGTTTAATATCTCTGATACAAGGAAATTGGAGCTTGTTCAGCAATCTAGAATGTGGCAATAAAATTTTAAATTTTACTCTTGATAAAGTAGGCTCGCCTATTGCTAACTCAGAAGAGCTTGTGGATTTTAATGATGCAATACTTGAAAACATAAACCATTGGTTCAAGCTAAAAGAACAACTGAAATGGGAAAAGCGATATTTTACGAACATAGAATATTTGACTGACGATTTAGGCTGGGATAGTTTTTTTGAAAGCAAAGTTGTAATTAAAAAAGAAGATATATTTTTTAGAGCCAGACTACATGGCAATGCAAATAAAAACGCTTTTACCGGAGAAGAAATGTTTTGTCCTCCTAAAGAAATATCATCAGCAGGCCGTGCAAACCCTATAGGTATTCCATACTTGTACCTTAGCGACAATGCTGAAACAATTCTTTATGAAATAAGAGCTTCTTATCTCGATGATATAACGGTTGGCTCATTTATGATAAAACCAGAGATAGAAAACGAAATCATAATTTCGGACTTTACTGAAAACCCAACTTTATACCATCCAAATGAAGTAAACAAGAAAATCAAGGCAACATTATTAAAACAGTTAATCAGTAGAGATTTATCCAAGCCAATGAGAAGATATGATTCCGAATTAGATTATATTCCAACTCAGTTTATATGTGAGTTTATAAAGATTTTCACAAACGTACAGGGAATTAAGTTTAGAAGCTCGCTACATAATGTAGGAAATAATTTAGTCATTTTCAATCAGAACCTAATGAATTGTGTAGATGCAAAAAAAGTACGGGTTTCAAAAGTTGTTATTAAATCCAATGATATATAGTTGTGACTTCTTGTTATAAAGAAATTCTTTGACTCTTTTATGATTTGCCTTACCATTTGAAAATGCTCATTTTTTTTCTAAAACCTGCTCTTCAATAAAGCCCAGTAAAGTATATCGTACATGTTTGCGACACAACTACTGCTTACCCAAACATTCTACATAACCTACTTTACTGTCGACAGTTGAAGCGAAACTCATTCCACGTAACTGTCCCAATAATGAGGACATTTGTACAACAAATTCGTACAACTCAAGCGTTTGAAAAAATCGTACACTTGTATTTGAAATTCATTCCTACTCCACTGCTGGTAATCAAAACTATTTCCCGTGAAAAAAATATTGCTCCTCCTCTTCTTCCCTGCCTTTTCATTTGCCCAGGTTGACAGCACAGACATCATCATTAAACAAATGATGGAGCAACAAAAAATTGTTGGCCTTTCATTGGCAGTCATAAAACATGGCAAAGCCATTGTTAACAAAGGTTACGGATTGGCCAATGTGGAACTAAATGTTCCCGTTACCTCTGCATCTGCCATTAGGCTTGGTTCGGTAAGTAAACAGTTTTTCGCCACGGCCATTATGAAATTAATGGAAGAAGGAAAGTTGAGCATTGAAGATTCGGTACATCAGTTTTTTCCAGATGCACCAGAAACATGGCGAGCAATAAAAATAAAACACCTCATGTCCCACACATCCGGTTTGCAAAGGGAGGGACCAGCTTACGACAATTTCAACATCCAACCTGATTTAAACATTATTAAGTCTGCCTATAAATTACCACTGGATTTTAAAACTGGGGAAAAATACCAGTATTGCAACTTGGCTTATTTCATGCTGGCAGAGATTATCAAACAGGTAAGCGGTATGCCTTGGCAGGATTATATCCATGATAAACTATTTGTACCTGCAGGGATGAACAACACTTACTTAACTGATTTTTATCAAACCATTCCAAACAGGGCAAATGGATATATGCATCGTCATGATACATTGGTAAATGCTACTGCCATGTTTGCCATTAGGCCCAGTGGAGGTTTTATCTCCACTTCCTCCGATATGATTAAATGGGAAAAAGCAATTAGGGAAGAAAATATTATTCTTAAAAAAGAGCATTGGGAAAAACTTTGGCAACCATTTATTAAAACTTCCGACAAACCAAATTCAAAACTATACTATGGTTTTGGATGGATGATCAACGAATACAAGGGCAATAAAATAGTTTTCCATGATGGGGCCAATATTGGTTTCAGGTCTGCATTTATTCGTTATGTTGATCAAGGCCTTTCCATTATCATTTTAACCAACACAGATGAAGCACAGCCTGCAAGTATTGCAACGGCCCTTGCTGATTATTATTTCAGAACACAATAGGCATGTTTACTTCAACCTAGTACTGCCTATAAGCAAAATTTCTACGCTTCAAAACTGATTGGTCCAAGCACAACTATATTTTATGAACATACAAGAAGAAATCAAACAGTATATCACTAGCCAACCTGAACCAAAACGTAGCGACATGCAAGCACTGCACCACATGATGCTGGAACTAATGCCGGCATGTAAATTATGGTTCTTGGATGGCAAAAACAGTGAGGGTAAAATTGTTTCCAATCCCAATATTGGATATGGGCTACAGACCATAAAATATGCCGATGGAAAGACCAAGGAGTTTTATCAAATTGGCATTAGTGCAAACACAACCGGCATCTCTGTCTATATTCTTGGTATTGAAGACAAGAAGTATTTAGCCGAAACCTATGGAAAAAAACTCGGCAAGGCAAGCGTGACCGGGTATTGCATTAAGTTCAAAACACTGAAAGATATAAATATTGATATTCTTCAGGAGGCGATACAATATGGAGTTGGGGCTTCGCTTTGAGAATGGCATTCTACTAGTCTTCCTCATTCAATTCTTCGGGACGGTATTTATAAAACAGCATCCCTAATGTCATGATGATGCTGGACACAAGGATAACGAAGAACAGAATTCCTTCATTGAAACTGGTGAGCTTGAGTGCATCGGGTATCTTGTAGAAAAGCAGGATGGTAATCAGTCCCCTTGGTATGAATACCACTTCCGGAAAAATTTGTTCCTTCAAAAAGAATCGTAGGTAGAGCCACCGCACCACCAGCAGCACCACAATAATGATGCTGCCCAACAGTACCACTTCATTTTCTGCGATGATGCTGAGGTTGATGGAATAACCAAACAGCACAAAGAAGAAGGTGCGTATGAGAAAGGAACTTTCTGCCGTGATGGAATGCAGCAGGTGCGTTATCTCTTCCACCTTTTTCTGCGGAAATGCCTGCTGTATTTTTTTGTTCCGTATGAGGTGCCAGTTGTTCATCAACATGCCAAACACCAGTATAATAATAAGTGATGGCAGGTGCAGCAGCTTGCCACTCACATAAAGAAAGATGAGCAGGGCAAACACGAGGAAGAAACGGATATTGAGTTTTGATTTTGCCAGTATGAGGAACAATAGGAAGGAAAACAATAATGACAGCACAACGGACAGTGCAATGTTGAAGAAGAACAGTCCAATGGCCTTGCCCGACAGCACTTCGCCAGCAATGAAATAATTGAATACCAATATACCGATGATGTCGGAGAAAGAAGCTTCATAAATAAGGAACTCTTTTTTCTGTGGGGAGAGTGCATGCAAACTTGGAATAACAATGGAACTGCTCATGATGGAGAGCGGTATCGCATACACAATGCATTTCAACCACGGTTCATGCAACCATGCGTGAATGGCAAACGTGATGCCTGTTAATGACATCAAAAAAATGAACAGTGCAGAAAGGAAGGAATTACTAATGACGAGTTTCTTGTCACCACTTAGTTTAAGGTCGAGTCCCGCTTCCAGCACAATCATGACTAAACCTGTAACGCCCAAAAATTCCACCAGTTTATTGGGCAATATGAAATTCCAGCCTTCTTTATTTGCCACCAGCCTCAACACAATGCCAGCAGCCAGGAGCAACAAAACCGAGGGCACTTTTATATAGCGTGAAAGGATGGAAAAAATATAGGACACGACGACAATGGAACTAAGAATAAGCAGCAATATCTCTACGGACAATTCTCCCATAATTTCTAAGCTAAGGCATTGTGTTGCTTATTCTGCAAAGGTTGCGTTAATCATCCTTTTTTCACTTCGCTGAATTTCTCAATCCCAATAACACGACTATTTTTTCAGCAGGGTCAATGATTCCGACTGCCCGCCCCTGTTCATATCAAAAACCAAACTGTCTTTGGTCAACTTTGCAATCTTAACCATAATTTCCTGCTGTCCGGTGGGTGTGGTAAACAGCATATCATTTTCCACCTTGTAAGTTCCCTTCTCGGTATTGCCAGCGTTAATAAAAGTGTAGGCACCCTTCTCATCAAAATTGAAGGAAGTGGAAGTAGCGTTGTTATCGGATGGCTTGCCATTCACCAGCCATTCCGTTCCTTGCCAATTTCCCACAATGGAAAATTGCGGCTTTGTTTCGCCACATGAGCAAAAAGCAATGACTACTAGGATTACTGCAAATAGCTGACTTAACTTTTTCATTGGTTGTTTGTTTAGGATAATTAATACTGTCTATTAAAAATAGGCAAGTGCAAGTTTTAATTGTCAATTGGTGCAAATTCTTTTGCAACAACTTTTTATCTCAAAACATGTCAGACAAAACTCTCAGCTCTCATTATCTATAATCTTGTAACAGTTTCTATTAAAAAAAGTGTTTTTGTCACATTATCAGATAGTTTGTAACATTTTTTATAAAAAAAATTCATTCAGTTACACAAAAACAATTTGGTTGTACCACTTTATTTAAAAAAAGTGTTTTTTGTTACAACTTTATTGCTTTATGCTGCAACAACACAAAAGAAAGTGAGGAAGTAAATTCAGCATTAGGTGGAGATATTCTTCATTGACTTGTATCTACAATCCAATTTCTTACATTTGATAAAATAAGTTTTATGGAACAACTACTCATACAAACAAATACAACACAGACAGCCAATGCCATAAAACAGTATGTAAGCCAGTTTAAGGATGCTACTATTGAAGAGCAATTACTGAATGATGACAATTATTATCAGCAAACTTATGGTATGGACAAAATTGCGTTTGAAACTAAGCTCAATAAGGGCATTGCCCAAAGTGTTTTGGGAATGACGAAAAGTTGGGACACTGTTAAAGAGGAATTATTGGCAAAAGTTTCCAATAAGTGAGGGCTATTGAATTATCCTTACAAGCAGAAATTCGCTTACAGGAAATTACTGACTATTATATATACAATGAAAGTGCTGAAAGAACATTTAAAGTAATTGCATCATTTGACCATGCTTTTATAAAAATTGCTTCCTATCCCTTTAATAACAAAAAATTTCATTCAACAGAGTTTCTAAATCTAGACGTAAGAATTTACAGTCATTTCAAGACCTACCATATTTATTATGTTGTTTCTCCAACAACAATAAGGATTGCAGAAATATTTCACCTGCACAAAGATGGCAATAAAATAAAGCTTGATTTATAGATGGAGTAATTTCAATCAATGCTACATTTTGACTTAAATACAATGCTATTGGACAACCACCCCATTAATCATCACCTTATCTATTAAGTTGCTACCAAAAGCATAAGGCAAATAAGCCAATGAAGGAACGGGTTTCGTGAAGATGAGATTGGCACGTTTGCCAATAGTGATGCTGCCGACTTCTTCTTGCAGTTCCATGGCATAAGCACCATTAATGGTGGCTGCATTGATGGCCTCTTCAGGTAGCATCTTCATTTGTATGCTAGCCATACTTACCACCAAATTCATATTGCCACTGGGCGATGAACCGGGGTTGAAATCACTGGCCAGGGCAATGGCACAATTGGCATCAATCAATTGCCTGGCTGGCTGGAAAGCCATACGCAAAAAGAAAGCTGCGGTGGGAAGCAAGGTTCCAATAGTTTCGGAACTTGAAAGTTTATTGATGGCATCCTCATCCATGGTTTCCAAATGGTCCACACTCACCGCTCCCAGCTTAACACCTACTTGTGTTCCACCCGAAAGGTTGAGTTGGTTGGCGTGAATTTTTGGTTTTAGGCCAACTGCGATTCCTGCTTTGCAAATTGTTTCTGTTTCTTCTGCGGAGAAGAAACCTTCTTCACAAAACACATCTATATAATCTGCCAATTTTTCTGCTGCAATAATGGGCAGCATTTCATTGATGATTAGATCAATATACCCTTGGTGGTTTTCCTTGTACTGCAAGGGATAGGTATGTGCCCCCAAGAAAGTCGCCTTGATGGGAATGGGTGAATGCTCCTTTAAACGTTTGATAACACGGAGCATTTTTATTTCACCTTCAACAGACAAACCATAGCCGCTTTTTATTTCAATGGCTCCCGTTCCCAATGCTATCAATTCATGTAAACGCTTCCATGCACTTTCATACAATTCATCTTCCGTAGCTTCCGCAATTTTGTTGGCTGAATTTAAAATGCCACCGCCCTTTGCTGCAATATCGGCATAGCTCATGCCTTTAAGTTTATACACAAACTCTTCTTCCCTACTGGCTGCAAAAACCAAATGCGTATGGCTGTCGCACCAAGTAGGCAAAATGGTTTGGCCTTCTGCATCTATCACATCAGTAATGGTGAAATGGTTGTGTACCAGTTCATCCATGGAACCATAAGCTGCAATCTTTCCATGCTCCACAATTAAGTAGGCATCTTCCATGCAGGGCAGTTCTGCCAATGCCTTGCCACGTAGTAAAGTGTTTTCTGTTCTGGTATTTACGAGCAGCTTAATGTTGGTAATGAGTATTGCAGACATGGATTAGTATTTCTTTAGTAAATTGTTCAGTACTTCTTTATCGGCGTCATTTATTTTCTTGGTGCTGTCCTGCATGAAATGCCTCTTGAAGGAACGGATAGCAGCAGTCGTATCTTTTATATCATACCCAATAATTCGCAGAGCCTGCAAGTGGTTGAAGTTGGCAGGAATGGTATCCCTCACAGTATCGTACCATTGCCCAAAGCCTTTATCAGCCAATATTTTCCAAGGGAACAAGATACTTGGGTCATTCTTTCTTGTTGGTGCAAAATCACCATGCCCAATGAAGTTGGTTGTAGGAACATTGTAATCCTTTTTCAGTTTTCCCAAGAGACTTACCAAACTATTTATCTGTGCTTCGCTGAAAGGTTCAAAGCCATCATTGTCCAGTTCAATACCTATGGAGCAGGAATTCATATCAGTGACGTTTCCCCATTTTCCAGCACCTGCATGGTGTGCCCTCAAATAATCGTTGAGGATATGGTGAATAATGCCATCCCTACAGATAACATAATGGGCACTTGTTTGTGTGCGGGTCAAAGTGAATGTTCTAAGCGTTTGGTCGCAACTGTTCTGTGCAGTATGGTGAATGATGACAAAGTTGGGCTTTCGCATACTGAAGTTGGTGGTGCCAACAAAATATTCAGGCAGCTTAATGGAATCATTGGCCTCTGTAATTGGCTGCTCCTTCAATCTTGCAGCAAACTCTTTGGACTGTTTCTTATACACTTTATTGGTTTCGCTATATGGCTTGGTGGCACAACCATAAATAACAGCAGCAATGATAATGACTGAAAGGAATTTGTTTATACGAAACATAGCAACCAATTAAGCATTACAAAGAAGGATCTAAACCACAAAAACAAGAAGGGCATTAAGTTGGGTTCTGCACAAAAGCATCAAAGCTTTTAACACCAAGTACTTTTTCAGAAATAAATCCTTCTGCATAGGTTACGCCAATTCTTTTGCCCAACATCATGGCTCTTGCCTTCACCGTCTCCAGAAATTGAGGTGAGGATATATAGGTTTGAGGCTCGTTGGTGTCAGGGCTATTGAACTGGGTGGTATAGCACAAAATACTTTCCAGTTTTTTTTCATGGTAGGCAGAAATGTCAATGACAAAAGATGGCTGAATAAACCTGTCCTGTATATAATGGAATACATAGGATGGCTTCCAGGCATCCTGCATTTTCCCCTCATCATTAGTAACTATTTTCCTGAGACCGGAAAGGAATGCAGCATCAGAAACCAGCTTGGCACTCCTGCCATGGTCGGGGTGGCGGTCTTCGGGTGCATTGCACAAAATAACATCGGGTTGGTATCTTCTAATCGCTTCAACCACTTTACGCTGGTGCTGCTCGTCATTCTGGAAAAAGCCGTCTGCCATTTTCAAGTTCTCCCGGATGGAAACCCCCAAAACTTTTGCTGCATTGGCGGCTTCCACTTTTCTTGTTTCTGCAGTTCCCCTTGTGCCCAGTTCCCCTTGTGTCAAATCGATAATGCCCACTTTTTTGCCCTCTGCAATGGCAGCCAAAATAGTTCCGGCACAACCCAGTTCAATATCGTCGGGATGAACGCCAAAAGCCAGTATATCCAATTTCATCTATGGTAGTTTAAAGTGGGCAAAGGTAACCTTATGCAACAAAAAATCCCATCTCTTTAAAGAGATGGGATATAAAATGGTACAAAGAAAAATTAGTCCTTCTTTGCGTAACGTTTTTTGAACTTGTCAATTCTACCAGCAGTATCTACCAACATGTTCTTACCAGTGTAAAAAGGGTGAGAAGTGCTGGAAATATCCAACTTAACCAATGGGTACTCGTTGCCGTCTTCCCAAGTAATGGTTTCTTTGGTGTTGGTGGTTGATTTGCTTAAGAAAGCGTCACCGTTTGTCATGTCCTTAAACACAACAACCCTGTAGCTTTCTGGATGGATACCTTGTTTCATTTCTGATTTGTTTTAAGGCCGCACGGATTTTGCCGTGACGATTATATAATAATTTGGGCGGCGAAGATAGGAGAAAAGGGGAATTTGAATGTTGAATTTTAAATTATTTGCACCATTATCCAAAAAATCAGCTTTTCCGTGGATGCTGTCAGCCTGAGCCCTAGAAGGCCGTATTCAGCATTCATTTCCAAAAACACTTCGGCAAGCTCAGTGTCACACCGTTTTTCCTTACGACTTCATGTTCTCATATTGCAATGGCAAACCAAAATTGCTTGACCTGCACAAAGCAATAACATCCTGTAAATCATCCAGTTTCTTACCTGTAACACGGATGATATTGTCCATAATGGCAGCCTGTACCTTCAATCCACTATCCTTGATGGCTTTTACTATTTTCTTGGCATCTTCTTGCTGCAGGCCGTTTTTCACGGACACTTCTTTTTTCACCACTTTGCCACTGGGGTAGCTTTCCTTGCTGAAATCAAAGGCACTGGCATCAATGCCCTGTTTCACACCACGGCTCAGGATAACGTCTGTAATCTGGTCAAGCTTCATGTCGCTGTCTGCTTCCAATAGCACTTTATAGTCTTTTTTGTTCAGTTCAATTACCACATGGCTGTTTTTGAAATCGAAACGGTTGGTGATTTCCTTTTTCACCACATTGATGGCGTTGTCCAATGTTTGCAAATCCACTTTGCTGGCAATATCGAATGAAGGCATGGCTGGGTATTTAAAGTTTATGAAGTAAGTAAAGTTGGAATTGTTGTATTAAGGTTTATAAAGTAGATAAGGTTTGAAGCGTTTGGTTGGTTTCAATCCTATCGTTTGCAAATATAAAAATTTGGTCTGACTTAAGGGTTGCCACTTTCATCCCTAACATATAATTGCCTATCTACCCACATCTACCTAATTTCCCTCCTCAAATTTCCTACATGAAAAAAATTGTACGCTTTGTTTTTATCCTTCTCTTTTCATTGTTCATTTCCCGTTCCAACGCACAGCCTTCCTTTATTAAGGACAGTCTTGACAGCTATATACAACAGGGCATCAAGGATTGGCAAATTCCCGGGCTTGCTGTAGTGATTGTAAAAGATGGGAAGATAGTACTGATGAAAGGTTATGGTGTTAAGGATATTAACCAAACGGAGCCAGTAGATGAAAATACTTTGTTCATGATTGCGAGTAATACTAAATTATTTACTGGGACGGCGCTGGCCCAGCTGGATTACAACAAGAAGCTTTCACTAGATGATAATATTACCAAACATATTGATGGTTACAAATTGTATGACTCAACAACCACGCAATTAGTTACCATCCGTGACATGTTGAGCCATCGGATTGGTACCAAAACCTTTCAGGGTGATTTCACTTTTTTTGATGGCAACCTTAGCCGCAGGGAAATTATGTTTGGTATGCGTTACCTGAAACCCACAGGCAGGTTCAGGCAGGATTATGGCTACTGCAACAGTTGCTACTTAACTGTTGGCCAAATTATTCCAGTGGTTAGTGGCAAACCTTGGGAGGTGTACGTGTACGATAGCATCATTGCTCCCTTGGGCATGAGCAATACACATGTGCTTTCTGCAGGTCTCGGACAGATGATTAATACAGCAAAGGCTTATACCACTTCTTTTACTGGCAAGCTTAACCAAGTGCCTTATGATACTTGGGACAATCTTGCTCCTGCTGCAAGCATTGTAAGCAATGTGAATGACCTGAGCCATTGGCTGATGATGCAGTTGGACAGTGGCAAGTACAATGGCAAACGCATTATACCCTGGCCAGTACTTCAAAAAACAAGGGATGTAAATATTGTATTGAGCAGCAGGAAATCAGGTCTGTACCCTATCCATTTCCGTGGTTATGGGCTGGGCGTTACTGCTGCTGATTATAATGGCAAACAAATCTATTGGCATACGGGTGGGGCAAGTGGTATGGTGAGTAATGTTTGCTTTGTGCCGGAAGAAAATTTGGGTATTGCGATATTGACCAATAATGATAACCAGCATTTTTATGAACTGCTGCGTTACCAAATTCTTGATGCTTATTTGGGTGTACAGTATGTGAACAGGAGCCAACAACAGTTAACTGCGTTCAACTACGGAGAGACTGTATCATTAAAAAAAATTGCCAATTTGAAAGCAAGGATAAAAAATAATGAGGCACCGCTTGCCCTTACTGCTTATGAAGGTGATTATACCAATGAACTCTATGGCAAGATTACGGTTACTGCAAAAGCCAATCAACTGAACATTAAGTTCAAGAGCCATAATAACCTTACTGCTACGTTGGATTATTTGGATAAGGATGAATGGTTGCTTCAATACAACAATATCCTTTATGGCATCTTCCCAGTGAAGTTCAAAACAGAAAATAATAAAGTGGTGAGCATTGACATTAAGGCCAATGATTTTATTGAGTATGATGCCTATACTTTTTTGAAGAAGTAATTTAAAGACCACTTAAAATTAGTGTAGGAATTTGCTACGCAAATTAAATTAACCACTAGCCACGAATAGCACTAATCTGCACGAATGCCTTCACTAATTGTTACCTACGGCAGTTATGAATACGTTTTAAATTATTAGTGCAAGCATTCGTGTACACCCGTTTATCAGTGGCAAAAAAACTAAGTGCATAATAATAGGTAACATACTTGTTCAGTGCTGAAGAAGCATAAAAAAAGGAGAGTAATTACTCTCCTTCAGGATACAAATTGGTAATGATTTCACAGTTAGGCAGCAATAGCTGCAATTTTGCAAGTTCTTCGGATGGATATTGATTTGGTAAGTTCAGACGCTTCAGCGTCTTCAATTTTTTTAGGCAGGCAAGTGCTGCTTCTGAAAGGATACCGAACTTTTTATAGCTCATCCTTATTTCAAGCACTTCCACTTGTTTCAGCTTTGACAAGCCGCAAAAAAACCTTTCCTGATTGAAGCCAACAGGGCAACCGTTCAGGCGAAACTGCCTCAGGTTACTGATTTGACTAATTTTTTCCAACGGTTCGTCGGGTGCATTTTTACCTTGCTCCACGTCGAATATCATACCACGGTTGTAGTAGATACTTACCGTTGAAATCCCGGATGGTTCTTTTAAGGCGTCTTTCACTGAGGAGGCATACCCCAAAGGGTTAAAGCCTGCTTGGCTGTTAGCAACTAACACTGTTAAAAGAAACATCCATAGAAAATGGATGTACATTTTTCTGGACTTCATAGATAACGGATTAGTAAGCAGTGTAAATCTAATAAGCATACGCGACATGTTGGCCATAATGGGAACACTGTTAAAAAAGAAAAAGCATATTTACAGTTATCCACATTGATGATTTGTAAAGAATAAAGAAGATATATTTTATTGGATGAAAGAAGTGTTTCAATTGCATTATGGGCAAATTATCTTTAGCAAATTGTACCATGCTTGCTCCTATAACTTTATTGAATTTTCATTAAACATTCAGCCAATCCATGTTACAAAAAAATATTTTGATTCTGTTGTTTCCTTTGTTCTGCTGCAAGCTACTTGCACAGCCAGCAAAACCATTCCCTCAACATGTTGCCTATTTCAAAGGAGTCATTAAGCCAAACAATATCTCGCAAGAGGCGATGGATGATAGTGTGCGTTTATTCTACAACCAATGGAAAGCCAGTTACCTGAAAAATGATTGTGGCAATAGTCAATACTATGTTTGGGCTGATGGCGCAAAGAAGCAAAGTGTTTCTGAAGGACATGGATATGGAATGGTCATCATTGCATTGATGGCTGGGCATGATGAAGCAGCACAAAAAATATTTGATGGCCTTTATTATTATTTCAAGCAGCATCCAAGCAAGCGAAGCCCCTACTTAATGTCATGGGCACAAACAAAAGATTTCAAGGACATTGATGGAAGTTCTGCCACAGATGGTGACATGGATATTGCTTATGGGTTACTGCTTGCCAACAAGCAATGGGGAAGTAATGGAGCAATCAATTATTTGGAGGAAGCAAAAAAAATAATTGCTGCCATCATGCAGCAGGAAATAAACCCAACTACCTTTTCCATTATCATCAGTAATGCTGTTGAACATGACAGCAAGGCTTATTTTGATATGCGTTCATCAGACTTTATGCCTTCGCATTTCAGGGCATTTAAAAATGCTTCGAACAATTTGAATTGGAACAAGGTGATTGATACTAATTACAAACGATTTCTTTTTATGCAGGATAAATTCAGTCCTGATGCCGGGCTTGTTCCTGACTTCATTTTGCATACACATAAACAACCTGTGCCCGCTTATCCCCTATTCCTCGAATCGAAATTTGATGGATGCTATAATTACAATGCTTGCCGTGTGCCCTGGCGTGTGGCACTTGATTATATACGGAATGGGAAAAAGGATGCAAAGCTTTTTATTGATAAAATAAATGCTTGGTTAAGGGAAACCACTGAAAATAATCCAGACAATATTTCAGCTGGCTATTCATTGGAGGGCAATGACTTGAAGCACAGGAATTATGAAGCATTAAGTTTTATTGGTCCATTTGCCGTTGCAGCAATGGTGGATAGCAAGAATCAGGACTGGCTGAATAAAGTATGGAACTATCTATTGGCGTTTAGACTGAAAGATTATGATTACTATGACAACAGCATTAAGATGCTGAACATGATTATATTATCTGGGAACTACTGGAACCCGTCCTGAACAGTATTTTTGCAGCATGTTCATTAAGCCATCACATGAAAGTTAGCTCCATCATAAAAACCATTTTCTTCGGCAACTATTTTTATGGCCTATGTGCTATTGCTCTTTCCATTGAAGCAACCTTACAGCAGCGTTATCCTTTGAACAATCTTTTCTTCTATGTCGCCCTGTTCAGCGTAACTATATGGTACTATACAATAGCATATATAACAGAGCAGGAAACCATTACCACAAATCAAAGAACCAATTGGTACAATGAGAATAAAGTGTTTGTCAAATGGAGTCAAATATTACTGCAAGTAATATGCTTGGTCTTTCTTTTTTTCTTTTTGAAAGAGCACTGGAAAAAATTGCTCCATCTTACAGCAATACAAATAGGGCTAATTGCCATCTTTCCTGTAGTTGCTGCCCTGTATTATGGCATTAACTACAAATTAATTGGCAATGTTAACCTAAGGAATATTGGCTGGATGAAACCCTTTGTTATTGGTTTTACTTGGGCAGGATTGGTCAATGTTTATCCTATCATCTTCTACAATATTGTTCATGAGGCCAAAGGCAATATTAGTTTTATTGCATGCCTACTGTTCATCAAGAACTTTATGTTTGTAACAGTCCTTTGTATCATGTTCGATATAAAGGATTACGCAATGGACTCCAACCAGCAGCTCAAAACATTTGTAGTGAAAACAGGTTTGCGTAAAACAATCTTCTATATCCTCATTCCATTGAGTATCGCTGGATTGGGGAGCTTTCTTTTGTATGGCTTTACGCACCAGTTTTCTGCCATGAAGATTGCATTGAACACTATCCCATTTCTCTGCATGATAACCGTTGCCTATTCATTGCACAAAAGAAAATCCATCTTTTATTACTTGATACTTATTGATGGGCTCATGTTGTTGAAAGCCATTTGTGGTACCATTGCCATGGTTTATTTCTAATCCTTATTGTCGCCGCTTAAGCCATATGAATTGTTCTCTTCGTCTTCTTCCCCAATTTCTTCATTGGCATCATCCTCTTCGGAGCCGGGTACATCAAGGTCCTCACCTGAAAAATCATTTTGTTCATTTAATGATTCCCCATCATCATCGGTATTGTCGAGTGTTGCATTTCTCCTGTCTTCATCGTCTTCCCCATCCATGCTATTCTCTGTTCTTTCAAGCAGGTCTTTTTCTTCTTCAGTAACATTGGTATCAACATTAAGGTCATCTTCATCCTTATCAAAATCTAATATACCCTTGCCTTCTTCATCATCCGATGATGCTGTAACATCTGCAAATTGCCTAAACTTAGGCGGATGTATGTTCTCCTGTCCCGGAATATCCTTTACTTCCGGAAGATCAAGAATTGCAGTATCAGGTTGCAAACGTTCTTCGTCTCTTTTACTGTCCTTCAAATCGTAATTCATACTATTAGGTTTTAATTTTTCAATGAAGATTTACGAAAAACAATGCCATCAAAACTTAAATGCATGAAAGCATGAACAGTAGCCATTCTGTGTAAAAAAATCAACAACAATAAGTGGAAACGCTGGGTAAGCACTGTTTTTATTAATGGCTTGCCGTTTGATTTATTTACAAAAACATTACTTATGGAACTTTCACAACAATCCCTTGAAGCACTAAACAAACAAGTAAAGATTGAGGCAGATGCTTCGCACCAGTACCTTGCAACAGCAGCTTGGCTGGAGAGCCAGCCAGGTCTTGATGGCGTAACAACATTCTTTTACAAACAGGCCCAAGAAGAACGTGAGCACATGACACGCTTAATGCATTATATAGCCATGCGTAAGGGCAAGGCAGTGATAACAGAACTGGCAAAACCAAAAACGGAATTCACTGATTTAAAAGATGTGTTTGAATCTTTTTTAAAGAACGAACAAGAAGTGACCAAGAGCATCAACCAGTGGGTGGGCCTTGCATTGAGGGAAGAGGACTATATCACTTTCCAGTTTTGGCAATGGTACCTGAAGGAACAACTGGAAGAAGAAAACCAAGCATCCAAAATGCTGGATGAACTTTGTGTTATTGGAAACGACAAAGGTGCATTGTACAGTTTTGACAAGGATATTTTGAGGGTACGTGAGAAGGTGGCAGAAGATACTAGCGAGGAACTGAAACACGATTAGCAAATACCATCTCCACTATAAAAAAAGCAAACCATACAAACGGTTTGCTTTTTCTTTTTGTTGTACGTCATACTTTGCATTTCATGTAATAGTTTTAAAATAATAACTTGAGGTTCCATAAACCATGTTTCATGAAAAGTTGTTTGTTATCCCTTTGCTACATCCTTTTCTTAGTGAACATGGCTATTGCACAGAACAAAAGGGACAAGCTAGACGAAATTATGAAATCCTACCACCGCTACAATATGTTTGACGGTAGCGTACTGGTAGCAGAAAATGGGAAAGTGGTTTACAAGAACGCTTTCGGAATGGCCAATCGTGAATGGAACATCCCGAACAGAACGGATACCAAATTCATGATTGGATCTGTATCAAAACCCATCACAGCTTTGCTCATGCTGATACAGGTACAGAAAGGGTTAATTGGTTTGGACAAGACCATCAGTGATTATATCCCTGAATTTTCAAAGAAGAACGGATCGAGAATTACAGTGAGGCAATTACTCAGTCATACATCAGGGATTCCCAACTATGACATCGTTAAGGATTTCTTTCCCAAGGTAAGCAGGCAGCATTTCACTAGGGAGGAATACATTAAACTATATATGGATTCAGCATTATTGTTTGAACCGGGCTCCAGCTTTTTTTACAGTAGCTGGGGCTACTTTACTTTGGGCTATATTATGGAAAAGGTTACAGGCAAAACCTATTCCCAACTGATGAAGGAAGATATTTTTGACAAACTGGGAATGAACAGTTCGGGTTCCTATTTCCATACACAAATAGTGAACAAAAGGGCCACTGGCTATGATTATGATTTTGATGGTTACACAAGTTCCGATTTCAGGGACCAGTCCAATACAATGGGAACAGGAGATTTGTATTCAACTGTTGAAGACCTTTTTAAGTTGAACACTGCACTTACCAATAACACACTGCTCAATAATAAACTAACGGAAGAAATGTTTGCACCCGGTATGGCCCCTGCACATTATGGTTATGGTTGGTTCAATAAAAAATCTACCTTGTTCCTACCAGATAGTATTTCGGCAAGTTTCCATTTGGGCATGACAGAAGGCTTCCTTTCATTATGGTGCGGATACCTTCCTCCAATAGTTTTATTGTTATCCTCTGCAACAGTTCGCCGACAGATTTTTTCGGTATTGTTGGTAGCCTCGCAAAAGTATTGTACAATAAACCTGTTACGGTAAAGCAGCCTGTACATAAAGCGATGGAATCCATCATAGGAAAAGAGGGAACTGCAAAAGCTGTTGAGGCATACCACCGAATGAAAAAGGATTCCGCCCATTATTATATTGACTGGATTTCACTGGACTTTCTGGGCAATAAATTATATGACTTGAAAAGGTATGAAGAAGCAAGAATCCTTTTTGAAAACAATGCTGCAGAGTTTCCTCAAAAAGATCTTGCATTGATGAGCCTAGCCAAGACTTACGAGGTATTGGGAAGAAAACAGGATGCCATTATCTGGTATAAAAAAGTGCTTCAAATAAGTCCAAAGTTTGAAGAAGCAAGAAACAGGTTGAAGGTTTTGGAATGAAAAGTGAACTAAACATATTACAGGCTAATGTCCTGCCATTGCGATAATTTCATCTGCTGATTGCTTTACGCCAAAACGTTCACCACCTACCATCAGTACCATTGTTTGAACAGTATCATTATAGTTCAAACGTTTAATGGAAGATATATTATTTGCATTAATGGTAATGGTCCCATCCTCCGTTTCTTCAAATGTATCAAGCGTTATAAATTGGGCTTTCATAAAATTTGCTTTAGTAAATAAATGGTGGCAAAACCATGCCAAGGATGCTTCGCTTAGTGACAAAGATTTATAATGGTATGGTACTTGTGAAAACATTTTTAAACCATTTTTATGATACGCAAATTGAAATCAGGCGAATACAGATTGTATTCACGCAAGCCCAATCCACAAACAGGTAAACGCAGGAATCTCGGCACTTTTAACAGTTTGGAAGCAGCCAAGAAACATGAACAGGAAGTGCAGTATTTTAAAAAGCATTGATGGAGCATTTATTAAGTTGTCTTCAAGACTGACAGTTACGTTTGTAAAGACAATAACGTTTAATAACGAGAGGGTCTTTTTCATATCCGATGGCTATTCGAAGTGTGATTGCCGAAACCGTTCTCCGTGAACTGTCTTCGAGAGTAGACTCACAATTTACATTCAGGAAACTAATTCCCTAATTATACTTCGAGTAGCCGTCGGAAGTTGCCCGACAACGCCTTCCCAACAATGGCTATTTTGTTACTCATTTTTGCAGAACTATTTCCCTATTTGTTTGTGTATTTATCGCTTTCATGTTAGCATTTTGAATGGTACCATTTTTGGCCTATTGATTTAAAATAAAAAACTATGAAAAAGCTATTTACACTGCTAACCGCAGCATCAGTGATGCTGGTAGCAACCACTTCAATTATCTCCTGCAAAAAGAGTAGTGATGAATTATCTGTACAGTTAAACCAATATAAGCTATTCAAACCGAATAGTACTGCAGATGCTGCCGGTGTTGTAACTGTAACAAGAATGTCAGACGGAAGCAGTCAAGTAATTATTCAACTGGACGATAATTCAAGAACACCCAATGCTTCATTGAATGCCTATATTACTACTACTGGTAGAGAAGGGGAAAGCGACCTGCCGTTCGCATCGCTAAATAATGTAAATGGCACCACAGGCTATAGTGAAACACATCCTGTATTATTTGTTGGCACAACTAACAGTATTGCCTATGATGACCTTACCAGTAGAATGGGCTTAACACTAGTAATTAAAAATCAGGATATCGTGGTAGCCACCGCTAACATGAGTAAGTAAAATTGGGTGGTAATAATTAGGTTGACAAAACAAACTTAAAATGGCAGGCTTTAAATGCCGAATTGAATCGGCATTTAAAGCCTGCCATTCAAAATAGATTACTCCCTTCTACCTTTCAATATTTGGTAGAAGCTCCTGCTCCTTATTTCTTCGATAGTGAGACCTGTTGCTGTTGCTTCTTCTTCAGTAATTGCCCCGCAGTTCATGGCTTTTAGAAAGAAGTTGAGCAACCCTTGGCCTGTTGCAGCATCATCAAAAATATCCCCTGTTAAAGTGGAGATAGCCGCACGTTCAACAAATATCTTCAAGCGGTAGGTGGCATCTTCAATGCTACTTAAGAAGAAGTTATAAGTAGCTGCATAACGCATGGGTACTTGGGCAGGGTTCAGGTCCCAGCCTTGGTACATGCCATTGATAAGGGAATGCATGGTATGGTTGTAACCAATCTTCCAACCACGGTGAACGGCTTCGCGGTTTTCTGCCAATTGTTCAAAGGTGAGGTTATCACCACGATGTGGCCCAATGGGCATTACATTGGTGGCTCCATCACTTAAAAAGATTCCTGTACCACCCAAAGCAACTTTGGTAACATGGTGTGCAAAGTCACAAACACTATGTGCCATGGTCTGGTACTTGGCAGTAATACCACAGGATGCAGTGTAGTCATACGTTCCAAAATGTGCTGCAATTAAACGGCCTTCGCCTGCACGAACAATTTTCATTAGGGGGTTGCGGCCATCCTCATCCATTATTATTTGTGTGGCTTCTACCATGGTCTCCATTTTCAAGGTACCTGTTGGCATGTTGAATTTCTGCTCAATGATTTCAAACAACCTTATCAAAGTAATAACCTGTTCCGGTATGGTTACCTTTGGAAGCATCACTACAAAATTGTCTGGTAATTGACCATTTGTTTTTGTTAGTAATGTCGTGAGGAAAATATCCAAAGTCCTTACGCCCCTTGCTTTCAGGTCTTCCGTAAAAGGTTTGATGCGGATACCAATGAATGGCGAAATGGTTTTGTTCTGCATACCAATAGCAAGTTCCGTTGCAGCATTCACTGCAGTTGCATCTTCTTCGGCATCTGGCCTATTGCCAAAGCCATCTTCAAAGTCTATGCGGAAATCTTCGATGGCCTCACGTCTAAGCTTGGCTATAATTTTATTGTAAACAGAATAGGATAGCCAAGCATGCTCGTTTTTCCTTTCGGCTTCTGTCATTTCATCAAGACGGGCAGTAAGATCTGCAATGTCAGATTCTGTATGGGGCAAGTGCTCATAACCATCGAGTTTAAGAACATTGGCAAGCGTTACAAAGTTGGGTGCATTCTGCAGCAGGTTCCGTAATGCCACTTCCCCCATTTTATGCGTGGTGTCACTTTTAAAAAGATTGGCACCACCGTAAACAGTATGCACTGCTTGGCGTTCAGGCTTATCGCCGGGGTAAGTTTTTTGGAACTTAAGGTTGGCTGTTTGGAGGGTGTTCAGTAAGGAATCTTTTTGTTCTGTAGGTATAGAGAAATTCATCTTTGTTATTTTAAATTTTGGGTGATCAATTTTAAATGGAGGTGCCTCAAACTCAACACACAACATTTAAAATTCAAAATAGTTACGAGCCGCGATATGTGCTGTATCCATAAGGATTCAACAGCAATGGTATATGGTAGTGTTCATTGCTTGTAATGCTGAAGACAATCTCCACATAGGGATAGAATGTTTGAATGGACTGCAATCCAAAGTAAGTAGCCGTTTCAAATTTCATTTTGTAGGCACCAAATTCAAGTTGTACATTTTTGTCCAATAAATCTGGAATACGCCCATCTGCATTGGTTGCTCCTTCGGCAATTTGTTTCCATGTATTTTCTTCAAGTTGATAGAGAATGATGTTAACGCCCGATGCTGGTTTTCCTTTGGTGGTATCGAGAATATGTGTGGTTAGTTGACTCATTATTTGGGTTTATTGACTCGCCTTCGAGAACCTCAGGCTGACAGTTGTCGTAAATTAAGCAAGCAGTTTCTCAATCCTAAGTTTCGTAATCTTGTTCTGCTCATCAGCAGCAATTTTTATCTCCTCTGCAGGATTGTTTGGCAAACGCTCCAATAATAAATTCAACATTTCTTCTGCTGACTTACCAGTTGCACAAACAATAAAGATATAGCCAAACTTGTTTTCGTACGCAGCGTTGCCTTTGGCCAATGCCTCCAATATTTGTTGCGATGCTGTAGCTGCACCACTTTGCTCACCAGATGCCCAAGTAGCGGTTGATGCAAATTTTTGCTTCAAACTTTCCACATCGCCAATTTTTGGGTGATGGGTAAAAGCTTCCAGCCAATCCTCCTGAGTGCATTGCCACCATTGCTCTTCAGCATCTTCCAGAATTTCCACCATATCATCAGCAGGAAAAAATGCGAGCATTTTATTTACCCATGCTGTGCTACCACAACTTTTGAGGAGTTCTTGTTTAAGTTGTTCTTGCGGTAATGTATTGAGCTCGTGTAAGGTCATAACAAATTTTATTGAATAATTATTCCTTGTCGAATTATTACTTCCCTAAACTCATCAAGCGTTATTGTTTTTATAGAAGGAAAGTCAAGTGATTTTAAAACATTGAAATGTGAGTCGTTGGTAACTATATAATCTGCATTAGCGGCGAATGCACAATCGACAAATTTATTATCATCTTCATCAATCGTAATAACACTTAATCTAAAGTAAACAACTGTAAGTTTTGCTGTAGAAAGTTCAATAAGTGAACGAGTAACATCAGTAGCAACTTCAGGAAGCCAATGCTTCGCAATCATTTCTTCATATTCTTCAAGTATCTCGTTAGTGAAAGCAATATTTATTTTTCTTTCAAGAATTGCCTTGTACAGCCAATGATGCTTAGACCTGTTGGAAACAGCAACCAATAAAATATTTGTATCGACAACTACAAGCAAGTTCTATGATTTTTGATTTAGCCATTTATCCATGTCATCATTTGTAAGCCCTCTCTCATCCCATATTTGATTAGCTTTTTCAATAGCCTTATTACCAAAAAAGTTTGCAAGAACATTTTTCAGTTCCATCATTTCATTATCAGAAAGATTGGTACTATACAATTTCATTAATTCAATTTGTATATTGCTTAGCGGTAATTTCAATTCTACCATGATTCGTAGTTTTATCAAATTTACAAAACTTATCTTACTAACCTTCCCCATAATCTCATCCTACTTATACCGCCATCAGGCAAGATAGTCAACTTAACATGGGTAAATGCTTCCTGGCTTTCACTTTTGAATGCATGTTCAAAATCTGCCTCCAATTTGCTTTGTGGAAGAACTGTTTTCCATGCGGCAGTTTTCAAACTTTCCTCATTATCGCCCTCAATCACTGCACCTTCAACCATGCAGGTATCGGGATAGTTTCCCTTGAAATGGCAGGTATCAATCAGGAGGTTATCTATAATGCCTTTGTGTGCCAAACGGACAATAACCCAGTCTTTGTTATTAGGTGTGCGGTTACGTTTTGTTTCCCAACCGTCACCCATGTTCACGCCACGGCCCGGCATGATAAGGTTGTCCATATGTGAAAAAAACATATCGTTGCAAAGCACGGATTTTGCCCCATTATTGGCTGCTGCCAAATCAATGGTTTCATCTTCGGCAACAGTACTCCAATCCTTAAAAACCTCACCATATACTTTTAAACGTGCCACACCGCCATCTGGATAGATATGCAATTTGAGGTGCGTATAAATATTCTTGTCCTCTATTTCATAGAAGTTTTGTGAACCGGGATTAAGTGGTGATTTTGGGAGAATTTCTTTCCATTCAACTTTGTCCCAATCAATATTATTTGCGGCAGTCACATTGCAGGCTTCAATGGATGCATGTGGAGGATGGTTTCCCAAAAAGAAATTGGTGTCTATATCCACGCCATGAATCTTGCCCGATGTGGCCAGTTGTATAATGCACCAATCATGTCCGGGGGTTCTCTTTCTCCTACTCTCCCACCCGTCCATCCACTTACCACGGTCTGTGTATTTGTCAGTAATGAAAATGCCACGTCCGGGTTTCAAGAGGTTTTCTTTCTCTGCAAAAAAATCATCTGTGCAAAGCAGTGCCTTGCCACCAAGGTGTTCGGCTGCAAGGTCTGTGAGTTTGATAAATGTTGGCTGTTGTTGTTCGTTCATACAATCGTTGTTTTGAATTGACGGATTATCCAATTGACAAATTGATAAAGCCGCTTATGTATCTCCGCTAATGGCTTAAAGCTGATATTCATTTATGAATATAGTATCTTCCCCTTGTTCAGTTTTGTAAATTTATGGGAACTATACACTTCATCCCCATTCAAATAAGTTCTCTCCACTACGCCAAATAATTGTTCTCCTTTGTAAGGCGTAATGTTGTGCCTGTGATGTATATAATCTTCGGTAACAGTAAATGTATTGTCTGCATCCCACACTAATAAATCTGCTTTATAGCCAACTGCTATTTTACCAATCATGTTTTCCTTGCCAATTAATAAGGAGGGATTTGAACAAAGCCATTTAGCCATATCAACAATGGAACAGTTTCTTTTTTTGGCAGCCGTCCACAACACTGGCAAAGCAAACTGAATGGATGAAATGCCTCCCCATGCTTTCATGAAATCCCCATCATCCAAACGCTTCATATCTGGCGGTGCAGGGGAATGGTCTGTTGCAACAAAGTCGATGATGCCATCCTTTAGAGCCTGCCACAACAAATCATTGTTGGCTTTTTCACGGATGGGTGGGGCACATTTGTATTGTGTCTGCCCATCCTTTATTTCTTCTGCATTGAAGTATAAATAATGCTGTGCTGTTTCTACAGTTAGTGGTAACCCTCTTTGTTTTGCTTGAGCAATTTGTTCTATTGAATTGGAGGAGGACAAATGAACGATGTGTGTTCGGCAATTGAACTCCTCGCAAAGCCCAATCATCATGGCAATGGCTTTGTCTTCCCACTCCTTTGGACGTGAAGCCAAGTAATCCATGTAAACCACTCCCCTAGTCTCTTTCCAAGGCAGGGGGGAATCCAACTCGCAATGCACCAATAAGGGCAACCTATGCTTTGCAATGATAGGCATCGCCTTCCTTAAATCCTCTTCTGTAACGTTGGGAAATTCATCAATGCCTGAATGCGTGAGGAATGCCTTGAAGCCAAGTACCCCTTTCTCTATCAATGGTTCAATTTCATCTTCATTGCCCGGAACAAGCCCGCCCCAAAAGCCAACGTTGGTGTGGAGTTTTGATGTCAGGCTGAGACTCTCGAAGCCATTCTTTGTTATACTAACGTTTTCAAAGCAAGACTTCAATTTTTCATCAAATGCTTTTACAGTAGTTGTTACAGGCGAAGCATTTAAGGGCATGTCCACCAAGGTAGTGATGCCGCCAGCGATGGCCGCTTTGGTAGCAGTATCAAAACCTTCCCATTCGGTCCTACCCGGTTCATTGATGTGAACATGGAGGTCTATTATACCAGCCATTAATACCCTGTCTTCCACATCAACTAAATGTTCTGTTTTTATCAAGCCATTCTCTATGGCAACGATAATTCCATCCGCAATAAAAACAGTTGCATCAATGACCGAATCATCTATAATTACTTTATTGCTATGTATGGCAAGCTTGGACATAAATTTAGTTTGATCTGTTTGGCATCATGTTCTTATGATGGCAATTTATAGGAACCCATTGGGAAATTGTTAACAAGGCTCTTAAAAACGACTGTTAAGGTACTCTTAATATCCATTAACGTTTGATAAGCTTTATTGAAGCTAGCTTTATGCGTATATACATTCAATGCTCCTTGCTTTCGCAATTTCCATTTCTGTGGTTTTGTCTTCCACACCATCTCAATCCTATAACCTCCAAGCTCAAACTCATCAGAATCAACATTTCATTACTGCCACTTAGCAAAACCACATGCGATGTTCTAATGAGATGCTAGGTGGATTGTTGCATTGCCAACCATCGCTATTTTGAATGATGAAAACTTTTGTGACAATTTTTTTTGTGACATTTTAAATTGTCACGTTTTAATTTGTCACATCAATGTGACATTTTTTTTTGTGACAAATTAAAATGTCACATTTTTTATTGCCACATTTCCAAATGCGTTGTTGGCGACCCATCTATTTCAATTTGCAGTTAACCCACGCATTACTGGAAATGCACAACAAATCACTGGCTAACCATTTGCCCCTTTATCTCTTTATAGTAAAAATGCTAACCGATAAAAATAAACAACTATTTTTATTGTTGCCCTTTTAATAACTGCTTATGCTGAACCTAATTGTCTATGGCTGTTGTATTGCGATATTGTTGATGCTGGTGGTTATCTCATGGCGTTTGGCTTTTTTGGAAAAAGAAGCAAAGCAAGAGGAAGATGAACCCTTCAAGGAAAAACTGGAACTCAGTAAAAGCTTTGTGTATGCTGCCATACTCCTGACGATTGGTTGCATTATTGGCTGCACGTACCTACTGCTACAAGGAACTGTTTATGAAGGACATTTAACCGAATGGCTGAATATCGGTGTTCGTGTGATGCACATCACTTTTGGTATAGCATGGATTGGTGCTTCTTTCTATTTTGTTTTTTTGGAAAATGCGTTGAACAGGACAAAGGATGTCCGTGAAGAATTGGCTGGCAATTTATGGGCAGTGCATGGTGGTGGTTTCTATTATTTGGAGAAATACAAGGTGGCACCCAAAGTGATTCCAAAGGAACTGCACTGGTTCAAGTATGAGGCTTACTTTACTTGGTTATCTGGTTTCTGCTTATTGTTTGTGGTATATTATTTCAATGCCAAAGCAACCTTGGTTGATACCAATGTGCTGAAACTCACATCGTGGCAAGCCATCAGCATAGGTATTGGCTCTTTTATTATTGCATGGATAATGTATGACCTGCTATGTAGGACACCATTGGTGAAGAATGCGAATTGGTTTGGGGTGGTGGGTTTTATTTTGTTGATTGGATTTGCCTATTTCTACGCACATGTGTTCAATAGCCGTGCAGCCTACATACATTTTGGTGCCATGATTGGCAGTATCATGGTGGGCAATGTTTTCTTTGTTATCATTCCATCGCAAAAGGCTATGGTGAAGGCTGCCAAGGAAGGCAAGCCACTGAACCCACAATTGGGCAAGAATGCTTTGCAGCGTTCATTGCACAATAACTATTTCACTTTGCCTGTACTGTTTGTAATGGTCAGCAACCACTTCCCCAGCACTTTTGGCAATGACCATTCATGGGCTTTGTTGGCCGCTATTTCTTTAGGTGCTGCCGGCGTGAAGCATTGGTTGAATGTGCGTGAACGTGGACAGTACAATATTTGGGTATTGCCTGCTTCTGTTGCTCTATTATTGGCTGTTGCCTATGTTTCTTCTCCTGCAAAACCGGGCGAATGCAAGAAGCAGGTTTCTTTTGCAGAAGTAAATGCCATTATTACTACACGTTGTACGCAATGCCATAGCAGCAAACCCACAGATGATGTTTATACTGCCCCACCCAATGGTGTAGCTTATGATATGCCACAAACCATTGCCAACCTGAAAGACAAAATCATGCAACGTGTGGTGGTTACTAAAACAATGCCCCAAAACAACAAGACCAATATGACGCCTGCAGAAAGAGATGTGATTAGGTGCTGGATTGAACAGGGTGCTTCGTTAAAATGATGTCACACGGAGGCTCTCGAAGTGTGGTTTAGAAGAAGATTTTTTTGGTGACCGGCAGAAGGAAGAGGATTGAACTGTGGTGGCGTCGCACTCTTGTACAATTGGATGAGATTGAGCTTTAACCCTTTTATAGTTGCACTATGTTTGTTAAATACGATGACCTTAAAAATATTGACACCACACAATTTGATTGGAGTGAAGATGAAATTATAGACTTCAAAGCAAAAGTAAATGAATACAAATCTTATCATGACAAACCAATAAATCAGGACAATTTCTACGCAGCCTTTCTACTTTGCTATAACCTAGTTGGTCGGATTCCATTACCAATGTATTACCTAGATGTTACTTACATCATAAGAAGTAGAGCAAATCTTGAAACTGAAATATTTTCCAAAGAAAACGAAATATCATATCGCACTATCAATACTTCTTCAATATTGGTTGGCAGATTTAACAGGCCGCAAGAATCTATGTTTTATGCAACAGTTGCATCTGAAAATGATACAAAGAGCAACCCATTTATAACTTCTTGCCTTGAAGCTTGCAAAGAAATATTAGACGAAAATAACACTAAGCCTTTTCAATATTTCACAACTGGGTATTGGCATTTAAATGAACCTTTTTATGTTTTTAATCTTTGTTTCAATGAAAAATTTATAGATGAAAATCCAAAATTCAAAGAATACACAACTAAATACACAGCAGAAATAAGGACTCTGTTCAAAAGAAAAGTTGCAGACTTTATAATTGATTTCTGGTATTTTCTTTCTGATTTGGCTGGTAAAAAATCTGAATCGGAAAGTGACCATTTTCTAACAACAATATTTTGGTGTGCAGTTAAATCTTACCTCACTACAATTTATAAAATTGAAGCTAATGGAATAGCATTCACAAGTTCTATGACTGAAAACAGTGGAGTTAATTTGGTTCTAACACCAAAAGCTGTAGATAAATATCTTTGTTTAAAATCTTCTCTAATGTTTAAGTTTACAAGAAATCCAAATAACTATAAAACATATAGAGTCGACCAATGTAGTGACGAATGCATTGTAAGAGAGAAGCGATTCGCATTAACAAAAAGATTTTAAGTTGTAAAGAATGAAATGCTTTTTATTTTGATAAAAGCACAATAATCACCCTCCCGTACAAGAGTGTGACGCAACAGAACCCTCCATAGAAATCCCTCTGCTGGCTACATAAGCCCTAACTTCGGTACAAGCAAAAGCCCAACGATGAAACCAATTGCCATTCTTTTATTTCAACTCATTGCCATGACCGCCACAGCACAACTGAAGCCTATTACATCAGGCGTTTATCATTGGAACCAACTGCCTGCAAAGAAAGATGTGCAACGTGAAATACGAACCATCATGGAAGGCACTACCCATGAGTTCAGCTATTTTGAAGTGCACGCCACCACACAGGAAAAAGGTGCAACGCCAAAACCTCCACATGCACAGACGGACATAGAGGAACTGATGATTATTAAAGAAGGAAGAATGAAAGCCACTATCGGCAATAAGGTGGCAGTATTGGGTGCAGGCAGTGTATTGTTAATTGCTCCCGGTGATATACAGACTTTTGAGAATGTGGGTGATGGTCCATTAACTTATTATGTTTTCCAGTTCCGCTCAAAGAATGGAGTGGATATGGAAAGAAGCAGTAAGGCTGGTGGAAGTTTATTGTTGAATGCCGATTCTTTACCATTCAAAACAACAGCTAAGGGAAGCGGCAAAAAATATTTTGACCGCCCCACTGCTACTTGCAGCAATTATGAAATGCACATTACGCAGTTGAACCATAAAGGCCCAAGCCATGCACCACATGAACATGTGGATACAGAAATTATTTTGGTAATTGATGGAGAGGTGGAGATGATGATAGATGGCCAGTACTATAAAGCCACTGCTGGAGACTTACTTATTGCAGAGAGCGGTAAGCTACATGGTGTTGGTAATGCTGCTGAAAAACCGTGCAGCTATTTTGCTTTTAAGTGGAGATAAGCGGAGTTTTAAAACGATGGGTATTTTGTGAAAGAGTATCAATCAAGCAGCATCCTGTTCTTTAGCAGCATTTTTTTGGTGAGTTTGTAAAAGTCCTTATGACCCACAAAATGTTTGGTGGCATTCAGGTGATTATGATGGTGCATATCTGTACCGATAAAATCAATCATGCCCTCGGTAATGAGTTTCTCTGCAATTTTCTTGATTGGTTTGCCATAATAGCCAGACAATGACAGGAGGTTCACTTGCAGCAGGCAGCCCATGTTCTTCAACTTTTCATACTGCTCAAACTTTGGATGGTAGTAATTGTACCTTTCGGGGTGTGCAAATATTGGCTGCAGGCCCGCCACACGCAAATCAAAAACCACTTGATCCAGATTGGGCGAAGCAGCGAGGTAAGACATTTCTATAAGTATATAGTTCTTCCCAAAAGTCAACAGTTTATCACCACGTTTTATTGTCTGCTCAAACTCATGGTCAATCATGTATTCTGCAGCAGCTTCTATTTTTACGGGCACATTGTTTTCTGCCAATGCAGCCCTTACCTCTTCCAGTCTTGGTAAAATGGTGGATGGTGAATTGGGATGCACATCTGATAGGATATGTGGTGTGCAGATAAGTTTTTCGTAACCAAGTGCATGAAGCTCTTTTACAAAGGCAACGGTATCATCCATGGTCTTTAGCCCATCATCCAATCCAGGCAATAAATGGGAGTGCATATCAACGCCAATGAAAGATAGGTCAGGCTTTACTTTTGAAGATTTGAATAATCCAAACATGCAGTGAAATTACCGAAGAATTAAGTTACTTGATAGGTGGGTTCCGGGTTAAGTTTATACAAGTTACCTAATGGCAGAATAAAGCGGCTTGAACATTTGTTCATCAATGCTCTCGTAAATGGAGTTGTTGCTGATATATTCCGGGACAATGCGTTTCATTTGTTTCACCACTTCTTCGTTACGGTTTTCTTTCGCAAGGTTGATAAGGTGTTCAATGCTCATGGAAACCCTATTGAAATCGTATTCCATCACTTTCGCAATCAATATTTTTTTGTTGTGCGTGGGTATTACTTCTTCTTCCTTGTTCAATAGTTCCTCAAACAATTTCTCACCCGGTCTAAGACCTGTAAAACGAAGTTCTATATCCTTTCCAGGTACCATGCCTGCCAGCTTAATCATCTTTTTGGCAAGGTCTAGGATACGGATAGGTTCGCCCATATCAAAAAGGAATACTTCGCCCCCATTGCCCATTGTGCCTGCTTCACAAACCAATGAACAAGCTTCTGGTATAGTCATGAAGTAACGGATAATATCGGGATGGGTAACAGTTACAGGACCACCATTGGCTATCTGCTCCTGAAACCTAGGAATTACTGAACCATTGGAACCCAATACATTTCCAAACCTTGTTGTAATGAATTTTGTTTTCTTTTTATTCCCAGCCATTTGATAGATGCCATCATCCCAAATAGGCGATGTGGCCCTATTCTGCAATGCTTGGCAATACATTTCTGCAATACGCTTAGATGCCCCCATTACATTGGTTGGATTAATGGCCTTATCAGTAGAGACAAAAACAAACTTGTCAACGTTGTGCATTTCTGCTAGGTCAGCCAGCGTTTTTGTTCCAAGCACATTGTTGCGTATGGCTTCTGCTGGATGGTTCTCCATCATCGGAACATGCTTGTAAGCAGCAGCATGGAAAACAACTTCGGGTAGATAGGTACTGAAAAGGTTTTTCATGGAATGCTCGTCCTTCACATCACCCAAATACACTTTTAGAGCCCCACCCAAACTGAATTTTTGCTGCAATTCATACTCCAGTTCATACAATCCTGTTTCTGTTTGGTCGCAGATAATTAATGCTGTTGGGTAAACACTGGCTATCTGCCTGGCCAATTCGCTACCAATAGAGCCTGCTGCACCAGTAATCAATACTTTCTTGTCACGGAGGTGATTGATTACATGCTCATTCTTCAAACTGATTTGCTTCCTACCTAACAGTTCCTCAATCTTAACCTCCTTCAATTGGTTAAGATTCAAATGGCCCTGAATCCACTCCCTCATTGGGGGAATATTCATGACTTTGATATTATGCTCCAAACAGAAATCAACTATTTGGTTCTTCTCATCCAAATCAAAGTCCTGCTTTGCAAAAAACAGGGTTTTTATATTCCATGATTTGAATACGTGCTTTATCTGGCTGAAAGGAAAAATCTTTACTGTATCAATTGTTTTGCCAACGACATTCTCATCGTCATCAATAAAGGCAACAATTTTATAGCGGTCATTGGATGTCTGCTCAATTGTTTTTTTAAGGATGGAACCGTTCAGCCCTGCACCATAAATAACCACATGGCTATTTTCTTCCTGGTTGATACTGATTTTGTAAAGGTGCTTTACCAACAGGCGGTAACCAAATAACAAAAAAGACGCTATAAAGAAATAAATGAAGAGAACAGAAATTGGGGTAAACTGGCCAAAATGCATGGCATTCATGCAAATATTAAAAACCAGCATGAGGAAAAAGGAGTAAAATATGGCTGCTATGCTTCTAAACGCTTCTTGGAAACCCGAGAACCTGATGATGCCATGGTAGGTCTTAAAAATGTAGAATAAGGTGGCATTGGTTACGGAAACAATAATCAAATCGTCAACTAGATCCTTTGCATGTATAAGCGAGAAGTCAAAATTGAACCGAAGATAATTGGCGTATATAATGGCAAAACAGGAAATGGATAAATCCAGTAAAAATATTGCCCACTTTGGAGCAATCCTGTTCCTTAATAAGAATTTCCGTAAATTTTTCACTACCCGTCTTTTAAAAAGTACACAAAGGTTTAATTAGAGATATTGGGGTGTTTTTAGGAAATCGACAAAGAATGATGGATTAGGTGCAAATATAACAACTTAATGCTCCTAAAGTTGCCTTTCAAAGCTTTACTAAATTGTTATTCGCCACTTTTCATGCCTTAACTCAGTAAAACTGCCCCAATCCCATAAATGCTAGTTAGTTGAATTTGTTTGTGCTGTCATTTTCCTTTTATTGCTGTCCAAACCGTTTGGAACAATATTGAAAAATAACGCTTAAAGCTCCTATCGTTGATATACCTATAGTTCAGTTCGATTTTTTTCGGCATGATTTCCAAAATATAGTACTCTTCAGGGTTTGATGCGTTTGAAAGCAGTTCATTTTCGTTTCGGTATTCCAAAGAGGCATAGTCTGTAATGCCCGGCAAAACTTTCAGTACTTGTAATTGCTCCTCTGTATATAAGTCCACATATTTTTTTACTTCGGGCCTAGGGCCTACCAAGCTCATTTCCCCCACAAGTACATTGATTAACTGTGGCAGTTCATCCAGCTTGTACTTACGTAAGATGTAGCCAACTGGATTAATACGGCTGTCCTTGCCGCCAACAGTAAGCTGGCCCTTGGCTTCAGCATTTACATACATGCTGCGAAACTTGTACAAGCCAAATTCCTTTCCGTACTGCCCTATTCTTTTTTGCTTAAAAAAAATGGGACCTTTGGAACCAACTTTTACAAAAAGAGCTATAATTAAAAAAATAGGGAACAATACAATGAAGCCAACTAGGGCGAACAGTACATCAAAAAATCGTATAGGGTCCATTTTAGATAATTGCCTTTACGGCATCTATGACACTATCAACGATATAAGAACATTGATTATTGTTTAGTTGGGGGTAAATGGGAAGAGAAATTTCCCTGGAGTAGTTGTCGTAAGACTTTGGATAGCAGGCAATATCATAGCCTTTTTCTTTGAAGATTGTTAGTAGTGGCAATGGTTGGAAATGAACATTTACGGCAACGCCAAATGTTGTAATCTTTTCGATAATGGCATCACGCTGTTCTTCGGAGATATTGTTTATACGCAGTGGATATAAATGGTAGCTTGGCAAGGAACCTTCTTGATGATAAGGCGGCAGTTCAGCCCAGTTGAACTTTGAAAAAGCATTGCCGTAAAAATCGAACACTCGTTTCCTTTGCATCAATAGCTCGTCATTGTATTTTTTCATTTGGGCAAGTCCAACGGCAGCCAATAAATCTGGCAGGTTCATTTTAAAACCTGGATAAACGATGTCGTACCTCCACCCCCCTGCCTTACTTTTTGAAAAGGCGTCTTTTGTCTGTCCATTTAGACTCCATAAACGGAGTGTTTTGTATACTTCGGCATTATCAAAAGGTGCAGGCATGTTCAAACAGATTGCACCTCCTTCAGCAGTTGTTAAATTCTTTACCGCATGAAAGGAGAATACTGTTATATCCGCCCAAGTGCCTATTCTTTTGTTCTTATAAACTGCACCAAAAGAATGGGCTGCATCTGCCATTACCAAAATCCTCCCAAGATTTTCTTGTTGCGTTCCGTTGGGTCTAAATTTTGCTTTGACACTGCCCTGTTTTACCAACGCATTGATTCCTTCATAATCACAAGGCCATCCAGCAAAATCCACTGGTACAATGGCTTTTGTTTTTTCGGTGATGGATGCTTCAATTTTTGAAATGGAGATATTGAAATCATCTTCCACGTCCACCATTACAGGTATTGCACCAATGTGCATTACCACTAAAGCAGTGGCCGCATAAGTATATGCAGGAATGATTACTTCATCACCACGACCAATACCATACCAGTGAAGTGCGAGCATCATTCCAGATGTTGCTGAGTTAATACCCAATGTTGCAGGTACATTGGTGTATTTGCAAACCTCCTCTTCCAATGCTTTCACTTTAGGCCCTGTCGTAATCCAGCCACTTCGTAGTGCATCCAGCACTTCTGCTTCCACATCTGCGTCTATATATGGCGGTGAAAAAGGAATGTTCATTTTACAAAAATCATTTTGGGGAATTAGTGAATGGCAAGCGTATCAATCCTACTATAAAACCTGAACCATAAGAGATATGCAGGATAGTATATGAAACAGCAATACGAAAAATTTGTGCAGCACTTTTTTTGCTTGCGGCCGAGAAATAAATATTAGCAGCTATGTACAAAGCTAAGGGCAGTAACATGAAATACCATCTTATCATCACAAAAAAAATCAAGCTAAGCATATAAAGAACAAAGCCCATTGGAATGATATGCCTCAAGCTAATCGCAGATTTAATTTTACGTAGTACCAACGGTTTGTACAGACCATATTGGTAATACTGTTTATATAATGTAGCAAAGCTGCTGCGTGGATAGTAATACAGCTTTATTTCTGGTGATTGATATATACTGAAGCCTTTGCTTTTTGCACGATAGTGAAATTCATCATCTTGGTTACGCACCAGCGACTCATCAAAGAGGCCAGTAACATCAAAAATTTTCCTTTTCCATGCACCTAGGTAAACACTATCTGTAAAGCCTTCAAAATCTTCAAAATGGAATGAGCTGTTACCAATGCCAAATGAGGTGGATGTAGCATAACCAATCGCTTCCTGTATATCATTGCCTTTGGCAATACGCATTGGCCCACCAACAATATCAGCTTTGGTTTTATTGAATACCTCTATAATTTTTTCAAAATAATCATTGGCATACAACGTATGTGCATCAAGCCTTACAATTATTTCGCCAGTTGCTTTTTGAATGGCTTTGTTCAAAGCAAAAGGAACATAGCGGTCGGGGTTATGAAGCAGTTTTATATTGTTATACTTGGCAGCATACTCATTGATAAGTTCACAAGTATTGTCTGTTGAACTGCCATCAATAAAGAATATTTCCTTTTCATGTGGCAGTGAATTGACACAGAAGTCAAGGACATTACCTATGAATTTCGATTCATTAAAAACAGGACAAATAACTGTAACCTTCATAAACAATTGTAATGTAAAATAATCTTCATTATGCCTTCAACAATAAATCGTTCCATTGATGCTTTACATGCTCCCAATCAAATTTTTCTGCAAATATTCTTGCATTACTGCTTAACGTTTGGGTGGTATTACTATTATTGATGAGGCAACTTATAGCTGAAACAAAACCTTGCTCATCATTTGGATTTACAAGCAATCCATTGATGTTGTCTTCTATCAAATATTGCAGCCCACCAACGTTTGTGCTTACAATTGGCATTCCCAACGCCATTGCTTCTATAATACTTACAGGAAGGTTGTCAAAATTTGTTGTGTTGATAAATACATCATATCCAGCAGATAGCTTCATCCATTCTTCCCTTGGCATCAAACCTAGGAACTGCACCTTATCTGAAATACTCAAGTCATTAACCAGTTTTTTGCAAACAGTAAGGCTGCCATCCTTATCTGGCCCTACCATGGCGAGTGATGCCCCTGCAATTTGCCCCAACATTGCATGCAATACTTTAATAGCTAAGGTTGGATTATATATTTCATGAAATGAACGTACCCATAAAATTTTTGCGTTGCATTGCATACGTTGCAAGTAAGGGTATTCTTTGATGTGGATGATGTTTGGTATAACCGTCACCTTCCAACCATTATTCCTCACATAATGTTCCAAATAACCAGATACAGCAACGTTCATATAGCTCTTGCTGAACAATTGATTGCTCATTCCTGTTGAGAACCTAATACGCTGAGGAAGGTTCCCTCCATGTAGGCAGGGTATATATTTTATATTGCAAAGCCTACAAAGCCATGAACAAATCAATGCAAAATAAAAAGCCTCACCGCTATAAGTTGATATTAAAACAATAGCATTCTTCCGGTACCTGAAAATAATAAAAAGCATGTGCAGCAAGCGGAGCAATTTCATTTTCTTGCTACTTGCCTTAACAAGTACATAGCCTTCATTAGAAAGCAATGTTGCCAGGGACTCACCAATAGTTGGCGTATGACCGTGCTTCGTTAGGAAGTTATCGATGTATATAATTTTTTTTGCCAAGTTTATTTTCTACTGCTTAATCTTCTATGAAGAAGCAAGATTTTGCTATTTGAATTTATTATGCTGAGCGCTGTTTTCGAAATGGCTGGTGTACTGTTTCCACCAAAGCGAAATAAAGAACAACTGACGCAATAAGGCCTGCTCTGCAGTATTACTGTTATGAATGTTGTCCCTCAATTTTTTCACCTCAATGAATTTCAACCAGCCCATTTTAAAAAGTTCACAGCTTTCCATATTGTCCCAATGGTATTTTAATTTCTGGCTTTGCAAGATGAATTTTATCCATGGTACGGAGAATCCAACTTTCCTAAAATTGAGTGTTGCATCAGGCAATACATTTTTGTAGCTTTCCTTTAAAAGAAACTTGCCTTTTTTGCCCCGGAAAAAACATTCATCAGGTAATGTACCAAGACCTTCCATTAAACGGTGGTCCAAAAAAGGCACACGGCATTCGATTGATGCAGCCATGGTAGCCCTATCGTTCCTATCGTTTAAGGAATGGAGATAAGTATGCTGATCAAGATACATAGCTTGGCGTTGGACACTATTGGGATACAATTCCTTCGCTTCCTTCAACATTTTCTCCCTATGTTGTACATGCATATTGCTAACATTCAAACCCAGTTTCCTGAAATCTTCCGGAAAGTTGTTTACTGCATTCAACAGAATCATATCATCCTGGTTCTCCACACTAAAATAACGTTGCAGTTTAGCAAGCCTGTTGCTTTTATAAATGCCGGGAACAGATGATAACAGAAAATTAATCATGCCTTTGTAGGGCAAATATTTTAGAGGTTTGTAACGTACATAACCACCCAAAAATTCATCTGCTCCTTCGCCAGAAAGCAATACCGTAACTGTTTTTTTTGCGTAACGGGAAATGGCAATTATCTGAGGCTCGTTTTCATGCACTAAAGGTTCATCGTGCATATAATCTGCTATGCTAAGATTTTCTGCCAGTTCTTCATCTTCAACATGTATGCTATGGTATTTAAAATCGAATTTTTTTGATAACGCTTCTGCTAGCTTTGATTCATCATCCACAAAGTTTTTGAAGCCTACATTAAAGCTCTCTATTGATTTGAAGCCTTGCTTGTAAAGGGATGCACAAACAGAACTTGAATCCAATCCGCCACTTAGTAACACACCAATCGGCACGTCACTAATCATGTGATTTTTTATCGAATTGTCAAATGTATCGGTGAACCATTCCACAGGGTTATTGATAGTTGGGTGCAATCTGATCCTATCGGCAAGATGCCACCAGCACTTTATAGAAACGGTTTTATCTTCTTTAATCAACATACTGTGCCCTGGCATCAATTTCTTGATACCCCTGAACAAGGTATTCTCACCTGATACAAAACGGAACAGCAAAAATTCATTGAGATTGTTTTCATCAACTTGCAGTTCCAGACCATAACGGAATAATGCTTTGGCTTCCGATGCGAATACAAATGATTCTGCATCCTTGTAATAGTACAGTGGCTTGATGCCAACCCTGTCCCTTGCAATAAATAATGAGCGGTTTTCTTTATCCCATACTGCAAATGCAAACATGCCATTTAACTTGTCCAGCATTGCTTCCCCATAAACAATATACATGTATAGAAGCACTTCTGTATCGGAACTCGACTTAAATAACACTCCTTTTGCAGACAACTCTTTATGCAGTTGCTTATAATTATAAATCTCTCCATTGAATACAATCACATACCTACCATCTGATGAAAACAGGGGCTGATTACCATCTGCACTCAGGTCTATAATACTTAATCTTCTATGCCCCAAGCCAAGATTTCCATCAATAAAGTTTGCCCCATATTCTGGTCCACGATGAATCAATGATTCTCTCGCAGCAGTGAGCCTTGCTTCATCTACTTTCTTATCCCTATCAAAATGCAGCACCCCTGCAAAACCACACATACTTTATCTTTTAATTGCTGAGTTCATTAAGAACAGCCTGCCATTTTCTCATAACAGCCTTTTCATCAAACCTAATTGTTGAAGCCCTTGCATTATTTATTAATTCAATTGCCTTTTCAGGATTATCAATCAAGAATAGGATTTTTTGAGCCATTCCTTCAATATCATCATCATTTACCATTAAGCAATCATAATTATTCTTTACCAGAAAAGGTATGCCGCCTGAATTAACTGTTACAATTGGCAGACCAAGTGCCATCATTTCAACAAACGAAATGGGGGCATTATCTATTTTGTTGGTACATAAATAGATATCAAACTCTTTAGCCAGTCTATTTTTTTGCTCATTGTTTATGTAACCAGGAAATTCAATTGAATCAATAACTAAAAGCTCCTTTGCCAATTCCTTGGTTTCTTGTAACATGCCTTGGTCATAACCAGCCATTACCATTAATGCTTCAGGGTATTTTTGCTTGATAGCGGTAAATACTTTTATTGCCATTAATGGATTATAAGGATATTCAAATGCTCTCATCCATAAAATTTTTGGCTTTATGGTTTTACGGTAATGAAAATGGTAGTCACTAAGATTCACCACATTTTCTATGAGGATGGAAGGTTGATTATAATCGGCAAGTTCTTTAATAAGATACCCTGATGGACAAACCACATAATCTGCCCTGTTCATTGTTCTCAAATATTTGGTGGATTTTATTTTCATACGCTCTGGAATACCGCCACCATGTACAATTAATATAATTTTCTTCCTTAGTTTATGCAATAAGAAGACGGTGATTTCCTCCCATATATAGCTTCTAAACCCTCCATAAAAAGGTACTATGGCAATGCTGTATTTGTTGTGTTTAAAGAAAATTGTTGAAACAGTATCAATCAAACGAAGTATCCTTGAAACAAAGCTGGAAACTGTAATAACATTAAGGCCATTCTTAACAAAAAGTTCAGCAAGTTGATCGGCTGGTGTGCGTTGTATTTTATGTTTGTTTTTCTTAGAAAGAAATAGACCTACAATCAATATACTATTCATGGAACCTTTTGCTACATCCGAATTGACCAATACTAAAAAATTTTTTTGAGGACAAATGTTTTGCTATGTTGCTCATCAATCTCCCAACCCAATTTCTTGTATGCCCCTATGCCTCTTGCATTATCTTTTTTTACAGAAAGTTTACTGCCAAAAGCACCTAAGCGTTTGGATTCCTCAAAAAAATGCTGCATTAATTCATTGTAAACACCTGTGCCGCGATGCTGTGGATGAACGCCAATAACTACAAGACCAGATAACTTATTTGACCCTCCTTCTGGTTGTACAAATAGGTTATTTTTTTTGAAGGAAAACTTCCGTTTGATATTCTTAAAAACAAATGGATACACAGCCCTAACTTCTGAATTAAAAGCTAGCCAAGGTCTTTTTAGTATGCCGATAACAGCTTCCTTAAATGCATGTTGCAACATTCCGCTACTGCTCCCATCACCAATACCTTTGGATACAAAACCTCCACAATAACCAATGACCTCACCTTTCAACTCTATATGAAAAAGAAAACGCTTATCGTCCACAAGAAACCATTCAAATGTTTTTTTCACATACGCTAAACCAAGCTTACCAGACAGAGAATCCGGAAAACAGAGAATATGACATTTTGCTATGGAGGAAATGCTGCTATGCAGACTTTTGCAAAGGGAGTGTGCGTTTGATTGCATGCGATATTTTTTTTCTTGCCACTGTAACAGTACCAGGATTGGCAACTGCCAAAACAAGCAACAAAGGCTGGATACTTATTTTTAATCCATTGTGAACTACAATTAAACAAAAAAGAGTAAGGAAGTAGAGCGAGTAATGCATGCTTGGTCCACGGCGATTAAACAATATACTAAGGAACATAAAAACAAAAAATCCCCAATAAGTTACTATTCCCAAAAGCCCATGTTCCGTCATAGCACGAATGAATTCATTGTGTGCAGTACTTTCTTGAGCAAAAAGTCTATACTGAACAATTGCTGCACCAAAATTACTTGTTCCAACTCCCAAAATGGGGTTTTCCAAAAAAACCTTAAACCCTGCCATAGCCAAGACGTCCCTATTGGAACTTCCTTTTTCCTCATAGCGTTTCAAAATGGCACCGCCAGTTTCAGCTACAATAAAATTGAATGCTATTATTGCTACAGGTATAAGTAAAAGATATTTGAAATAGTTACCTAGAGATTGCCTATTAAAAAACATATACATGGTTGCAATAATTGCAAGGAAATACAGTCCGCCCCTTGAAAAGGTAAGTACCATAATAACTGTAACAACGAAGAACAAAATAAAATTCAAAACTCTTGTTGCCTTTTCTTGGGGATTCATCAATCCCATAAGTAAGATACAACTTGCCATACCTAAATAACCGCTTATTTGAACAGGTGCCAATCCATTACTTGAATCAGAGTTGGAAAAGTTGCCATATTCAATTTTTCCGGAAATATGTGCCACCACAATAATACCAGCAAGAAAAACAGAAGCTATTTTAATATTTGCCAATAGTTTGTTTATTAACGTAGGTGTGAGCACATTGTAAGAAGCCCAGATAACAGCTAGTATTGAACTAAAACTATTAAAGAAAATAGCACGTAGTAAAACTGGCCTTGCAGGAAAAAAGCCATTGACCACCTCCAGTATAGCAAACCCGATTAAAAAGTAAAATATCTTGCTATGAGGTGCTCTATTTTTTGTAAAATTTATTAGCATTATTGAAAACACCGCTATATATAGATACTGAATAGCCAAATAGGGTACGCTCCTCACATAGGCACGAATAAAAACCTCAGTATAGACGGCATAAGGCAGGTAAGTGAGAAACTTGGTTATATTATTTTGCGAAGCATATATAAGGCAAGCTAAAATAACAACTACATATCCTGCACCAACAACAGCACTAGGCACAACCCTGTAACCTACAAGCAGGCCAAATACAAAAGATGCAGAAAATTTCCATATTGCCCCTTTCTTAACCAAAGTAATCCGTGATTTTTTTATGGTATCCTGCTGCCCAGTTCTCCAATGTTTGTGATTGAGCAAATATCCTTCCTTGTGTAATCATTGTTTGCAATAGTTGTGCAGGTAGTGTGGAATAGATTTGCTGCAATACATAAAATAGACTCTCGGTTTCTTTAGCATCAAATAGAAAGCCCCTATTCCCATTATCTATCATGTAAGGTGCAAGGGCAGATTGGTTAAGTACTGATACTAAGCCATGGAAAAAACCTTCAATCGGAACTTTGCCAAAACCTTCTGATATCGCTGCCTGCACAACGAAATCGTTTTGCCTGTACAAAGCCCTTAGCTGTTGGTAATTTAAACCACCAGTAATAGTTACTTCATTTTGCAGGTTGTTTTCCTTAACAAACTGCTGATAAATTTCCTTTAAAGGACCTTCTCCTACTATTGATAATTGAAAAGGAATATTTGCTTTACGCAAAAGCAAACAGGTTTGAAGAATATATATTTGGTTTTTATTGACATCTAACCTGCCAACAGAAACCATTTGCAATTTTTGAATATTTGCATGCCCCAACCTAGCAATTCTTTGCTGTACCTGTTCTATTTCCTCATTCCATTCCAAAAGGCTATAAGATGGGCTAAAGCTTTGGAAAATGTTCTTGCCTAGATTCTCTTCGCTGCTATATACCCAAACTGGTCCACGGAACAAATTTTTCAATAGCCATTTTTGAAACCTGTAAGACAATGGCTGATTGTCCTCTTTTGACCAAGTTCCGGTATAAGTGGCAAATACCTTTTTACCGATGATATAAAAGAAAAAGAAACCAGGGATATTTAAATTGTTGGGAAAACGTTGGTAAACAATATCAACTCGTTTGTTGAGTTTATAAAATGATTGGAACCATATAGGAATGGCAGCAAATAGTTTGAACTTGGCCTTCAAAGTATCCCCACCAACATTGGGCAATGGGATAAAACTGATAGACGGACTTTCATAAACTGAGACAACCTTTCTTGAATCGTACTCAACAAATGGGCAGCAAATAACCATCCTGTCAAAATATTTGCTCAATGCCTGCATTTGGCGGATGTATATATGGTTTTCACTAGCAAACTTGCCATCTGGTGTTTTTGTATGAACGCAATCCGAAATGAGACCGAGAATCAAAGTGAAGTTTAAAAATTAAATTATTGGGAATTTAATGTTCATCAATACTGATGAACCGAATGTTATCATTGTGGCAAATATTAACCAACTGGATAACAAACAAAATTAAAAATACTCTATCTTATCACCTTCAGTCAATTTCTTATTGGCCAATGATAATGACTTATGAAACTGGATAGCAAGCAGGGGAAGCTTGATAAATGTTATCAACACACTCGCCAGAACAATCTTGTTGTTACGTTTACTTTTGAAAGAAAAGTTGGAAAGCATAATGCCGAGGTAAACTGAATTTCGATAAAGTTTTTTGGGGAAATATTTTTTGTACAAATAGATAACACTAGGAACAGGTTTTGCTGCAAACCATTTCTTTTGTCTGAAGCCATCCCAATGCCCAATTTCACGAAGGCCACCACTGGGAACCTTTAAGTGAACACGTTTGCCATAAGGATTGGAGATGCTGCGAATTCCATTGATGTAAGCTCTCATGCCAAACTCGCCATCACCCATGCGTTCCTTGTTAAACTGTAAATCAAATAGACCTATTTGTTGGAAAACGGATTTATGAACTAGTGCATTTCCACTATCGAACTGGTCTGCCCAACGAAAAAAATTATAGCTCTTCGGAACCTTGCTACCAACCACTGAAAGGGAAACACCAGCAGAAATGCCAGCCTTGAAAAAATCCAATGTTTTTACATGTTGCTCAATCCAATCTGGTTCTACCCTCGAATCATCATCAAAGAATAAAAAATAATCAGCTTTACTTGCTTTAACTGCTTTATTTCTCGCTGTCCACAAGAGTTTTTCTTTTTGTTGAATGGTCTTAATATTTAGCTTAAACTGCTTATAGAAGTCACCGTTGAAGGGTTGGCTTTGATCAACAACAATTACGTCAAAATTGGCCCATGTCTGCTTTTCCAAGTCAATCATTACATCCCGCAAGTATTCATAGCGATTAAGTGTGGGAATGATAACCGAAACCAAGGGCTGTTGTTCAACCAGTGGAGATTTATAGCTATGATAAGCATCCCAATTGTATAATTGGTTATGCAAAGAATAACGAGTTGTTTTTGCTGCTTTACAAAATCCTATAATCTCCTTAACTGGATTTTTGAAAGAAAATATTCTTGCTATTAATGCCATCACAGACCAATGCTTGCCCCAATATTTCGAGATAAAACGGTACTCATCATACAGTGTTGGTTGGGGCAACTGTTCTATTTGATTGGCAATGTCCTTAGTACAAGTAGTAATACAACCATTATTCCATGCACGGTAACCAATGTCAGCATTTCTTGCAGCGTCTGTTTCGTAAGAATCATCAACTTCTATCTTAAACCCGTTGGGTAAGGGCAACAATATTGGGTGATAATAACAGGATGAAAAAGTTGCAACTTTTGGTGTTACGTTAAAGTACCAACCTGGTTGGGTGTATCGTATAAAAGAGAAAATCAATGAGAATAGTTTATAGAAGTCTGTATTGTTGTTCAAAAATTTTTACCTGGCGTTCAATGGTAAAATCATCTAATATTTTTTTGCGTGCAGCGAGCCCCATTCTTTTGGCAGATTCTTTATCATCAATTAGATTTTCCAAAAGGTTAGCAACAGATACAGGATTATAGACTTCTGCAATGAACCCATCCTCACCATGCTCAATTACTTCATCCACACCACCACTTCTTGTCGCGACTACAGGAAGTTCCATGGCCATAGCTTCTAGCACCACATTGGGTATACCTTCATAAACACTGGTCAACAAAAATATATCTGTCTTATTGAACCAAGCATTTACTTCATCCTTATTCTTTTTCCCATGCAGAATTACATGCCCTGCTAAACCAAGTGCATGGACATGAAAAAGCATTTCTTCATGCTGCGGGCCGTCACCAATAATATGCCATTGAATGGCATGACCTTTATCCAACAATGTCTTGATGGCCAACAAGCCGAACATATAGCCTTTTTGGAAACTTAAACGGCCAATAGACAAAATCAATGTGCCATTGAAATCATGGGCCTTTTTGTCTGGCTTAAAAAAAAATGGATCTATTGCTGGCCTATTGACAAATACTTTGGAAATATGTTTGCAATAAGGTGTTATAGTCTCTTTCATATCATTGCTTACGCAATGAATGGCAGAAATTTTTGAGAACATTTTTTCGAGGTTTTCGGCTCGGTGCGGTTCGCTTAAAATCTTTACTTTCTCAGCAGAGCCCCTGCAGCTTACTACAGTCCTTGGTTTAATGTACTTGAGTATATCCAAAAAATTAATGGCCAAGCCGGAAAATTCAAAATGGACAATATCAAATCTGCCTTCATTAAAGAGCTTCATGAATATTTTCCTTCTGAGACGAAAAGAAAAGCGTTTTTTGCTGAAAGTAAAAGTTGTCCAAAAAAGTGCTGGCTTTAAAACTGCAGCGGAGAATAATCTTGATATGGATGTGGGAATATTTGGGTCGACAATCTGTATGTTTTTGTTTTCATTAAACTTATAAAGCATTTTTAAAGCAGTATTCCCACTCCTGTTTAAACGGACAACCTCAATGCTGTGACCCGCATTCGCTAATGCGATAACCTTATTAATAATAAAGGTTTCGCTAGTTTCTGGAAAACTGTTTACTACAATTGCTATTTTCAAAATCAATTGTTTTTATAAATGTTACGGTGATAGCCATCCCAATTAACCAAAGTGTACATCGCCCAAATTAACCAACTCAAATCATCTGCACCTGTTTTATGCAGATACAGCATTTTTTCAATTCCTTTTTTATTAAAATGCACTGCCAAATGTTGTGGCATATTCATTAGCTTATCTTCAACATCATTATATAATTCATTGCTCAACCATTGACGCATGGGAATCATGAACCCTTTTTTGGACTTATATACAAGTGAATCATCCGTTTTGGATGCAAGTAATTTCTTCAGGTTTGCTTTACCGAATTCATTTTCGATACAGCTTTCATAACTTATTGCTGTACTGTAATCGAGCATATCATTATCCAACAATGGCACTCTTACTTCAAGACTATTGTACATGCTAGCTCTGTCAACCTTTATTAAGATACGTTGTAAATGAAGGTCCATTTCCAACTTCCTTATGGCATTCATTAATTGAACATCATTTTTAAGGTCTAAATCCAATGCTTGAACCTGTTGTAAAAAATAAGGCTCTGGAAAATTGGGTGAAGCAACAATTTCCTTAGTATAAACAGAAGCACCAGCAATAAAGAGGCTTTGGTAATAATAATCGACAATGCCTTTTGCTTTCAAATGCCGTGTGGAAACTGTTTTTGGCTTACGTAATAAACGCTCCATCAAAAATTTTCCATAGAGAGCTGTTGATAGTTTCTGCAATAGATCATGGTGAAAGAATACTTTGCTATTTCGCGGATAGCCCCAAAAAAGTTCATCACCTCCATCACCACTTAAAGCAACAGTTACATGCTTGCGAACAAATTCAGACAAAATTAATGTTGGTATGGAAGAAAAGTCCGCAAAAGGTTCGCTATAAGCTGCTGTATTTTTTTGTATATAATTAAGCAGGTCATCCTTTGATACATGACGTGTAAAATGTTCCGTATTGAAATATTTGGCAAAAGCTGCTGCGTCTTCTGTTTCATCAATGACTTTATCATCAACTCCAATAGTAAATGATTGGATACAATGATTCTTTGTTGCTGCGTACGTAACCAATGTGCTATCTGTACCGCCGCTCATAAATGCACCCAAAGGCACATCGCTTACCAATTGCTGATCAACACATTGTTGTAAGATTTCTTCTGCAGTTTGTTTGGTACTACTCTTTTCAACGGGATACTGATAATAAGGTTTTACTTGCCAGTTTCCATCACCTGCATTCAGGTAATGCCCGTGGGGCAACAATTGTGTCTTGTGGATAATCCCTTTGCCATCTGGTACATAGCCAAGACACATGTATAAGTTCAGTGCATCCCCATCAATTTCGTTGGCTGAGCAATAAGGATGGTTAATAATATGGTCATACTGTGAACTGAACACAATACCATCATCGCAATGACCAACATATAAAGGTTTAATACCAACCCTGTCTCTTGCAAGCAACAATTTGTTCTCTTGCTTATCATAAAAAGCAAAAGCAAACATGCCATTGATTTGTGGCAGAATATCTTCGGCCTTCCACTTAATCAATGAATACAGAAGCACTTCGGTATCTGCTGTGGAAACAAATTTTACACCATCTTCTTCAAGTATTTTCTTAAACTTGTCCGAGTTGTAAATCTCACCATTGAAGCTGAGTACATATCTGCCATCTGCAGAATGCATTGGTTGGTCACCATTATGTGACAGGTCACGAATGGACAAACGTGCAAATGCAGTATGATAAGTTTTGTTTTCCCAAACACCATTACTATCAGGACCACGATGATGCATAGTTTTTAAACACCAGTTCAAATAATGGTTATTATTAAAACTGGTGTTTTTAAACTGGAATATACCGGCTATACCACACATTTATAAATATTTTATTGCTTTCCCATAAGGTTGTAACTTCTCAGTATTTCACCTATTTGCTCTACCATTTCTTCATCAGCCTCCATATCTTCTAAAGTATTAATAGGAGTTGGCATTAGTATATGGTACCTTAAGCCAATGGCTTTAGATATTTGATGAAAAGATGATGTTTGGTTAATGTCCCTATTTACAGGAAAAAGTTCAATTACCACAGTTTCCTTATTACAGTAAATAAGATTGGTAAGACCTGCTCCATGCGGTGCAACGATCAACGTTGCATTTTGGAATAATCTTACTTGTTCTACAAAATCAAGCTCTTCTAGATACACAATAGACAAATGAATACCTTCAAACCTATTGATAAGTAATGTTTCATTTACCAACCTCCTAGATTTTGTCCTTGCCCTGCTTATAATAAAACAACTGTTGCTATTTTCTATTTCCAAAAAAATATTTTCCAAAGCAAGTTGATTCAATCGTCTAAAAATTGTTGGAGGGTAAGCATAGAACATGGAAGTAGAATCATCTCTTGTCACTTCATAACTTACCATAATACAGCTGGAAGTCTTTGCAATGCCATCTACAGGAAGCTTCACAATCTTTTGCTTAGGCCAGCCAATAAGGCTACAAAGAGAATCAACAACATAACTTGGTGCATCTTCATTAATGGCTATTGAATGGCTATTAATCAACGCCCCATTATGTTCAAGCAACAAAGCAATACGTGGAAGGCTTTCTGCAGTCCAATGGAAATAATTATTACTTAACCTATTGCTCAATGGTACAATATTATTGTACTGTTGCTTAGGGTTAACAAAAAGATTCTTCAATAACAAATGTGCAATCCTTAATTTATTGAGGTATTCACGCTGAAAAAAAGCCGATTCAAGAAAGATGCGTTTCTTCTCATTTAGCAACAATCCTTTACTTATCAAGTAGGCGTTGTTTAATTCAACGTACCAAACTTCAGGAACAGTAAACCCACGTTCAAATATATCTACCCAAATAGGCTTGTGGTTCTTAGGATAATGATAAAGTGGAGCTGATGCCTTATAGTTTGTTTCGGGCACCATTACTACCTTTATATACGAAGTTTTAGATCTATTATTTCTCAAATCATCAGCAGCAAAAAGACTGCAAATAAAATTGTCCAACCGCAAGTATATCTTAAACAAAAAAATCTTCATTTGGCTAGCTCTACTTTTTCTTTATAGGTAGCCATGGCCTTAGCATATGTTTGCCTATATTTTGATACAATAGCTGACCATGTGTATCTCTCCATTACCTTATTATACCCATTCTGTCCCATATACGCCCTAAGCTGTGAATCGTTAACAAGGAGCTGCAAGTGGGCTTCAAGTTGTTCGATATTACCTGGTTCCACTAAAAGACCGTCTATATTCTGACTAATGACCGATCTTACTGCACCAATATTGGCACCTATAACTGGCTTTTTGCAAGCCCAAGCTTCAAGGAATACAATACCAAAAGATTCGTGAGTGGACGGCGAAACAAAAATGTCGAAAGAATTATAAACATCTGCCTTCAACTGTTCATTAATATCTGAAACGATATGGCACCTAGATTGTACATTCTTCGCGAAACTGCTAATAGTGGTTTCTATTTCTTGTGTATAGGCAGACCTTGACCCCGCAATAATTAATACAATATCTTCATTGTTTTTCGCTACCCTCTCAAATGCCTTTAATACAATATCGATTCCCTTAATTTTATCATGCCTACCAAAATAACCAATAACCGTTTTTCCCTTAATCCCTAGTTCTTGCCTTATACCACTACCTGTTGCATATTGGAAAAGCAAAGGGTCCACACCACATCCAATCACATCAATGGATGAAGGCTGAATACCAAACTCAACAAGCCTTCCCTTTTCAAAAGTGGTATTGGCTATATAATATTCCGATGCCTTAATTGCATTAATTGTTTGCACCATTATATTATCCATCTTCTTATTTTCAGACAAATGCATTGCCCCCATAAAAACAAATGGTTTGGGGTACTCCCCTTTATGCCTGAATAAAGGATAGTGCATGAAACTATAGAAATAGGAAGATGCGCAAACAACATCATAATTGCCATCAATCAATGCCTTAGTAAGAGAAGCAGAGGTTGGACCATACCATTTTTGCAGCAATACCTCGGGCATCTTAATAGAGCACTTTTTCAGTATCTTATATAGTATGGAAAAAAAAACATAGTGCCTTCTGATATAAGGGAAACGTATAACCCTTACGCCGTTAACCATACTCTCCCTTTCCTCTATTAATTTGAACTGCTTTCTTTGTGGGCCATAGTAAGAATTGGTGGTAAACACAGTTACTTCATCTCCATAATCACTCACAAGTCTTTCTGAAATATTTTGAAATAGCCATTGCGTACCTCCAATTGAAGGGTGGTAATTTTGAAGTACATGCAGAATTTTCATTACTAACTACCTAGTGTTTTTTTAATTTCAGCAACTACACGCTGAGTCGAAAGCCCATCATCATAAGTAATTATTTCCTTTATAACCTCAGCACATTTTTGCGTCATAAAATTGCTATCTATTAATGCCTGATTAATTAATTGAACCAGCTCATTTTTACTATGAGCCAGTTGTACACCCTGTATATTTATTATGGGTATAAAATGCTCCTGATAATACATCCTTTCCAATAATGCACTTTCCTTTTTGCCACGCACATCATAAGCTGGGGCTATTTGTGGTTTGTTAAATGCACTGCCATCAACTGTCATGGTACTGCACAAGTTTATATGTACATCTGTATGTGCAAGTGTGGAGCAAAGCTTAGCAATATCATCGTTACTAATATTTGCATGTAGCAAATTCTGCTGTCCTGTCCAAGACGTATCAAAATAGATATGCTCGCAATCACTTAGGTTACTTTTCCATCTCTGAACATCATCTACAGGGTGGCACCTGAACAACACTTTGGGTCGCGGCTTTATTAAATCATTTGTTATAGCATTATCAATATGCCTCAAAAAAACATACTCATCTGGAAACAATGACTTCGGACCACCAGCGTAAAGGATTATCTTTCTATCATCATCAGGTAAACCAACCTGCTGCAGCCATTGTTCCTTTGCCAAAACATATTGCTTGTTACAATAAAAGTCGAACTGTGCAGCACCAACAATACTTATAGGTAATCGCTTACTTTTTTCTTGATAACAGCGAATTGCTTCTGCATGGTTGTGTTTATTCCAAACCATGTACAAATCATATTCAATAGGAAGCCAGCCACGCTTCGTAATATTATCAAAGGACAAAATAGATGTAAGCATTTTTATGCCACTATGCTTGCACACTTGTAGCAGCACGTCTTCTTGCGTATGAAAGGGTGTCAATGTGAATACGGCTTCGACCCTTAATTTTTCTACGGCAGCAGATAATTCATTGTAGTTTGTATCTGTCAATAACAGTTGCTTTTCTTGAAGTTTTAATTTTTTTATCGTAGCTGGAAAATAAAATTTAGCAACATTGTAAAGCTTCCTAGTAATAGTAAGCAAGCTATTGTTATTCTTGCTCAAAGTTTTCAACCAGTCTTCCTGTATCTTTTTTGATGGAGTCTTGAGTCTGAAATGATTGAACCAAAAATCTATTTTCTTCCTTACATTATTATAATTAATAGATTTTACCGATTCAGGAATAATATGTACTTCAAAACCATCTGCTCTCATTTCATCTATCAAATCCTTTTGATTCCATGTAATAGCTATAACTGGATCCGCAAAATCCCTTAGTTGATGCAATAATCTAGTACGATACAAGTAGCGAATGGAAAAGCTAAAAGAAATAATAACCAGAACCCTTTTTTTCATATAATACCTTATCCTATTTGCTTTTCAGCGTACAACCAAAGCTATTTTTTGGCAATAGCAAAAATGAGGTTTTTGAACTTAACAGAATCTATAATCCGACCAATAACATTATTAATGAACTTTGGCTTGTATAAAAAACCTTTATTATTAAAATGATAATCTGCTGTTTGTACATTTTTTGAGGTTGGACTTAGTTTATTGGCTTCCTGCAATTCATACATCCAAGGTTCAACTTTATTTCCTATATGATAAACCCAACCCTTATTTGTGGCTAGCCTCATCAGTCCAGCATTTTCTACTGGTTTGTCCAAAAACAGCACTTCTGCACCATTAAATTTATTTCCTGATGAAGCATTTGGAATCCATTTTGCTATTGCTTTATTATAAGTTGCACAAAAATGGCTTGAACCCATAATAGCCTCAACATTATTATATCGAAGCCCTAGGGGTTGTTTTTCAATATCAGAAAAACCATTGAATCTATTTACACTTTCTCTAAATTTCTGAACGGAATCAACATCAAAATTTTTCTTTAGAAAAAAACAGTTTCGAGTAAACCCAAAGTACAGGGACCATTTTGAATAATATCTGTATCTAGCGGGCAATGGCAATGGACTAACCATCCCAACATTTGGTATTGCAAAAAATATTTTTTCCACTTCCTCTTGCCAACCTACCTTAAACAATACATCTGCATCTGTAATGGTAATCAGTGGTTCTAAAGCACCTTTTAAAATACTGGCAACAGGATCAACCTTTCCCTTATTGATTGCATTTTCAATTAACTGATCAATACTTTTTTCTGCTAATAGTTCCCTTAGATAAGAAGTCACTTCACTTGTACAAGCATTGTTTATTATTGTTACTGCAGTGACACTATTTATTGTTTTTAACAAAGAGTCAATAGATAACTTCAATACTTCAAAAGAATCTTCAAAATAGCCTTCTGCATTCGGTATATATACAGGCATTACAATTCGATGAGCAAAGTGTTTTTCTGCTAACTTTTCTTCGTTCATAGGATTAAGCCCAACTCGCATAAAACTTATATTTACTAAATTAATTCACTTGCCAAGAATGTTGCACCAGCATACCGTTTGTGAAATCTTCATTCACCCTTCCTGTGCCAAAAAAATCACCACGTTCTACTTGCAACCTTATACCGGAATGAATCTCGTCTGTAACTTCTGACTGAAATTTCAAACTTGTATCGATACTATAAACACCAGTAATCAAAGGCAACTTCGGTATAAAGCAATCTATATACCCTTCCCTTTTTAGTTTCATCATTTGCCCGTAGGAATTCCTTGAGAAACAACTGAACAGCACCTGGTCTATATTATTCTTAATTCGTAGCATTACTACAGGATTGTAACCATCTTCAGTAGTTTTATAATACAACCTAATTGTTATATCGCTTCCTGTTTCTACTGACTCCACTACTTGGCCTTTTGCATTTATAATTTCATAAGCTTCCACTGTAAACCTGCCATCGCCAAACACTCGATTCGCTACGTTCAATACATTTGATTGTGCAGCACGAGCAGTGGCTGTGTTGTTATAATAATAATCTATCACTTCCTCTGGTGAACCTTGTTTAATTAATTGCCCTTTTTGCAAAAGAATTGCCCTTGTGCAAAGTTTTTTTACTGCGGCCATGTCATGAGAAACAAATAAAACTGTTCTGCCTCCTTTTCCAGCTACATCCTGCATCTTGCTTATACATTTTTGCTGAAATTCAGCATCGCCTACCGCAAGCACTTCATCTATGATAAGTATTTCGGGATCCAAGTGTGCGGCAACAGCAAAAGCAAGCCTTACTTTCATTCCGCTACTATAACGTTTTACCGGTGTTTCAATAAATTGTTCTATCCCAGAAAATTCAACAATACTGTCATACCTTGCATCAATTTCTTTTTTAGTAAGGCCCAAGATGGTTCCATTTAGGTAAATATTTTCCACGCCGGATAAATCCGGGTTAAACCCGGTGCCAACTTCAAGCAAACTTGCAACCCTCCCGAACATTTCAATCCTACCCGATGTAGGTTGCACAATTCTCGAAAGAATTTTTAAAAGCGTGCTTTTCCCTGCACCATTTTTCCCTATTATACCAAGCACTTCACCTTCAATCAATTCAAAGGATACATCTTTGAGTGCCATATATATATCATCGTCATCAAGATTTTTATGGGAAATGCTGGAAAGTCCTTTTACCTTCTTAAAATTCTGGAAAGGCTTCTTTAAAAAGGATAATATACCAGCAACAAATGTGGCATCCTTATCCATTTTAGCTACTCCAATTCGGTATGCCTTGGATATATTGTCAACCTTTATAGCAACGTTGTTCATTTGTAAGTTTTATGCTTATGCAACATCTGCAAATTTGTCTTCTAGCTTCCTAAATGTCTGAAGTCCAATAATCAAAACAACTATGGAACCTATAGAACTCATTCCTATTAGTTCCCAAGGAATTGCTTTACTTGCAATAACTGCTGCACGAAACCCTTCAATAATACCTGTTAATGGATAAAGACCATAAAATAGGTAGGCAGTGTGCCCAAATTTTTCTTCAATCAGTGAGGCAGGAAACACAACTGGTGCAGCATACATAAGAAGGGGCATTAGGAAACCTATTGCAAATCTCACATCCCTATACTGCAATGCCAAAGAACTTAAGAAAGTTCCCATACCAGTACTTGCAAAAACCAATATCATTATTAAAAGAGGCAGTAAAAATAGTTTTGGTGTAGGATAATAATGATAATAAACCATTAGGCCGATAAGCAGTAAAAAACTAATTGCAAAATCAACAAGCTTTGAAAGCACCGGGGTCAATGGAATCATTATCCTTGGGAAATAGACCTTAGTAAAAATGGAGGCATTACCAATGAGGCTGTTGCTTGAGGCAGTTAAAGAAGAGGAAAAATAGGTCCAAGGAATAAGTGCAGCATAGGAAAATATGGGGTAAGGAATATTTTCGCTTGGAACTTTTGCCAATGTTCCAAAAACAACAGAAAATACTACCATGCTAAAAACAGGATTAATAAATGCCCACGCAAAACCCAAAACAGATTGCTTATACATTACAGTCACATCTCTCAATACCATAAAATAAAGCAGGTCCTTATACCTAATAAATTCAGAAAAGCTAATCCTTCCTGATTTTTTGTTTTCAATAATTACATGATTGCCATTTTTCATTCTGGTATTTGGTGTTAGGCATTATTAAAAGAAGTAGAACTATTGTTCCCCATTCAAACCTTGATTTTGCAAAAAAAACTTAACATTTTTTGCCAATCGTTCAGTTCGCGTGTTTCTGTATTTATATAGCATGTGATTGTCACTGTCATAAAGACTATCGCCAGAAAACAAGTATTCATCCGGCCTGTTCAGCAAGTGAATATCTTGAAATTGTTTTTCAATTTTATTTCCCCAATCTTGTTTATACGAGCTTCTTAAGAAAACTGGATAGCTATGCAAGTAAACAGCTCCTTTTTGATTGCAAAAAACACTAAACATTTTTATCATTGAAATCAATGAAGGGGATATGCTCCAATTCGTTTTATTCTTGTTGGCTATTGGCTTGGAAATTGAAAGTGCTGTTGGCTTATCTTTATGTCCTTCATAGTCGCCGAAAGAATTATAGAATTTCCTTCCATTGGCAACATCTGAATTGGCATCAGAAGTAAATGCATTGTAATTCTCTTTTACAATATCTCCAGCAAACCTAGGAAACCTAAGCCATTGCTCCTTTGACAGAAATCTCATATTAGAAGGTTGCACTACACACAATTGATACATACTTACGTCGCCGTAAAGTTTATATTCAGCATATGCAGCATATTCGGGTATGCCAATAACAATATCACCTTTATTAATATAGGGCTTTACCTGATTGTAATAAAACATCATCCCAACATCTGCATTAATAGCCATATCTATTACCGGCATATGTAAGGAATCCTGCAACAAGGCCGAATTGATACCATAACAAACATTAGATCCTCCCATCAAAATCACTTTAGGTGACGTTGTTTTGGAAAGGAGGTTATTCTTGTCTATTACAATCCCTCTGCCCCTTTTGGCCATCTTATTTCTTACCAATATGGATGAACCAATCACCAACAATAAGAAGCAGCTATAAAGAGCAATAAAATAGAAAAAGAATTTCTTAATAAAAAGCTTCATACCCTAAAACTGAAAATAAATAAATGATTGCTCCCGGGAGAAGTTCGTATAAATCATGGCACCCAAGAAAAAATACATTGCGTATTTAAACCAGCCATATTTCCTTACAAAAGTTGCCAACGTATTTTCCTCTTCTCTTCCAATCCATTCCATTACAAGCACAAATACAATAAGCGGCAATATATTCTTTGAGCCAAGCAAAACAAACCCATCCCAAACAAACATCCGCGATATGAAGGTAACAGCCTCATGCATAGAATTGGCTCTAAAAAAAATCCAAGCAACAGCTACTAAAGAAAAAGTAAAAAGCATCTGCAACATCTCTTTTGGCGATGGCAGCCATTTACCTTGAGCCACAACTCCCAAATTTTTGCGGTTGTTATTTGTTATCAGTACAGGTAGATAGTACAATGCATGCAGAAGGCCCCAAATGATAAATGTAAAATTGGCACCATGCCAGAAGCCACTTACCAAAAATACAATAAATGTATTGCGTACAGTAATAATCTTACTTATTCTGGAACCTCCCAAAGGCAGGTATAAATAATCCCTAAACCATGATGACAACGAAATATGCCACCTTCTCCAAAATTCTGCAATATCCCTTGAAAAGTAAGGATAACGAAAGTTCAAAATGAATTCTATTCCAAAAAGTTTTGCTAAGCCCCTTGCAACGTCTGTATAACCACTAAAATCCCCATAAATTTGAAAAGCAAAATAAATAGCTGGTATCATCAACATCATTCCTTTTTGCTGTTCATATCCTGCAAAAGCACCATTGACATATTCTGAACATAGATCTGCCAGAACTACTTTTTTAAATAGTCCCCAAACAATCAGCTGCACCCCCTCCACTGCTTGCTTATAATTAAACACTCTTGTTTGCTGAAATTGCGGCAACATATTCCTTGCCCGCTCAATTGGCCCTGCAACCAACTGCGGGAAAAAACTTATAAACGCTGAATACGCCACTATATCTTTTGTGGGTGCCATCTGCCTCTTATACACTTCAATAGTATAGCTTAAAGACTGAAACGTATAAAATGAAATGCCAACAGGCAAAATGATATTCAAAGTGGTGGCATGCACTTTAAAGCCGAGGTATTGCAAACCAATGGTAGCATTCTCTATAAAAAAATTGAAATACTTAAAAAAACATAATAGCCCAAGGTTAAATAACAGGCTAAACACTAATAAGCCCTTCCTTTTTTTCTGATTCTGTGTATCGTCCATGAAAAACGCAACACTAAAATCAACAATAAGGCTAAGCAGTAATAGTAACAAAAATCTCCAATCCCAACTTGCATAAAACACAAAACTAACAATAGCAAGAAATGCATTTTGCAGTTTCAAGTTTCTGTTAAATAGGAACCAGTATGAAAAAAATACAAAGATGAAAAAAACAAAAAAACTGTAACTATTGAAAAGCATGCCTGTATTTATTTATCCTCAAAAACCTTTTGCTTGGGCGTTTGCCAAAAAAGTGCGTGTGAAATTATTTCCAAGAACTTTTCATCGCTCTTGCCATCACCAAACAAATGTTTTGGCTTTACTGCATGATTGTTTGCTTTTTCTATTGCTTCTACAATCTCATCCGTATTATACCCCACATTGATAATATCTGCATTGCTTGTTCTTCCATTTTGTCTCGTGCCAATATTAACTGTTGGAATACCATAATAAGGAGCCTCCCTAATGCCTGCACTAGAATTACCTATAATAAATTTTGCATGCTTCATCATTACCAAGAAAGCCTCGAAACGCACTGACGGAAATATTTTGAAACGTTCGTTATCTTCAAATTGCTTTAATTTCCTTAAGATAAACTCTGATCCTTTATCATTGTTGGGATAAATGACAACATAATTATCTGATGATTGTAGCAGTGCCGCTACAAAATTGGTTGCATACAAATCCATATTTTCATACTCTGTTGTTACAGGATGGAACATGGAAATGGCAAATTCATCAAATTTTAACTCATAATTTCTTTTTACATCATCAAAACTTGGTAAAGTATCACTAAGCATTGCATCCATATCTGGACTTCCAATTACATAAATGCTACTGGGAATTTCTCCCATCTGCATCAATCTTTTTTGGGCCTCTTCATGTGCTGCAAAATGGATATGGCTCAATTTTGAAACAGCATGCCGAATAAGTTCATCAATAGTTCCACTTATCTCCCCACCTTCAATATGTGCCACCAATGTATTGTTTAGTGCTCCAACAGTAGCACCGGCCAAAGCTTCTATTCTATCACCATGTATCACAATTAAATCTGGTTTTATCAAATGGATATAATTGGCAAAACCCTCAATGGTTCTGCTAAGTGTAATATCCATTCCTGCACCATCATCATGGTTAATATATTTAAAAACATTTTCGTAGCCACTTTTTTCTATTTCCTTCACAGTATAGCCATACTTGGTATCCATATGCATACCTGTAGCAAAAATGTGTACCTCAAAATCATTGGTTGAAATTTCAATCAATGATTTGAGCTTGCCGAAATCAGCCCTTGTACCAGTAAGGAAAACAATTTTCTTCTTCATTAGTTATTTAGCAATGTTTTCCCATTTCACCTGTACATCTTCTTCAATATCCACCAAAGCATTTTTACCCAATACATTGTTATATTCCTCAGCCAATATGCCGCCTTTCCCTGGACGTTTTACCCAAATATTTTCATTGCTAAACACTTCACCAGCCTTTATAGGCTTAATGGTGCAGATTGTAGCAAATGCAAAATCAATTGTTACTTGCTCCTCTGCTGCGGGACCTTTATGGCCGCCGCGTTGCAATGCCATTACTTTGCTGCCTTCAATCAATTCCTTTGTTGCCTGTAAATCCATGCTGCAAACAATATCTGGCCCCGGCCTATCCATGGTATCTGTAAAATGCCTTTCTAAAATACTTGCCCCTAAAGCAACAGCTCCTAGACAAGCATGATTAGTTAAAGTATGGTCACTTAAACCTACAACAGCATCTGGAAAATTTTTCTGTACTTCTACCATTGCACCTAAACGGACCAAATGGTTTGGTGTTGGATACAAGTTAGTGGTATGTAACAAAGCATAAGGAACATTATATTTCTTGAAAACAGCAACTGCCTTCGATATACTTTGAATCGTATTCATACCCGTACTTAGAATGATGGGCTTCCCAAATGATGCAATATGTTCCAGCAATGGATAGTTGTTACACTCGCCACTTCCAATTTTGTAGGCAGGCACATTCCATTTATGCAACCTATCTGCAGCTGCTCGGCTGAATGGGGTAGAAATAAAAATCATTCCTTTGCTTTCCACGTACCGCTTCATTTCCAATTCATCTTCTTCGCTTAAACTGCACCTACGCATAATTTCATATATGCTTACTGTGGCATTACCAGGAATAGTGTTTTTGGCCGCACTACTCATTTCATCTGCCACAATATGTGTTTGGTGTTTTACTACTTCCACACCCGCTTCATAGGCCGCATCTACCATTTGCTTTGCAGTTTGTAGGCTGCCTTCGTGGTTAATACCTATTTCTGCAAACACTAATGGTTCATAATCGTAGCCTACTTTTCGGCCTGCTATTTCAAAAAATGGATTACTCATAAATAAATCTTTCTAATTTTAGCACTCTAAAAATTTGCCTAATTACTGTTTTAGCTTTTTTTACCTGCTTTTCTATCTTCTCTTTGAGTAAATACTTTATAGTAAATATTTCGGGGTAAGTAGTTCGCCTGTTTCTTCTATAGTTTAAATCGATATTATAAGTCTTAAGATTTTCCAAATTATCCCTTACATACTTGGGAGAATTATTTTCTTTTAATGGAACAATTTCAAAGAAGAACCTTGAGTCGTTTTTAACCTTCATCTGCCTTAGTTTAGAAGCAGGCCTATGGTTGCAACGTAAAGACTCCTTAATTTCTTCTACCATAAATGCCATGTGGCTATTGGTGTTTAACTTCCTATAAATTTCATCAATTTTAAAACAACTACTGTACTCGAAACCAATAATATTTTCCCATTTCATTTTTAAGTCTGCATGATATTCTACCCGCACATCATGTAACTTTTTTCTATTAGCTAATAAATAGGCTTTGGTACAAATAGGAATTCCATACAAAGGCTGGTATTCATTATCGAAATCATACCAATATCTTTTAGTGCTTACATGAAGTACACCATGCTTATCTGTTTGCATACGTTGTAACAATTCTGTTTTCCTAGGATCATCACTAAAATCAAGACTTTCATCTACATCAGAAATTATTATCCAATCATTATCATTATACTTATTAATAAAATAATTGTAGGCCAAATCGCGTTGCCAATATTCTATTTTAAAAGCTTCATTATCTAATACCTCATCCTTTGCAAGTTTTGTGGTCTCCCTTTCTTCACTAATAATAGTTATTTTATCTAAGTATGGTCTAAATCTATCATCAGTTTCCAGTATTTTTTTTGCTTGTAAGCCTTTAAAATCGCCCTGAAAGCTATAGGCGTTCTCCAGCAGCAGCCATTCGTCAACGCAACTATCTTCTAAAACAAACTTTAATAATAGAAGCTCTTTTTCAAAAGCCTCACTAAATAAAAATGAATCAACAATTTTCATTAGGCTAGTACTATACTAAAAAGGAATGGGCATTTTTTTTGAACAGGACCCACCAACTACCAAGCTGTCCAACCACCATCTATAATCAAATTATGGCCAACCACATGGCTACTTGCATCACTTGCCAAATAAACAATACCACCCCGTAGTTCTTCCTTCTCACTCATTCTTCCAATAGGGTTTAATTGCTTGAACCTTTCCAAAAACAAACCTTGATGACCATTGAAAATTCCACCCGGTGTTAATGAGTTTACACGAACACCTTTGCTTGCCCAAAGAGTTGCAATATATTTTGTCAACGCCACAACACCATGCTTGCTTACGCTGTAAGCAACAGGTTGGGATATGCCAGTGCCTGGATAGATATTATGGTTTGGGCTAACAACTCCGTACAGGGACGCAATATTCACAATGCTTCCCTTTCCTTGTGCTAACATTTGTTTGCCAACTATTTGGCATCCCAAGAAGCAACCAGTGAGGTTTACATTCATAATGGCATTCCAATCTTCCAAAGGAAAATTTTCAAAGCTTGCATCAAAATTGGCACTCTTACTTTGGTTAGTGAAACCCGCATTATTGATGAGTATATCAATCTTACCATATTCAGCCATCACTTCGTTCAATAATTTTTCCCAACTTTCTTTCTTGGTCACGTCGCAAAATTTTGCTCCTGCATCTACACCACTTGCCTGTAATACTTCAACAGCAGCCTGACACTTTTCTAGGTTGAAATCTGCAAGAATAACTTTTGCACCATAAGCATGCAAGGCTATCGCATGTTCACTTGCAAGCAGGCCAGCACCACCAGTAATAATAGCTACCCTGTTACTTAAATCAAAAAGGTTTATACTCATTTGTGGTTCATTAAAAATTCAACAATCTTAAAATCAATTTCTGTATCTATATCCACCGCACGTTCACGTGGCATGGGATAGATTTTGCATTTTGCCTTGCTCCAATGTTCAAATTCGTATAAGGCAGACTTTTTTACTACATAAGCTGCTGGAGTTAAGCTATATAATTCTGGAGCATCTTGTCTCCTCACAATTGGCTTCTCTCCTTTCTTCACAATTTCAGCAAAACCGTTCGGCATTATTTCCATCATATTGAAATAAGGATTACGTTCTGGTTCATAACCAGTAATCACTACATCAACAGCTGTATCATCCAATGCTTTTTGTATAGCACCATTTATATCAGCAGCATTTTTTAGGGGAACTGTTACATCCATGTCAACCAAATAATCAACCTCAATACCGTGCGTTGTCTCGTATGTTTCCAATGCATGAATAAATACAGGCCACTTGCTTGAAGCATCTGTTGCCAAATCACTAGGCCTCATAAATGGAACCTTTGCACCAAATTGTTTTGCTGTTGATGCAATCAATTCATCGTCTGTTGAAATAATTGTATCGTTCAACAAAGACGCATTCATAGCAGTTTCAATAGAATAAGCAATAAGGGGTTTGTTATTAAGCAATTTAATGTTCTTGCCAGGTACTCCCTTACTTCCTCCACGACAGCAAATTGTTCCTAAAATAAACATAGATAATTATGGATTGAATTGATCCATCTGTACAAAAACGTTATGCTTCGATGAATATTTTGCAGCTAGAACCATTTTCAAGCTTTGTAAACCACCATCAATGAATGTTAGCCTATCATCTTGCTGCTTCTCTAAAAAAGCTTTCATAATTGCAATGAACCTATCATTGCGTTCAAAACTTTGATAGGAAAATTCATTTTCTACTTTTTCCTTGTCAATCCAGTTTACTTTGCTTTCTGCAAGGTTCCAGAAAATGGTTCCTTCACTTCCGGTGAACATACACTCACGAACAAGTTTCTGTTGCAAATAATCCAAGTGGATTGTACCAATAACACCATTTGAAAACTTCAACAATACTTCTGCCACATCCTCTGTTTCAATATCCAAAGCACCCGAATTCTTGTTCATTGATGCAATGGTTTCCACATTACCAACTAACCAATGCAGATAGTCAAATTCATGAACCAAATCAAGCATTACCCCGCCACCTGTTGCTTGCTTTGCACTCATGCCATTTCTATAATCTTCATGTGGCCGCCAATCTGGTAAGTATTGACCTACTTGTGCATTCGCAGAAATCAAATGGCCAATTATATTTTCATTCAGTAAGAGTTTTACTTTCTGTAATCCTAAATCAAAATGCAAATCATAACCAACAACAAAGTGGGTCGCATTTTTTTTAGCTCCTGCTATAATTTCACCAATTGATTGGAAAGAATGGCTTATAGGCTTCTCTAAATAAATAGAAGGAACATTTACAGCAAGCAATTGATTTATTGCAATAATATGCTGGGCAGTAGGCACACAAACAATGGCAGCATCATAATTATTATTTTCCAATGCTTCGCCAATAGCTGTATAAACTTTTAAATTTGAAAACTCTTCTGGCAAAATACCTGAACGGCTTACAACATTCACGTCATTGTAACCAATAGTTATAATGTTACGCAAATGGCGTTTACCAATGGAACCAAGACCTATTAAAAGAATTTTCAAATGACTAATTAAGTATGGGAGAAAGGTATTCAATAGGGAACTCTACTACCATAACCTGTCCCAGGCTTTCTAATTTCACATAAACTTTTTTCTTTCCGCTACGTATCACCGTACCTTTATTGTCCATAAAAACACCGTGATTTATTTTTACTTTTGTATCTTCCTTGAAACCTTCCAGTGAATAAATGGAAATTTTTGCCTCAGCTTCTGAAAGGTATTTCTTAATTATTTCTACTTCTTCATCCCTTATGATAGCAGGCTTTTTAAGGTAATGTACAAAATTGAGAACCCCATCCGTCATTAACACATTTAAACGTTCCTCTGTTTCATTAATATGCACAAAAACATAGGATTTAAAAAGCGGTTCCTCAATAATCTTCTTCCTGTCACTCCACTGCTTTTCTATTTTCTGCAATGGGCACCAACTTTCTATGCCTTTTCTTATAAGAACATTGTCCACTTTTTTTTCCCACCGAGGTTTCGTATATAAAGCAAACCATTTTTTTTTATTTTCCATATCCCCATATTTTAATCAAAGAAACAGCTTCGCCACCTCACCCACGTTGAATAAGTGCAAAATCCGAATTACAACTATAAAATAAACGATTCTTATCTCGAGTTATTTTTTAGACCCACCCAAAAGTCTTTCCCAAAAACCCTTCTTTTTTTCTTGAATATAATAGCCGTAACCATATCCGTAACCGTAACCATAGCCATAACCATAGCCATAACCATAACCGTAGCCTCCTCCATCATTCTTAATACCGTTAACAATGATACCCATATTCTTAAACTTCTTTTCACGGTACAGTTTATCAATAAATGGTATCACCGCTTTGAACGAATACTTGTGCCTGATAATAAAAATGCTCAAATCCACAAATTTTTCAATTAGTAATGCATCAGTAACCAAACCAACAGGGGCAGTATCAATAATAATATAATCAAAATTTTCTTTTAAATAGTCAAACAGCATTACTGTTCTTTTACTTAAAAGTAATTCTGCTGGATTGGGTGGTATTGGTCCAGAACTAATTACATACATATTCTCCCTATCGGGTATTGGCTGTATAATATCATCAAAAGGAATATCCTTAATAATAAAATTGGACAAGCCAAGTTCATTTGGAAGGTTCAGGTATTTACTAAGCTTAGGTTTCCTGAGGTCAAACTCCAAAATAATAGTTTTCGCACCTGTGATTGAAAGGCTGCTTGCTAAGTTCAAGGATACAAAGCTTTTACCTTCCCCACTCATAAACGAAGATACCAGTATGGTCTTGAGCTGCTTATCAGGCATCATGTACTGGAGGTTCGTCCTGATTAATCTAAATTGTTCGGCAATAGGGCTTCTACTCTTGCTTTCTATTACGATGCTTTTTTTGTTCTTTTCATAAGAAAGTTCACCAAGGATTGGTATCGATGTATTGGATTCAATTTCTTTTCTGTCTTGGATTTTAGTATTGAAGAAGTCTTTTAATACAATAATCAGTATTGGAATAATAATACCAAGCAATATGGCCATGCTTCTGATTGAACCCACCTTAGGGCTAACTGCTCCTAAATCTGTGGCCTTATCAACGACCCTCGTGTCATTTATGTTTGAAGCTAATGATAATTCCGTTTCTTCTTTACGCTTCAAAAGGTCCACATAAATAGTTTTTTTAACCTCAATATCCCTTGCCAATTTTAATGTTAGCCTTTCCGCCATAGGAATTTGCTTAAGCCTTGACTCCAAAGTAGAATAATCATTTTCCAAATTCTGCATTTGGGACAAATAAGTAGTTTTTTGGCTTCTAATATTGCGTAAAATATTTAAGCGGGCATCTCTAATATTATTGTTTACCCTTTCTAAATAAGGATCATTGGAAGTACTAATTAATTCCAATTTTTGTTTTTCTGCTACCAATAAATTGTGGTCGCCAATGAGTTTTAAAAGGGTTCCCTCTGTTTGTCCATATGAAGTAGGTATAATATCAGAAGTATTTCTGAAACTTGTTATAAAAGACTCCAAAATAGATAATAGGTCTATTTGGTGTAGCAAGTTGTTCTTATTTATTTCAACAGTGGTATACTGGCTAAAAAAGGTAGTTCCAGCTTGCTCTACCGAAATAAATTTGTGGTCCTTTTTAAATTGTTCTGCTGCCAGTTCAAGACTATCCAACTCCTTTGCAACATTTGCTAATTTATCGTTCAGAAAAGCGATGGTTTTGTTGGCAACAGCATTCTTATCATTTAGGCCTGCATCATTATAAACTTCCATTAACTTATCAATAGCCTCAATACCACGTTCGGGTATTTCGTCATTCATTGCTACCTCCAATATACCTCCTTGCTCTGCAACCCTTATAACAGTAATTTTTCCTTTTAGTTCATTTGCCTCGGCTCTCTTATCATTAAATAATAGCTGATACCCTTTTAAGTCAGCCTTTATACCAACATTACGTTCAATAACAATCCTACCATAAACAACCTCAATCGTATCACCATAAGTAAATTTCCGGTTACCGCCTACCCCAGATATTAGATAGTTTTCCCTTGCTAATTTTACATGGTAACTGGATGCCTTTGCCTGGGGAAATGCTTCGATTACCTTTATAGAAAAGGGACGTTGCTTACCATAGATTTCAGAAGTTGTTACCCTTCCCTCCTGCCTAATCTTTATATTCAGAAATAATGAATCAACTACCCTTTCGGATAATGTATAGGATTCCAAAATGTTTATCTGGTTGCCTACATCCAAATTGCCGGGAACTATGCCCAAATCCTTTAAAGCCTTATAATTTGATTGGTCTTCATCCTTGATAAGGAGATTAGCCGAAATTTTATACAGTTTAGGAGTATAGCGAATATATAAATTGGCTGAAAAAATACTTATTGCCAAGCAGATTACTACCCAAGGAAGAAAGCCAATCAGTTTAAATATAAGCTTCTTGACATCAAACTGGTTGCCCGTTGTTTGCTGAGGTGCATTTTCTTGTTCTACTGTGCCTTGTGGGTAACTCATTGAATAAATCTATGCTTGGCTTATTTTTTAACAAGATAAAAGAGCGTGATAATACTGGCAACAATCCCAATTATACTAGATAAAGTACTAAGCATCTGGGCACTTTGTCCCCTATTGCTTTTTTCAACAATAATGATATCGTTTCTGTGCAAATAATAGTAGGGGGAAGTAAACAAAGTTTTCTGATTGAAATTAACTGTTCCTATCTCCCTTATGCCGCTGCTGTCCCTTATTACCCTAATATTTTCCCTTTTTGCCGTAGGTGTTAAATCCCCAGTCATAGCAATAGCTTCAAGAATTGATATTTTTTCATTTGGAATGGAAAAAGTACCGGGACCTTTTACTTCACCAAGTATAGTAAACCTAAAATTGATAAACCGTACTACAACCGTTGCATCTTTTAAGAATCTCCCAATATCAGCTAATAGCTTATCCTTTAATTGCTCTTTTGTAGAGCCTGCTGCTTTTACCTTGCCCAATAAATAGACTTCAATATTACCATCGTGGTCTACCAAATAATTCGACGAGCCTTGACCTGATAAATAACCATAACTGTTACCTTTTGAATTGATATCAGTAACTGTTTGGGGATTTGCTCCAGAAAACCTGATTTCCAAAATATCATCAGGTTGAATTACTGGCTGAGGGAATTTCAGATCAGGTAATTCAACTTTTAAAGTATCTGTTGCCAAACCAGCTATATTGTAACCAAGCGGCCTGTTTACTGTACAAGATGGAAGCAACACTACATATGATATAATGACAATCGCAAACGTCAATAATTTGCAATTATTCATAATAGATTTATACATAGAAATTAACGGGTTAATGGTAGTATATTCAAAGTTAACCCAAAGTCCACAGGACCTTACTAGTAGTAATCCACATAATGTGGATAGCAGAAGCATGTAAAAGGGGTAGCAGAATTAATCCTGCTACCCCTTTTACAAAAATAAAGCATATTATTTTTTTGCTGTATTGTTTGCTGTTGTTGCCATATCGCTCACAATACCTGTAGTTGCACTAATATACAAATCTGTTTTTAGGGCTTTTAACCAAGCTTGATATCGTTCTCCTTTTGCCTTATCCGGGTTGTTATAGAATTTCTCCTTATCCTCGCTTAATGAAGTTACAACCATCTCCTGCTGTAGTTTAGCTAGTTTTTCATTTTGACTAGCTGTCGCCCTCATTGCTTTTTGTTGTTCCTTATACTTAATTAGATTAAGGTTAACTGGTTTCTCACTATTCTGCGATAGCCATGCAGCATTGTCTTTAATCAAACGCAATGTCGAATTTGTATTTATTTTCTCATTGGCTTGTTTAATCGCATTATTATAACCAAAGTTATCTGTAGAAGTTTGGTAAACAGCCTTATTGATTTCGTCCCACGGTAACGATATGGCATTATCCTTCTCACGAATCTTCAAATATTCATAACTATCAGGCAATATCACATCTGGAGTAACTCCTTTTAATTGTGTTGACCCTCCATTAATCCGATAAAATTTTTGAAAAGTAAGCTTCACAGCACCAAGCTCAGTTCGGCCGCTGTACATATCAACAGGTTTTCCAAAAGGGACAGTTTTTTGAACAGTACCCTTTCCATAAGTAGATGTGCTACCAATAATAATTCCACGTTTGTAATCCTGAATAGCCGCAGCAAAAATTTCAGATGCAGATGCACTAAACTCATTTACCATTACCGCTAATGGCCCATTATACAATACTGCTTGGTTATGGTCGCTCAATACTGAAGACTTACCATCCTTATCCCTCACCTGTACTACTGGCCCCTGATCTATAAACAAGCCAACCATCTGTACCACCTCATATAATGATCCACCACCATTGTTTCTCAAATCCAAAACAATACCATCTACTTGTTCATTTTTAAGTTTGATGACCTCCTTTGCCACATCTTCTGAGCATCTTGCACCATCAGGCCTTTCAAAGTCGGCATAAAAATCAGGCAAGTATATATAGCCAACCTTATTGCTGCCATTTTGTACTATTGCACTTCTTGCAAAAGATTCATCCTGCACAATTTCATCACGGATTATCGAAACAACCTTTAAAGTGCCATCTTGTTTCTTCAATGTCAGTCTAACCTCGGTACCCTTATTGCCCCTTATTAGTTTAACAGCATCTGTAACATCATAACCACTTATATCCACGGCTTCATCCTTTCCTTGTGCAACCTTTATAATTACATCATTCACCAATATTTCGCCGCTTTTCCATGCAGGACCACCTGTAACCAAGCTAGTAATTTTTATTGCACCGTCCTGTTCCAATAATTGTGCACCAATGCCATAAAAACGGCCGCTCATCATCTCATCAAACGCACGCTTCTCTATTGGTGGGAAATAATCCGAATGCGGATCCATTAAATTGGTAATCGTATTAATGAAAGTATTAAAACGCTGCTCCTCCGTATAAGTAGTCTTTATCCTACTAAAGGTCTTGTCCATTATTTTCCTTACCCTATCCCTTGCATCTTTTTCAAGGACAGCATCGGATTTGTGTAAACTATCTTTATGGAGTTTTTCGCGCTGGTCAATTAAGTCCGAATAACGTTCCAAAACCAAATATTTCAATTTTCTTCTTTGCCTGTCCTTCATTTCCTTTTCATCAGCGGGATAATTCTGTTTGTCCCCGTCAAGAACAAAACTCTCATCAACAGTAAAATCAAAAGGCTGCGATAATACTTGTTTGTAATAAGCTTCGGCTTCAGCAACTCTTATATCATAAACAGCACTAACTGCGGGTGCAAATTTTATCTCGCTACCATGAATTTCGTCATCAATATGAGTTTCGTATTTTTTGAAATTATCAATGTCTGATTGGAGGAAGAGATTTTTTTCGCCATCCATTTCTTCAAGATATTTTTTAAATACCTTTTTGGAAAATGAATCATCAATCTTTTGGGGGCTGTAGTGCTCCTTCTCAAGCAAAAGCCCAATTGCCGACAATAGCTTTTTCCTCTGTTCAAGCGAATTCCCATCGCTACCTTTATTTGTACCAGTAAAAGCAAAAAACAATCCGCCGAATGCAAAAGCAGCCAGCACAAGTAAGCCTTTTCTACTCATCATAAATTTTTTAAAGTTTTGCATAGTGATTTTCAAATGTAGTGCAATTTGAAATTAACGATGTGTCATTCATCCCTATTAACAAAGGTTTTGAATAAAAGTTTTAGAAGTTAATTTTCTGTAAAAGCGATTTTCATTTTGTCGAATGGATATTTCGGTTATTTTTGCCGTCCTAAAGAAATGGAGGGCATAGCTCAGTAGGTTAGAGCGACAGTTTGTGGCACTGTAGGTCGGGGGTTCGAGACCCCTTGTTCTCCCAATAATTATTAAACCTTGTAAACTATGCTTTACAAGGTTTTTTTCTTTTAAAGAATGCATAAATGTCTATCAGTTCATCAAAGAAATTATTCACTTTTATACTCAACAGAAATTGAAAGGTTTTTTAGCAGTCAATATTTCGAAAACCTTAACTGCTAACCATCCATTTTGTGCACATTATCCATTTACGCCTATTCAAGTGCCGTTCATACCTATAAAAAACGCCCCATCTATAATATTACCTGAAGTTTGCAAAAGAAATATCAATACAACAGTATGAGAAAATTAGTTTTTTTAACTGCATTACTTATATGCAGTATGTGCAGTTTTGCACAACAAGGTGGCGGCAATAGAACTGGTGCAGGAAGAGGTGGACAAAATGCCACTATCGGTCATTTCTATGGAAAATTTGTTGACAGCAAAACCAACAAACCAGTTGAAGGTGCAACAATTGTGCTTTATGGTAATAAGTTCGATACAGTTGCAAAGAAAATGAAAGAAGTAGTTTTAAAAACGGTGCTAAGTGCAAGCAATGGCGATTTTAGCCTAGATAACCTTCCTATTTTTGGTAATTTCAAAATGAAAGTCTCATCCATAGGTTACAAACCTCTGGAGAAAAGTTTAAAGTTTGACGTAAAAATGCCACAAGGGGGTGCAACTGGTGGTGGCATGGAAGCAGCAGCAGGGATGGCCGATGTGGACTTGGGCAATATTAAATTGGAAGCCAATCCTGAAGATTTGGGTAATGTGACAGTTACTGCAACAAAACAACTGTTTGAAATTGGCATAGACAGGAAAATTTTCAACGTTGACAAAAACCTTGTCAGTGTTGGCCAAACAGCTACAGAAATAATGAAAAGCATTCCATCATTGAATGTGGACATTGATGGCAATGTAACATTGAGAAATGCAGCCCCACAAATATTTGTTGATGGCCGGCCCACTACCTTAACGCTTGATCAAATACCTGCCGACATTATTGACAAAGTTGAAATCATTACCAACCCATCTGCAAAATTCGATGCAAGTGGGGGCAATGCAGGCATATTGAACATAGTATTGAAGAAAAACAAAAAGACTGGCTATAATGGCGGCCTGAGAGTTGGTGCAGATTCCCGTGGAAGGTTCAATCTTGGTGGTGATATTAATTTGCGACAAAATAAAGTTAACTTTTTTTTAAGTGGTAACTTTAACCAGCGGAAATCAAAATCAACAGCAGAAACAAACAGGTTCAATTATCTAAGCACCAATAGCTTATTTAAGCAAAACACAAATTCCATCAATAGTGGCTACTTTGGTTTCTTACGTGGTGGCTTTGACTATTTAATTGACAATAGGAATACCTTGTCATTTTCTGCCAACTATAACAAAGGCAAATTTGATAACGAACAAACACAAACCGTAGATTCATTTGTTTACAGAACACCAGTTTACAGTTCCACAACTAATGCCTCTACTATGAGTGAAGGTGTGTTTAGAAATTTCGGCTCGCAAATAAGCTACAAACATAATTTTACAAAGAACGGGCACAATATTTCTGGAGATATTAATTACAATTCAAGCAAAAATGACAATAATTCCTTACTTACATCAGATACAAGGCCGTTCAGTACACCCAAATACCCTTCATTAATTCAACAATCACTGGCAAATGGTTCCAATAAATTCTTCACCATTCAAGGTGATTATGAAAACCCATTAACAGAAAATACCAAAATGGAAGCTGGGGTTAGGGCTGCCATCAGAAATTTTAAGAACGATAATGACGTTTACCAATATGACAATATAAACGCAAAGTTTGTTCAATCAATACCTGCAAGTAGTAAATATAAATTCAACGACCAAGTATATGCCGCCTATGCTACCTATACCTTCAAAGTAAAAAAATGGAACTACCAATTGGGTCTTAGGGCAGAAAGTTCAAATTATACTGGAACGCTCTTAAAAAGCTCAGGAGCAGACTCCTCAACCTTCAAAGTGAAATATCCTTTAAGCATGTTCCCGAGTGCATTCATTACTTATAAGTTAACACAGTCGCAAGACCTACAATTAAACTATTCACGTAGGGTAAACAGACCAAACTTTTTCCAATTGATGCCCTTTGCAGATTATACCACAGACCCACAAAACATCAGTATTGGAAACTCTGGCCTAAATCCAGAGTTCACCAACTCATTTGAAGTATCTTACAATAATGCCTATAAAAAAGGGGCCAACTTTTTGGTAAGCCTTTACTACAAGCAAACTGATAATTTAATTACACGTTACACTTACCGTGACGTAAACAAAATAACAGGAGATAGTGCATTCTTTTATACTTATTTAAATGCTAACAAAAGCCAATCCTTTGGTATTGAGTTAACCAACAAAATAGCTGTTACAAAATGGTGGGACCTTACATTGAATGTGAACCTAAATAACTCAAAAATAGATGCTACCATACCCGGTAGCGATATAAGCAATTCATTGGTTAGCTGGTTCGGAAAAATGAACAGCAATTTCAAAGTGGCAAAAGGAATTTCTGTTCAGTTCAGTGGAGATTACCAAGCTAAAAGTGTACTACCACAAAACAATGGAGGCGGCGGTGGTCGTGGTGGTGGTGGAGGAGGAATGATTTTTGGAGGTGGTGGTGCACAAGCCACAGCACAAGGTTATATACTACCTCGTTACAGTTTCGATTTGGGCATACGTAAGGATTGGACATGGAAAAATGGCAAGAGTGGCTCCCTCAACTTAAGTGTAAACGACATTTTCCGTACACAGGTTTATAAAACCTATTCAGAAAGCCCTTATTTTACCCAAGACTCTAAGCGTACCAGGGACCAACAGATTGTTCGTTTAAACTTCAGCTACCGTTTTGGAAAGTTTGATGTACAGCTTTTCAAGCGTAAAAATACAAAAGCCGATCAAGGTGGTGGTGTTGACATGAGCGGAGGACAATAATAAAATAGTGTTTGGATAAAATAAGAGCCCTGCAAATTATTGCAGGGCTCTTATTTTATCCAAACAACGCAATCTTGAAACTTTTTATAGTTCCGAGCAAAGTTTTCTCTCATAAAAAATTGTGGTAAAAATTTTGTGGTAATTATTTTACCACAGGAATTTTACCACAAAAGTGTGGTAATTTTTTCGTGGCAATTATTTTACCACGAAAAAATTACCACAGAAATCGTCACTTAAAAATATTTTTCTTTGTAGCAAGGCATTCCTTTTCTACCTTGTTTACATCTTAGTAACTTATCTGAATTGGTTACAAGTGATAAAACAAACGGTGGCCTTGCCAACCCAAACATGAAAAATGGTGGAGACTATATTAAATGTACTATCCTGATTAAGGTATACTAAACCGTCAGTGCTACCAAACCCACTTTAATGGCAATTAAAGAATCCATAAGCCTAATCACGCATTATATATACAAGCATCCAGACTATCCCATAAGTCCTCAACTAACTATTTGTGATTAGCCATTCTTGCCTTTTAACATAGGAACAAAAGAAAACTGTTCAAAAGATTCTTCAACCAATGAACCATCCGCTTGTTTGGTAACACGCAGCATACGCTGTGCATCACCTTCATCCACAGGTATCACCATCATGCCGCCAATTTTCAATTGTTGAATCAATTTTGGAGGAATAAAGGGTGCTGCCGCAGTAATAATAACCTTATCAAAAGGTGCGTAAGTAGGCAGGCCCTCGAAGCCATCGCCATAAAAAAATTTGATGTTTGGGTACTTACTTCTAAAATAATAATTTTTTTGTGCCTCAAACAATTTCTTCTGTCTTTCAATAGTATAGACCCAAGTACCCAATTCAGCCAAAACAGTTGATTGGTAAACGCTGCCGGTACCAATTTCAAGCACCTTGTCCAGCTTCTTAATTTGCAATAATTGTGTTTGGTAAGCTACCGTATAAGGTTGCGAAATAGTTTGGTCAGCACCTATGGGAAAAGCCCTATCCTCATAAGCAATCTTATCAAAGGCGGAGTCCAAAAAAAAATGGCGTGGTATATTGTTAATAGCATCAAGTACTTTCTCATCAGTAATACCCTTTTCTTTTAAAACATCCACCAAACGTTTGCGTAAGCCCTTGTGCTGGTATGTGTCTTCAAACTTTCTCATAAACTGTGGCAAATGTAAGTGTATGCACCAATGCCAATGATTGATTAAAACACATGGGGAAAGAAATTAGTGCTGAAAGAATTACCCACATAATAATGGATTAATCTGATTGGGAAGGTAATGTACTTGAGTTTTTATGGTAAGCTTTTTGCGGCATCAGGCACGTTATTGCTTCGTCGTCTTTAGTTTTTCACCTTAATTATATTACTTGAAAAAGATTCTCCAAAAAATAATTAACTGGGAACTGTGGCCTTTCTATTTAGTCTATACGCCATTGGTTTTTGTATGGGTTTATTATTTTTTCAAGGCAAAACGTTTTTGGTTTTTTGCACCAGTAAACCCATCACTGGAATTTTCTGGTTTTGAAGGCGAAACGAAAGAGGAAATGTTCAACCAATTGAACAAAAATATTTATCCCAATACTATTTATGTAAAGCCAGCAATGCAGTTTGACTCTGTACTACTGCAAATGCAACACGTAGGGTTAACATATCCTATTGCAGTAAAGCCAAATATTGGTACAAAAGGCCTGTGCTTCAGGAAAATTGATAACGAAGAGCAATTGAAGAAATACCATCAGTCATTACCAGTTGAATATGTTTTACAGGACATGATTGAATGGCCGTTGGAACTGAGCGTTTTCTATGTACGTTATCCCAACAAATTAAAGGGCAGTATTACGGGTTTGATTGCCAAGGAATACCTGCATGTTGTTGGTGATGGGCAATCTACTTTATTGGAATTGATGGAAAAGCATCCCAAAGCAAAACTTAGATTGGGAGAACTGGTGAAGAAGCATGAAAGCCAACTTCAGCAAATCATTCTAGCAAAGAAGGTTTTCTATTTGAGCATTGCAGGAAACCATAATCGTGGAGCAAGGTTCATTAACCTCCACAAGGAAATTGATGATAATTTGGTAAACGTTTTTGACGATATCAGTAACCACACCAAAAAATTTTACTATGGCCGGTACGATGTTAAGACCACTTCATTGGAAGACTTAAAACACGGAAAAAACATCTCAATTCTGGAGTTCAATGGCGTTGGTGCCGAGCCTAACCATATATATGATTGCAATATGAGCTACCTTCAAGCATTGAAAGTAATTGCCAAACATTGGGGGCACATGTACAAAATTGGCAAGCTAAATAATGAAAACGGGATTCCTTATATCAGTTTTATAAAAGGCTGGAAGCACCTCCGTAAGGCTAAAGCTTTTTATCAACGTTTGGAACAGTATGATTTGTATTGCTGATATTCGCTGTTCTTGTTACCAGGGGTGTACACATGTAGACAGGAACAAGCCATTATTCATGAAAAAAATTTTCATTGTTTTCTTCACTGGTATGCTGGTAAGTTTTCTTGGCACTTTGCCACTTGGTACATTGAATGTAGCTGCCATGCAAATTGGCATTCAAGAAAGCATTGCCAACGCCATGCTTTTTTCTTTTGGTGCCTTGTTGGTGGAAATGGTATATGTACGCGTATCATTGGTTGGTATTGATTGGGTACGCAAGCAGGAAAAGTTAATGAAAGCAATGGAATGGATCACACTTGCTATCATTGTCGCATTGGCTATTGGCAGTTTCATATCAGCAACAAAAGGCAATGGCAGTAGTAAAAATGTATTGCTTGACAACAATATGCACCGCTTTTTATTGGGCATATTCATGAGTGCCATTAACCCTATACAGATTCCTTTTTGGTTTGGATGGAGCACTGTCCTATTTGCTAAGAAAATATTGGAACCCAATAACAGCAGCTACAATGTTTACATTTTGGGCATTGGCCTCGGTACATTATGTGGGAACTGTATATTCATACTAGGTGGGAAATGGGCAACCAATAAATTTGCCAATAGTCAACAGTACCTCAACTGGGCAATTGGAGGAATATTTGCGGTGACAGCCATCGTTCAACTCATTAAAATTTTGATGAAGAAAGATGGTGTTTCAAGGTTCCATCAGCGGTCAAAGAAATAAAACTAGCAAATTACTCACCCACCAACTATTCCAACCCACCACTCAAATTCCTCAATATTTCATCGCCAATTTCAACTTTCCCCACAGTTCATTATCAAAACTGCTTGGCCCCAATGCCGAAGCACTACCATTATCGCCAAGCCTAACTACCACAGCATCCAAGCTAGGTATCACATAAATCTTCTTGTCATCCTTACCCAATGCCATAAACATATCAGCAGGTGCATTCGGTATCAATGAAATAGGATAAACAATCTGTGACTGCGGCACCATGCAACTTGCTTTTCCATTAAGCCACCATAAATAACCATAACTTAGATTGATACTTTGTGAAGTAGTAGTCATGGCAGTAAAATAATTTTGGTCAGTTAGTATCTGTGTACCATTCCACTCTCCTTTCCTTAAAATAAAGGAACCAAATCTTGAAGCATCCCTAGTGGTGCAATAGAACGTTCCGTTCAACCAAAAATCATTACTAGTCATCCCGATCTTGTCATTCAATTTTTCCTTTGCGTACTGAGCAAATGTTTTACCACTTGCACTTGCTAAAACATTCTGCATTAAAAGGTAAGGTGCATTATGGTAGGCCCATCTTGTGCCTGGGTCACTTTTATAAATCAAACAAGAAGGCGTTGTGCAGTCCTGGTCTGGTACTCCATCATCCAATCCTGTTGTCATAGTTAATTGATGCTTTACCGTTATCAAATTCTCCTTTGCCAAAGGCAAACTTGTCCAGCCAGTACCAAGGTATTGGGAAGTTTTGTTGTTGATATTAAGTATGCCATCTTGTTGTGCAATACATGCAAGCGTGGCTACCACACTTTTCCCGGCCGATGCTATGTAATATTTATTGTCCTTCGTCCAGCCATTCCAATATTGTTCCTTCACAATTTTTCCATGCTGCAGCACAATTAATCCATAAGTGCTTTTAGTGACAGCATAATCAAATGCAGCCTGCAATTGTGTTTCATCCCAACCAATGGACGCTGCAGTTTTTGTTTCCCAAGTATCGCTTACAGAAGATAAAGGTGGAAAATAATAAGGTTCAGTAACCGTGCCACCGTCAGTATTGCTTTTTTTACATGCAGTTACACTTGCAGCAACAAGTATAAACGGGAAAAATTTTTTCATGCAGAAGTTTTTGAAATCCTTTGACAAGCTAACTGTGTAAAGTTTAACAACAATGGATTTTTTGTTCTGTCAGCAAAGGCTGCCATTGTTGGCTCACTTTTATTGGAATGAAGAGAAAAAATTCATTTTACAATTCCAAGAACCAATTATTAGGGCCATGGCAATGGCAACCATACTTATCCAAAATACTTTCTTGGCATTTTTCATGTTTGAGATATTGGTTCAAAAACGTTTGACGCAATTTCATCGAATATCCTTCACTGGTTAAAAAAATAGCCTCCTAATTTTCAGGAGGCTATTTTCTACTATCCAAAGTTATTTTTTTGCTTTCGGTGGCGGAGGTTGGTTGCTTGGTGGCTTTGGCCTTAATTCTTCCTCTGCTTTTTTAAACTGTTCCATTTGTGCTGCTGACAAAATTTTCTTCAACTGCTCATCTCGTTTGTTTTTCACCTTATCCATTTCTTCCTTTGGCGGACGCTGTCCCTTGTTCTTTTCACGAACGGCATCTGCTTCTTTGTAAAAAGAAAAGAACACCGTTTTCATTTCAGTTTGTTGTTTAGCAGTTACGGTGGTCACATACTTTTTAACGATAGGTAAATCATGCTCCCATCTTTTTTCTGCGGATGGCGGCTTGGGTGGTGCTTGGTTTTCTGGAGGCTGTGCATTGGTGCCAATGGATGATACAATCATCAACATAGCCACAATAAAGAATTTAGCTTTCATAATTTCTTGCTTTACTAATAAGACGATGCACCTAACAAAAACCTTTGCTTCAATCAACAAAAAATAAATTGGCTTACCCTTTCTTGGGTTTGCCTGGAACAAAACTTCCAATAGGTGCGGTGTACCATGGCCTTATTTCATAAGCCAATCTTCCCGATTCAATGGCTGGGTCTGTTTTTAATAACGTCTCTACTTCTTCTTTGGTTTCACAATCAAAAATAAAAAGGCCAGACCAATTTCCTTTGTCACCAAAAGGACCAGCCACCTTTATTTTGCCTTCTTCGTAGAGCCTGCCAATATTTGCTAAATGCCCAGCTTGTATTTTGACTGCGGTTGCGGAATCTTGTGTTCTGTTGCTCCCTTTGCTGAGCATAACGAACCAGAATTTTTTTATCTGGTCTTCGGGTTTCGTTTTTTGCTGTGCAGACAAATTGGTCGCACCCATTAGGGTAATGAACAAAAGAAAGATGATTTTTTGCATAACGATATTTTTTTGAAGATAAAAGAAAAATGAAACAAACAAGTGTTAGTAGAAACGAGGTGGCTATTTTTGCCAGTGAAAATTGCACGTATTGCCAGTATGTATCAATACTACAAGGATGCGGTGCAACTAAAAGTTTAATCGACTATAAACGCCTAAATAATAAACCTATAAACTTTCTTTATGGCTGCCAGAACTGATTTATTTACAAGCCCTGATTACTACATGCTTGATGAATTGCTTACCGAAGAACATAAGCTCATTCGTGATACAGTAAGGAATTACGTAAAGAAAGAAATTTCACCCATCATAGAAGATTATGCACAACGTGCCGAATTTCCTGAGCAGATTGTGAAACAAATGGGTGACCTGGGTTGCTTTGGCCCAACTGTTCCCCAACAATATGGCGGTGGCGGTCTTGATTATATTTCCTATGGCTTAATGATGCAAGAATTGGAACGTGGTGATAGTGGCGTTCGCAGCACAGCCAGTGTGCAGGGCAGTTTAGTCATGTTTCCCATTTATCAATATGGAAATGAAGAGCAAAGGAATAAGTACTTACCAAAATTGGCAAGTGGCGAATGGCTGGGTTGCTTTGGGTTAACTGAACCCAATCATGGCAGCGACCCAAGTAGCATGTTGACCAATATAAAAGATGCTGGTGACCACGTCATTTTAAATGGTGCAAAAATGTGGATCAGCAATGCACCGTTTGCACAAGTAGCAGTTGTTTGGGCAAGAAATGAAAAGGATGAAATTCAGGGTGTGATTGTGGAACGTGGCATGGAAGGCTTCTCCACTCCCACCACACATGGCAAATGGAGCCTTAGAGCAAGTGCCACTGGTGAATTGGTTTTTGACAACGTAAAAATTCCAAAGGAAAATATTTTGCCCAATGTAAAGGGATTAAAAGGGCCATTAGGTTGCTTAACCAAAGCTAGGTATGGCATAGCTTGGGGAGCACTGGGTGCAGCAATGGACTGTTACGATACAGCCCTGCGTTACAGCCAGGAACGCATCCAGTTTGGAAAACCAATTGGTGGTTTCCAGCTGCAGCAAAAAAAATTAGCTGAAATGGTTACCGAAATCACCAAAGCACAATTATTGGTTTGGCGTTTGGGCGTGTTAATGAGCGAAGGAAAAGCAACACCCCAACAAGTAAGCATGGCCAAAAGAAATTCATGTGAGATAGCTACGAACATTGCAAGGGATGCAAGGCAAATGCTTGGTGGCATGGGCATTACTGGTGAGTACAGCATCATGAGACATATGATGAATCTGGAAAGTGTAATAACTTATGAGGGGACACATGATATTCACTTGTTGATTACTGGGATGGATGTGACAGGGTTGAATGCTTTTAAGTAAATTGCATCGCTATGAATATTCAAGGTTTAATCATTGCAGACAGGGTTCTTTGGGATATAAATCCTGAAGAACTGGACGCATATAAACATAAATCTTATTTAATAACACGAGTATTGAGCAGGGGCAGCTTAGAAGATATAAAAGCTGTATTGAAGTTTTATACAGATGAGGAAATTAAAGAGGCTACAGTCAATTCAAAAACGCTGACCGAAAAATCCATGTACTTCTTAAGCAGGTATTTAAATATTGAACTAAAGCAATTTAGATGCTACAATCTCATACCGCAGAACCAGTTCTTGTCCGCACATTAAAACAATTAATGGCAACGCCATTTTTAAATGATTTTTATTTAGTTGGCGGTACAGGTTTGGCATTGCAAATAGGTCATAGGAACTCTATTGATATTGATTTGTTCACCCACCTAGACTATTCCCCCGAAACACTGACAGAAGAACTAACAGACTTTTTTAGTGATGCCTTTCAAAAAACAGGCAACAACAAATCAATGCTTTTTAGCTATATAAACGATGTAAAGGTGGACTTTGTAAACAACAAAACACCTTTATTGTATCCTTTGAATGTGATAGAAGGAATTAGGATAGCAGACATAAAAGATATAGCCCCATTGAAATTGAAAGCTATTTTTGGTCGGGGCAGCAAAAAAGATTTTGTTGATTTATATGCTTTGCTTCAACAGTTCGAAGTAGATGAATTAATCCATCTTTTTAAACAAAAATTCCCTTCCTTAGAAGTTGGTCAACTCTTAATCAGCATGTACTATTTTGGGGATGCCGAACAGGATGCGATGCCTAAATTGTACATCAATGTCAATTGGGAAGAAATCAAAAATTATATTGCTGAAAAAATTATGGGCTACCTAAAAAAATAACAATGAAACTCTTCCTCATAGGCATGATGGGCAGTGGCAAAAGCTACTGGGCACAGCGTTTGGCTGACGAAAGCAATATTGATTGGATGGACCTTGACGCAGAGATTGAAAAAGAAACATCGCAAACCATCAAGGAAATTTTTGAAACGGAAGGCGAAGAATATTTTAGGAACAAAGAACGTGATGCTCTACATAATTTATCCTCTTATCAAAATATTATAGTAGCTACAGGTGGCGGTACCCCCTGCTTCCACAATAACATGCAATGGATGAACGAACATGGCACTACCATCTGGATTGATGAACCGGTAGAAATCCTGGCAAAAAGATTAACACTTGAAAAAGCTCATCGTCCTTTGATAAAAAACCTAAACGATGGTGAACTGTCAACATTTCTTTCTGGCAAAAAAAAAGAGAGGGAGCAATATTACAGCCAAGCAAAATTCCGTTTGAATAGCGATAGTTTAACCACAACTAAACTGCTTGAACTTCTAAACACTTGATTTTTTTCAACTTCTTCAACATTTTGAACATTCAAACAATCAAACTTTCTACCCCATGCATAAAGGCTTTATCAAAACAGCAGCATTACTAGGTGCTTTAAGCGTAACACTTGGAGCTTTTGGTGCACACAAATTAAAAGACCTCTTTGCCGACAATGTGTTGACCATCTTTGAAACTGGCGTTCGTTACATGTTCTACCATGTATTTGCTTTATTGGCTGTTGGCATACTGTATGAAAAATTTGCAAAAAGGTTGCTCAAAACTGCAGGCATACTTTTTATACTTGGCATCATCCTGTTCAGTGGCTCACTCTTCCTGCTTACTTATACCGAAGGACTGGTTAAGCCCGGGTTCAAATGGGTTGGCCCAATAACACCCATTGGTGGGGCATGCTTTATTGGAGGATGGGTTTGTTTAGCGTTGGGCATCAAAAAATGAACTTCACCATAGACGAATAGGCCTTAGCAATCATCTTGGCCTTCTGTAATTATTTCCCTAACGTTTCAGAACTTAACAGCCTTCCATAGTTATCCACCTTTACCCGCTCATCTGCTCTACTGTCCAAAAGTAATCCACATGCTGGCTACATAAACTTTTACTGGCTTAGCTTACAATAATTTTGTAGCAATAATACTATGGCAAATCGTTTAAAAAAGAAATCGCCACCAGCACCCAACCCTGAGCAACTTACGGAAGACAAAGAAGTTGAAGTAACAGTGACCGAAGTTGTGAAGGATGAACGTACCACAAAAATCTTGGGTTCGGTGAGCCTACTCTCAACAATATTTCTATTTGTTGCTTTTACCTCCTACCTCTTCACTTGGCAGGAAGACCAGGACAAAGTGCACCAGTTTGGCATCAAAATTTTTGCAACCAACGATGTGCAGGTGCATAATCTTTTGGGTGTACTCGGAGCCTATGTTGCCCACATATTCATCTACAAAGGTTTTGGTATTGCGTCTTATTTGTTCTGCACCTTCTTCTTTGTACTGGGTGTAAACCTGTTGTTTGGCAAAAAAATTTTTTCATTGGTAAGAAACCTTCGCTACCTCATCATTGGCCTCGTAGTGATAAGCATGGCACTTGCTTTTGCCGCAAACGCTTCAACTTTTAGTTGGGGAGGTGCTGTGGGCGAGTTAATCAACGGCTGGTTTGTAAAATGGATTGGCACAGTTGGTACCGGAGCATTATTGTTCCTTTCTGTTTTTGCTTACGTAATATGGAGGTTCAACCCAACATTCAAATGGCCTGAGAAAAAAATAAAAGCCATTGTTGATAACGCAGAAGAAGATACTGCTTTCGCTAAAGCACAAGAAGAATTGGCCTTGGTGGAAACAGAACATGAAATGGAAGAAGGCGGCAAGCTCTTCATTGACAAAAACTTGGAAGAACCAACCAGCAATAATAAATTAAAAGGTGATGGTGCCGCCGTTACTGTTATCATGCCACAAGCAGAAGGGGCGTTAGCTGACCCATTGATTGAATTTGATGTGAATGAAAAAGAGGAAGAAGCAATTCCACAGGTTGAAATAATTGAAGAAATAGAAAGTCCTGAACCAGTTTTTGATGAACTGCCCTTGTCCATTAATGAAAAATATGCAAAGACGCCTCCTATTATTACAGACAACTTTGAACTTGAAATAAAACCGGTACTGGATGAAGAAGAGGAAATAGCAATGGAAGTGAACCAAACACCGGATGCATTGGTGGATGAGCAAGAAGAAATAATTGATGAAATCGAGGACATCAGCGATGAGGAAAAAGAACTGGAAGATACCGCTCTTGAAGTGAGGAGCGATTTATTGGCCACCATCAACTATGACCCCACACTCGATTTGCGTGATTATAAATACCCGGAAATTAACTTGCTGGAAACACATGGCAGCGAAAAAATTGTGCATGACCCAGCAGAACTGGAAATGAACAAAAACCAAATCATCGCCACACTCAAAAATTATGACATTGCCATCCAGCGTATAGCTGCAACAGTTGGCCCAACAGTTACCTTATATGAAATTGTTCCAGCCCCCGGTGTTCGTATTAGCAGGATAAAAAACTTGGAAGATGATATAGCCCTAAGCCTTGCAGCGTTGGGCATCCGTATCATTGCCCCAATCCCGGGTAAGGGAACGGTGGGTATTGAAGTGCCAAACGTGAACAAACGTGTGGTAAGCATGAAGACATTGCTCAGCAGCGATAAATTCCAAAACAACAACTACTCCCTGCCTATCGCTATCGGCAAAAAAATCGACAACGAAAACTTTATCGTTGACCTTGCCGCCATGCCACACTTATTGATGGCGGGTGCCACTGGACAGGGCAAATCTGTTGGACTGAATGCAGTACTTGTTTCCCTGCTCTACAAAAAGCATCCATCACAACTAAAATTTGTGTTGGTTGACCCCAAGAAAGTGGAACTGAGCTTGTACCGCATCATCGAAAAACATTTCTTGGCTAAACTGCCGGGTGAAGAAGAATCCATCATTACCGATACAAAAAAAGTAGTGCATACCCTGAACGCCCTTTGTATTGAAATGGACAACCGTTACGACCTACTGAAAGAAGCAGGTTGCCGTAATATCCGTGAATACAACGAAAAATTTACCAGCCGAAAACTGAATCCACAAAAAGGCCATCAATATTTACCGTTTATCGTCTTGGTAGTGGATGAGTTTGCAGACTTAATCATGACTGCTGGCAAGGAAGTGGAAATGCCGATTGCACGTTTGGCACAGTTGGCAAGGGCCATTGGCATCCACTTAATCATTGCCACGCAACGTCCTTCCGTAAATATCATTACTGGTACCATCAAAGCCAACTTCCCTGCACGTATCGCATTCAAAGTTTCTTCCAAAATTGATAGCCGTACCATCTTGGATACAGGCGGTGCCGAGCAATTGATTGGTAAAGGTGACATGCTCATCAGCTATAATGGCGAAGTAACCCGTTTGCAGTGTGCCTTTGTGGATACACCGGAAGTGGAAAACATTTGCGAATTCATTGGCAAGCAACGTGGCTATCCAGATGCATTCCTATTACCTGAATATGTGGATGAAAAAGAAGAGGGTGGAAAGGATTTTGACAGTGCAGACCGTGACCCACTGTTCAACGATGCAGCAAAACTCATTGTTCAAAATCAAATTGGCTCCACCTCCCTCATCCAACGCAGGATGAAACTGGGCTACAACCGTGCAGGCCGTTTAATGGACCAATTGGAAAATGCGGGCATCGTTGGACCCAACCTTGGCAGTAAGGCAAGGGAAGTACGTTTCAAAACGGATATGGAACTGATGGAGTACTTGGAAAATATTTGATGCGGCAACGCAGTTATGTATAGGCTGTCAGCCTGAACTTGTCGAAGGTGATTGAGTAAATCTTTCCTCAGTTAATCGGTTTCGACAAGCTCAACCTGACAGCTTTCTTATGGATAGCATTTGCTTTTATGATTGCCATTCAGCCCCCTAAAAAACCTCGTTCACCTTTTATTGCGTTAAACATAACGGCACGGTCATTGTCTTAATGACACGCAACTTATATTTGCCACCGTAAAAAAAGAACATGAAGAAGATTTACTCCTTAGTGCTTGCCTCCGTTTTATTTGTGAATATACTATTTGCACAAAACGATCCCAATGCAAAAAAAATATTGGATGGCGTTAGTTCAAAAGTGAAAGCCTTCAAAGCCATTACTGGAAGTTTCAGCATCAAATCAATTACCAGTAAAGGCAAAGACAACGGTACAAAAACTGGCAGCATTTCCATTAAAGGAGCCAAATATGTATTGAAACAGGGCAAAACAGAAGTGATTTGCGACGGCACAAAAACATATAGCTACGATGGCAACAAAACAGTAACCGTTGCAGATGCAGAAGAAAACAGCAAGAGCCTTACCCCACAAAAAATACTTTCCGGCTCATACGATAAAGATTTTACCTATAAGCTTACCTCTTCTGCTGGTACCTTCAATGAAATAGAATTGAAACCGATTGATGTAAAAAAGAACTTTCAAAAGGTGAACATATTTGTAGATAAAGTTAAAGGCATCATTACCAAAGCAAAAATTCTTGACAAGAGCAACAACACCATTGAGTTTAGTTTTACCAATTTGAATACCAATGCCACCATTGCTGACAACGTATTTATGTTTAATAAAAGCAAGTATCCGAAAGATGTTGAAGTGCTTGATTAAACTGCAGAAAATATTTGAACAAGTTTGCCACATCCTCCAAGGTGTGGCATTGTTGTTTTCACGAAGACTTTTCGGTGACCAGCAATGGAACGTGAATTGAGCTTGTAGTGGCAAGTTATCCTGAGCTTAGTCGAAGGGCACTCTTATACTATATAACTTTATTGGGCTTTATTGAAGCTTAGACTCTTCCATTAATCTTCACTGAGGTCTTCGCCGAGGTTGTGCGTTTTCACCAACCTCGAATGCCCTTTTTTAAGAGGCTCCTTCTTGTAAAAGCAGCAGGTGAAACCGACCATGCTAGACGTTCGTCTTTTTATTTTTTCATTAGCAATGGAAGAGCAACAAACAAAGACTAACAAGTATTTACTTACTTTGCAAATAATACCAATTAGTATGTTTTATGAAGAAAGCAGAAGCAACCAAGTTTAGCATTTTACAAAAAGCATTTGAACTGATATACGAGAAGGGCTATCAAACCACGAGTATAGATGACATTCTTGCTACAATACAAGTAACAAAAGGTGCTTTCTATTACCATTTCAAAAATAAAGACGAAATGGGAATGGCAATAATAAATGAATTATTAAAGCCTATACTTACAAGCAGTTTCATTGAGCCATTACAAAATGACAAAAACCCAATAGAGACAATTTACAATTTAATACATCATCTATTAATTGAGAATGACTTCTTGAAAGTGCAACACGGTTGCCCAGTTGCAAACTTTACACAAGAAATGACACCTTGGAATGAAGATTTCAGCAATGCTCTAAATGGAATCACCCAACAATGGATAAAGAAAATGACACTGCTTATTGAAAAAGGAAAAAAGGAAGGACAAATTAACAACACCGTAAACGCCAAACAAGTAACAATGTTTGTCATGTCAGGCTATTGGGGCATACGAAATTTCGGTAAACTTGAAAACAACAAAAAAGTTTATTTGACTTATTTAAAGGAACTTAAAAACTATTTGGAAAGCTTAAAATAATTTTTTCAAAAAACATACTGACTAGTATGTTTTTATTAGATTTGCATCGTAAAGTAAAAAATACGATGTATCAGACACTTACTTTTTATCATTCGATAATGCGTTGGATTGTTTTATCAAGTTTACTCTACGCCATTTATCGAGCATACAAAGGCTATTTCTTAAATGCTCAATTTTCTAAAACAGACAATGCCATTCGCCACTGGACAGCTACAATTGCTCATATTCAACTGGTAGTTGGAATTACACTATATACTCAAAGTCCGATAATCAAATATTTTTGGCACAACTTCAATGAAGCTATTTACAATATAGACACTTTCTTTTTCGGTTTGCTTCACATCATTTTAATGCTATCGGCAATCATTTTAATCACCATTGGTTCTGCATTATCAAAAAGAAAAACAATCGACAAAGAAAAATTCAAAACAATGTTGTTTTGGTTTTCAGTTTCTCTAGTCATCATTTTGATATCCATTCCTTGGCCATTCTCTCCATTTGCTAACAGACCTTATTTTAGATAATATGATAAACTTATTCAAAACAAAAATCGGAAGATTACGAATTATTGGATTTCTTGAAGGCATTTCATTATTAGTTCTGGTATTCGTTGCTGTACCAATGAAATATTACTTCAACAATTTAGGTTTAAGCAAAGCATTGGGACCAATACATGGGGCTATATTTTTACTCTTTCTCTTTAATACATTAAGTGTTGGTGTTGAGCAGAATTGGAAATTTAAAACCATGACTTGGAAAATTATTTTGGCTTGCTTTATCCCATTCGGAACATTTTATATTGACAATAAAATTTTAAGCCAACTAGAAGACAAAGAATGAAAACAATTTTATTTATAGCAGGAATATTTTTATTAATCTATGTTACGTATAGAACATATTGTTTTGCGACACTTGACAAAGGTTTAGCTACTAAAATTAAAAATGGAGCAATAATTTTGGATGTCCGAACAGAAAATGAATATAAAACAGGGCATATTGACAGTTCAATAAATATCTCATTAGGAACAATAAGAGAACGATATGTTGAACTTGATACAAGTAAAACTTATATAATTTGTTGTTCACACGGTTTAAGGAGCGTAAAGGTTGAAACGATTCTAAAAGAAAAGGGCTTTAAACATGTTTTCAACGGCGGTGCTTGGTCTGACCTTGAAAAAATTATAAACAAGTAAATAAGCAGACAATGATTTTCGCTTTTAAACTAATGTCTTCGATAATTCAGCAGTCCAAAATCTTCAGCCCATACTTGACAGGCATTTACCCAATTCCAATTGGAATTTTGACCTCGAAGATTGCGACAAAAACCTGCGTATTGACAGTCAAATAGAAATTGTAGAAACAACAATAAATCTGCTTCATGAAAACGGCTATGACTGTGTAGAACTTCCCGACTGAACCGAAAAAAGTAGCCGACAACAATGGTTTGACAAAGAGCTATACAGTTGCGAAAGAAATGACTGTAATTTGCTTTGCTCCACATTTCACAAATCTAATACATTGGGTAAAACCATAGTTCAATCTTCATTCTGACAACTTCCTAGATAAAAGCCCAACTGCTCATCATCAAAAGAAATCACCCCATCTCCACCTCCCCACAAAAATTCACCTCAATCCCCAATTCTGCAAACGCAGCAGCCTTTATCCTGCAAGCTTTATGTGCTGTGGCTTCATCAGTGGCATATACCACATGAATATGGTTGGCCTTATGCTTCGCCATCATCTGGTCACGGCTCACGCCCTTTACAACGCCATGCATAATGGGCCATTGTGGTGTGGTTCCCTCCCAGCGGCGATTGGTTTCATCTGTAGGTAAAGACACCACTTCACCAACGCCTAGGTCAGCATACAATTGATTGCCCACCACATATACCCTGCTCCAAACGATAAAGCCCGGCTTGCTAATCCCTTTCAACGTGCCACCACCTTTTGGGAAAAACATCGCAGGCTGCCTGTTACTGGCAGCACCCTTGTAACCATCAATAAAATGGGCTGGAGGTGCAGCACCCGAAATAAGGAACACCCAAACAAAACCATCCACACCTGCACCCTTATAATATTGTCCCCAACGCAAATCGTGCAAAGTATTTTCACCGCTCATCCCCAGTTCGTTCCAAAGTTCATAAGTAATCAATGCATCCAGTCCCGCACATTCGTCCACCTCATTGAAATGTGGCAAAGCCTTGCCGGCAAACAATTCACGGCCATCCTTGGCATAAGCAGGTGGGCGTTCCGTATTGTTCAGTAACCCTTCTACCAAATCGCTCGCTGCACAAATATCTTTCAGGCCCTGCTGGTATTGAATGCCAATAGTGGCACAACCAAAATCATCTGCCATACGCAAAGCGGCGATATACATCTTGCATTGCTCCAGCGTTTGTTCCTTGGTCAGTTCTTCTGCCGGATTACTGCCCCAATTAAATTGCATACCCGTCGCCAATAACCAGTCCAGCACCATCACCGCCTCTTCATCTGTTACTTCCAACATCGCAGCATACAAGGCCGACTGGCTCAACCTTTCCTTAAACACACCCGTTGCATGCAAGGCATCATCCGGAATAATTGCATTGTACATCCCCATGCAGCCCTCATCAAACACGCCCATAATGGCCTTGTTCTTACGGAACAATTTGGCATAATTCCTTCCCATTGCTTCTTCTGCCGAAGGAATTTTTACCAAGTCAAAAGATTTTACATGGCTTTGGTCATGTTTAATATTGCCTGTTTGCAACCACTCCTCTATTCCCTGAAGAAAAAAATCATCATCAAAATTTTCGCTCCATATACTACTGTACTTTACCTGAGCCTTTGTCAACGAACCATTCAAGTTCAGCAGCCCCACAAGCCCCGGCCATTGTCCGCTCCAATTCGCTACCGTTAAAATAGGCCCCTTATGTGTAGTGAGTCCTGCAAGCACGTGGTGACTGTACTGCCATAAACTTTCAGCTACAACCAATGCCGCATGCTCATCAATATGCTTAAAAACTTCCATGCCCATTTTCTGCGAATCAATCAGCCCATGCTTCTTTGTTTTGTCATAGGCATGGGCACGTTTAATCTTGCAGTTAAACTTGGCAAAAGCAACGGATAATTGCTTTTCCATTTCCTCTTGGGCTGCCCAGCAAGTTTGGTTGGCAGAGAGGCGAAGGTCGCCAGAGGCGATGAGTGCTATTTCTTTCATTGTTATGTTTTTTCTACCAGACTCTGGTGTTTCTACCAGATGCTCTGGCAGTTATTAATATTGAACTCCTTCGGAGTTACTGCCGCCGGTCACCAACAATTACGCTACTTTTTCCCTTGATCTTCGTGATGACAATGCCAGTCAAGAATATCGTCAACGTGCCTACAACGATTATCATATTCTTATGCAATGCCGACCTTAGGTAACTATACTCATCAGGAATCTTGTTGGAGAAAGTCAGCCATAGAATCACAATCACGCCAACAATAACCGCAATCAACGCTTCAGGACTTTTGGTTTGTTTACTTATTAACCCAAGCAGGAAAAGCCCCAACATGCCGCCTGCAAAAATGCCCGAGAGTTCCCACCAAATATCCAGTATGCTCTTAATGCCAATCATGGCAAGACCCGTACACAAACCAATAACACCAAACACTACAGTGGACAAGTACAAAACCTTGAACTCCTTCTTGTCAGAAGATGTCTTATTAAAGTAACGTTTATAAATATCCTTCGTGAATACCGTAGCGGATGAATTCATGCCCGAACTAATCGTGCTCATGGCCGCAGACAAAATGGCTGCAACAATCAGCCCCAAGAAAACTGTTGGCACTTTGTTCACCATAAAATGGGGCATCACCTTGTCCGCATAGTCAACAGGCTTCAATTGCGAAACATACTGGGTGATATCCGTGGACGAAGCATGCAGACCAAACTTCTCCACGGCCACAGATTCCTTTAAAGCATTCGTCAATTCGGGATGCAAACTATAATAGGAAAAAAGCGAAGAACCGATGATGAAGAATAGCAATGAAGCTGGCACATACATTACCACGCAAAGCCACAGGGACTTTCTCGCCTGCTTTTCCGAAGCGGCGGTATGGTAACGCTGGATATAATTCTGGTCCATACCAAAATTATTCAGGTTGATAAAAAAACCATAGAGCAGCACCACCCAAAAACTGCTGTCGGTAAAATTGAAAGCCGTACTGCCCAAACTGAATTTATCATTCGCATTCGCAATAGTATATACCTGCTTGGCACCACCGGGAATTTCCTTGATGATCAAAAAAAGAATAAGCAAGGCACCCAAAGTTTTTAAAATGCCCTGCACCACTTCTGTCCAAATAACTGCCTCCATCCCTCCCATCACTGTGTAGAGGATAATGCAGATGCCCATCACAATCATAATGCTCGCCATCGAATAATTGGTGAGTGCATGGAGCGTCAAAGCCATGCCGAAAAAAATGGAGCCCATCCTTGCAAACTGCGTCAATAAAAAACACATCACTGCATAAGTCCTTGCCCAGGCACCAAATCTTTTTTCCAAATTGGTATAGGCAGAAACTTCTCCTGTATTGCGATAGAACGAGACAAAATATTTGGAAGCTATCCAGGCAGCAAAGGGCATGGAAATACTGAACACAAAATAATTCCAGTTGCTGCCAAATGCCTTGCCCGGAACACCCAGAAAAGTATTGCTGCTTAAAAAAGTAGCGTAGATAGATAAGCCAATGGCCCAGCCGGGAATCTTTCCTGAAGCCTTGGTAAACTGCTCGGCATCCTTATTCTTTCGGGAAAAATAGAAGCCAATCCACACCATGGCCAATAAGTAAACAAAAATGATGGCAATATCTACAATGGGCAGTTGTTGCATGTTGGCAGCATCGTTAGGCTGGCAATAAAGATGCTGCAATTGCCTTAATGCAGTATAAGCTATTTTACTTTTTTACAGGAAGATTTTACTTTTTTGACCCTGAACCTTTTTTCAAATAGGATTATAAGTAATATTTTTATCCCACTTACCATTATCAAATGAAAAGGCTGATTTACTTATTGATCCTAGTACTGGTTTCAGGCATCGTGTTGAACAGTTGCCAGAAATTGGCAAAGAATGCCATAGATTGCTTAAGGGTAAGCGAATTGACAAGTGTTGCGGCAAAGCCTGATGGGGCAAGGAAAATGAAGTTTGGCGTGGACTGTTATGCCAGCGGCTCCATTCAATCGGTAACTTGGGAATTTGGCGACGCAACCACTGCAACCACGAATACCACGCTTACAACCCATACCTATACATCTGCTGGAAACTATACCGTTACAGCAAAAGTCACCATCATAACTGCCGATGGCACCACTTGCGTGCCGCAGCCAACAACATCCTTTACCATATATTAAGCGTTAGAACTTTCACCTGCTTTGAAACAAAATCACTTGAAACAATTTAAAATGTTTCAAAAAAGAATGTTTCACCCGTGAAACATTTCAAAAATTTTCTGGAGAATTGTTTCATCAACTTGTAATCAAGAAAAGCAGCCACATGCTATCAATGAAAAAATACATAAGGAATCTTGTTGAGCAAATAGGTTCATAAAAAAAAACAACCTATAGCTCAACTTTTACAGGTGTGGCTACAGGTTGTTCTTATTGGTTTTCCAAAAATTATTCGCTGCTCTTCTTCCTGTTCTTTAATTTTTTTGCACCATATCCCACACCAGCAGCTATCAATAAGCTTAGGCCGCCATCTATAGGAGCATCAACATCGCCACCCAAATCTGGTGGCTGTGCATGGGAAGCAATTCCTGTTAACAACAAAAAAAGGAAAAGGAAATAAGTGATCTTAACGCAATGCCTAGCTGTTATATGGTTGGTTATTTTTTTCATCTTAAATGTTTTGTTCGGTTACTTGATGCTAAATAATGGTTAATGGATTTTATTGCTTCACAACTTTCTCTACAGTAATCGTTTTGCCATCACTCGCCTGCAGCAAGTACATGCCCGGCAATAGGTTACCCATATTAATATGACCGATGCCATTAACTAAATTGTTCACCTTGCTGACGCTCCTGCCAAGCATATCAGTTATTGTAATGCTCACCAGTCCATTGCTGCCCGCAATGCTGATAGCTGCCGAGTTGCCCTTGACAATATTTCCCAGAACTTTCACTTCAAAAGCCTGTGCAAAAGCAATGGGTGCCGCTTTGGAAAAATTAAGGACGAAACGGTTCTCCCCCTTACTGGCAGCATCTGCGGTGATACTGAAAGGATACCCAATATTTTCCCTGAGTTCAGTCTTTGTATTAAGGAAACGGTCCACCAAATAAATAGTATAGCCCGATGGCAAGCTGTTGGTCGCCACTTTGAAAACATAGTCACCGGCAAGGGCACTGATACCTACAGGGATACTGTCCATATGGGGTCTTGCATCAATGGCCAAGTATTTATGGTCAACTGACTTTGTGTAAAGGTTCAGGTTATCATTGTAGAACTTTTCCAAATCGTTCCTGTCCGTTCCTTCTGGCGTAGCATTGGCATCCAGCCGCACAAAAAACTTGTCCATGAACTGCCCTTCCTGCTCCACCTGCATTTCAACATAAGACATGGTTTCCTGCTGCCTGAAAAGATTGGTGAGAACCGTTCCTGTTGTAAGGATATCTGCTGCCGATGCAATATTATACGTACCTGTTGAAGAAGGCTTGTAAGCCACTGCCCCAAAAGTGGGAACAGATGTTGTGGCAGAAGATGACAGCACTGCTGCCCATGAGCCAGCCTTCGTTCGCTGCTGTGTTTGAGAACCTCCCTGTGTTATGGTGTACACATAATAGGACACGCCTGTCCCATTCGTCAATGCACTGGTTTTTACAGGGGCTGCATAAGGATTGCCCACCACCAAAAAATTGCTGGTACTGGTTGGCGTAATGCCCACACTGTTTCCATTCAAATTTCCCGTGGCCTTGAAAGTAAAAGCTGAGGGACCTGCTGAATAAGCAGTGCCGCTTACTTCAGTGGAAAGCCCCCTTACGAACAATGAATAGGGCGTATTTGCAGCCACCGTGTTCGCGGTAACATTGCTCCAAGTGTTGCTACTGTTGCTGAAAGTCCTGACATCCGTTAAGCCACTGGCCTGTACTGTTGTATTAATGGTTATCCCATTCGTGCTGGCCAAGTTGGGCAGGTTCAATGCCCCTGTAAACGGATTGGACAAAATTCGCCAGCCACGCTGTCCAATTAAGCTTTGCTGCAAAGTAACATCGCCGCTCAAATTGGCATAGCTGCCTGTTATTTTTCCAGTTGGCGAAATAACCAGCAGCCCATTGGTGGTTAACATACCAGCAGAAAGGCTCACCGTTCCATTAACCGTTAATGCATTTCCGGAAAGAGTACTGTTGGCTGCAATGTTCAAAGTTCCTGTGCCCGTAAAGCCGTTGCCATTATTTGTAATATCGCCATTCACCGTAATAGTAATGCCAGTGGTATTGAGGGCAATACCATTATTAATAGTGAGTTTTTTGCAAATAAAGGATGCTGGGGCAGTTGAACTGCCAATCACCGCATTCGTCGCTGCATCAGGTGCACCATTACTCCATACACTGCCATTCCAAGTGGTGGCAACATCAAAATTGGTGGTAAGATAGGAAACTGCTGTACCGGAAACATTGATGGTTGTCCAGTTACTGGTCTGTGCAATGGCCGCCCTTAATGCCGTCACGTTCATGCCGGAACGCGAGCCCGTATACTGGCCACCCGTTACGCCGCCAGAAAAAACAATCTGGTTAACAGCCTGCAGGTCTGAAGGCTTGTAGGATGTAGGGGAACTGGTGGTACCTGTAGTCAGCCAACCTGTTTTTGTATTGGTAGTACCCGGATAATCAAGGCCAAATAGGATGATGCCATCCATGAATGTGCTGGTGGCACTATTGGCAAAAAAGTTTGGGCTCTGGTAGGCAAAAATTTGGTCACCCTGCGAATTGCTCAGGCTGACTGTGGCAGTGGTAGCACCATTGGGATTGGTGATGGAAGCCGATCCCACACTGGCTGTGATTCCCACAATATTAATGACCGTTCCTGCTGCAATCCCCGAAGCAGTAGTCCATATACAGGTCTGTTCAGAATTCCGGTAGTTGCTGGCCGCTGTTGACAGTCCCGACCCAATAAATCCATTGTCGGAAAACCGGATAACGGTGTTTGGCTGCAGGTCTACCCATGTAACAAAACAGAAGCTTTGGGGTGAATTGGAACAGAATCCAATAATTGAAACATCACCCTGTGCCAATGTGGTTTGTGCTTTTGTCTTGGAAGGCATGAGGGCATAGAATAAAATGGCACAGCATAGCACACTGCGGCGAAAGAAAAATTGCATGCTCATAAAATGGTTTTAGAAAGTTCATTTGCTCCTACCACTTAGGGCACAAGGATTTGCCTCGGCTGGTGCGTTGCATTGGGGCATAAGCCTATTAGGTTGGGAGCATGCTAAAAATAGTTGCAGCCCAAAACGGCACGGGAAGGGAAATGATAAGTGTAGGTATATAGCTATTAACTGTGCAGGTGCAGTTATTTTATCAATGTACGAAAAAGTGCATATTCCGGGGTTGCTGCTATATACTGATCCGTTCCAGCAGCGAAAGCAATTGGGTCTTTTTTCTTTGCGAAACAGGAAGCACTTCGCCATTGTCCATTTCCACAAAATTGCCATCCTTGTGGATATACCTTTTCAGGTGCCTCAAATTGATGACATGTGAATGGTGTATTCTTTCAAACCCTTGATGCAGCAGCATGTCCTCAAAAGACTTGAGGTGCTTGGAAGAAAGGAGCTTTTGGCCATCCTGCAAATGGATGGTTGAATAGTTGCCCGTGGCTTCTATCCGCACAATGGTATCTGTTTGGAAAACGGAGATGCCAGTGGATACAGGAACGGCAATTTTGTTGGAAAGACCAAGCTTGCCAAGTTCCAGCAACTGCTTCGTAGCCACTGCCTGCACCATCGTCATCTCCAGGGAAACTGCCTTGCTTACGGCATTCACCAGTTCCACTGAACTGATGGGTTTCAGGAGATATTCCAATGCATTAACTTTGAATGCACGGATGGCATATTTATCATAAGCGGTTACAAAAATTATCTTAAGCTGCTTCCATTGCAGTTGCTCCAATACATCAAAGCCAGTACCGTCGCCCAATTGAATGTCCATAAAAACCAATGAAGGGTAGGTTTCATTAATCAACTGAACGGCACTGTGAACACCATCTGCTTCACCAACAATTTGCAGTTGCCCGCAGTGCTCCTTTATCTCCGCAACCAGTGCGGCCCTTGCATTCTTTTCATCATCCACAATTACCACGTTCATATCCCAACCTGTTTTAATGGTATTAGAAAAGTTATCTTGATTCCCTGTTTGTCTCCCTGTTTGTTCACCGCATCTTCTATGGTGAAGTCCTGACCAAGCCCATTACTGTTCAGTAAAGCAATTCTTTTCTTGGTAATGGAAAGACCATGCGGACCATTGTGCTGCTGGCTATGCAGCATGGCATTATTGCCCAATCCATTATCTTCCACGGTACACATTAGTGAATGGCCAACTTTTTCCATCTTCACCTGTAAGTGTCCGGGTCCCTTCAATGGCAGGAGCCCATGCTGCAGGGCATTCTCCACAAATGGCTGTATCAACATGGGGGCAATGCCATCCCTATCTTGTACAATATTGCTGTCCACTTCAATGCTGTAGGATATGGCATAATCAAAACGCAACAAAGTAAGCTGTATATAATCATCAAGCATGCCCACTTCCTTACTGATGGGAATACATTTTTCATCGGCCACTTCAAAAACTGACCGGAGCAGCCTTGAAAACCTGACAAGGTATTCCTTCGCCTCACTGCTTTTATGTGAAGCGTAGAGTCCCTGAATGTTGGCAATGGCATTGAAAACAAAATGCGGGTTCATTTGCAATCTCAGTGCCTGCTGTTCCAGTTCCACCAATTGCCGCTCATAATCAGCCCGCTCTTTTTCCAGTACCAATGCCTTCTTCTCAAGCAAATGCCCCTGCTTGAACAGCCTTATGCGGTAGCGTGCAAACATAGCTATTGCAAGCACAACAAGCAAGGCACACAAAATCCGGAACCACCAGGTTTGCCAAAAGGGTGGCACAATTTCAAAGCCAAACCGCACAGCATCATTTGTCCAGGTTCCATTGGCATTGGCAGCAAAAATTTCAAACATATACTTACCTGGCGGCAATGAAAGGTATTCCACTTCACGCTGTTGCGTTTCCTGCCATACACCATCGCCGCCCAATAACCGGTACCTATATTTAATATTGCCAAAAGAATGGTAGGAAAGACCCGTAAACCTTATCTTGATATTATTGCGTGTATAGTCCAGTTGGTTATCGTTCCTGCCCAGTATGCTTTCGGCATTTGCCCTCACATCTTCTATCCATAGCCTAGGTGGCGGATAGGTTCTTGCAATTTCCGATACATGGAAACTGCAGACACCTTTTTCCGTGGCTGCCCAAACAGTATCCCTGTATACCAGCACATCATTCACCTTATTGCTCAGCAGTCCATTTGCTTCAGTAAAATTGGTAACGAAAAACTGCAAGTGCTGTTTTTCTTGATGGATACGGACACAACTGATACCTGCGGCAGTTGCCACCCAGAGTGTATCCCCACTATTGTAGATACTGAAACACGAATTATTGACCAGCCCATTCCGTTTGTCAAGCACATACACGCTGTCTACTGTAATAATGCCAACACCTTCCCCCTGCGTGGAGAAAGCCGTACCATATTTTGTGTTTATTACTTTACTTATTGGTGCATGGGCAATGCTCAATAACTGGGCCTTATGCATAATGGCCTTGGAATGCACCAAGCACTGCAGGCCTGTGATGGTGCCCATCCAAACGGTATCGCTTCCAGCACATAAAAACGAATTGACCCTGCCTGCAAACAGCGCATTGTCGTCACTGGGTAAGTCAATCACCTTGTTCCTTGCCGTAATGCTGTCAACCTTGTAAGCCCTGGTGGAAGATGCCACATATAAATTACCATGCCTGTCCCTTGCCAATGCCTTAATATTCTTGATGATTTGGGAAAGTGTTTTATTACCGGCCCCAATCCTGCGTGTCCCTTCCCCAGCAATAATCCACATATCATCCGCTCCCACATCAAAGCCATATACCCTATCATGGGTAAACTGTGACTTGACCCTATTGGCCATATTGGAACCAATTGGGCGGTTACAGGCATTATATTCAAAATTGGAATAGCCGGCCAGCACGCTTGCCCCATACCTTGCCAACGAATAAGCTGTGCTGGCACCTGCAGCAGCCATACTGTTATTGTATTTGCTCACCATATTGCTGGCAAAAAAATGTAGGCCGTTCTCCAAACTGCCCATCCAAATATTTCCCTGTGCATCCCTTAAAACGTCAGTCAATGCTGTGGGTACCCCCTGCTTATAGTAGCTGGTACGTTTAACGGGGTCATAAACAAACAGCTTGTCGTACATGGATATCCAAATATTGTTGTCGGTTGGGCTATTAATCAGTGCAATGTTTTGCGAACTGGGATAATAAGGTACGGAGTCCACAACCCTGCCCGAAGCAACGTCAATAATACCAAGCCATCTCCGCAGGGTAGCATACAAGTGATTGCCCTTGAGTGCGGTCCTGGCTGATACGCCTTGTGTGTTTACGGTTGGGGAAAAGGGCATGTATCTATTTAGTGTAGCATTCACGATACCATTGCTGCTGGTCAGCAGTACATTATTGTTCCAGACAATAGCCTTGCGGAAATAATCATTGGAACGGGTCAAATCAGTGTTGTGCATGGTTTTCACCAAGCTGTCCCCAACAAAAACATAGGCATTGTTCAGGGTGACAAAAAAAATACTGTCCTGTTTCTGCACAAGTCCGATAGCCATGAAGCCCGGCTTGATGCCTTTAAGAAATGAACAGTTTTTACCAGTCAGCAACCTTCCATTGTCATAAAGTGTAGGAATGCCATTATAGGTAAGGAACCACAACCTGCCCTTGGCGTCTTCCACTATGTTGAACACATCGTTGTCAGTGAGTCCATCATCTTTAGTAAAATGCTTGAAGCCATATCCGTCATACCTGCTCACGCCCGTTTCCGTACCTACCCATATATATTCCTTGCTGTCCTGCATAACACAGTACACCATGTTCGTGTTCAGTCCCTCCACCTTTTTTGAGACTGGCATATTCTGTGCACAAGCTATCATGCCCACACAGTGCCCAAAAAAAAACATGAATAACCTGCTACCCTTCATGCCTTAAAAATAATGGCAACTTGCACAAGCGGATAAATTTTATTTACGACAAGCTGCAAACAGCAGGTCCCTGAGTGTTTTAAATTTGAAACCAATGTTTCAAAAACTCGCATCACTAATAAATAATTTTGAAACAATCTTTTTGAAACAATTTGATATGTTTCAAAAAGATTGTTTCATCACTGAAACATTATAAAAATTATGTGTAAACTTGTTTCATTAATGGCTTCGATAAATTCCTAACGCTTATCCATAAACATATCCCCAAATCAGCTTTTTAAAGTTGAATCCTCAGATAAAGTAGATTACAGTTATAGAAACTATCTATCGATACTTTTAAAACTGAAAGAGGTATTAAATTGTACATGAATAAAAAGCAGCATCAGCACCAAAAAATAATCGACAATTAAACATGAAAACAAATACACCATTTTTAGTGCTAGCACTTTTCATATCAACGACCATTTCCAGTTGCACTGAAAAAAAGGAGGCATCCAAGCAAGCCACTACAGATGAACTTTCGCAGATGAAAAGGGATTTTGCAAAAGCCCTGAATGCAAAAGATGCAGTTGCGGCCGCTAATTGCTACACAGAAGATGCTATACTGCTTCCTCCCAATCAAGCACCAGTTAAGGGACGTGCAGGTATTCAAAAGTATTGGGAAGGAGCTATTGCAGCCGGAGCATTTGATGCAAAAGTGGTGACAACAGAAACAGGAAGCAATGGAGACCTTGGCTATGAAATTGGCCGCTTGCAAATGAAAATAAAAATGCCCGACGGAAGAATTGTACTTGAAATGAATAAATACACAGAGCTACTAAAACTTGGTGCAGATGGCAAATGGAAATCCACCCATGGTATGTGGAACACGGACACACTTGCAGTCAAGTAATACTGCTATCCGTAGTTTTGTGAAAAGGCAAAGTGCACAGCTAACTACGGATTAAAAAATAAGAGCCAGTTTGTAACTGGCTACCCCCACCCACCTTAAAAAACTAAAACATGCAAAGTCAAGGCTATAAAATACGGGACGAAGGTGGCATTTACTTTATCACATTTGCCACGGTGCAATGGGTAGATGTTTTCACCAGAAGAATCTATGCTGATATTGTACTGGATAGTTTAAGCTATTACTGCAAGAATAAAGGATTGAAATTGTTTACTTGGTGCATCATGAGCAACCATCTGCATTTAATTGTTCAGGCAGAGCATGGTAAACTATCTGATATTGTTCGCGATTTTAAGAAATTTACTTCCAAAGCCATCATCAAAGCTATCGAGGTCAATAAGGAAGAAAGTCGCCGTAACTGGATGCTTTGGATATTTAAAAAAGCTGGGGAAAGCAATAACCGTAATGAATACTACCAATTTTGGCAGCAGGAAATCATCCCATATTATTGGAAACACCAGCTTTTACTTTGGAGAAGCTGCACTACCTGCACCAAAATCCTGTTAAAGCTGGCATAGTAGAAAGGGCAGAAGATTATTTATTAAGTAGTGCAAGGGATTATAATGGCAACAAGGGTTTAATTGCGATTGAGCACTTAACGGCAGCTTATAGTTTGCGTTCTTAAACGCAATTATAGTAGCCAGTTACAAACTGGCTTTTATTGAGTAATCCGTAGTTAGCTGCCCACGTTTATCTTAGCACAAAACTACGGATAGCAGCTCGCCCATCATTGCAATAAACAAATTTTTGTTCTATATGAATTTAGAAACGATAGAAACAAGGAACTTACTATTGAAGGCACTCTCCCCTAGTGACATCAATTATATTTTTGAGCATTACACAAAACCAGGGATAAAGGAAATATTGGGGCACCGTTCGGAAGAAGATTATCAAAAAGAAGAAACTAAATATAGAAATGGTTATTCCAGCTATAATAGAAGCTTCAAGCTTTTTTTACTGATTGATAAAATATCCAAGAGCATCATTGGGCGGTGCGGATTGCACAATTGGAATGCTGAACATAAACGGGCCGAAATAGGTTATGTGATGGAAGATGAAGTTTTTAAAAGAAAGGGATTGATGACGGAGGCATTAGAGGCAGTAATTGATTATGGATTCAATCAAATGAACCTCCATAGAATCGAGGCACTTGTTGGCAGCAATAATATTCCTTCTTTGCGGCTAATGGAAAAGTACAACTTTATTAAGGAAGGAATAGCGAGGGAACATTATTACATCGCAGGCAAATATGAAAACTCCGTTTTATTTTCAAAGCTGCACAGTGAATATGAAAGGGAAAATAATAGGACAACACAATTGGGTGCCTGATTGGTAGCACTTTTAAATCTTTAGCAAATGCCCAAAACATTTTTCTTAATAGCTATGTCAGCTTTAATAATTTCAAGCTGCCATAATTCAAGCAACAAGACAATGAACTCGCAAACAGTAACAGGCAACGAAACAAAAAGTGACAGCACAAGCGGCTATGCGTTGGTGAACGGGCTCAATATGTATTACGAAATTCACGGGAAAGGCACACCGCTTGTACTGATTCATGGCGGAGGCTCTACCCTGCAGACAACTTTTGCGAGGGTGCTGCATGACTTTGCAAAAACGCATAAAGTGATAGCAGTTGAAATGCAGGCACATGGCCACACGGCAGATATTGACAGGCCATTAAGTTTCCAGCAGGATGCAGACGATATTGCCGCACTGCTAAAGTATCTTCATATTGATAAGGCCAACATTTTTGGTTTCAGCAATGGGGCCAGCACCACATTGCAATTCGCCATCCGCCATCCCGAAATGGCTAACAAAATAGTTGTGGGGTCCACATTCTATAAAAAATCGGGGGCCCCTCAAGGTTTTTGGGACATGATGGGCAAACCAACATTTGAAGGCATGCCGCAACCCTACAAGGATGCGTATTTAAAAATAAATCCCGACACCAATGCCCTCCATCGCATGTATGAGCGGGATGTGGCAAGGATGCAATCCTTCCCCGACATTTCGGAAGCGGAAATGGTATCAATTAAGGCACCTGCATTTATTATCATTGGCGACAGGGATGTCACCACTACTGAACATGCTGTTGAAATGCATAGGTTGCTTTCAAACTCCCGACTCGCCATTATCCCCGGTGGGCATGGCGATTATATTGGGGAGATGACGACACCGCAGGACAGTACTTTAATTGCAACAACCGTTTCATTGATTAATAAATTCCTGAACGAACCGATAGTCAAATAAAACCTCGCCATTCGTAGTTTTGTGCAAAGCTTAAAGTGGGTAGCTAACGACGGATTAAAAAATAAAACCCAGTTCCAACTGGCTAAAACCCCTCAAGACCATGCTAAAAAAATATCCAGTTCTTATAGGCATAACCATTGCACTAGCACTGTTATTCATTGCTACCTACAACTATCCTGGCGGCTCTGCATTTGACAAAACTTCCATTGGGTTCAACTGGACAAAAAACTATATCAGCAATCTTTTTGGTGAAAAGGCAGTAAACGGTGCAGCTAACACTGCCCGTTTTTGGGCCATTGGCGGAATGCTCTTTTTGTCTGCAAGCTTCGCCCTGTTCTTTATTGGGTTTGCAAAGAAAATACCATCAAAGGGTGCAGCCAAAGTCATCAGGGGTTTTGGTGCTATTGGTATGGTATTTACTTTTTTAATAGCCACTCCATTGCATGACCTTATGGTTATCATTGCCAGCACCGTATTCCTGCTAAGCCTGTTTTACATCACTGTTTTTATTTTCATGTCAAAGCTGCACCTCCTCAAATTCCTCTGTACCATTTGCCTGCTTATTTTTTATGGTACCCTTTTCCTCTATGGTTCAGTAAATTACCGTGCCTTATTACCCACCATGCAAAAGGCCACTTTTATCAGCACCATCATCGTAGTGTTGGCGTTGGAATATTTTACCAAAAAAGAAGACTTTCAACATATCAAACTAGGCAATAAAAAAGCGGCGAAGAAGGACTAATAAATTCCGGTTCGCCATCCTATTTTGTTATTACATGGTTGATGGTATATTACAGACCTATTGACAAATCATTAAATAAGTTGAAACAATTTTTTTGAAACAATTCAATATGTTTCAAAAGAACTGTTTCATTACTGAAACAGTTCAGGCATTTCCTGCAAAATTGTTTCATCCCTACAATCTGCGTTTATAAAAGCAGTGGCTTTGCAGTCATAAAAAAATACCGTTCCTTTAATCAGTAAATACGGGCAAATAATTGCGAAGACACCGCTATACATTTTTTCACTGAAGCATCATTCCATGCAGGCATTATGGTACTTTACTGTATATCCTTTTGAGCGGGATGGCCGCTTTTATAAACGGCTGGGCGTTACCCACTTCAAGCGTTTTGCTTCCTCTGGAGACTTTTGGAACAGGAAACGCAGGCATACCCATCCCGAATTTAAAATAGTGAAGAATTATGCCTCGGCAATAGATTGGGATGAACGCACAAAATTCAATGAACTTGCCCACTTGTTCAATCTCCTCTTTAGTATCATCATGCTAGTGTGGCTCTATGTGCAGGGCAGGCACAGGTTCATCATTCCAATTATTTTGCTTACCATACTCCTAAATGTTTATCCCATCCTGTTGCAACGCTACAATCGGGCAAGGATACAGCGGATTCGTTTGTTGAAACAGGAACAGGATAACCAGTCGAATGATTGTATCGAATAACAAACCTGTCCAATACACCATAATAATGTTTCAAACTAGTACCGCTATCCATAGTTTCGTGAATACCTTGTTCCATGAAAATAAACTATAAAACATTCACCCCATTCCCCTCCAGCTTCCTGTAAACAGCCGCATACACTTCACTCTTAATCAGTTCCACCTTGGTTACATCACTGCACCAGAAATATACTTTTACCTCAGCTGATTTGGCATTTATATGGTTCACCATTACCATCGGCACATTGCGGTCATGCACGCTCTTATTGTCCAGTATGGCTTCCTTAATGGCTTCCGTGGCCAGTGCCTCGTCAAAAGGTTTTTCCACCTTGAAGGAGAGGTTGATGCGGATATGGTTATTGCTCAGCGTCCAGTTCACAATATTGTTGGAGAGCACATCGCCATTGGGAATGATTACTTCGGCCCCTTCATCGGTTAGCAGCGTGCTGGAGCGTATGCCAATTTCCTTGATGCGTCCCTTATTGCTGCCCAATTCCACCACATCACCAATACGCAATGGCCTATCAAAAATCAGGATGATGCCCGACACAAAATTGTTGACGATACTTTGGAGGCCGAGGCCAATGCCCACGCCCAATGCACCCAGCACCACCGTAATCTTGTCAATGGGCAGGCCAGATGCTGCCACTGCCAACAGGAAGCCCAAGGACAGCAGGATCAAACGGGTAATGAGCAGGCGTGAACGCTGGCCCTTATTGTCAAAAGCAGCATCGTCGCCCACATCCCCAAAGAAATAGGCAATGTATTTCTGCAGGAAATTGGCTATCCAGATAATACCCAGGAACAGGACTATGCCACTAATGGAAAAAGTAAAGCTGCCCAATGCACGTTTGGTACTGAAAATATTGCTTAGCCAGTCCCACAGCATGGTGTAGATATTAAGGTTGGTGGCAAACACGATTAGCCAAACCACCACTGCAAAAGTGCCCACCAATTTCTTCAGGCTCTGTACAATGGGCCAGTGCTCAAAATAATCCGGATACTTTTTACGTATGCGGCTGGCTTCTATCTGCAGCAGGAAGGCTTCTATGCAAATGCCCACAAAAACCCATAGCCCCACTGTTTGGGCAAATGCATATACCGCAGTGGAACCCAATATCTGCATCAACGTTACCCTGCCAAAGAGGTTCAGCGGAATAGCCAGCAGGTTGAACAGGAGATATAGGCAACCAGCCAAGAACAGCAATTTGTACTGCAGTATTTTCCTCTTGTTCCTCAGCAGGACAACCAGTCCCAGCCCAAAAGAAACGGCATTGATGCAGAGTGTAAACCATCGCTGTCCAGTTACCGAAAGCCCCAGTAAGCGTGAGAAAGTCAGCAGCAGGAACAGGACAATAAAGCTGCACCACAAGGCAAACCATGCCTTGGGCAGTTGCTGGCGGAACATCCAAGTCAATACCAGCATCAACAGCAACTGGACGGACTCCACATAAATGGCAGGTGCATGAAGGTCAAACAGCGGAGCCAGGTTCAGCATGAACACCAGGGAAACGGCAATGGGGTACGGACTTATGTACTTGAACCCAAATACCTTTACCGAATCCACCTTGTTCAGCCGTTTAAGGCTTTTGAAATTGAACCATATCCAATAGAAAAAAATGAGGCCGGTAAGCAGCAGCAGGAGACGCTGGTTGCGGGTATCGGAAAAATAGTAGGCCACCAGTTTCTGCTCGCCCTGTATGGACCGCTTGAAACCCGGCGGCATGGTACGGTTGGGATTGGTCCTTGATTCCCATATATAACGCCTTTCTTTTTTAAAAGCATTTATGCCCACATTCTTCTGCAAGGCTGTGGTCTGGTAAATAAGTTCATCCGTAAGGATATTGTTGGCAGCAGCATGGGCCTTTAAATTATTGATGGCATCGGTGTACAATTTTACCAAGCTGTCCACATTACTTCGTTTCTTGCGTAGCTCCTTCAATTGGGGCATCAGCGAAAGGCGTAAGGCAGAATCCCTGAACACGGTACGCAGCAGCGTGTCCCTCCGCAGTTCCAGCACTTCCTTTTTCAGGGCATCCAGTTTATCATCATAGCTCTTCAGTTCGCCCATATAGGAAACGGTACGGGATTTCAGTTCGTCCAACAGGGTCTGGAACATTTGCAGGTTGCGTATGTTTAGCGTCCTGTCTGTTTGCGAAACCCTTTCCTTCATGATGGAAAGGGCTGAGTCCTCTTCCACCAGTTGCTCCTGTATATGGTTCATTTCCGTAAATGAACTGATGACCACTGGTATCCTGTTGAACAGTTGAAGTGTCTTCTCTATAGATGCCAAATAATCGCTCTTGGTAAGCACGTTGCCATCAGCAAAAATGCTGCTGTCAAAGTATTTGCGTGGTCTGGCCGTATCCTGTTGCTTATCAGTGGCAGTACGTGGAATTTGCTTTTGGGAAATGGCCCAATAGCTACATGCCAATAGGCAAATAAGCAGGTAAAATTGTTTTTTGAACATACCTGCTAATGTAAGTGTAATAATGGTGGGTCACCGTAGCGGTAGCCATTTATTTCCTCCCATTCATTGGCTGACTATTTACAGCCAAAATTTAATTTCTTCTCGAATATGCTTCCCACAAAGTCTTTTATCTTTTTCCTCACCGCCAATTGATGTGTTGCAGTTGGTTAATTAAAGTTGATTGATTGGCATAGGTACAAAATAAAGCCCCCGTAGATACGGAGGCGATTTTTTCAACCCTAAACCCTTAGAAAACCAATAGCAATTTATATTATGTTTTGTTAAGAAAATGGTAAGAATGCAATAAGCCGTATTTGCTAAATAAAATATATTGAAACAAAATTTTTGAAACAATGTAAAATGTTTCAAGAAAAGTGTTTCATTACTGAAACAGTGCAAGCATTTGCTGAAAAATTGTTTCATTAGTGAAGTGACAATTGGATAACGTGACCAACTAAGCCTATTAAAGCATAGCGAATTGAATTATTGAAACAAGAATCAAAGTTAGGCAAAGTAGTAATTTTGTTGTTTGGGGAAACATGCAACTTTGCTAACAGCAGAACTTTTATTACTCCACAAACTTGCGACCGTGAACTACGACGATTTTGCATCGGCATCTGTTGAATACTTGAAAATATTGCAAGTCAATTTTCAAAAGCAATATGATTTGGATTGGTACGAGAACTGGTTCTACAACCAAGCAACGGGATTGTTGACTTTTTCCACTGGCGAGGAGCAGCTCAACTTCTCCTATTTCCAAGTGGGAAGTTTCTCCAACAAATCAACTACCTGGAAATGGGCTTGGGACAATGACCATACGCTGGACAGTGTAAAGCAAACTACGCAACTTATTAAGGAATTTGGACAGCAATCAAATTTCCCCAAATTGGTGGAGGGCTGTTTTGTAAGCAATGAAATTGAAGCTTGGGAGTTTACGGCCATTGCAGCCAAAATAGGAAATGGCATAGGTGCTTACAGACCTGTGGGTGATGACCAACTGCAAGTTTATTTAGTTATAGCAGCATTTGTTGACAACGAAACCGCAAAAAGTATCAAGGACAGGTATGTTGAATGCGGTAAGCATGAATACAGAAGAGCGGCATTTGTATGCAGGCACCTTAACCACAGCACCAAGGTTGGTTTTGAGGAAGCCTTCGAAACTTTTGAGGACATGGATTTATTGGAAGAGGATGACTTACAAGCCTGGTGTGATGAATGCGAATTGATAAGGCAAAAAGAAGATGGATGGAACGACGAATCAATGGCGTTTGCAGCGATAAAAATGGTTTGTGAAAAATGCTATTTTGAAATGAAGGAAGTGAATCTTGGGTATAGGTAGAATAAAGATAATTGCTACTACCGTCACCTCATAAAACAATTGCATATTGTACATTCCATAAGAATCTTTTCTGAATGCTAAAAAAACGAACAGAATATTTTACAAAAGACTATGGACAAACCCCTTATTAAAGAGTTTTATTACAATGTGCCAATTGAAAAAGTCTGGGAAACTTTGACTGATAAAGAAAAAATGAGGGAATGGTATTTTCCGCAACTTCAACAATTTGAACCTGTAGTTGGATACAAGTTTGAGTTTGAAGATAACAGTGCCGAATATCAAAAGGAATGGATTGTAACTAAGGTGGCAGAAGGCAGGACACTCGCACATAGCTGGGCGTACAAAGGCTATCCGGGAAGTTCAGAAGTTATATTCAATCTATCTGCAGAAGGGTCTCAAACCAAACTAAGGGTTACGCAAACTGGTTTGGAGAGTTTCCCGAATCATCCGCATTTCAGAAGGGAAAGATTTGAATCGGGATGGGATAATCTGCTGGGACAGAATTTGAAGGCTCTCCTTGAAAATAGTACCAGATGATGACTTAGGGAACAATCTTTCAGCCTCCATCGTGATAATAATCATTGTTTACCAGCATTTAAAGCAGGAGTATTGCAGTAAAGCCGTTTCGTTATGTTCGCTCACATCCTGAAATATTTCCTTTGTTGGTTCCCCATGCTGCTTATTGCCATCATCAATGGATCTGCTAGGGACCTATGGTACAAAAAATATGTTGGCGAACTGGCGGGCCATCAAATCTCAACGATTTCCTTAATTATCCTTTTCGGTTTTTATATCCATTTTGTCATAACAAAGTTCCCACCCACTTCCGGAAGGCAGGCTGTGTATATTGGGCTACTGTGGTTACTGTTGACTCTACTGTTTGAGTTTGGCTTTGGCCGCTTTCGTGGCAACTCCTGGGAAAAATTATTGGGCGACTATAATATACTGAAAGGGCGTATCTGGCCTTTGATACTTATTTGGACAGCCATTGCACCCTATATTTTTTATAAGATGGTTAGGCATCCATAAGCTTTTCCTCACTATTAAGATCTAAAATAAGCGGGCACCAATCATATCCTTATTATTTGATGCAGCAATGCTTTATTAAGTATATAAGCATATACGCTAATTGGCCACGCATCAATTATCGCATTAAAAGCACACCGCTAGCACAAAAAATTTCTTTGGACACCTGTTCGATTTTTTCAATTTACCCTAAAATACGCTCTTTCTGAAACATTCCCTTTTGAAACATTATATTTTGTTTCACATTAATTGTTTCAGTCGTGAAACAATTAATGATAATTTTCAGAAAAAGTTTCATATGGCAACCGACTTAAAAAACATCAGGGAATCGCTGGGCATGTCGCAAGAATTAATGGCCAGCATTTTGGGCATTAGCCGCTCCACTTTAGCTTTGGTAGAAACCAAAAAACGCAGCTTGTCCACTGCTGCTATGATTAAACTGGACGTGCTGCTACAGGTGCTTCATTCCAGCAACCTTTCCCCCTCCGACAAGGCATTGGGCAGTTTGCAAAAACAATTGCAAAAGCACAGAACCCTTATCAGCAAAAGGGTTGAGAAGCTTTATAAGCAGTCGGAAAAGCTTCAGCGTAAGTTGGATCAAATGAAAGAAGAATATAAACAGTGTATCAAGGCTCTGGAAACTTCTGCCTATATGACGGCACGTTTAACGAACACGGCAGCCGACAAGGTAGATAAGGAAGCGATGCAACTGTTGGAGGCACAGACAGTGAAAAAAACAAGGCAGTGCAACCCCGGTGCACAGGCCATTCTTGCCATGCGGATAAGGACGCTGAAGTTTGAAGCGGACCAATCTTCCTTACTGGTTTTCTAAAAATTTTCAAGCGGCAATTGTTAAAGGCATTATAATTAATTGGCATTGCTGAAGCATTAAGGTATTTTATATTTTCTACCCACGTAAGTCGAGATACATTCAATTATTAATTCACAATTAAAATTGAAAAGACATGAGTTACTCTGTCAATGCACTCACTACAGTGGCCGACTGTGACGTGCTGTTAGCTATGGCCATTCAGCGGAAAGGCGAATTGCTCCACCGCAGGGAAAACATTACCTACCAGAAGGACAACAATGCTGTCACTTCTGTGGAATTGCAGACCGAACTGTTATCCGTAAACACGGAACTGAGTTCCGTGGACGGCATTATCGCAACGCTTCCCGAAGGTCCCATTAAGGAGGACTACGTAGTTAAGCAGTCCAGGCTGCAATGGCGCCAGAAACTGCTGAACAACAAGAAGGCGGACTATGGCAACATTGCTATGTTGGACAAGGAGTTGGAACTGGCACTTATTGACTTGGCCATTGCGGAAGTGGATGCATTTATTGCAGCCGTTACTGCAAAAAAAGCCACGCTGTAGAAGCTGCCGCTTAAGTAAGCCATAGTTCGTTACTTACGAGCTTGACGTTTGCTTATGCAACTTGAAGCCGCCCACTAAGTGGGCGGTTTTTTATTGCCTTCGGCAAGACTACATTTTTTTACCGGGAAGGAAGGAAGTTGGGAAGCGATGGTAGTACTACAAGGTTCGTGTTGTGAACGCTGGTGTTAACGTCTTACTTACTTCCCGTAAATATTTATTGTTCGTGGGACACGAACGGTGGCAATGGGAATTGATGTTGGCACCACTAGGCTCTTGTTGTTGTGAACGCTGGGCTTAACGCCTTATTTACTTCCCGGTAAACATTTTATTGTTCGTGGGACACGAACAGTGGCTGACTACACTTTATCAATCATCGGTAACTTTTGCATCAACTTTCTTGGCTCCTGGCCATTGTTCATTGACGATTTCTTTTAACTCCAATTTGTTGGGGTCAATTTTTACGTACTTTATTTTTTCCCTTCGCCAGGTATAAACAATGTGCACCATGCCATCTTTTGATTGGATGACGGAGGGATAGGAATACTGGCTGATGGGTGAATCTTCCAGCACCACAGCAGCAAACCATTGCTTGCCATCTTTTGAAATAGCTACGTTTAAGGGTGTTCTTGCCCCTTTACCCCTTGGCAAACTATCGGCAGGTTTTACGTGGTTGTAAACAATCATTTGCCTTCCATCTTTTAAGGTTACGGCATCCGTTCCGGAATTGTTATTGGGGAGGGCCGAGGCTTTCATCTCGCTCCACGTGATGCCACCGTCACTGCTCCAACTTTCATTGACTGTCCTGTTCATGCTCCTGCACAATACTTGCAAGCGGCCATCTTTGTATTTCAGTATGCTGGGCTGAATGGCAGAAACTATTTTGCCATCATTGATTGCCTCTGACTTGGTCCATGTCCTGCCCCAATCCTTAGTGTACTCAAAATGTACCTTCCAACCTTTTCCTTCCGTACTTGATGGACAGATTAATACGCCGTTGATTAGTTCCGGCTTATTTTTTACTGGTCCCAGAAATCCTTCAGGCAATGCTTCACGCTGGCTCCATGTTTGTCCATTGTCTTTGCTACGTATCATCCAACCTGTCCATGCGGCAACTTTTGGCCCGATTTTATAAAACAGTAATAGTTCCCCACTAGGCACTTGGTATAGTACGGGATTCCAGCAGGGATAACGAAGGGTATCGTTCATGATTCCTTCCGCTACTTTCATTGGTGCTGTCCATTTTTTGTTCACCAGTTGGGATGTCCAGATACAAACATCTTTGTTACCTTCCTTTGTTCCCCCAAACCAAGCAGCAATGAGCCCTTTGGGCGTTTCTGCGATGGTGGATGCATGGCTTTGCGGAAAGGATGCGGTATCGAAAATAAATTCATCCACCACAATGCCCTTCTTCATTTGTGCATTTACCGCTATGGAAAGCGTTGCAGTAACTGCTATGAAAATTGTTTTAAGTTTCATTGTACTATTTTATGTTCTTATGAATCAACCAATATTAAGTTGACAGTTTCCGAAAAGCATTTTACTTAAGTTCTTAACTATTTTCAAGCAAATATTTTACCACCAAGGCACAAAGACACAAAGGGAAAGCTTCGCTTTTAAAACGTTAAAGAGTTACCGGGAAGTAAGGAAGACGGGAAATATTCATTTTTTATTTCCCGCTTTGCTACTTATTAAAGCAGTGGCTTACTCCTTCTTTGCTGCTTTTTCTGCTTTTATTTTATCGGTATAGGCTCTGTACATTTCCCTCCAGTTACGTCCATTCATATTGAGGTACTGCTCACTCTTTGTTTTATAGATTTCAAAAATGGCCGACACTTGTTTGATGCTCTTGAAATCAACCGCTTGCTCCCTAGCCTGTTTCATGTAAACAAGGATAACGGAATCTTCTTTGGCAGTCATGTTGGGCACAATGGCATGGTAGCCTTTCATGGTGAAGGCAACTTTGCCAATGGTGTATTTATCAAGAATGGCTTCCACTTGTTCCTCTGTTAAATCTTTTCTCAACCCGTCCATCAAGTTTTGGTGAACAGTTGCTGGCATGGCAGAGTTGGCAATGATTTGCCTGTCCATTTCGCTAAGCTTGAAACCAGTTGCAGGATTGATGCCAGCAGGTACGGTGGAGGCGGGATGTGTATTGTTCCATTCAGTGATGGTTGAAAGATGTGTTGATACAACATTTATAAGTCGTGCTTCTTTTTCCGCATCATTCAATTGCAAAGATTTTATCCATGTAGTGGCTTTGCTTTGCAAAGCAGTGTCCATTTTTGTTTCCTGTGCATGGCAGAAGGAAACAGCCAGTACCATTACTAAACAAATGCTCTTGTACATTCTTATTTCATTGTTGAGGTGAATGAATAATTGCCAGAACCAATTTCATAAACAGCATAGCCATTTTGTGTTCCCACAAATTTTATTTCATCGTTCAGCATGGCAGGCTTGCCAGCTTCCATAACACCAGTGGGATTACTTCTTGGGATACAAATTCTTGCTGTGGTATTTGCAGGCACGGAAATATTCCATGAAAAAACATTTCCATTTTTCTTCCATTCGCTTTTTATTTCTCCATACGGTGAGCGGTATGCGGCTTTTGTGAAATCAAGCCCATCAATATTTTCAGGCCGCATGAATGTTTTTTTGAAGGCCAACCCACCCCTATCATAATCATTCTTGATGCCGCCAATGTTTTCGTTTAACCAAATCAATAAGTCGCCCAGTAGCATTACATGGTTCTGCGAGTTCATTTTTGGATCGGCTGTATTGCCATTCCACAATTCCCAAATTGTGGTGGCACCATTCTCTACCATGTAGCCCCACGAAGGATAGGTGGTGTTGGATGCAATGGCATAAGCAATATCAGAACGCATAAAATTGGTGAGTGTACGCATGAGCCATTGTGTGCCAATAACACCCGTGCTAATATGGTTTTTGTTGGCACTGATTTTTACAAGTATATTATTGATTACTTCCTGCTGCCATTTATCCTCGGTAATGCCGAAATACAAGGACAGTAGGTTGGCTGTTATGCTGTTGTTGTCGTACCAACCTTTTGCAGCATTGAAAAACTTTTGGTTGAATGCCTGCTTTATTTTTTCTGATAGCACGGCATACTGTTCTGCATCATTTTCTTGGGAGGCCAATTTTGCAAAGACTTGCATATGCTGCAGTAATTGGTAGTAGTAAGCAGTGGCAATCAATGCACCATTGGTATTCAGTGTGGAATCCTTTGCATGGATGAGTTCCAAACTTTCAGGAGGAACGCACCAATCACCATATTTATCCTTTGTAACGATAAAGTCTTTCATGTACTTGCCTTTCATGTAGTCCATCCATTTTTTCATGCTTTGATAATGCTTGATGATGGATTGCTTGTCTCCAAATTGTTTGTACAACATATCAGCAACCAAAATGTAAGTGCCAGGCCAAGTAACGTTGTCGCTGTAGTAATTCCAGAAGGCGGGTGCCACATCGGGGATGGCCCCTTCTGCCGTTTGTGACTCTTCGATATCATTCAACCATTTGGCATAGAGGTTTTGATTGGCAAACAGGAAGCTTTCGCCATAGGCACCTGTGGCCCTATCCCCCAACCAGGGCTGGCGTTCATTTCTTTGCGGGCAATCAACCGGCATTCCCTTGTAGTTGGATGCTATGCCCCACCAAGCATTTTTATATATCCTGTTGATGGTTGCATTGGATGTTTGGAATGAACCAATAGTTGGTAAATTATCATACACCACTTGTCCTTCAAAATTATTAATGGTAGGTGTGCCGGGATAATTGTTTATTTCTACATAACGGAAACCATGATATACAAAAGACGGATGCCATGTTTCGGGTCCACCACCTTTTAAGGTGTAGGCGTCCGTAACCTTTGCATCCCGAAGATTGGCCACATACAACTCGCCATTCTTTTGTAGGCTTTCGGCGAAACGCAATTTTACCATATCGCCACGTTTGCCTTGCACTTTGATTTTTATCCAGCCCGAAAAGTTCTGCCCCATGTCAAGGATATATTTCCCGTTGCTGATTTTGTTGATGGAAATTGGTTTGATGGTTTGCATTACTTTCATTGGCTCACTCATTTGGGCAATGATTTGTCCTTCGGGTGTTGAAACCAATTCTGGCTTTAACCAGTTGGCATCGTTGAAGCCAATATTGTTCCAGCCCTTTTGCTCTTTGGTCGCATCGTATTCTTCACCATCATATTCATTGGCCGTGCGTATGGGACCATCCACATTCAGTTTCCAGGTTTCATCGCTGATGATGGTTTTCTTTGTTCCATTGGCATATTCAATTTCCAATTGCAGCAGCATTTTGGGAAATCCAAAAGTGTTTATCTTCTTGGGCTTGTAATCCTGACGCATGGTGAAGAAACGGCCATTGCCTAGTACAGTTGCAATAACATTGTTCCCCTCTTTGAGCTGCTTGGTGACATCATGTGTATTGTACAAAACAGATTTACGATAATCCGTTGGTGCAGGGGCCAGTACTTGATTACCAATTTTGTTTCCATTGATGTAGAGTTCATACAAACCCAAGCCCACTATATAAACGGTTGCTTTTTTTATGGGTGAATTCGATTGAAATTGTTTTCTGAAATAACGTGCCGACAATCTTGAAAACTGTGTGATGCTGTCCCAAGGAGAAGCTTTGTCATAGCCAATCCATTTGGCTTGCCATGTTGTTTTGTCCAATAAGCCAATGGTAAAAGTTGCTGGCTCACTCCAATCCGATTCACCTTTATTGGTAAATGTTTTTACTTTCCAGAAACATTGTGTACGGCTGGCTAATTCCTTTCCAGCATAGTTTACATGAATGGATGCATCCGAACTTACTGTATCGGAGTTCCATAAATCACCTTCGTTTCTGCCAAGCTTTTCTTTTGTTGAAGCTACTAATATCTGGTAGCCTTCCTGCTGAACGTTTCTTTGTACTGAAACAATTTCCCAACTTAATCTTGGAGTGGCTACATCAATACCCTGTGGGTTGATGAGCATTTCACAACGAAGGTTTTGCAGTTTGATTTGTGCAGATGAAGCAAGCCAAATCAATAAAGAAAATATGGTTACAATCTTTTTCATGTTACTTATGTTGTTCAGCAGTTATGGGGCTGGTACTGTTATCATCAAGGTTTTGTATTGAAATCAAAATACAAAACCATTTTCAAAGCCCGCTTGGGATCTTTTTCATAATCGTAAAAAATATTCTTCATACCCATAGGGCCTGTTGTTTCATTGCGTTGCGTTTTTGTACCGATGCTGGGAATCCCCTGCATAAAAGAAATATCACCGCTTGGAAAAATGGGTTCATAATTATGCCATTGGTCTGTTTTCCAAGCTGGTGTAAAGAGGCGAAAAAATAAATCCTCATTTTCTGTATATACTTTGAAAGATGAATTGGATGTGATGAACTTGCACCAGTACATATTTGAATGGTAACCCTTGAACTCTGGATATAACCAACTTTCACCAGTTTCCGTATTATTATAATCCTTATACCAAACACCAAATTGGTTTCCTTTCAAGCGGTTCTTCCAAACACGGTAGGGACCATTCCCCATCCATTCAACAGCCTTGATTTCTTTTTCTGGGAAAGAGAAATTTACGCCAACCATATTGGTGAAATAGGCTGCTGGGAAATAATGGATTTCCATTTTGAGCGTACCATTTGCATCGATTGTCCATACCAAGGAATTGATTAAACTTTTCTTTGGATAGTAAACTGTTATTTTAACAACATCGTTGGTTCCAGCTATATCTTTTGCAATAACAGAATCAGGTTGAGCATCACCTTCACAAAGAATCGGCCCATTATTGAAAGGAATATTTTGGTTGCTGTTTGCAACCTTGACAAGTAAACCTGACCTCTTGCTAAAAGTATATGCTATTCTGTTTGCCTCTACATACAACAAAGAATCTGAAACATTATTTTTCAAATATTGATGGTTGGGTTCATTTTCATCCTTCACGATTTTTGGAGGGATGAATCGGCCATTGTATTTAGTTATTGGAAAACTCCAAGTAAATATTTCCTTGCCTCCATTGCCTTTTGCTGTTACATACAAAGCATCGTAATTTTTCCAGTTGTTTGGTAATGCCAGTTGCAAACTTCCTTTTGCATTGGGCAAAACATGGGGAGATACAATTGCCTTCTTGAAAGATGATTTGCTTTTAAAACTTTTCAATTCAAAAGAAAAATTGCATTGATTGGTATTGGTATAATGATACCTATTCTCAATGTTCAATTTACCATCGAAGTCCTTGGTTATTTCTTTCTTCTCAAAGTAAATGGGGCTCCATATTTCTTTGATAGCAAAGTAGCTCCCTTCCTTTTCATGGTGCGGGCCAAGGATGCCATCAGCACCACGAGACTTATCAGTGTCCAATGAATCATGTAAGTCCTTGCGAACAACAGCTTGGTCTGCAAAGTCCCATAAGAAACCGCCTGCACTTAAAGGATTGTGCCACATTTTTTCCCAGTAATCTTCCAATCCTGCCCCATGGCCACCATCAAATTGCCCATGCAAAAATTCTGTTGGCATTACTATTTCGCGGCCATTTTCATAATTGCCGATTCCATAATTGTATTCCCGGTAATGCTGCGTTTCAAAGCCACCAAAATTTTCCCATGGATGGATGACAGGGCGTTTTTGCAAGTCATGGACTTCAAATAGTGAATCCAGTTCATAATTGTGCCCACCTTCATTACCATTGCTCCACATGATGATACTTGGATGGTTCCTGTCATGCTCCAACATTTCCTTTACTAGCTTACTTCCTGTTTGTGTATCGTAATTTCCATGCCAACCGGCCAATTCATCCATAACGAACATACCAAGGGAATCACAAACGTCCAGAAAATGGCCATCTGGCGGATAATGGCTCATACGGACTGCGTTCATGTTCATGTCCTTCATCAGCAGCACATCTTCTATGCTGTTTTGTTTGCTTGTTGTTCTGCCAGTTTCCGGGCGGAAGGAATGGCGGTTAACGCCTTTCATTTTAACCTTTACGCCATTTACATAAATGCCATCACGTTGTTTTACTTCAACGGTTCGGAAACCGAATTTTTGGGAGATTGTGTGTAATGGTTTTTCATCTTTATAAATAGTAAATACTGCCTTGTACAACTTGGGGAATTCAGGCGACCATAATTGTGGATGGAAAAAATTATGCGACAATATGACTTCCTTTTGCTCAGCAATTATAGTCTTTTGAAAACTTGCATACTTAATTATATTCCTATCATAAAATTGAACATTCACTTTATCAAAATTACCCGACACATTAAGCCTTGCTTTGAAATTTCCATTTGCTTCTGCATCAATAATAACATGTTTAATATGTGCTGTAGGTAAAGCCTCCAAGAACACAGGTCTAAATATTCCGCCAAAAATCCAGAAGTCTGCTTTGCGTTCTGCTTCATTCACACTGGAGTTGGACGAATGTTTTGCAACAGTTACTTCCAATACATTCTTTGCATCAAACTTTAGCAGTTTTGTTATATCATACTTGAACGAATAGAATGCCCCTTGATGGATGGCTCCTGCAGATTGTCCATTTACTTTTATTTCAGCATCGGTCATCACACCTTCAAAAACAATGTTCACTACTTTGTTCTTCCATGAAATCGGGACAGTGAACTCATGTTTGTACAAACCTTTTTCCTTGCCCCTTGCACTGTCTTTTGCAAAGCCATAATTGTATTTACCAAAACCTTGCAGTTCCCAACAACTAGGCACAGGGATGGTTGCCCACTTGTTGCTGTTCATGCCATCAGTGCAGAAGAAATCCCATTTTACAGAACTGCCATTGCCCGTTCCACTCAGGTATTTTATTTCAGTTTGCTGGCTATGAACCAATAAAGGCAACATAAAAAAAAGAAATGACCATATTTTATTGAAAGGATGCTTCATCAACTATTTGAATTGTGCTTTTAAAGGGTTGTCTGTCCTGAAAGGCAATGCAGGCAATCCATTCTTGTTGTACAAGTTGGAAATGTACACTTCATTCCAGTTAAAACGCACATGGGCTGGATGCTGGACGCCTTCGGCAGAAACATATACTTTATTGTTCCTTATTTCAGCTTTTGCAGGAACAAAGTTTCCATCACTTGCTGCTATAACAAAACCCGTTAATGGCATTTTATCTTTTGCTTCCAAGCCTTTGCCCACATAGTCAAAAAACAGTTCAATTTCATTGCCTTTAATGCCCATGCTTTTATAGATTGGGCCCATCGCAACCATATCTTTTTTACCATAAGTTTTGCTCAAGGCACAAATAGCGAGGCGTTGACCAATATCCCATTTGTTCACAGGGTGCAAATTGGATGGGCTGCTATTCAAATCCATACTGCCTACCAAACCTGTGTTGGGAAGTTTAAGTGCCAATTGCTGTGCTTCCCAAAATTCCGGGAGACTTTCTTCTGTATATCCACCATTTACTTTTTCCTTGGAATAGGCAAAGGGTGCAATCTGCACATAATAAAATGGCAATGCATTGTTGCTCCATATTTTTCTCCATTGATTGATGAGTGCCTGCATCTTGTAAGCATACTGCAATCGTTCATTCAGGAAGCAATTGGACTCGCCTTGGTACCATAGAAACCCTTTCAATGCAAAGGGCACCAATGGCTCAATCATGGAAGTATAAAACTTTCCGGGTTCACCATCTATTTTATGCGTGGAATCAATTTGGGTTTGAAAAAAAGGCAAAGCTGTCAAAGCTTCCCTTGGCATCCAGGGCTCTATCCGGCTGCCGGGAATAGCTGATGAAATGATGCCGATGGGAATATGCAGTTCTTCATATAGTTTCTTGGCAAAGAAATAGCCAACCGCAGAAAATGCTTTTAATGCAGAATCTTTCGCAATGCTCCAGCCCTCATGTTTTGGGTCTGCCTTTATCTTTTTCCTGTCTACCAAAAAGATACGTAACTGGGTGTTATGGGCCTGTTCCACTTCATTGATTGGCCAATCGGTAATGCCTTCAGGTATTTTGGTCTTGACCAATTTACGCATGGCATATTCCATATTTGACTGACCAGAACACAACCATACATCTCCCACCAAAATATTGCTGAGTTGAATGGACTCAGATGAAGTTTGAATAGCTAATGCTGATGGCTCTGCTGAAGCAGCCATTGCATCCAGCATCACTTTCCAATTGCCTTGGTTATCTGTTATTGCTTTTTTTGTTTGTTGATGAAAATTTATAGTTACTTCTTCCCCAGCTTTTGCAGTTCCCCAAATAGGCACTGGTTGATTGCGTTGCAGCACCATATCATGGGCCAATATTTTTGGTAATGACAATTGAGCATTGCTGTTGATACCCACAAAGAGGAACGCAATTAAAAGACTTATGTTGATGAGTTCCTTCATTATAATTGCCCTGTTAGCTTTTCTAAGTTTATACTACTTGCTACTTTCTTTCCATTTGCCCAAATACTTAACCCTTTTCCTTTCTTGTATTTCATTCCATCCTTATCCCAAACGATGGTGATGATTTTGTTATGGTACAGCACATTGTCCAAACAGAACCAAGGCCATTTATTAGCTGGCACTAAAGGATGTACTTCAAGCACATTATCTTCCCTAGGCCTTAAACCAACCAACCCAGTAATAATTAAATCATTGAAGGTTGAATGATTATAATAACGGCTCCTTTCTGCATCGCCCATTAACCAGTAGCCAGTTTTTTCATCCAAGTATTCACCAACATAAGGACGGCCACGGTAATACTGTGATTCCACATAAGTTTCCAATAGCTTGAAGTAATTGGAATCTGCTACATAAGATTGTTGGTAATTATTCAACAGGTTAGCCATGGCTGTTAATGTTTGCGAAGTAGCAAAAGGCCAAACAGGTCCATCCCATTCGCATTTGCCTGTACCATGTGTACGGAATTGTGGATGGCTTCTATCGGCGGTAGTGATGCCAAAAGGTGCATTGAATACTTTAGTATCAATGAGGCTTTTCCAAGCAATATTGTAATTGCTATCTGCCATATTGAAATACCAAGGCAGGAAACCAATTTCTTCTTTTACATTGGACAAAGTATCTCCTTTCTCTTTCAACACTTCAAAAAAATCATGGTTACTGTTCCAAAGTTTTGATTGCGAAAATTGCTTGATGGAATCTGCTTTTGATGAAAAGAATTTTGCTTCATTATCCTTCCCAGCTAAGGTTGCGATGGAAGCAATAGCCTTTGCATTGCCAAACATATAACTGTTGATACTTGGTCTTGGATTTTTTTCCTTCCGTCCGCCACTGATGGTTTCTTCCATTGCATCACGTACATCAAATTGCCAGAACAAGCCATTGTTTGACTTCTTTTCATTTTCCCATGCTGCGTAATCAGCTTCCAAATCAGGCAATAAATCTGTGATTGATTTTTTATTGAGATTTACTTTATAGCGATTGTATAAAGCATCCATGTTCCAACTACTGTAGAAACGGATTTTCTTCATGGGCTTTCCATCATTGCCACGGTACCAGATACGCATGTTGTCATTCAGGTATTGTTGGTCATGCAGCCATCTTGCTTCATAGATATGATGCCCCAAGGCACTGGCAATTAAATTGTACTTATCTGCATAGGAACGCTGTACCAGAAACTCTGTGAAGACATAGCCCTGCTCCGTTTTCTTGATATGCTTACGCAATGTCCACCAGCGGTAATAGAATATTTCCTCAAAATTTTGTTGTGGGCATTCAAACAGCGGTATATTCTTTTGCATGAAATTCCACGCACTATCATTGGGAATGGCTTCCTTGATGTTCTCTGTTTCCATGTTGTTGAAATAATCAACATAATGTTTGTAGTCGCCAGCTTTTAAAACCAACGGTTTTGTTTGTGCAGCAGCATTAAGCCACGGAGACATTAACGCATAAAGGAACACGAAGTATGTACAAAATATTTTCATTGATTATTGACTGCTTTTTTCCAACCATTATAGAATTTGTCCATCATGGGAATAGAATTGTTGGGCTGGTGAACTTTTTTATCCGCGTTCAATTGTTTCAATGAAACGATGCTTGCATAAACGCCTGCTTTCAGTCCTGCAAGATACGCTGCACCCAAGGCTGAGACATCAGGCATACCAATCGTATTCACCTGTTTGTTCAACAGGTTCGCCAGAAAATTGATAACGAATGGGTTGGTAGTTATTCCCCCATCCACATTAAGGTTTTGCAACTCAAGCGATGCATCCTGCTGCATGGCATCAATCACTTCTTTTATTTGGTAAGCAATGGATTCCAATCCAGCACGGACTATATGGTTTTTGCTGGAACTAAAACTTAATCCTATAATGGAAGCTTTCCTATCCATCTGCCAGTGTGGTGAACCCAAACCACTGAATGCGGGAACAATATAAACACCTCCATTACTATCAACAGCATTTGCCATGGCTTCCGTTTGTTTGCTATCTGTAAATAGGTTCAGTTCATTTTTCAGCCATTCAATGGTTGCCCCACAGGAAACAATTACGCCTTCCAATGCGTAATTGGTTTCGTTTTCTGTACTCCAACAAATGGTGGAGACCATGCCATTGTTTGACCGAACAGGTTTATTGCCCACGTTCATCAATATACTGCAGCCTGTTCCTAATGTGGCTTTGGCTGTTCCTGCTTCAAAGCAACCTTCACCAAATGCTGCTGCGTGGGAATCGCCAATCATGGCTGTAATAGGCAAAGCCATTTCAAACAAACCGTCCAAACTCGTTTCTCCAAATGAGGAAGAAGAAGTTTGTACTAATGGCAATTGAATGCCTATTAATCCGAATGCTTTAATTAGTTCATCATCCCAATTTAATGTATGCAGGTTGAATAACAATGTTCTGGAAGCATTGGTATAATCAGTTTTATAGGCTGCCCCATTTGTTAACTTGTAAAGCAACCATGTGTCCACGGTTCCAAAATAGGCTTCTCCGTTTTGTATGGCTGACTGGATTTCTTGGTTGTTTTCATTCAACCAAATCAATTTGGTGGCAGAAAAGTAAGGGTCAATTATCAATCCCGTTTTGTTGTTGACCAATTCCGACAAGCCTTTTTCTTTCAAGCTTTCACAAACCTGCATAGAACGCTTACATTGCCAAACAATGGCATTGTGCAATGGTTTACCATGCTTATCCCATACCACGAATGTTTCCCGTTGGTTGGAGATGCCAATGGTTGATACATCATTTTTATTGAATCCTTTGGCAGCAAAATCTGCCAAACATTTTTTTACAGCAGCCAATACGTTTTGATAGATGGTTTCTGGTTCCTGCTCCACCAACCCGTCGTTGAGGTAATATGTATGCAATGGTTCGGAGCCTTTGGCGATGGCTTGTCCGTGTTCATCGAAGATGAGCGATTTGGTGGAACTTGTTCCTTGGTCTATGGAGAGTATGTATTTCATTTTTGTTTCCACCTGTTGCACTGATGGTTATTATTATCCACCAGTTACACTGATGGTTATTCATATTCAAGTCCGTTGGACTAGGCTGATGATTATTTTTATTTCTACTGATTACATCCGCAGTTATTCATATTCAAGTCCGTTGGACTTAGGTTGATGATTATTTTTATTTCTACGGATTACATCCGCAGTTATTCATATTCAAGTCCGTTGGACTTGGATTACCATTACGTTGCGTTCTAAGCCTAAAAGGCTTGACTGTGCATAAATATGGATGCGATCCATAGCAAGCTAATACTCACAACAAATACTTTTCGTCAAACTCTATCCCACTTTCAATCAGTAATCGCTTGTACTCATCATAAAACGTTTCTTTTTTGTGATGCTCCTTTTGTTTCTTGACATAATTTATAATCATGTCCTTTTCCCTTATAGAATAAGTGAACGCTCCATATCCTTCTTGCCAACCAATGAAATCGGGGAACTTGGCCGTTTCTTTCATCCATAAACTACTGGCCACTTTGATGTCCTTTACAAAATCTGCCAATGCAATGGACGGATGCAGGTCCGTGAAAATATGGATATGGTCTCCTATGCCGTTAATACGATACAACTTGCAATTTTTGTTTTTGATAACACCCCAGATATATTTGTACAATTCCTCACAATGCTCTTCTGCAATGGTGGGCTGACGGTACTTTGTACCGAATACAATTTGATAATATATCTGGCGGTAACTGCTCATAACAATACTCTATTAATTTCAATTAATTGGATTCAATTCATTGATTTCATACAATCTGTCAATTACATTTAATCCATCAATTACATTGACGGCTATTTAAATTTAAGTCCTTCGGACTTGGAAACTATACTGTCTGCATTGCTTTTTTCAGCTTAGCTGAAAATTTATTCTTTGTTTTCGCCTGCCTTATCTATAATAACAGCCAATAGAATAACGGAACCTTTCACTACCTGCTGCCAAAATGGTGAAACATTCAACAGCACCAATCCATTGTTCAGTACACCAATAATCACTGCACCCATTACCGTGCCCCATACAGAACCCTTACCCCCACTGAGTGACGTGCCACCAATGACTACGGCGGCAATGGCGTCCAGTTCGTAACTGATACCGGCATTGGGCTGTGCAGAATCCAAGCGGGAGGTAACGATGATGCCACCCAATGCCGCCAAAGCACCAGCTATGGCGTACACAGTGATTTTTACTTTTTTGATATTAATGCCGGAAAGTTTGGCTGCTTGTTCATTGCCGCCAATGGCATAGATATAACGACCAATTTTTGTTTTTTGTGTAATGAACACTGCCACCAGCACCACAAATGCAGCAATGAACACGGGTACAGGAATGCCCAGCCACCATCCTGTGCCGATGATAGCGAAGGAGCCGCCTAAGTTGCTGATGGGATGGCCTTTGGTGTACAGCATGGTAAAGCCCCGTGCAATAGTGAGCATGGCCAATGTGGCTACGAATGGTGGCACATTGAATTTGGTAATGGTAAGGCCATTGAACCAGCCCAATATAAAGCCGGCCAGTAAACCAGCTACTATTGCACCAAGCAATGTGAAACCGATAAATGTATTCGATGCGGGCATTTCAATACCATTCTTTAATAAACCGGCTGTGATGGCACCACATAAGGCCAGTATGGAACCAACAGACAAATCAATACCAGCAGTTAAAACAATTAACGTCATTCCCGTGGCAATGCAGATGTTCACTGCAATTTGGCGGAGTACATTGAGACCATTCTCTGCTGTAAAAAATTTGTCGGATAGTATGCTTAACACAATGCATAGCACTACCAATGCAATAAATGATTGGAACCTTTTGAGGGTGGAGGAATATGTTTTAAATGGACTGGTCATTCGTTAGTTTTTGTGGATGGCATGTTTAAGGATGATGGCTTCTGTGGCTTCTTCTATAGGAATGGTGGCAGTGAGATGACCTTCCGTCATTACCAATACTTTATCTGAAACGGATAATATTTCGGACATTTCGGAGGACACCATGATGATGCCCATTCCTTCATCTGCCAGTATTTTGATGAGCTTGTATATTTCAGATTTGGCGTTGACATCTATACCCCGTGTGGGTTCATCCAACAATAAAATTTGGGGGTGCGTGGCCATCCATTTTGCCAGCACAATTTTTTGTTGATTGCCACCACTTAAACTTTTTGCCAAATTTTTATCCGAAGACGTTTTGATGGACAGCTTGCTGATATAATCATCCACCAGTTTCTTTTCCTTGTTGAAGTTCAATAAGCCCCAATTTTCAAGTTTCTGTAAAATAGTAATACTAATATTTGATTTAATGGTGTGATTCAGTATCAAGCCATGCAGCTTCCTGTCTTCCGGCACTAATGCAATCCCTGCTGTGATGGCATCCGAAGGTGATTTTATTTTTTGGGTGATACCATTAACTACTATTTCTCCTGAACTATTTTTTGGATGCAGACCAAAGATGCATTCCATTAATTCTGTCCTTCCTGCACCCATCAAACCATATACACCAATGATTTCTCCTTTGTGCAGTTTGAAAGAAATATTGCTGAGTACATTCTTAAAATTGATGAAGGAATGTTTGAGAAAGATGTTCTTTGCTTCCAATAGCAACTGAATGTTATTGAAATTGGCAACACGTTTCTCCACAATAATTTTCCTGCCTGTCATTTTTTGAATGAGTTCATCTTGCGTAATGCTGTTCATATCGCCAGCATCAATAGTGCAGCCATCACGAAGCACAATAAACTTATCAGCCAATGCAAAAAGTTCCTTCAGTTTATGCGATATATAAACAATGGTCTTACCAGCTGCTTTAAGTTGAGCGATGATGGAATAGAGATTGTCAACCTCCTTATTACTAATAGCTGAAGTGGGCTCATCCATGATAATCACCTCTGCATTGGTATAAAGGGCCTTGGCTATTTCCACCAATTGCTGCTGGCCAACTTTGAGTGCCACAATTTTTGTATCGGGATGAATGGGCAAATTCAGTCTTGCTAAAAGCTCCGCCGTTTTATCATTCATCAACTTCGTCTTTACCATGCCAAAGGCATCAACCAACTCCCTGCCCAAAAAAATATTTTCTGCAATGGACAAGTAAGGCACCAAGTTCAGTTCCTGGTGAATGATGGCAATTCCAGCATCCTCAGCTTCCTTTGTATTCTTGAATTTTACTGGTTTACCATTCAGTTCAATTGTTCCTTCATATTGTGTATGCACACCAGAAAGGATTTTCATTAATGTTGATTTACCAGCACCATTCTCCCCAATGATGGCATTTACCTTACCTGCATGCAGTTCCATGTTAATGCTTGATAAAGCAACTACGCCACCAAACCTTTTCGATATGTTTCTTGCTACCAACATCAAGGCAAAATTTGTAAGCGTACAGGAATCAGTTCCATTCCATCCAATTTGATATGCTCTTTGTTCATTTCCAGTGCCACCACTATTTGTATGCGGTTCCCTTTCTTCACCGCGGCCTTGAAGCTTGGCAACACTTCATTTTTCACCTTTTTGTTCAAGGCTTCCGAAATATTGTTGAGGTCAGTTGAATTGGTAAAATCCCTTACATCAACTAATTTGCTGGCGTCGCGGATGGCGTTTCCATAAATAAATTCCGTCGCCAGTTTTACATTGATTGTTGAACCATTATTGACTATTGCCAAATCCATATCATCTGGATTGATAGCTGTTACCGTTGCTGTTGTTTTTACCAAACTGTATCGGTAATTGCCAATAGCCAAGGCATTTGAATATTTTTCAAAAGCAGCATCAGGATTGGCGTGAAGCATTTGCAAGTATGTGGTTAGTTCAATAGCACTGTCCATTTTTACAGACATCTTTTCTTTCCAGAGTTTATCAGCAAAACCAGTGGCATCGAATGTTTTACCAATGCTATTCTTTACTTCATCCAGCTTTTTGAAGTACACGGAATTGTAGCAAATCACTGCTGCAAGTATTATGTACAGGATATATTTCAATGGCTTCTTTTTCATTACTTGTTTTCTTTGCTTCGATAAATTCAGTATGGCAAGAATAATGTCAGTCTAAGCTTGTCGAAGATGATTATGATTTATTTCTTTCCATAAGCGATGTAGTCATTAATATTCTTTGCATTTACCAATTCAACAGCCACAGGAATCTTCCTGGGAAAATCACGTTTACCCTTCACATATTCGTCAGCAAAAATGGCTGCTGTTTCTGCCATCACTTTTGGAAACTGCATACCCGTTGCCGCAATCTTGTTTTCACCAATGCTGGTAATTACATCTTCTGCCCCGTCAAAGCCATACACTTTTACTTTATTGGCTTTGCCGGCACTCACCAATGCTTGGTAGGCACCACTTGCCATGCCATCATTGCCACAAAAAACGGCGTCAATAGTTGGATGGGCCTGCAGGATGCTTTCCATTACTTCCAATGCCTTGTTGCGGTCGAAGTCTGCACTTTGCTGTGCCACCATTTTCAGTTCGGGATAATTATCTACTACACTATGGAAGCCCTTGCTTCTTGCCCATGTATTGTTGTCGCCCACAATGCCCAGTATCTCCACATAGTTTCCTTTTTTGTTCAACTGTTGCGTGAAATATTTGGCGATGGAAACAGCACCGGAATAACTGTCAGACAAAATCTGGGAAGTAGCGGCATCTGGCGAATTGATTTCCCTGTCCATGCAGAACACGGGCACACCCGCACGCTTGGCTTTCTGCACATTGGCTACCGATCCATTGGCATCCGTTGAGTTGAAAAGGATGGCATCAAAGCCGGAGACGATAATATTTTCAAAGTGGTCGCTTTCTAATGCCGTGTTGTTCTGGCTATCAAAAACCTTGGCTTCGTAACCCAATGCTTTTGCTTTTGCTGCGGCGGTTTCTGCCAGGAATACAAACCATGGATTGTTAAGCGTGGAAACCACTATAGCCATTTTGTGCTGTTTATTGGTGTTCTTGCTTTTGCATTGCACCACGCATATTGTATAGAGCAATAAGAGATATGTCAAGCTTTTTTTCATCGTTTCCATTAGATGCTCTGATGGTTATTAAAATTCAACTCCTTCGGAGTTTTAATCGTAGGCCCTGTCAACCGCTAACAGACCTGACGGCGGCTGTATCAAGACGAAACCTTCCCAGAAGAATCACTTCTGAAACCGCTGACGGGGCTTAGAGCCGCCGTCAGAGCTTCAGCAACTTTTTCACCTCTTCCGCAATCCCTTCTTTATTTAATCCATAGTGGTCAAAGATTTCCTGTTGTGAACCAGTGACCGTATATTCATCAGGAATGCCCATAATCTTGAAAGGCTTGGCAAATCCGTGCTGCAATAAAAACGAAGCACATGCTTCACCTAATCCACCGTACACACTATGCTCCTCTACAGTGATGATTGCTTTGCACTGTTTTGCAAGCTTTGTAATCAACGCTGTGTCCAAAGGTTTGATGGTATGCATACTAATCACCGTTGCATGGATATTTTCTGCTGCCAATTTCTTGGCTGCTTCCAGTGCTGCATAAACTGTTTCGCCCGTAGCGATGATGGCCACATCATCTCCTTCAGTTATGATTCGTCCTTTGCCAAAGGCAAACACATCATCATTGACTTCCTTTAATGGTGGCATATTTTTCTTACCAAAACGTAAATAAATAGGGCTATTCGTTCTGGCTGCCAGTTCAATAGCTTGCTTGGTTTCAAAATTATCTGCCGGTGCTACCACCATGATATTGTTGATGGCACGCAACGCAGCATAATCGTGCAGGCTATGGTGTGTGCTACCCAATGCACCATAACTTACACCGGCACTGATGCCAATAACTTTTACAGGATTGTCGCTGTATGCTACATCATTCTTGATCTGTTCAAATGCCCTTGCAGTGAGGAAACAGGCTGGCGATACCGCAAATACTTTTTTACCACAGGAAGCCAAGCCAGCAGCTACGCCAACAAGATTCTGTTCAGCAATGCCCACTTCTATATGTTGCTCAGGAAATTTGTTTCCAAAGGGAACAAGCTTGCCCGAGCCTCGGCTGTCACTGGTTACCACCACAATTTGTTTATCGTCCACCGCTAACCGTTGAAGGGTTTCGGAGAACACTTCAAGGTTTGCTTTGTATGGAAGGTTTGAATTTGTTTGTTCTGCCATAAGCCTCACCCCAACCCCTCTCCAAAGGAGAGGGGCAAGAAGGGTTCATTTATAAGTTTACTAATTGTTCATCCAATTCTTTTTGTGCCAATGCGTATTCATCCTTGTTTGGTACACCATGATGCCATTTCAGTTGGTTCTCCATGTAACTGACACCCTTGCCTTTTGTGGTATGTGCAATGATGACGGATGGCTTGCCTTCTTCAAAGGGCAGGCTGTTGAAAGCTTGGAGCAGTTCATTAATATCATTGCCGTTCACTTCTTTTATTGCCCAACCAAACGCTTCAAATTTTTTGTCGATGGGATCGCTGTTCATTACATCCTTTGTGGGGGCCGTTATCTGCAGGCTGTTCTTGTCTACAATGGCACAGAGGTTGTCCAGTTTGTAATGCGATGCCGAGAGTGCAGCTTCCCAATTACTGCCTTCGGGCAGTTCACCATCACCCAACAGCGTGAACACACGGTAATTTTTTTTGTCCATTTTACCAGCTATGGCGGTACCAACAGCAATAGGTAATCCATGTCCCAATGCTCCCGTGTTCTGCTCCACGCCTTTTACTTTACGTGTTGGATGACCGATATAATGTGATTGATATTGGCAGAGTGTGTTCAAATCCTCTTCCGGGAAAAACCCTTTGCTGGCCAGCACCACAAACAGGGCTTCCACGCAATGTCCCTTGCTTTGGATGTACCTGTCACGCTCTGGCGAGGTGAATGTTTCGGGTGAGACATTCAATACTTGATTGTACAGCACATTGAGGATATCCGTGCAGGATAGGCTACCGCCTGTATGGCCTGCCTTTGCCCCCATGATGTACTGCAGGATTTTTTTCCTGTAGTGGATGGATTGTATTTGGAGTTCTTTTGTTGTCATAATGCTTTGCATTATCTCCAGTAGATGCTCTACTGGTTACTGAAATTCGACTCCTTCGGAGTCGGGGTTATCAAAATAGGTTTCGTCAAGTTCTGTATAAGACCTACGTACAAGACGTATAAGGTTTTTTGAAACCTTATACGTCTGCTTATGTTAATTGTGTTCGTAGGTTTCCCAGCCAAGATAATTTTCAAAAGCTTCTTTAAGAATGCCTGCTGTTTTGCTGGCGTTCATGACTACGTGATGCTCAAAACCATTGCGGCATACGTAGTTCATCAAACTTTGCAGGTTGTTGATCTGTGCCACTGCCCTATTGCCAAAAGTGTTGAGTGGATCGTTGGTGAGTTCACCTTCGCCAATGTAAGCCTTGATGATGCCTTTGTTGTCATCCGTACTGATGCGGCCATAGGTCAAGGGCATGGCTGGCGTTCTGCCATCCAGTGCACCATAAGTATTTTCGGTACCAACACTGGTTCCCAGAATTGGTGCGGTGCTCATGGTAATATCTGGTAAAAAAGACTTGGCCCAGTTGCCGCAATGGAAGAGCACGCATTTGCTGTCATCATCTGCATAATTGTTATTCCAGTCCACTAAGGCACTTGGCGTGCCACTGGCCAATTGCATGGCGTACATGCTGAGCGTTCCAGTCACATCCACTTCGCAGGCACTGGGCAACATGTTTTCACTCATCATGCTCATGCTGGTGCAGACGTTGCAGCCATAATTCTTCTGGATGGATGTCCAGCATTGAATGGCTGTAGCGTCCAATGAATTTTCCTGCATGAAATCTGCCAGTACTACATCCAGTTTTGCTATCTGTACCAACTTATCGCTGGGTGTTTTGCCAACGGAAGTATAAGCATGTATTTTTTCCAGTTTTGCTTTTACGGAAGCATCATCAGCGGTAAGCTTATTGGCATTGCCTAAAATTTCTGATAGGTCAACCGTGGTAACGGAAATACCATGGCGTTGCAGGATTTTTTCACTGTAACGGACGGTGTTGAATGCTGTGGGTCTTGCTCCCACTGCACCGATGCGTACCTTACGCATACCCTTTACCACACGGCAAACGCCAATAAAATTTTTCAGGTCGGTGATGAACGATTCATCTGTTGGGGCAATAACATGCTTTGTTGTCAATGAGTATTTGATGCCGAATTGGTAAAGGTTATTGCACACGGAAATCTTTCCGCACCAAGCATCACGGCGGTTCACCACATCCATCTTTCCTAAATCATCGGGATATGCCTGAATCAGTACAGGCACAGTTAAGCCAGACAATTTAATGGTTTCGGCCACACCCTTTTCATCACCAAAGTTTGGCAATACAACCAGGATGCCGTCTATTTCATCTGCATGTTTCTTGAAGAGTGCTGCACATTTTTGTGCATCCGCAAAAATTTCCACGCCACCGAGTTTGGAATCTGTTTCTTCTAACAAGATGGGTGTGATATTCAATGTTTGGAATAGGGCCAAGATGTCTGCCCTTGCAGCTGACACGAGTTTGTCAGGAAAGAAATCACGGTTACCAATAATGACACCAAGGGTTGATTGTTTGTATACAGACATGATATTATAATGCTTTTGTTTTTAAGTAGTTGATATAGTAGACAGCTTCCTTGTCCCTAGCATCCGCATTCTTCAAATCGTAGTCCTGGTCTGTTGGCGTATCAGCATCGGGGAAGCGGCGTGTGTTACCCGTTCTAAAAACAATCCTGTCAACAGTAGCCACGGGTGCAAAGAAGATATTGTTGTTAGGTTTACCGTCGTTGATGGAAACAGTATAGGAACGGCTTTCCGTATTCAGTTCCACTTTGATGTTCAGTGTTTCGTTGGGTTTGTATTTGTTCAAACCTTTATTGCGGTAACCAGCTTTGGTAATGAGGGAACCAGTTGAATCGAAAGATAGGCGGATGCATGGCGTTCCTTTGGCATCCGTGAATTCAATGTCCAACAACCCGAAATTGTTTTGCTGTGGCGTGATGGAAAATTCTGCGACTAACTTTTTGGATAATGGGATTACATGCTCTACTTTGGCATAATCAAATGGATCACTGTCTTTTAATGACAATACTTTGCTACCATTTATTTTTTCGATACCGACTGCTGCCCAAAGTGGTGAAAAGATGTTCCATTCATTTAGTTCATTTCCGTCTTTCATTTCATTGAACATGTCGTTCACCTGTTTATCTGCTTTCTCTTTTACAGGAACAGGGATTTTGCTTACCCATATATCTTCCTTGTTCATGCTGTAGGTCACCCACATATTATTGTCAGTAGGTTTGCCATCCATTTCCTGTATGCCACGCACATATTGCGGACCATAACTTTTATAGGCACCCCCGTAACGCAATGCACTGATTTCACCGTTCACCAATAAGAGGTTCTTGTAGTTCAGTCCATCATCGCTTACGCTGATGGCCAATGGCCAGCGGAATTCTGATGGATTGTACACGGTGGCATATTTACCATCGCTGGTTTTCTGCCCCCAAATTTTTGCATTGGCATTTACAAAACCTGGTGCCCTTGTAGGATTGTACTGCCAGGTTTTGCCTTCATCCTTGCTGATGCTGGTCAAAGCATATTTCCAGAGGCCCACCACGTTGCCGTTGGGCAAATGGTAATAGTTGAATGCCTTGTAATCCTTTTTCAATGGAATGAGTGGGTCGTTTCTATCACTTTCTTCCACCCATTGCTGTACCAATAATGGTGTGTTCAGCAGTTCATTGCAGGCTTCTACAAATCCTTTGTCTTTGCTGGATGTATAGAAAGGATAGCTGGTATTTTTTTCGTTGAACGCATGATTGTAGTGTATAAAATAAATGGGACCGAACTTTCCATCAGCATATACTTCACGGATTACACGGCCAATGCCGTTGCCATCATTGGGATCATCTTTTGCACCCAACACAATTCCATAATACCCTTGCAGGAACAATCTTTTGGAAGCAGAGGTGAAGAAGCCAATACGCTGGTGCATCACTGCAAAGGAATTGTGTGCGGAATCTTTCCTGCCTTCCTTCACAGTTCCATCGGGAATTTTGTATGGCGGAAAAACAATGGTCGGTTTTGTCCAATGATAACCATTTGTTGAAGTCTGCAATAAGGTCTGCCCCGCAGCTTGGTGTTCACCAATGGGGCTGCTCAAGTATTCCAGATAAAAAGTATTGTTCCAGAACGCCAGCATGGGTTGATGGCTATATGTCCAATTATTTTCCTTGTTGCTTCTGTTGGCCCTGAATGTTTGAATATTGTGCACACCAATGGCTGGACTTAATTGTCCGTGATGGTAATCCACATTGGATAAAGTGTTGCCAATATATTTTACTGTATCCTGATGCTTGGAAGAAATATCTTGTGCACTTACATGCATTGCAAGCCACAAAGAGTTCAATAAAAGGAATCCATATTTTTTTATGCTTAGCATGCAAACCCTTTTAAAAAAATTAAAATTTCTGACCGTTTGTCAATGAAACATTTTACCAAAAAATCCTACAATTGTTTCATTCATGAAACAACTATTGATGAAACAATTAAAAATGTTTCAAGAAAAATGTTTCATCAAGCATCTATTCCTCATCATTATATGTTAGTAAGCCGATAATTATCAACTCATTTTTTCAACAAGCCTTCCAATACTTTTTTATTGGTTCTGAAAACTGTTCCATGCTTATGTCCATCCGGAATGCTGATTAAGCTATCAGCATTCACAAAAGTTTTAAAGTTTTTGGTAAAAGATGCCCCATATTTTTTCTTCTGGTACACGTCATAATAAATCAAGTACCCTTTCTTTACTTTGGCAACTGTAGGTCCTTCGGTAAACTTTTCCGTGAAGGGCTTGCTCATATTTTCCCAAGGGCCTAATGATGTGTTGCTGAAAGCTACTTTAATATTCCGTTCAGGTCGCGTATTGTCTTTTACCACTAATACATAATCCTCTTTTTTCCGCTGGATGATTTCCGCATCAATGGCACTGAACTTTGGATCAAGAAATAATTTTGTATCGGAGAATGTACTGAAATCTTTTGTGGTGGTATAATAGAGGCGATGGTTGTTGTTCTCATCCTCCACGCCTTTTTCAAAACGGTTGGGAATGCAGCTTGCCCAAACAATGATGAATTGTTTTGTTTCCTTATCGTAAAAGAGTTCGGGTGCCCAAACATTTTTTACCGTGGGCTCCTGTTTCATCACAGGAATGTATTGCTGCTCGCTCCAATGGATTAAATCTTTCGAAGAAGCATAACCAAAACCGTTTCCCCCTTTCCATTCCGTTGTCCAAACCAAATGGAATGTTCCGTCTGGCCCCTGTAGGCATGAAGGGTCACGCATGATTTTGTCATTGCCGATGGATGGCTTCAAATAAATGCTGTCGATATTTTTCCAGTGGTAACCATCCTTGCTGTACAGCATGCGAAGGCCTTCATTGGCAGGCTCATGAAAAGAGGTAAACAAATAAATTTTATTGCTGCAGGATGCGAGCAATAGCATGGCAAACAGGATAAATGATATTTTTTGTTTGGCAATCATTAGCAGTTATAAATTCCAATTACAGCACCGAATGCACGGGCATCGCCTTGGGCATGTTATCTTCCATCAGAAATCAGTCAATACCAGTACCCAATCATTTCCTGCCTTCTCCTCACCCGGAGGATTGAATGTTTTTATTTGTCCATTGTTCTCCGAAATTCCAATTGCAATGTATTGACCATTACGTGGGTTATACCATGCTGATTTTACTTTTTTACCTGCATATCTTCCAAAGTTTACTTCCATATTCCGTCCTGTATAGGTATAAATAAAAGCGTAGCCTTTGCCAGTAGTGGCAACCAAATAATTATAGCGTTCTCCTTGGTTGTTGATTAAGCTTTGATCTGGAACCCTATCAAGATATGGCTTGCTCAACACTAACTTTTTCACCCATTGCATTTGCTCTGCACCTTCGGCATGGAGGGTTTGCTTCCAAGTTTTTGTTGGCCCATAACTAATCCCTTTGTTCCAACCAGTCTTGAACTGCATCACAGAATTTTCACCATAAGTAAACCCTGCACCCCCAGCAAATACATTCCAATAAGCATAACGCCTCACATCTGCAGCCGTCCACCTCGCAGCCATGCTATCATGCAACCCATGTGGAATGTTTTCATAGGAAGGTTCCCCATCCATGGTTGGTTTGGTTGGCTTCAATGCATAATCATTCACTGCATACTTCCAATTGTCTTCACCCATCCTTGGTTCAATAGTATCCTGTGCATAATCTTTATGGCCACTTTGAAACATATTGAAATCCAACCAAGCTTCATTATGGAACCAAGTAGATGAGGTGGACCTACCGCGTGGATGGAACGTTACTAAGTGCTTGCCATCTTTTTCATGCAGGGTCTTGCCTATTACTTTCCAAACTTTTTCACCATCACTGCCTTTTATATCACCACCATTCAACCAAATAATATTGGGCTTGTTTTTATAACGGTTGGCCAAAAATGTTCCATAGGCTTCTGCTTGCTGTTCACTTACATGACCACCTTTTACATTTCCTCCCCACACAGGAACAAGTGCCATATACATACCACGTTTCGCAGCTTCGTTCACCATAAAATCAACCATGTTCCAATATCCCTTAGCAATATTTGGCTTGCTGACATCTTTACTAACAAGTGCAGAATCCCCATAAGCATCTGTTACATCCAGTTCATGCAACAGCATTGCCTGTATTACGTTAAAACCTTGTTGCTTCCTTGTTTCCAAATAAAGGATAGCTTCTTCCTTGGTACATTTTTTAAAGAGCAACCAACCAGTGTCGCCTAACCAAAAAAATGGTTTGCCATTTACTGTAAAGAATCTTTTGTTGGCAGATATTTTCAATGGCAGCATCTGTGCATTTGAAAAGAACACCAATAGCAAACAAAATATCGAACTTATTTTTTTCATCTTTTCTTTTTTTTTGACCAGCAATAGGATATCGGTCAGTATTCTTTTTCGGTGCAAGCTTTGGTAGGTAATTTTTTGCGAATACCTGATTCCGCCAAACTGCCGACAGGTTTGTTGCAATTGACAAACGGTTCAAAATGTTCTATTTTATCCAAACAATATTTCCCTGCATGGACAATCCGTTCAACTTATCCCCACTGACAATTTCTTCCTTGGTGCTATTTCCTGTCTTAGTATCAAACCATTTCACTGTATAATTTTTCTTGCCATCCATAGCATTCAATTGCAAACTGCCATTTTCATAAACAACGAAAGTTTTACCATCGCTCAATACAAATTGATTCTTAGGACTGTCTATAGGCTTCATAGTCGCAGCGGCATTAAGCAATGCCTTATCTGTTTCAGCAGGCAATGCAGGCAATGAACCTCCAGCCATGAACACAGCCCAACCAAACTGGTCGTAACTGTCACTGCTATATATCACTGCTTTGTTTGGAAATTTTGTTCTGTATTCCTTTACTGCACGATATACCTGTTCAAAAGAGGTTTTTTTAGGTTTCAATAATCTGGCATGTTGACGGGGTGCCAGATTTTGCCCACCTTTTGGAGCATAGGCAATGCTATCGGCTTGGTAATGCCAGTAACGGATATCAATAAGATCAACAACGTTTGCAAAAGCGGGATTTTGCAGAATGGAATCCTGCACATCTTTTGTGCAGCTCAACCCGACAATCTGTTTTTTTCCAGTTTCTTTTTCCCAATCTTTAATTACATCCAACCAGAATGCCACAAAATGATATGGACCAGTGAACTCTTCTCCAATTAACTGAATTACGCCATTGTTGTCCTTGAAATTATTCAGGCATTGACGGATATATTTTTTATGCAGTTCCCTGCGAACAGGATTGGTAATATCATAAAACTGTTCAGCCATGAATATCCTTTTGTCACCTGCATAAGGCGGTGGCTCAGGGAAACCAGTGCTGTTGATATTGTTGGCAGTACGCCAGGGGAAATCTGCATAATGTGCCCCCGCTTCAATAATGTTGTGCTGAAAATAATTCTGGTGCACCAGTAATAACCCTTTCTGGTCTGCCAAATCAGCAAATTGCTTTAGCCTATTCCAGTACCAAGGATTGTATTTTGTCAAATCGTATTTACTCAATCCGTCCCAAGCAGTTTCTTTCCCGCTCCTTGCAAAGGGCAGTTCATAAAAAGGTGCCCATACTTCGCCATCCATTCTCCTGATACGTTCATGGTCATCACGCCTGCGTTCATACCATAAAGCATAGTGCTGTTCCATGCCAATAATGTTGCGTTGCTTCATGGTTTCCGTAAGCTCTTCCAAATCATCCGTCAAACCATTGCCTGTTCTGCCTGGTACGAAACGTGTAATAGCCAATTGTGCTTTCTTCAAATCATTTCCTTGAATGCCGCCTGTCCACCAAGGTACTTCCTGCCTTCTGCCAGTAAGCATATTGTTGCCACGAACAACAACACCGTTGGTTATTTTCATGGATGGCGACAATGTGGTTGTTGTGGTTTTACTCAACCCAATCTCATCAATTGATTGCACAGTTTTGAATGCTGTTGGAATTTGATTTCTTTGAGAAGCCAAATCAATCCATTCATTTAATTGCATCCTTGGTTTGGTAGATTCTTTGGTGAGCTGCAGTGCCACTTCAACGGAGGGACTGCTACTCGCTTCTGTTGGCACGGGCAAAATTTGTGCTTGGGCATCCACATTTTTATTGAGTCTGTCTTTCAATTGTGCATAGAAAAAACTTCTTGGGCTTATTGCATCATTGGATGCTGTCCAATAACCATCTCCAGCAAATTGTGCCCAGCTACCAAAACTCCAATTCTGTGCAATGGGTGGTTTGTAGCAATCGATTCTTGCAGCACTGCAGTTCCACAACAAACTGTTGGCTGCACTCCAACCTGCACCCTGGCCATCCTGTCCACGGTTTCCCAAACGGATGGCATTTCCATCCACATAACATACGTCGAATAAAATGCCGCTGCCCCAACTATCAATGCCCCCGCTGAAATTATAGGGCTCATGGGATTCGCACTGAACAAAGGCATTGGGACCGGGCGCACAGTAACCGGTCGCAAAATCATGGTAGCCATCTTCGGCATAGCAACGTTGAAACAAGGTTTGCTGACCGGTAGTTAAAAAAGTATAGCGGCGTTGGCCGCCAATTTCCGAAATGGGCTGCGAAGATTTGCAATCTTCTACTGTAATGCGTTTAGCGGTTTCCAACACATTTACTGCACTTCCAGCAAAATGTTTGAAATTGATTTGGCGGACCCAAGCATCTTCCACATTTTCCATGGTAATGGCCATCCAACGGTGGGCTTCATCTTTTGAATTTGTTTTGTCATAAGATGAGATGAGTTGCATGTTCTCCACGCCAACATTTTCAATTCTTCCATTCCATTGATAGGATGCAATAAACCCACCACCATACTTAGCCTCCAACGCTGTAGTTAATGGAGCATCAATTGTTATTTCGTTGTTGTTGATAGCTGTTATTGTTCTATCAAAATGTAAATCCAATTCGCCTTGCTTCCATCCAATGGAACTTAATCCTCCACCAAAAGATTCTGTGCCCAAATCACTAATCCATTCTTTTGTTGATGGGCGGCGAACAATAATTTTATCTCCAATTTTTAATGATGAAGTATTGGCAACAGAAAATTTTATTGCATTTACTGAAACATAATCATCAGTGATTTTTATTTCGTCACTTAGCTTATTATTATTCTTTCCATATACACGAATTAAGGTTTCCCTATCGGTTCCTGCACCAATTAATTGAGTGCCATCCTTGGTAGTTCCACTTCCTCTTAATACAACACCAGAAGTAGTAATCTTCAATTGACCATATACTTCATAAATGCCTTTCTGTAAAAGAATGGCTCCACGAAAACCATTTTTATCCATTGGTATGTTTGCAACAACATCAATAGCTGCTTGAATCCTAGCAGTTGCATCACCTTTTACAATTGGTACAACACATTTTATTTCAACATTAGGGATTTTCTGTTCAGAAGCCCTATAACCACAGTAAGAAAAATCTGGAATTCTGTTGCCCAATGAATCTGGTGTGTAAGCAAGTTTATTGTTGGTGACAGTAACCGGTGGAGGCGGTTTTATGGGTTTTGCTTTTTGGGCAAAGCAGTTTGTGGCAATCAAAAGAAACATTACAGGAATCGCCTTCGACAAGCTCAGGCTGACAGCTTGATTATTGAAAAGTGATTGTATAAATGAGTTTGCTTTATTCATTTTTAAAAGTAATCAGAAAATGGAAGATGAGTTTGCAATACTTCGCTTTGCTCAATAATGTCATACAGTACAAGAGTGCGACACCACAGAAGTTTAATTCATATTCTGCTGCTACTCATCAAAGAAAAAGAAAATGGCTTTTGCAATTGATTGGTTACAGTTACAAAAGCCATTTTTATGTTGTACTTCGATGATATCTATGTGATATTATTTTTTTACAACTGTTGGCACTACATTTTTCACGTCCACCACACTGTTTAAATAAAGTTCAATATTGCTGTAGCCGCTCTTGGTAATTTTTGCTGCATCGCTTGCATCTTTTGGATTTAGCTTATTGGCTATTTCATAAGTATCAGGCATGCCATCATTATCTGAATCCTTGTAAGGTGTCCCTTTGTAAACTGGATAACCGCCTACTTGAATAGGATCAGTAATGATGCCTTGCTTATAAGAATCAATAGGCAAGCGGCGGTGTTTGAACTGTGTCTCGGGTAATTTTACATTGGGGTCGTATTCAATTTTTCCAGTTGTTACCTGTTTCACAATTCTTGCATCCACAGGGTCACGTTTGGGTAAAGTGGCTCCTGCATTTGCCAACACATAATCCTTTGCTTGAAGTGTTGGAATAATGGTGAATTCAGGCATTGGTAAAGGCTTGTCCCATTTCATGGCAGCTGTGTACTCACCAGCATTGTCCATTTCTTCTACTTGTACACCACCGTCCCAGTTATCTTTTGTAACACGGTCATTTCCTTCTACAATATTTCCTTTTACATACGCCCTGCCATAAACCCTGTATCCTAATTTGCTCCTTCCACTTTCTGGTTTCAAAATTCTGTGGCGAATGGAACCTTTTTCAGGTGTAGATGGCCCTGGCTTGTAATAGTTGTTAATGATATTGTACATAGCTGTATAATCGCCGCCATCTGTTGAACGATGAACCCAGTTGAAAACAACATTATTGGCAAAATTGAAAATACCGTTCCAGCCAATGGATGGATTACGCCCCGCATTGTCAGCCCAAATACTTCTAATAAAAGAACAGTTTTCGCCACCTAGCGTAGAACCGAAAGCATGGTTCCAAGTATCCAAGCTTTCGGAGAATATCGAATTTTGGATGGTAATATTTACCGTTCCCAGTTTTTCTTCTGCTTTTAGGTTGGGTGTACTATCATTGTACATGTGGCGGTACATGCTCATGTTTTCATCAAGGCCCCAACTTGCAGAAACGTGGTCAATCATGATGTTGCCTACAGGATTGCCACCAATGGCATCATCACGGCGGCCAACATTGGTTTCACCGCGGCGGAAACGCATGTAACGAATAATGACATCATGCGTGTTTATCCAAACAGATTCACCTGCAACACAAACACCATCACCAGGAGCAGTCTGACCAGCAATGGTGACATAAGGAGCTCGGATGATTAATGGAGAATTGATCCTGATTATACCTGCAACATTGAACACAATAATTCTTGCACCACCTTGTTCACATGCCCAACGTAAGCTCCCTTCACCATCATTGTTTAAGTTGGTAACAACAAGCACTTTCCCTCCACGTCCGCCATTACTGAATTTGCCACCGCCTTCTGCCCCTGGAAATGCAGGAATGGAAGCCTGTGGCAAATCATAAGGACGTGCTGCCCAAGGAATATATGGTCGGCCATGCTTCGCCTCTTCTTTTATAATTGGATAAGCAATGGCCCATGCAGAATCTGAATGCTTAGTTGCCGCTTTCATTAATGAATCGCTCCAGTGCTGCACTTCTGGAGGGATTTGCGGATACTGTGAAAATGCAGCCAACGAAATACCTGAACATAGTAACCCAACAATAATCTTCTTCATCTAATCTTTAGTTTGTATTGTTAAAATAATAAAGCGTTATCATGCAGGGCTTATTATTTTAAGAAAAAAGAGAAAGCTTGGGCTTTCTCTTTTTTTAAAAGCATTTATGAATTATACTTATATCTACTTTTCAATTTTCACATCAATATTAACATACGTGGCTGCTGGGCTCACTGCACTATTGATTGTTGTTACAGAACTGAAATTTATTTGAATCATACCAAACTTGCCAGCTGAAGTTTTAAAATAAACTACATTACTAGGTGAAGTAGTACTTAAGCCTGTAACCTTTGTTGTTGTTCCAGAAGATAGCTGTGTTGCTCCAGCAGTTCTTAATGTCCCTGCACTCAATGCTTGTGCAAAAGTTGGGCTAGGAGTACCTGATGCTAGTTTTTTGAATACAGTTGCATTCTTTGTCCAAGAGCTGATATCATAAGCACCAAAAACTCCTGTTGCATTCAACGCATAAATAGTATGACCTAAAGCGGTTCCTGATACTTTAGTTGTATCATAGAAATAGCCAAAGTCTATGCTTGCTGATTTAGATGTTGCCTCTGTATAACTATATGCACTACCTTCTGATGTAGAAAAATAGCATTTATTTACTTTAGCAGTTGTATCTGGGGCATATAGAAAACGATAGCTGTAAAAATTAAAATCAGCATTAATGTTCACTGCAATATCCTTATGACCAATATAGTTACCTACCGCATCGTGTGCAACAATCCTATATAAATAACTGCCATTGGCACTATCAGCCAAAAATTTCTTAACTGCAGAATAAGAATTTTTGTTTGTTGCATTTAAAGTATCCCTTACCAAAAAAGCAGTTTGGTTAACTGGATTCTTTTGTATGCTAACATATTTCATATCTACATTGGAAGAAATTGTAAAGCTAAAGTAGATACTATCCTTTGGATTTAGTGTAACATCTCCTGTAACAAAATACTTACCTAGATTGGTGAGTTCTACTGTGGCATTACTACCATCTATAGGATCAACCTTTTTTTGGCAGCCTATTAATACAAATCCCAGCAATGCAATTCCTAATATTGTTTTTTTCATGTCAATTATCTTTTGAGAAATTATTCATAAGGGTTAAATGTACCTCCAGACCAGCCAAGCGTCTGCTGAATAGCAGGTGTCTGTATAAAGAGGTTAGGCATAGGGTAAGCATAATATTTGTCAGGAATGCTGATTACGTTTGACCCTTCAAGTGTTGCAGGTATTGAGGCGGGTACAATACCAAATATCCTAGCGTAAGTAAATTTATTATTGATGTTAATTGTGTCCCTTGGCTTAACTCCCAATGCATCTGCTTTATCCAAGAAAATATCAGTTGGCAATGCTCCAGTACGAGTAGTACCTGCATAGTATGGCGGCTTTGGCGTAACGATATATGATAGCCTTGTTGTAATTGAACCTAAATTACGTGTCCTTCTCAAATCATAATTCCGCATTCCTTCCATGGCAAATTCTATTTGCCTTTCATTTAATATAAGACTACGCATAGAAATTATGTCAGTACCTAAAACCAATCCATAGTCGTTAGACGCAGTAGCACCAATTGTTATGCCTGCTCTTTGCCTAATCTTACGAACCATATCCTTTGCCTCGCTCAAACGATTTGTTTCATTTGCACATTCTGCCAAGTTCAATATTACTTCTGCAAAACGCATCTCAATCCAGTCCATACCGCTTCCACCACCAGAATTTGAATTGTAAACCGCTTGTGTAGCCGAAATTGCCGTGTTACATAACCTTTTGCAATAAAAGCCTGTAACTAAGCCAGAGGTTTCATCCAAATTGCCTTTGTAAGTCCACTGTTTACGTATTGGCTTAGCATTACCTGGGAAAGACCATGAATCGCCATTAAAAGCAATAGTAGCTGCAAAACGAGGATCTCTATTCAGCCAAAAACAAGTATCATCATATGCTACATTTTTATCCGCAGAACTGGTTGGCAAGCCATCGGATTTAAGGTATGACTTCACCAAGTTCCAAGTAGGTTGGTATGAACCACTACCTGCACTAGATTCAGAATATGGCCTTGCCTGATTTTCAATATTAGTACCAAAATCCTTGGATGTATTGTATTTCCTAACAATTAAATTTTCTTTATGGTCCTCTGTTGTAAAGATGTTTGCATAATTAGCAATAAGAGCATAACCATGTGCTACACAAGTATCATAAGCTGCTTTATTTGCTTGGTATGCAGCTTCCCAGCGAGAAGCAACTGGACCACTAGGGCTAAATTGCGGACTTGCCCAATACAATAACGCTTTCCCTTTCACAGCTAAAGCAGCCCCAATAGTAACCCTTCCGGCATCAGCTGTTGGCCAACTCTTCGGTAAATATGCAGCAGCAGAATCCAAATCCTTGACAATTGCAGCAATACAGTCACTTGTTTTGGAACGTGGCACTTGTAAATTGTCGTCATCTACACCTTGGGCATGGAATACCAAAGGCACACCACCATACAATCTAACTAACTTAAAATAAGTATATGCCCTAAGAAAAAAGAACTGTCCTTTTAGTGTTCGTTTAGAAGCTTCTGGTATGGTTTTACTAGAATTAAGCCCATCAATCCCAACGTTACAACGACGGATATCAGAATACCTATTTTCTTTAATACCAGCTGCTGTACCAATATCTGTAACTGAATTTTCTACCAAGGTGCCATAAAGAAATGCCGTCATCGCTCCATTGGATTCGTCGGATGTGTTATGAATGGCAGGAGATGTAGTACCTCCAGACACTGGCCACTGCGGTATAACCAAAAAGTATGTCCTGTTAAGGAATAGGCCTACAGCACCCTCATCCTCAAATGCAGCTTCTCCTTCAATACCGGTAGGATCAGGGATTTCAAAAAAATCTTTTTTGCAAGAAGATAACAATGCCACACCGAATATGCAGATAATTGCTATTGTTATGCTTGTATATTTAAACTGTTTCATTATTGCTTTTGATTTAATAATTTACAAACTTGCATTGATACCCAAAGAAATGGTTCTTAGAATAGGATAGCTAGCAAAATTACTTGTATATGGATCTTTATATGGTAATGGGTTAGCAATGCTCCACAGATTTGTTCCTGTAAGCATTATCCTCAGTTCTGGTATTTTGTACCTTGAAGATATGCTCTTAGGTAGTGAATAAGACAGCACCATATTGTTTATCCTGCACTGTGTACCATCAACTGCCCAAAAAGTGGAATTTTCCTTAGCCAATGGTGCATCCGCTCTTGGAAATTTAGCATTTGGATTATCTGGTGTCCAATGGTCTGACCAAAAAGAAGGAACATTTTGCGTTGTAGTAGGAGCTTTCTTTGCTTCAGAATCATATACTTTCTTGCCTCCAATTACCAAGTTCAAGTTTGTTTGTAATTTGAATTCTTTATAAGTAATACCTAAAGTAATACCTCCACTAAAAACTGGTGATGTTTTGTCAAACATGGTGGTAACATCATTGTCATCAATCTTACCGTCATTGTTTATGTCTTTAAAATTCATGAACCCAACTTGTGGTTTGGAACCGCCAATAGTATAGTTGGGGTTTTTAACCAAAAGTGCATCCACTTCTGCTTGCGACCTTAAAATACCTAAGGCTATATAACCATAGTTAGTTCCATTATAAGTTCTTGGATCCTTACCTATTGGATTGGAAATACCATTTGTTCCATATAAGCCAAGATTAGTAGGACTATAGTATTGCTGTAAAATCTGCGTATTGGACCAACCAAAATTCACATTTACATTAATACCCCAATCCTTAGCAACGGTTGTTCTATATCCCACAGAAAACTCAGACCCCCAACTTAATGCCTGACCATAATTCTTAACAGGAGTAATCAGTCCTGTAGTAAGAGGGGCAACACTTGCATCTAAAGCATTGAATGCATCATAAGTATAACGTTGATAGAACTCAGCAGTAATATTTACTTTATTCTTTAATACAGTAGCATCAAATCCAATATTAAGTGTTCTTGCTTTTTCCCAAGTAGCTTCAGGATTAGGATACAGGTTCGGATCTAAACCATTTGTATTGGTGCTTCCAAACAAAGTACCCGTTGTATTGGTGAATCTGTCAACATAGGTTTTACTTGTAACCCTATCTTCGCCTACAAGACCATAGGTAGCCCTTAGTTTTAAGCTATTAACAAAAGTGATGTTCCTGAAGAAATTTTCATCACTAATTTTCCAACCAAGTCCAAGTGTTGGAAAAACACCCCAACGATGGTCGGGATTAAAGTTTGAAGAAGCATCTCCCCTTGTTATCAACTCCAAGAAATATCTATTCTTAAAGGAATAATCAAGCCTGCCTATAAAGGAACGCTTTGCACTCTGTGCTGTTTGTGGATTCCTAATGGCATCAGTTATAGAACCGATGCTGGTAGGATCGTTGCTGAATGCCCAAAATTCATCAATACCCAACACCAATTGCTGAAATTTAGTAAGGAAAATATTTTTCGATTCAGCCTCACCTTGATCCATGCCCACTAAAATAGCGAAGTCATGATTCCTGATTTTTTTGACATAGTTCAATGTGGCTATTAGCTGATAACTGCTACCGATTGTTGAGCCTTCGGACATTTGATTGCTATTGGTAACTGTTTGGTAAGGGGTACCTGCAATGAGTGAATCTGAAAAAAGCAATCCATTATTTCCATTCTTAAAAAAGTTTCCTGCCTTGTAAGATGGATAGTATTGCTTATCGTTATTGTTCCTGTTCAATTGACCAAATTGAATTTTTGCAGTTAGTCCTTTTATGAAGCTAGGTTGATACTGCAAAGAAGTATTCACACTTAGCCCTTGTGATTTTGTATTTGTATAGTTTCCTGAATTGAATAATCCAAGAATGCTCCAGTTACCTGGAGGGTTAGGTCCATTAAATTGTGTAGGAACGCCATTAATATTTGTTGGAACCCATTTAGGTGTAAGGTACAAAGCTCTTATTGTGTAATCATCTGTTTCAGGATTAGCACCCTTTAAAGTGTTTCTGTTTTCAAAGTTGTAATCAGATGAAAAGCTCAAATTCGCGGTCAAGCCATCAATAATTTTTGCATCAACGCCAGCTCGAATACTGTATTTTTTTACACTGATATCGCCATAGTTACCTGTTTCATTGTAATAGCTTCCACCCGTAAAAAAGGTAACCCTTTCGGAACCACCTGAAACATTTACTGTGTGCCTTGTAACTTTTCCCGCTTTCCAAAGTTCATCATGCCAAGATTTATTAGGCATAGCTGCCAAACGGTCCAAATCTGCCTGTGAAAATCTAGAGGTCAATGCTGTATTATTTAATTCATACCCATCATTCAACATTTTGGCATGCTCATAAGCACTTAGTGTTTCTGTTTTTACAGCCTCGTTAGATGAACCAAAATAGCCAGAATAAGTAAGCCTTGGTTTGCCAATCTTTCCTTTTTTTGTAGTAATCAATACAACACCTTTTGCCCCGGCAGCACCGTAAATTGCAGCAGATGCATCCTTTAAGAAAGTAATGTCTTCAATTTGGCTTGCATCCAAATTTTCGAAGAAATCTGGATTGGCAGATTGACCGTAAATTGTAGGGTTCACAATAATTCCATCAATTACATAAAGTGGCTGTGTGGTAGTACTTGCATTCGCATTGCTAGCAAATGTCATTGAATTACGTATATTAATATCTGTTGTAGAACCAGGTTTACCTGATGAATAACTAACATTTACCCCAGGCACCCTATTAATTAATGCAGAACCTAAGTTTGCAACAGGTAAATCCTCTATTTCCGCTGCCTTAATAGTTGATACAGCACCTTGCACGTTCGCACGTTTTTTTGTGCCGTAACCAACCACGACTACATCATCAAGTGGATTGTCCACTTCTGACAAAACGATATTGATATTGGTAGCCGTGCCAATTTTGTCTTCATACACCATAAAACCAAGATGGCTTACGGATATAACAGACTCTGTAGATGGTGCCTTGATGGTGAACTCTCCATCCTTCCCTGTTACGGTGGACTGGGTTGTGTTTTTAATCTTCACAGTGGCTCCTTCCAATGGTTTACCTGTTTTCTTTTCGGTAACCATTCCTTTTATTGTTTTCTCTTGGGCAAAAAGAGCTGTGAAACTTCCGAGAAAAAATAGAAGCAACAGCACATGCAGTCGTTTTGGGTTCATACGGCGTTTGTTTTAAAAAAGAGTAATTATAAGAAATCGTTGTTTTGGTTATTTTATTGCTTGCTTGCTTTTGCAGCTTTTATCCTCTCCTGCCATTGCTCTCCTTCTTTTTTCATATCATACCCCTGAGCAGATAGGTAATTGTTGATCCTTCCTTTGTATTTGCCAAACCATTCAGTCTTCTTGTCAGCAGATTCCGCATCCATTGCAATTTCCCTCGCTTCCACAAGATAGCCATGAATCTTTGTTTTCTGTTCTTCGGTAAGGCTTGGAATCATGGCTACATAAGCATTATAAGTAACGGCTACTTTATTGTAGGTCATGCCGTCCTTTACTTTGGTTACTTGCTCATCATTCAATTCGGCAGCAAGTTTGCTCAAATAGTTTTTATGCAGTCCCCCCAATGCTGCAGTTCTTTTGCCTTCCACTGCTGTTACTTTTTCATTGATGGTATTCTTGCCTAAACTGCTGTCTTTCTTGATTGCTTTTATTTCTGCATTAAAAGACTCATGCGATGAATTGAGGTTCCTGTATTGTTCCACCATGACATGCTGCACGCGGTAAAATTTGGAAGAGTCCGTAATGCCCAAAACTGCTACAATTTTATTGGAACGCTGCGTGATGGTATTCATATAAGCTGCTTCCTTTTCCTTGGCAGTCGCTTCTTGGGAAGAAGCACCATTGCTAAAGAATAATCCCATAAATAAGCAGTAAGCACTGAATATCCTTTTCATACAGTAGTGAACAATTGAGCAATTCGTTAGAAAAAAAATGTTTCCTTTTTCATTGGAAGAACATGATTTTTGATGTAGTAAAAGTAGAAGAATGCCTACCGTAAACAATGTAACCTTTCACTATAATAATGGAACATTTTACTATCCTTTAACTTTTGAATAGGGTAAATATTATTATGGTTAGTGATAAAAACAATCCTTTTTTGAAAATACGCAACAAGCATGATTTGAGGCAAAAGAAACAACGCTTATTCTTATTTATATTGGCAATACAGAATCCATTAAACGCTTTGTGACAGCTACTATCAGCAATTGTTGGAAATAATTTGGTAGTATTTGAATTGCTTTAATTTGCCTTTTCTTAAAACAAGCAAAGCATCAAAACCGACGATAAAAATAAACAGGTTTGGCTTCTGCATGTTACTGGTCAACTGAAGAAAAATACAAACCCCATTCCTTAAGATGGATTATCCTTCTATCTGTCCCCATTTAAAAAGGACACCTGTTTAACGAAAACTATTGCACAAACTGCAATTCACTTTTACCTTTATCCACCGATGTCGCCACGGCTATGCCCCGTTGGTCTTTATTGTTCACGGCATTGTAAAAATGATAAACAACTCCATCCCATTTCACCACAAAAGACTTATGTGCATATTTGGCATCAAAAGGTTCTGAGGAATGAATCAAATCCTCCCCTTTCCAGTCTGTCCAGTCAACCAAATTGTAGGAACAGGCAAAACGGTTAAAAGCATCTTTTCTCTCTTCCCAAAATGCACCAAAATAGAACATCATCCAAACATCATTTATCTTCTGTATGACCGCATCGCCCGTGATGCCAATTTCATGATGCATAACTGGGTCTGTTTTAAAACGCTGCCAATGAACCATATCATTGCTCACTGCCATGCCAATACGTTCAAACCACCTTGTCTTTTTATCGCGATTGTGTGAAGTATCCCCATTAGCATTGTAATACATCACAAATGGGTAACCTGTTGTTTGTTGCTTGTCCCAAATCACCGTGTTTTTGTACTGCTTCTTGTCTTCCCACCAACGTACATCCTTGTCTGTTGATGCCAATATTGGACTGTCCAATGTTTTCCATTCATGTGGTTGTGTGATGTCTTTTTTTGTATAAGCCATTCCAGTTGATAGCAGACCTGCTTCATAGCCTTTTGTATTGCCACCAAAATAACCCATCCAGTACTTGCCTTTATACTGCTGTATCTCATAAGTGCCGCCCCAAGTGTAATCTTCCAAAGAAATGTAGCCAGCTTTTTGGTGAGCATCCCAAACAGTGGTATCATCATTAAAAGTCAAGAGCTTACCCAATGTTTTCCATTGCAATAAATCTTCGCTTTTAGCCAGCCATGTTTCATAACCACGTCCATCAAATTGGATATAGGTCATGTACCAGTGATTATTCTTTCTGAACACTGTTGGGCAATCCATCTTTTTTGTATCGTCAGATGGGACAAGCACCATTCCATATTTATAAGGTGTTTTTACTTCCTGATAAATACTGTCCATGATGCTCTCTGGCACTTGTTGTGCATGGGTATAGGCAATACCAATGCTTAGAAAAAAAGAGAGTATGCATTTTATAATGTTCATCGAATTTTTATTTGCAGTGCTATGTCATTATACAATCTATTCTTTATGAAACTTAATGTAGTAGCAGTCTATTAATGATTAAAGGCATTGTAATCATTAAATTTCTATGGAATCACTTAACCACAAATTGATAATTTCCTGAACCAACCCTGATAAGAGCTTTCCCTTTTTCAAACTTCAAAGGCTTAATTACTTTCCCATCCTGTAAAATAATGGACTGTTCTTTTGCAGGCAAATAAACCATTGCACTTGTATTTGCAGGAATAGCTAAACTTATTTCAAATACACTGTTTTCCGTTTTCCAATCACTTGCAATTAAACCATAAGGAGATTGATAAGTAGCACTTGCACTTTTTATATCGCCAACAACCTGTGGCTTGATGATGATGGATTTATAACCTACCGAATTGGCAGCCTGCCCAATGCCTGCAAGCCCTTCATAAAACCATTCCATGATATGTCCTAACATCAAATGATTATTGGAAACAGTGGGCAACGCCTGCCAACTTTCAGTTAAGGCCGTTGCACCTTTTGCAATCTGATAACCATAACCCGGCACGTAACTCCTATTGTTCATGTCAAAAATTACATCGCTTCTACCTGCATCATTCAACACTTTCAAGAGATAACGGAATCCGATATCGCCAGAAGTTAAACCGTTATTATGGTTACGGATATCCTTTAGGAGATTTTCTAGAACAGCCGCTTTGTCATTTTCTTCAACAAGTCCCATATATACTGCTATGGAATTGGATGTTTGGCTGCCGGAACCATACTGCTTTGTTGTGCTGTTAAAAAAAGATTTGTTGAAAGCAACTTTAATTTGTTTTGCCCATGCTGCATACTTGGCAACATCAGCCTGCTTTTTCAATAATCTGGCAGTCTTTTCAAGAATAGTTAAATCGTAATAATAATAAGCAGTCGCTGTTAAGCCCATTGGCGTCAGTTGACAAAAGCCAGGGCGATTTGGGCCAAGGTCATACCAATCGCTAAGGCCATACATCAATAAACCACTGCTATCCTTTGTTTTGAGGTAATCAGCATAACGCTTCATGGTTTCATAGTTGCTAATCAACGCTTTCTTATCGCCGTACCATTCATATAGAAGCCAAGGCAATATAACGCCTGTACTTCCCCATTCTGGCGAATCCCTGAAATAACCATTTGCAAAATGCATTTCCGTGTATTCAGGAACAGTCGATGGAATAAAACCAGTAGGCTCCTGCTGCACTTTAATATCATTCAATATTTTATTGCATAAAGTATGTATGTCGTAATTATACTGGATGGAATTGCCCACTAGATTAATCTGTTCCAGCCAGCCCAATCTTTCACGGTGGGGGCAATCAGTAAAAACACTTTGGGTATTACTCTTGATGGCCCAATCAATTAGTTTGAATGTTTGATTGAAAAGCTCATTGGAAGAAGAGAATGACCCAATGGTTGGTGCTGTGTTTCTTGTATGCAAACCCTTTACCGAACGCAGGTTTGGAATCAATTGATTGTTCCGATTGGTATAACGGACATGCTCCACTTGTACATAGCGGTAGCCATAATAGGAAAAATGTGGCTGGTAAATTTCTTCTTCCCCGCCTTTTAAAACATAGAGATAATAGCTAGGGCTACCCGTTGCTTTTTGGTTAACAGAACCATCTTCTTTCAACAATTCAGCAGTTAAAATTTTTATGGTATCACCTTTGTTCCCTTGCACAGTAATCTGAGGAATCCCGCTCATATTCTGCCCCATATCAAATACCCAAACTTTTTCATTTAATTGTGTTGATTTAATGGGCTCAAAAATTTGCACCACTTGCACAGGTTCCGCTATTTGCGAATTGAGTTCATGACCAGAAGTAACAACAACTTGTTTCCAATGCACATCATCAAAACCTGCACTGTTCCAATCCTTTTGTTCAAGCCTTGCATCATAGTCCTCACCACCATACAAGCTGCTAAAAGTTATTGGTGATGGTGAAGCTTTCCACGACTCATCGGTTACAATGTCTTTTATTGAACCGTCTTCATATTCAACCATCAATCTGCAAATCATTTTAGGGTAGCCGTAGGCTCCCGTCATTTTTCGGTAACGCTCACTGGGCAGGTAATAGAATCCGTTACCCAGCATAACAGCTATTGCATTGCCTGATGCTTGTAAGTAACCAGTCACATCAAAAGAAACATACAAAGCTTGCTTGTTATATTTTGTCCAACCGGGATCAAGAAAATTATTACCTATTTTTTTACCATTGATGAATGCCTCAAAATGGCCAAGCCCCGAAATAAACAAAGTAGCATTTTTTATAGGCTGGCGAATACTGAAATTCTTCCTGAACAAAGGCAACACATCTTTCCGTTTGCCCCATTCCTTTTTACCGTTACCATGTTCTGCTGGAACAATTTTATTGGAGTCAGGCAGGTTTTCATAAGCAATCCATTTGGCATTCATCCACGATTTCTTGTCCAGCAAACCCATTTGCCAATTGGCAATATTGCTGGATGAAGTATTGCCTTTATTATCAGTTACAATAACTTTCCAGAAATATTTTTTTGCTGACTGCAATGATTTGCCTTTGTAATTAACTTGGATAGATGCAGACGATCGCTGCCTCTTGGAATCCCAAATATTACCTGTATTTTTCTTCAGGAATAAACTGTCACTGGCTACCAAAATTTGATACGCAGCCTGTACCACATTTTTTTGTTGGGACAGTAATTGCCAATTAAAAACAGGTTGCCTATTATCCACACCCAATGGGTTGTTCCTGTTATCAATCTTGAGATTAATAATACTTAATTGTGCATTTGAGACAAATGCAATAAGCAGAAAAAGTATAGTAATAAGCCTTCCCATTTATTGAATATCCAATGCAGATATACTTAGCCCCATTGCATCAGTTGCTTTTACTTTAATGATATAATTACCTGCATTAATCATGCTGCCACTATTAGTAACAGCATAGTTCCACTTGCCTGTTTTACTTTGTGTAAAGGATAGACTTTCTTCCTTCATCAAAGTACCATCTGCCTGAAGCAATTGCAATACTGCATTCAAGTACTTACCAGTTTCATTAGCATAACGGATGGTAATGGAATAAATATCCGCCACTCCAGTAACAATATGCCATTCCAATGAGGCCATGTTTGATTTGAAAGTAATTGCATCCTTTGTGTTGACGGTTGTGCGTTCTGCACCCAAGGAAATTTTTGCTTGCAAGGGTTTGTAGCTTGCTGTTGGTTTCAGGTCATAAGCAGGCTGCATATTGGTAACAGGCAGAACAAAAACGGACATACTTATTGGCTCATTGCCGGCATTTAATGAAATGGCATTACCTTTTTGGTAACGCTTTCTGTAAACAGGAAATTTGTTGTTAATAGGTGCATCATTCTCAATGACCATTTTGGTGTCTTCAAAACCCTTTAACCAAGATGGCCTTGCTTGGGACGAGACAGCAACAAACAAATCTGCATCTTGCCTCACCGTTAGTTCAACCAGCTTATTGTTGTTCTTTTCCAATAACAAATAATCAGCACCATACAAATTTGATGGAAGTGAAACAAACCTTGCATTATCGTTCACAAACTGTTTCATCCCATTATCGCACCATGTAAGCAGCTGGAATTTCTTTACTGTTTGAACCTGTTCAATGATGGAAGCAACTGGTTTTGCCGCTGCAATGCTTTTATTCAGTGATGCAATGGCTATGGCAGAAATCAATGCCTGCCCTGCTGCTGCATTTGGAAAGGAAACCACCAGTTTGCCACCAACAATTTTTGCTTTGATGGTTTTCTTCAAAGCCGTGTTCGTGCCTGCTTCCTTCCATATATCCACATTATGCAAAACCGTTTTATCGTTGATGGCAACATCAAACAAACGCATGTCCTTACAGTCTGATTTGCTGCCAATGCCCAACCAGGGTTCAACAAAATACAACTCCACTAGATACTCACCATCAGGTAATGGAAACTCAAATTTCAGTTTGTCTCTTCCATAGCGGAAGTCCTGAAACAATGTCCAATCCTTAGTTCCTGCAATAGGGGCATTGGCTCTACGCTGGCTTGCAAAAAAGGAAGGCATACCGGGGAAATCATCTGTCCATGAGGACGAACCAAAAAGAGAATTTCCGGTTTCGGGTTTTTGATTTCTGATTTCATTGCGTGAAGGGTTAGCTTGTTTATTCCCAACAGCTCTATCTGCTGACCAAGTATTGCCGTTTTCATCCCTATAGTTGCCACCACCGCAATTGAGACGGTAGATATAGTTATAGTTTGGTTGGGGGCTAGTTATGTTTTTTGCATCACGATTAAACGCTGAAAAGTTTGGCGAATTGGGTAGATGGTTCAGCACAATATAATCTTTCACAACTGCTTTGCCATTTACATAACCAATAGCATATAAAACATTATAGTTAATATTTACGCCATCCCATTGAAAATGCGTACCTATTGCTCCCTTCTTTCTTTTGCCCAAAGACAACTGGTTGACATCATTAAACAATTCCACTTCATCACAGTTGGAATAAACAATGACACTATCCTTCTTCCCTGTTCCTGTCCACCTGCTTGGCCAGGTATGTGAAACGATATAAACCATGGGTTCCGTAACCTTAGGGGCATAATTGCCCCTGTACATGTAATAGGCATCCGTAGGTTCTTCCCAAGGTGTAAGCAAGCCTTTATAGTTCACGGGACCTATCCTGTCCAACTCCCTCAAACCTTCGCCGCCTTGTACACGGCCGGGGTTATCATGTGAAGTAAGCAACCAATGGAATTGCCCGGCACTACTGTCCTTTACCTGTTCTGCCAAACGGATTTTAGTTTCCATCAACTGTGTAAACCTGTCCTCACTCAATGCACCGTTCTGTTTAAAATTCCCTTCCGTATGCAGGTCCAATGTTCGCCATGCACCATACTCACCAACCAGCACTTGGCGTTTTACATCTTCATTGTAATTATTGGGATTGCCACCATAAGTGCCTGTCCAGTTTTGCGGAACATCCCAATCAGTACCCTCACCACCATTGCAAGTGGTAACCAAACGCTGCGAAGAAGCTGTTGGGTCAAGGCTCCTGATGAGTGCTGTACATTCCTCTGCAAAGTCCTTGGGCAATTTGCTTTCATTTTGCAAGCCCCATAAAATAATGGATGGACTGTTCCTCCTTTCTATCACCCATTCTTTCAGTAGGGTTTTGAAGTTCTCCCTAAACTCCTTTGTATCGTACCAAACATGTGCTGAATGCTGTGTCCATGAAAGGATGCCCAAGCTGTCCCAATAATGCTGGTATAATAAGTTATGGGGTTGGTGGGCATCACGGAATGCATTGAAGCCAAGCTGCTTTACCATCTTGGCCCTTGAGGCAATTTGTTCATTGGTAAATGCATGGCTATTGCCCAAAAGATGCTCATACTCTGCAATACCATTAATGAAAATAGGCTTGCCGTTAAGGAAAAACCGATTGGAATTGCCCCTGTCCCACTTGATGGAACGGATGCCATAAGGCGTGGCTACTCTGTCAACCCCATGACGCCCAATAGATAAATGTGTTACAACTTTATATAAATAAGGTTTTGATAAATTCCACAGGTTAATATTTGACAAGTCTTGCATCAGTTGTTTAACGGTTACTGTGCTGTTTGCCGGAATCGTATCGCCAGAAATCTCACTGCGAATCAACTTTCCATTGGCATCATAGAGGTCATTGTATATACTTACGCCAATAGTGTTACTTGCATAGTTTTTTATCGTCGTTTCAATATGTAAGGTTGTTGATTTTTCACTGGCAGTTGCGTCGTTCCAAATATGCACACCAAAAGGTTCAATCCTTACAACGTCAGTAGTAATTAAATGCACAGGGCGAAAAATACCCATTGGTTGAGAGCCTTCACTAAACCCACGTTCATCACTGCAGCCACCGCAGACCCAGGGCAAGTCTTTTATATTGGCAGGATGGTCTGCTCTTATTGCTAAATAGTTAATGCCGTCATCAGATAAATTATCAGAAACATCTATTGTAAAACTCGTTCTGCCACCAGCATGATAACCAACTTGCTTACCATTTAGATAAACGGTTGCATAAGAACCAATTCCTTCAAAGAAAAGAAAAGAACGATAGTTATTTGCCTTGCTTCGCACAGCTTTAAAAGTTTTTGTGTACCAAGCATAGCCATGCTTATTGCCATGTAGCATTCTCCTATATCCATCATAAGCATCCCAATTGTGGGGAATGTTTATAGTTTGCCAGTTAGCTGTCTTGAAAGACGCTTGTTCAAAACCATCATAAGCACGTTGATTGGAATCGTTGGCAATTGTTTTCCAATTGTCGTTTAAGAGTATGTCTGTTCGGTGTCGCTGTGCCAGAAGAGAATTAAACCAAAAAGTAAGAAAGTAAGCAAGTAAGAAACAGGAAGTACGCAATACATTGAGCGGCTTTTTCTTCACCAAAAAGAAATATTGTCTATGACTGGAGTTCATTACAACTTTTGCAATTTGTTATTCAATTGATAAGTCTTTCCTTTTTCTGTTTTAAAATGTATTTGCTCCATACCATAACGCAACCAGCATTCCCTACCTGCTTTTGAGTAAACAGAAAGTTTATCCAGCTTGCCATTGCTCCATTGCATATTTATTTCAAAACCGCCCCTAGCACACAATCCCTTAATATCGCCATTGGGCAAGGCATCTGGCAATGCGGGCAACAGTTCAATATAATCCATATGGCTCTGTACCAGCATCTCAGCTATGCCTGCCGCCCCACCAAAATTGCCATCAATTTGGAAAGGGGGGTGAGCATCAAACATATTTTTATAGACCCCGCCTTTTTCACCTATTCCGGTTTCATCATCAGCAGGACTCAATAATTTGGTGGCTAGCTGCATCGCATGGTTGCCATCTTTGAACCTTGCCCAAAGGTTCACTTTCCATGCGAGGCTCCATCCTGTACCATCATCCCCCCGGTAAAGTAAGGATTGCTTGGCAGCATTCATCATAACCGAATCTTTCCAAGTAATATCAGTGCCAGGATAAACGCCCCATACATGCGATACATGGCGGTGCTTGTTGGTGGTATCATCAACATCTTTCAACCATTCCTGCAATTGTCCAAACCTACCTATTTGATTGGGTACAATTTGCTTGATTTCTTCTTGCCAAGTTTTTCTCTGGGCATCATCTATTTGCAATGATTTGCTTGCCGCAATGGCGTTCCTAAACAGTTCACGAATGATTTGATGGTCCATTGTTGGTCCGGCAACCAATCCTCCATTCTCAGGTGAGTTGGATGGGGTACTGACAAGCCAGCCCGTAGCAGTATCTTTCACTAAAAAATCCTGATAGAATTGGGCAGCAGTTTTCATAACCGGATAGTTTTTTTGAAAAAAACCTTTATCCTGTGTAAATAGGTAATGCTCCCAAATCATATTGCCCAGCCATGCACTACCTGTTACCCATATACCATGATTGCTTGCATTGATGGGCGCTGTGCCGTTCCACAAATCAGTATTGTGGTGGAGTACCCAGCCCTTTGTCCTATAATGTTCCTTGGCCGTTGCTTGCCCCGCAATACTCAGTTCATTCATTTTGTTGAACAGCGGTTTTGTGCAGGAAGAAAGATTGAACACATCAGCACCCCAATAATTCATTTGCAAGTTTATATTGGTGGTGTACTTGCTGCCCCAAGATGGCGTTAAGAGATTATTCCAAAGCCCTTGCAAATTGGCTGGCTGCTTGGAATTATTTCTTGAACAAGCAATTAACAAATATCTTGAATACTGCATATAAAGGGCAAGCAAACCATTATCATCTTTTGCATTGAATTGCCTGATACGATCATCCGTAGGAATATTTTGTCTGTCGTTTTTATCAAAACTGATAGAGAAAGCATTAAACAAATGCTGGTAGTCCTTTATGTGGTCTGCCTTAATTTGGTTATAACTTTTGCTTTTCAGTTGTTTCAAAACCTGTTTGCATCTCAGTTCTGCATCAGTGGATATATCCTTGTAATTTTTAAAATTGGTGGCAGCTATTAAATAGAATGTTGCTTCATCGGCACCCTTAACAGCAATACTGTTATTGTTAATGGTGACTTTGCCGTTGACTGCATCCACATACAAATAGCCCACTCCTTTTAATGCCCCATTCTTTACCTGCACAAACAGTCCAATGGTATGGCTATCTATTTGCTTAACTACGTAACTTTCATGCGGTGACTTTAATGATGCAACAACATTTACCGACACCCTTCTGTTCACTTCAAAATGGGCAGCAATCAATCCCTGCGGATTTGAAGCGAAATATTCCCTTTTAATCTGCATGGCACCAGATTCATAAGATACGGTTGAAATCGCATTGGCAAGGTTTAGTTCCCTAACGTAATTATTAATGTTTAACCTATTAGGAAACTGGAAGAATATATCACCAAAGGGCTGATAGCTTGCTTGGTATTGTGGATACTGAGGAGGGTTGTTATCTTGAATAAAATACTTCCATGTTCTAGATAGTTCTATGCCTTTCTCAGCAGTTCCACCTTTAGGATAAACAACAAATATTTTTCTTTTTTCTTTTACACCTGTAAAGCCGCCTTTGTCAAAAAAGTTCAATACCTGAATAGCAATTACATTTTTGCCTTCTTTTAAAAATTCAGCCTTTATAGTATAGGTACGTTTGTTTGTATTGCCTTCTGTTGAGCCAATCATATTTGCATTGATATAAGTAAAATCAACGTCCCTTATTCGACCTAAATCAATTATCAAGTCCATGCCAAGCCATTCTTTTGGCAAATCAAAACTGGTTCTGAACCAAACCGAACCATCCAGTCCTTCCAAACCTGCTGCTTGTTCCCATCCATTAAGTGTGGGAAGCAGCATCGTTTTCCAACTGGAATCATTAAATACATACTGGGGATAGCTAGTAAACTTTCGCATCCTTTCTTGCCATTCCATTTTTTGAACAGCATACACTGTATCCTCCACATCCTTTAACCCCATAAACTCCTTCCCTGCCAAGGCTTCCGCCTCCTTCTGCTTGCCATGTTGCAGCAAATCACGAATGGACTGCAAATATTTGTACGCCCCTTTTCTTGCATAGTCCCTAGGTCTGCCTGTCCATAAGGTTGATTCGTTGAACTGCAAATGTTCTTCATCGATACCCCCATAAATCATGGCCCCTAGATTGCCGTTACCAATGGGCAGTGCATCTGTCCATTTTTGTGCAGGCTGGTTGTACCAGAGTTGCAGGTTATTATGTTGGGCGAAAGGAGAAAGGGAAAAAAGTAAAAAGGATATAAAAAGTAAAAAAGGTTTATAAAGTTTGTAAGGACTTGGTTGGGGTTCAGAGGAATACAAAAATGCAGCTACCAATAGCAATCGGGACTGCGGTACCCGTATCATGCTTGGTACAGATTGCAATGAAATCGTATTATGCTCTACTCCTTGTTCCATAAATTATTCCACAACTATATTTTCTTTTACATCATCTCCCTTTACCAAAGGTTTTGATGCATTCTGGAAATTATTGTATTTAAATATGATGTTTTTTGTTTGGCTGCCCTTTACTTGCAGGAAAATATCCGTTCTCTTTGCTGCCCATGAATTATGGATATATACATCCACCACATTGTTCAAAGTTATTACTGGTACATTCACTAAAGGCTTTTCTGATTTTACATTATCCAGTTCAATGTCACTGGCATCACTTATTTTGAAAGATGGTCCTTTACTGGTATTCACCTGCACATTGTGGAAAGCAATGCCTTTTGCTTTCTGAACAGTAAACCCATTTTCTGCATCTGCATGTATGTCTGTAAAGCTGATATTCTCTATAGGCAATTCCTCCAACCCATTGATGAAGGCAACATCCTTTGCATTCACAATAGTAATATTACTGTAGCGGATATTACGGAAGCGTGGTGTTCTTTCAGTAATGGGTTCTTCCTTTGTTTTGGTGTATTGCATATCCAGCACAAAAGCCTGGTCCTTGATATTCTTCATAACAATATTGCTTACACGCACATCTTCCACTACACCACCACGGCCACGGGCTGTTTTGATTCTGATGCCTTTATCCGTTCCATCAAAAACGCAATTACTAATAACGATTTTCTTTACATCCCCACTCATTTCACTGCCTATTACCACACCACCATGACCGGATAGCATCGTGCAATTGGTGATGGTATAATTTTCCGCAGGCATGGCCTTCGTCCTGCCGGGTATATCCTTGCCAGATTTTATCGTGATGCAATCATCGCCCACACTGATATGGCAATTGCTGATATGCACATACTTGCAGCTTTCAGGATTGATGCCATCCGTATTGGGTGAATGCGGATTGTTGATGGTAACAGCATTTACGGTAACATTCTCGCAGAATTCGGGATTTACTGTCCAAAAAGGTGAATTGATAATGGTAATGCCCTCAATCAATACATTCTTGCAGTACATAGGCTGTATGAAAGGTGGGCGGAGAAAGCCGCGTTTCATTTGTGCAGGGTCATCAGGCAACAAGATATTTTTGTTTAATGAATCAAATAGGAACTGCCATTTGCTTCTTGGCTGTTCTTTTTTATAGCCTTCCACAAAATTCCACCATTTCCTGCCATGCCCATTAATCAATCCACGGCCCTTAATGGCAATGTTTTCACATTTATAGGCATAAAACAATGGGGAAAAACTGTACACGTCCACCCCTTCATAACGACTCTCTACCATGGGCAGGTAGTCGTCAAAATTGTCGCTGAAATGCAGTTCTGCACCAGCCTCAATGAAAATGGTAATATTGCTTTTGAGATGGATGGAACCAGTCAGGTACTTCCCTGCCGGGAAATAGACCGTTCCCCCACCAGCTTTGCTGGCAGCATTAATTGCGTTTTTGATAGCAGTGGTAGCCAATTTGCTGCTATCGTTCTTTGCACCAAACTTCGTTACGTTGTAATAATCTTGGGCATGCAGTGTCATTACTGCTGAAAATGCCACTATTATACTTAAAAAATGCCTCATTTACTCGTTTTATGATTGAACAACTTATTTAGAACTTTAAAAACCAATTTGGAACACTTTTCTTGGAACAAATATTTTGTTCCACCTCCTTATGCAATAATTATCTTTAAGCTAGCTATCTCCAATTAAAATGGAATTATGAAAGATTCTTTAAGGGATGCCATAGGCATCACACAGAAACAACTGGCGGAATACCTAGACACAACACGTATGGCACTTGCCCGCGAAAAAATACTGATACGTAGCCTATCTGATGAGGCTGGCTTAAAAAACAAAAGTTAACTGCCTTTGTCCTGACAACACCGGCAAAACCTGTGGACAAGGTATTGCGTTTTGAAGCCGAGGAGGAGGTAGCATTTGACATGTGGCTTAATGCCCGATTGGGTTTAAGTAGGGTTGAATTACTCAAGACCCAGCGGTTGCTGGAACGCCAGAAAATTCGTTATGCACAATCCTGCCGTGCATTGCAACTTGCCGAAGCAACGATTCCAACCATTGTACTTGATGGACCTGTGGCCGAAAAGGACAAACGCTGGTTTGAGATAGTTGAATACGAAGCCTCCCAAAAAATGAAGGATTGTGGCAAGATGACACAATACCGGACACAACTAGCCATTAGCCTGCTGGAAAAGGAAATCAAAGAACTGGAAATGATGATAGCGGAAAGGCAAATAGAAACTGATCCTGCATAACAATCGTTTAAAGATAATGGTAGGGTGATTAATTTTTCATCGGCAATCCAAAAACAATTTTCGTTATAAGAACCAAATATAACAATGTACAGGTCCTGAATACTGTCCCATCCAACTATGCAGCTAGCTTATTTTGCTTTTTTACATGCTGGTTAAGCCATCTCTTACAACTAACATGCATAGGCTTGTACCCATGTTCAGCCCCACTTTCATTTCTGCAATGGGAATGGGAGGTAACATGTTATTCAAACAACCAATCAATTTCTTTTTTCACTCCTTTCCCCAACAAGCCTGCGTCATATAAAGGCATCGCATCCCTATCATTAACAAAACCCAGAATAATGCAGGCTCCCTTGGCAAGCGTCAACGTATTTGTACCTGCTTTGAAAGAATATGTATGAATATTGATAGCTGGCAAACCCCTTATGATTAACCCATTGGCAATCTTGGTTTCTGCCTGCCCATAATCATTGGCACTGGCATCGGTTTCCAATTCAGGTGGCTTTAAATATGGTTGCTCCTTCTTGTTGAAAAAACCAACCAATACTTTTACTGGGTTTGAATGGGAGAAAGTAATACTTGTACCATTCATTTTTTGTTCCTGGAATGAAGAACGTATGCCCTGCAACCCTTGCAACTCCTTTGCATAAGCCGTGATAACAAGGTTTGTATCACTGAAAGGTGTTGCGTTGGTATCAACGAAAAAGCGGTTGGCCCTTGTGCTTGGCAATACAACATATTCATTTTTCAATAAAGTAATTGCCGTGTTTGCTTTTGAGGGATCATGCTTCAGTGAATCAATTTTATGCTTGAAATGGGCCAGTTCCTTTTCAAAGGGAACCAGCACTTCAGCCCATGTTTTGAATGTGCCATCCACACCACGGATGGGGATTTTCCGTTGTGCAGTCTGCATACTGTTGGCATAGAGATAACTGCCTTTGGTTAACTGCACAAGTTTCTTGTAACTGGTGACACTCTGCTCCAATAAGGGCAAGGCCTTATCCAAATCCTTTATATCGTTGGAATATTTGTACCGTAACACATACAAAGCAGCTTCGGCTTTTTGGGCATAATGGTTGGCCATTGCTTCATGGCAGTACATATCATTTTCTATCCTTGTAAATTCGGCTGTATTATTTCTTACAAAAGGTTTCGCTGCCTGTATGGCTGCTACAGCCCGTTTGCCATGCGCCTTTATTTCGTTGATAATTTGGACAGGTGTTTCACCTATATGCTTCTCCTGCTTCCACTCCTTTTCTGCGTATTCAATCAACTTCTCCCCTATAGGACTTTCAGCATCGTACAATAAATCAAACAGGCCATAACGGTACGGATTAATCAACTGCGTCATCAGCATGCCCAATGTCATCGTTTGGCGGTTGCCATCTGTTATGCCAAACCTCCTCAAAATCTTGGGCGAAATTTCGCCAGCCTGGTTATAGGCTTCCATTATTTTATTGGCACTGCTTAGTGTGCAACCAAATTTGGCAGCCAATAACCCATTCCAGTAATTCACTTCCCCCATGCTGTCACGGTTGGCATTCCATGCATAGCGGGCCCAAGCTTTGTTCCATATCCAGTCACGTTCTATTTGCAGTAAACGTTTGCCCCGTCCAAACAGGTCATCCGGACGGGCCCTTACACTGTCTGCCGTATAGGGAAAATCCCAATACGAAGCTTGGGGATATAAATGCAGACCTTTTCCATGCATGATTGTTTCCATTCCCTGCACGGATTTCTGGATAAAGTTGGTTGCGCCATAACGGAAGGGTTCAAGGTTGGCAAGGATATGTACATTCTCTATTTGTATGGAGCCAAGCGATGCCAATGTCCGGTGCAGTTCGGCCCAAGTGCCACGGGGCTCATAAGTGGTCAATGCTTCCCCATTGAACTTAGCCTCGGTGTATAAATTACTGTACAGAGGCTTGGCAGCCCTAATTACAGCAGGGGCATCGGCATCATGTGCACGGAGTACAATGGGCGGCTCTTCCCCGCCTGACCAAATACCATTTATCATTCGGGCAGGTGTTTTGTCCAATGCTTTCAGCCCATCTTTCATGCCGGGGATAATGGTCTTGGTAAACCATTCTATATCATCATTGCCCGTGCCTTCCATCGCTTCTCCCAAACAGACCATGAGGCCAACGTTTGGATACTTTTCCACGAAAGCTGCAATAGACTTTCTTGTGTAATCTGCAATGAGTGGAATGATGGGACGGTTCCTGTCCTGCGTCTTGATATTGTGGTGTTCCGCAAAAGGTTTGGAAACGATGATATTGTAAAACATTTGAATAACCCATATGCCACGCCTGTCCGCTTCTTCTGTAATGAATTTATAAATGGCCTCGTTCTTCGTAAAGGTTTCATCGCTCACTTCCACAGCATATGGATAATCTTTCAGCTTAACCAATGAGGCAAATGGATGGCCGTTCCACAGGTACAAGGAGTTCATGCGGTTTACCACCAATGAATCAAGGTACTGAACCCACATTTTTTTATCGTAGAACCAAGGGAATGTTTCTGGCGTATAAGGGTATTCATATACGGTCCTGCCAGGCAAGTAATATGGCTTCTGTACGCCGATGCAGGTGCCACGCATGAGCATGGAGGGGGAATCTACCACATTGATTTTGGAAGGTAGCTTACCATTTTTCTTTATACTATCTGCCAATGCAAGGCAACCGTACAAAGCACCATTAGCATCAGCACCCGAAATGACAATCCGCTTATTGTAGGTTGCCGAGATAGAGAAAGCTTCCTTATTGTGCAGTACACTGTCCCTATCAATACCAACCACAATATAGGTAGTGTTAGGAAGTGGTGCCTTGTTGGCAAGGCTACGGTAGAAGGCATTATAACCTTTTGCGTTCAGGGCATCCATTAATACTTTGCTGCCGTATTCCAGTCTTGGCTGCGATTGCAGGGCAGAAACAGAAATAGCCACATCCTTTTTTTGTGCTGCAACTACTGAGCAGCCCAACAAAAAAATAGCGGAGAAGAGAAGCAATATTTTTCGTATACTTTTCATTTACTAGTTACTATGTAAGACCTATAAGGTTTTAAAAACCTTATAGGTCTATGGACCACTACTACTTACTTACTAAAGCTAACTCATTCAAATATTTTTCAAGCATGGTATAACCATCCTTATCCAATCTGTTCCTGTCACTTGCATCTTTGGGGTTCAATTTGTTTTTCAGTTCCCATTCATCGGGCATCCCATCTTCATCCGTATCTATGGGTGCCGGAACGGTTTTGTATGTTCCCAATCCACCAACAGCAATCGGCAAATCTATGATGCCCAACTTTCCAAACACACCTTTGCCTATGGCAGTGCCAGTGAGTGTTTCATTGACAACACGGGTATCCACTGCATCCCTTATGGGCAAGTAGGCACCTGCGTATTTGAGTACATCTTTATAAGCATCCTCTGCAGATTGGCTTGGCAATGGAGCAGCAATTGGAAAAGCAGCATAAACGATTGCATTCTTAGGATAATTTTCTTCTGACAAATCAACACCCCGTTCATTTTTTCTAGTCAATGGTGTAGAGCCATCCATGATATTGCCATCCACAAACCATTGTCCTGTTCCTTTTGCTTTGTCCTTTTCGTATGACGCATGAACAAATTTGACTTCACTGGGTGCTGCTGGTCCGAGCCTGTAATAATTGTTTACGATGTTCACTTGCGAAACACCGCCCGTAATATTTACTTCACCACCGTAACAGGCATTGGGGTTGCCCCAGTTATAAATTACATTGTTGCGGTAATCAATGATTGCCATGGTATCATGGGCCCTTGCACCATTGAAACGGACAGCCCTGCTATTTTGATGGGCAATTAAATTATGGTGGAAGCTTGCATACTGCCCACCCCAAACACCTCCGTAGGAACGGTGGCCTTTCATGTGTCCAGCTTCATACAGGCCTTCGCTTACGATGCACCATTGCACAGAAATATTTTTGGCATCGTACATGGCTGCACATTCCTCATTGGCCCAACTGAAACTGCAATGGTCCACGATTACATCGTGGCAGTTTTCCATATCATATCCATACAGGCCTTTCTTGTCTGTTCCTCCAGGGCGTGAGCGGATAAAACGGATAATGATATTTCCATGGTTGCCCTTTGCAGAAGCACCATTTAATATCAAGGACTGGTTGGTTAAGCAGATGCCATCACCAGGAGCTGTCTGTCCAGCAATGGTAAGGTTGGAGCGTTTGATTTGAATTTTTGACTGCAGTTCAATGATACCGGAAACTTTGAAGATAACCGTTAGCGGTTCGTTGGGATACTGTTCCAAGGCCCACCTCAAACTGCCCTCGCCAGCATCGTTCAAGTTCGTGACTGCTGCTACTTTTCCTCCACGCCCACCTGTTGCAAATTTCCCGAAACCTTCAGCATTGGGAAAGGCAATTTGTTGTGCTGCTGCTTGCTGCAAGAAGAAGGCAAACAAACAAATGCTTGCGACCTTTAAATAACTGCAGCCTGTTCTTATCTGTTCCATTTTATACATTAATTATGTCTTGAAGTTTAATGCCGCCGCTATCACTGCTTTGATAGGCCGCTTCCACACAGGCCATGGTGAAAACACAATCTTCCACGCTGTTGTTTGGTTTTTCAACAACCCCATCAAGAGCCATCATTACTTGGGCCATACTGCCAATAAACGCATGGGGAAACCAGCCTCCGCCCACTTCCATTTGTTTCCATTCTGGCTGCTTGTTCTCTTCCATGATGATGTATTCAAACTTGTCCAGTACGCCACGGGGGTAATCTATCAGCACGCCCATGTTTATTTTGATGGCACCCTTTGTCCCCTCAAATTTTATATAGGACTGCTGGTTTTGGAAACCGAATTGGTGGCAGTGATTGGTAAGGATATTTGCACGGACCATATCGCCATAATCCATGATGATGCTGGTACGCACAGATGCCAGTTCATTCATGGTTGGGTGCTTGACTGTCTTGGCATACATGCTATTGGGATTACCCAGGAAGGAACGTATCAAATCCACATAATGAATGCTGTGGTAAAGTATTTCAATGCGTGGCATACCGTGCATGAAAGTCCAAAGGTTCCAAGGTGTATGGACATTTACATGCACTTCAATATCGCATAGTTCACCAACGCTCCCATCTTCCACAATATTCCTTGCGGCTTCAATAAACGGTGCATAACGCAACTGAAAATTGATGGCTGCCAGCATTTGCTTGGACTGCGTCAGTTCCAATATTTCTTTGGCTTCCGCATAGGAATTGCCCATTGGTTTCTGAATCAGTACAGCCGATTTGTTGGGCAGTTGCTTCAACACGTCCATGATAGCCGTAGCAGGCAGGGCAATATCAAAAATGGTGAGCTCATTGCTGTTCACAATCATTTCCTCCAAACTGCCATACACTTTTTTGATATTGAATTTGGTAGCCAGGGCATCTGCCTTTTCTTGGTTAAGGTCATAGATACCTGCCACTTCATACCCTGCTAATTGGTAAGCGGGCAAATGTGCATCGTTGATAATACCACCTGCACCGATAATGCAAATGGAAATATTTTTTAATGGCTTATAGTAAGTACGCTGCTGCATTTTTTTTTGATTGCCGGTAAGTCGGGAATTATCTTATCAAACTTATTAACTTACCGGTTTTGTTTTATTCTTTTAATCCTGCTAAATAATTGCCATAAACTATCACTAAAATCGTCAGCAAGACTGAAGTCAGGCATTATCTTATCGTCTTACCGACTTCCCGGTCAAATGCCTCTTACCCTTTTAGCCCCCCTAAATAATTGCCATAAGTTAACACTAATACTGCTGCTATTAAAATGGCCAATGCCAAGGCAAGCAACTGCATTGTTTTATTACTGCACATTTTCCATTCTTTCATCAGCAAACCTACAATGGCACTGAATAGTACCAATAGAATCATGTGAATGGCCCAACTTGAAAATTCATACTTGCCCAAGTTTACATGGCCCAATCCATAAAAGAAAAATTGGAAGTACCATAGTACACCCGTAATGATGGCCATGACCAAGTTGCAACCCAAGGCTTTGCCTGCATTGGTGTATTCACCAAAGGTTTTTTCTTTTAGGTGGAGGTACAGGCAATAGAAAAAGGTGGTAACAAAAGCCCCAGTATTGGAGAAGATATAGACAACGTTTATCTTGAAATTACCAGCTCCGTATTTTTCAGCAACAGTGGCAATCGGTGTTCCTTCGTTAATTGCAAAACCATAAAACGCAGAGAGTATTCCAGCCAAGATGCATAAAGGCAACCCTTTCCTTAAAGAGAAAACAACATTGGTTTGCTGCCCGTTCTTCTCCATATCTTTTTCTTTGTTCCTACCAGCAATGCCGCAGACGGCAATGCCCAAGGCACCCATTACAATGCCCGAGATGATATAACCAGAGCCAGTGCCCTTTAATGTTTCAGCCAATGTGCCACTGATGATGGGTGGCAATAAGGTACCTATTACACAGGAAATACCAACTGCAATGGCGTAGGTTAATGAATAGCCCACATAGCGTATCGCCATGCCAAAGGCTGTGCCGCCAATACCATACGCCATCCCATAAAAAAAGGAATGCCACATGGCACTTGAGGGTGCTTCGTGCAGTACGTTGAACAAATCGGGAATGGTCATCCAGGCAACAACCAATGGCAGGATGAACCAGCAAACCGCTGCCTGTGCCAACCAATAAGTTTGCCATGCCCAACCTTTCACCTTCTTCTGTGGGGTGTAGCAAAGTGAAGCCCCTGCTGCACCAACACTATGAAAAAATATACCGTTGAATAAACTCATTGATTTCTTTTTGTTAACTAGGGAACCTATTGTTTGCTTCGCAAGGAGGATTTTTTACCGGGAAGTAAGTAAGGCGAAAAGAAGAACTTCCTGCCCTACTTATTTCCGGTTATATTTTCTTTTCCTTGTTTGCAAAGCAAACAGGAAACAATATTTACCACTAAGGCTCTAAGACACAAAGAAAAAGCTTCGCCTTTTAGACCTAGTGTCTTTATGCCTTGGTCGTTAAACCCTTTTAGTTCCTTGTTTGCAAGCAAACAGGAATAATGTTTAACCACAAAGAATACTTCTGTGTCTTTGTGGTTAACTCTCTTAATTGCTTGCTTCGCAAGCAGCAAAGTTTTTTACCGATAAGATAAAAAGGCGGAAAGAAGAGCTTCCTTACTTTCTTCCCGATTACATATTTCTCTCTTCCCTATCCCTTGTTTGCGAAGCAAACAGCACTTAGCCTGCCAAATAAGCCCTATAGTCTGTAAAACTGTTTAGCATTCGTATAAAATATTTTTTCCTGTGCTGCAGGGCTTGCCAATTGCTCTATGGCATTTTTATAAGCTGTCCATGTTTTGGTATAGCTACCTGCCAATAAACTCACAGGCCAATCACCGCCACAAAAGCACCTGTCCTCACCAAAGCTTTCTATGATGAAGGCGATATAGGGCATCAAATCATGTTCATCCCATCCTTGCAATTTGCCTGTAGCCGTACCAAGTCCCGAAATCTTCGCATGGAAATTTGTATGCCGTGAGGCCTGTTTCATTAGGTCAACCCAAAGGCCCTTCTGGTCCTGGGATTTGATGGGCGGCTGGTTCAGGTGGTCGAACACCATTTTTAAGGACGGGATCTTTTCAGCCACCACCAATACGGTTTCTATATGCTGAGGCAACACGCCCACCACATCATAGGTCAACTGATTGTCTGCCAATATTTGCAGGCTTTCCAATACCGGTGTCTGCAATAACCAATCCGCATTGGGTTCATCGTGAATCAAATGCCGGACACCTTTGTAATAGGGATTGCTTAGATATTTTTCGGTCAGTGCCTTGTTGGTTGCTGCTGGGTCCACCAATGGCAACCAGCCAACCACACCTTTTAACCACTCCGTTGCTGCCGCTTTTTCCAGCATCCAGTCCGTATCTTCCAATGTGTTGGACGCCTGTACCAAAACACCTTCCGACACGCCAATAGCAAGCCTTTCCGCTTCTATCTCCTCAATATGGTAGGTGCGATTTAAAATGGAAGTATTGCCATCCAGCCAAGCATATTCCGCTTTGTCAAAATTCCAGATATGGATATGTGTGTCGATTATTTTATGGGGCATGCAATCTAAATTTTGATTATGTATGCTACTAACTGTACTATTTGATTTCAAACAACAATTGAACAATTAAACCATTGAACATTTTCCTACACCATTACCGCTTCCTTCTTCAATCCGAACTGCTCATCAATCTCCTCATTATGCTCACCCAATGTTGGGGCACCCATATCCGATGAAAAAGTTTTTCCATCCACCCTTATGGGGCATCTGGTGGTGGTGATGGAAAGTCCATTGCTGGTTTTCACCACAATTTCCATGTTCAGTGTTTGATAGGCTTCTTCGTTCATCAGTTCTTTATAGTCCAACACTTTTGCACACCAAATATCTGCTGGTTCCAAGATGGACAGCCAATGACTGGTGGAATTGGTCGGTAACAATGCTGCCAGCACGGCTTTTATTTCATCCCTTTTGCTAAACCATTCTGCATTGTTGTTGTACTGTTCCAATGGTTGGCAGTCCAGCAACAGTGCAAGTTTCATGATATCGCCCATGGCCAGTGCCAAGTAACCGTCCTGTGTTTTGTAGATGCCATAAGGGGCAGCAATATAGGCATTGGCCCCATTGATTGCACTGCGGATAGGCAACTGTTTACCATCATTGTAATAGCAGGTCAATACTTCAAATTGAAAATCGAGGATGCTTTCAAACATGTTTACCTGCACCAATGCCCCTTCACCCGTTACCCCCCTCTTGTACAAGCAGGCCAATATGCCTTGGGCAACATGCGTACCCGCCAGAATATCCACCACTGCCACGCCCATGGGTGTTGGATTTTCATTGCTGCTGTTGCTTAGCCATGTTAAGCCGGAAGCCGCTTGTAACAATAAGTCCTGACCGGGCAAGTTCTTCCAGGGACCATCATTGCCATAGCCACTTATTTCTGCATAAACAATTGCCGGGTTAATGGCCTTTACCGTTTCATAGTCCAGCCCCAAACGCTGCATAACGCCCGGGCGGAAATTGTGCATCATTACATCGGCCTTCTTCAACAAGGTTTTTATCTTCTCCACATCATCCTCATTCTTCAAATCAGCCGCATAGCTTTTCTTGTTCCTATTGATGGCATGGAAGATGGTTGATTCACCCTCTATCATAACATCGGAAACATAGAGCTGCCTGCAGATATCGCCTGTTTCGGGCTTCTCAATTTTTATCACGGTGGCACCCATGTCCGCCAATCGCAATGCAGCCGATGGGCCAGATAAGAACTGGCTGAAATCTATTACTACTATGTCCTGCAATAACTTCATTTATTCACGATGCGTTCCTAGGGAACGATTTTAATTAATTGTACAATTTTATACATATCAATTGTTCCTAACGGAACATTTTGTTTTTTACCGGGAAGTAAGTAAGGCGGCAAGACAGACAGAATAACTTCCCGTCTTTCCGACTACTTCCTAACTTATAAAATCCGCATACACCCCTTCGTTATGCTGCCCTAATGACGGTGCAGCTTTCGATGAAACCAGCCGCTCCCCGTTTATCCTTATTGGGCACCTTGTGGTGGTTACATCCTTGCCACCATTTACATGCAACTGCTGCTCCATCTGCAATACTTTATACGCTTCACTTTCCATCATCATGTTCCAGTCAAGCACTTCCATGGCCCATAAGTCATGTGCCTGCAATTTACTTAACCAATACTTTGTAGGGTGCTGTTTCAAATGGTGTGTCAAGATGGTTTTTATATCATCCCTATTGATGAAGGTATGCTCCTGCGTATAGTCAACCAGTTCATCGCATTCAATCACTTTGGCCAATACTTGTATATCCATCATGGCAATGGCAATATAACCATCTACTGTTTCATAAATGCCATAGGGAGCACCCAGCAGGGGGTTACCATTACTGATGCCGCTACGCTTCACTTCTTGGTTGCTATTGAAATAGGTGGTCAATAATTCAAATTGGAAATCGAGCAGTGATTCCATAAGGCTAATTTCTATCAACGCCCCTTTGTTTGTTTTTTGCCTGCGTATCAGGGCAGCCAGGATTCCCTGCACCAGTTGTGCCCCACATAGGGTATCTGCAATGGACAATCCAAAGGGTACTGGGGCATTGCTTTCATTGCCTGTGGTATAGGTAAGGCCCGTAATGGATTGCAGGAGCAGGTCCTGTCCCGGTTTGTGCTTCCACGGCCCTGTTTTTCCATAGCCGCTCAGTTCACCATATACAATACGTGGATTGATTTGCTGCACCGCCACATAACCCAATCCAATTTTTTCCATGATGCCCGGACGGAAGTTGTGGATGACCACATCAGCTTTTGCAATCAGTTTTTTCACAATCGCTACATCTTCTGCGTGCTTCAAATCGGCAGTAAAGCTTTCCTTGTTCCTGTTGATGGTATGGAAGAGCAGTGAATCATCGCCCAGCCATAAATTCTTGATGGCCAGTTTCCTTCCTGCATCACCTGTTTTGGGGCGTTCAATTTTAATGACCCTTGCACCAAGGTCGGCCAACCGCAATCCTGCCGAAGGACCGGACAGGTACTGGCTGAATTCCAGCACCACTAAACCGCTCAATGGTAAATTGCTCATAAGCCCTACTATCCCCCGAAGGGTAATTATTTTATGCCACTAACTCCCTTTGATGGGTTAGTGAGCTTTGATAAATTTTGTTCAGTTGGTTCAGCACTTCCTTTGCATCCCTGTTCTTTCCAGACAGGAAATCATGTATGGGGTTGCCTGCATAATCCTGAAAGTGCAAGTAACCATTGTACCGTGGACGCACATAGCCACGTTCCATGGCAGGCAAATTATTATTGAAAAAATTATTGGTAACCACATTTGCCAGTGTATCCTTCCAAGCAGTTAAATGGCCCGGCTGGCCACCATGCTGTACATACAAAGTGGACTGGCAGGAAGGTGAGCAGACCATTTCGGCAAACGCAACAGCCTCTTCTTTGTGCTGGCTAAATGCTGAAACTGATAGGCCCGTTCCGCCAATAGTTGTCTGCAATTTCTTGTTGTTCATGCTCACCACATCCGCATAATGCAGTACATATTTTGCATAACCAAGCCTTGAATAATTGCTATAGCCATAAGCAAATGGGCAGTACCAGTAATCGTTGGTGTTCGTCATGGCTTCTGCAACGGCAATAGGATTCTTGGAGAACATTTCCTTATCAACCAAGCTGTACAAACTGTTCATGGCTTGCAGGGTTTCCATGCCCGTTGCTTCATCAATTACTGCTGCTGCATTGGCAAAAGGCATAGCACCTGCAGCTATGCAAAAGGTATAAAAGTTCATGAGCAAATCAATGGGAATAGCTGGCAGGGCCAGTTTACCAAGCTTTGCCAATGCCATTACTTCCTCCCAAGTTTGGGGAACAGCTATCTTGTTTGCTTCCAATAAGTCCTTTCGATAACTGGCAAAGGGTGCAGCCGCATCTATGGCCAATGCCCATTGATGCTGGTTGTACTGGTAACTTAAATGGGAATAACCAACACTATGCTGCAATTGGTCTTCCAAATATGCTTTGGGTAAATATTGTTCCAGGGGCAGTACACACCCAGTAGCGGCAGCACAGCCCACCCAAGGATGGTCAATGATGAGCAGGTCGTATTTTTCGGTCAGTTTTTCTATGGGAAAATCGGCAAACTCCTGCAGGGTCCGCTTGGTCCATTTGATTTCCACCTGTGGGTTCAATTCATGGAAACGCTGCGATGCAGCCAGTAATGGTGTTATGCCACGGCTATGGTTCCAAGTAATTCCATGTAGTATAATGCCTGCCATTAATCCTTTTTGTTTGCCAATAATATATGTTCACAAACCATCACCAGTTCATTGTGCTGGTTGTGCACTTCCACCAGTTCGGTCACCAAGCCAAAGCCGGGCTTCTTATGGTCCTTCTTATCCTTTATGGTAACGGTTGTCCTGATGGTATCGTTAATAAAAACGGGTTTCAAAAAACGCAGCCTATCATAACCATAGGTCATGGCCGCTTCATTGATGACTTCGGCAGTCAGCCCTATGCCAATGGTGAAAATCAGTGTGCCGTGGGCAATCCTTTTTTTGAATGGCTGTGTCTTGCACCATTCCTCATCCATATGGTGCGGAAAAAAATCACCTGACTGGCCAGCATGCACCACAAAATCGGTTTCCGTAACAGTCCTGCCCTTGGTGTGGCGTACAGCCCCCAATGTATAATCCTCAAAATATTGTTTTACCCACATAAAAAAGAATTAGGCAGTCATGCTTTGCTTGTACAGCAGTTATGGCGAAAGATGGGCAACAATCCAGCGAATGAAGGGTTGGCATCATATAGCTAAGCATTAAAATCAGCAATAAATAACCTGTTAAGAAACAAATCGAAAGTAGAACAGGATTGAGGGGGGGCAAATGCCACGTTCAACTATAATGATGGACTATTTTACTGTGAGGGATTGGATATTGCAGCAATCACCCTGTAGTTTCCCACGTTTTGTACAACAGAAGTTTTTGTTATTGAGGCAAAGCAGCAAAAAATCGGGAACCGATTAACTGGTGCCGGGACAATTGAAACTTGTTTGGACTTGTTCGGAGAATCTCCCAACAAGCCCAAACAAGGCATGGATAAAAAACCACATTTGAATTATTATAAAACGGTCAATGACAGTACCGTTACCGTACCGCCCAAGAAATCCACTGTCAACGCATAGCTGCAATCGCTGGTAACGGCCATGGCATTGGGTGCAACGCCTACCTTTACTGTTTGGCAGATTGTAAAGTCACTGATTCTTATCACTGATAGGGTATTATCGCCAGTATTGGCCACCAATGCAAAGTTGCCATCGGGGGTCATAGCAATGTTCTGCGGCCAGTTGCCCACATTTATGGTTTTGATTACCGTAAAATCGCTCGTCCTTATCACAGTCACGATGCTAGTGTTATTGTTCACCACCAGTGCATAGTTGCTGTCGTTTGTTACGGCCACTGCAAAGGGACGGCCATTCACCGCTACGGTACTTACCACGGTAAAGTTGCTCATCAGAATTACGGATAAAGTATTATCCATAAGGTTGGTCACAAAAGCATAGGCACCATTGGGGCTGAAAGCTGCCGCATATGGAACGCTGCCCACCGCCACGGTATTGGTTACGGTATAATTGCTCAAGGAAATTATGGAAACATTATTGCTTGAGTTGTTGGGAGTCATTGCATAACTGCCGTCATGCGTAACCGCTATCATGCTTGGGTTTGCGCCCACCACTATTGTTTGGGTGATGGCAAAGTTGTTCAGCGACAGCACGCATACAGTGTTATCGCCGTTCAGGAAAAGTGCACTGGGCGTGTTGTTAGGAAGGGTTGCCACGGCCCCTGGCCCCATTATTCCATTTGTGATGGTATCTATCACCGTAAAATTGTTCAGTGTCATCACCTGCAGTGTACCGCTATAACCGCTTACCATCAATGCATAGGTACTATTGGGCGTTACTGCAATGCCTATGGAGCGGGTTGACACATTGACCGTTTGGCAAATATGCCAGCCTAACTGGATAATAGCCGATTTGACGGACTGGCCATTCACACCGTATGCAGTGATGGAATAACTGCTTGTGAAGGGAGGACTGATTGAATAGGGTGCGGATGTATTGGTGGTCAACTGCACGTCCGATCCACTTATGGTAACATAAGTGGCATCGTTTGTTTGCCAGTTCAGCTCCAGTGCGGGGATGCCGTTGTTGTAAACCACCTGTCCCGTAAAGGATATGATGGAAAGTGTTTCAGCCACGCTAACAATGGCCTGCAATTGCCGATGGTAGTTGACACCCGATATGGTTTCGGTTACACTCAGCGTAAAAACAGTGGTGGCAGGCACAAGCAGTGCAGGCTGCTGGGTACTTGGATACACCCCACTATTGCTGAAGGGCAGTTCACCGATTGCGGGTATATTGACTATCTGCTGCGTGGCTTGGTTAATGTATTGTATTTGGTAGGTGGCACCAATGGGCCCGTCCCATTCAAGGGTTACGTTCTTTTTACCGGTAGCGGTCAAATCAGCTGGCGAAGCGGAAAAGCTGATGTCACCCCAGCCGTCTGGCCAAATGGAAACGGGCAGTGTTACAGGAGTGGCAGTACTGCTTTCAGTAACTGTTATGGTTGTGGTACTGGGTGCTGCATTTAAGGCGATATTGTTCAGGGCAAAGGAAAGGGACGAACCCGGAGGTAACGAATACATGGAGGCAGTAATGGGAGGCACAAACACAAATTCGTATCCCCCGCTTGCATTGCCCTTGGATACGGACCAACCGTTTGGTGCTGCTGGCACTATGTTTACTGGTTCATTGGTGAGGTCAGCATCGGCACTGCCCGCAAGGATGTTGATTTTTATTTCCTGAATGGCAACAGGGGCATGTGTAAGGTTGGTGGCCAGCACGGCAAGGGCAGCACCTGCTTGGCCCACCGTAAATACCTTGGGTGTGGTATTGATGGCGTAAGTAAGTAGCGAAGGAGTTGGCATATTTTTTTATTTAATAAGTTAACTTTATCGTTATGGTAACTGTATCGGCACCGGATACCTTGGTGCTGTTATAAAACAGTCAATGAAAGCACTGATACTATGCCCGGATAACTTGTTGTTAAAGCATAATTGCCATTACTGGCAATAGCTATATTGTTTGTGCTTTGTCCTATTTCCACTGTTTGGCAAACCGTAAAATCAGCAATGCTTATGACAGATACAGTCGTATCGCCAGTGTTTGTCACCATTGCAAACTTGCCACCTGGTGTCAGGGCAATAGCTTGTGGGTTGTTGCCAACCGCTATTTGTGTTGACGTAAAATCATTGGTATTTATTACCCACACAGCACCGGAAATACTGTTTACCGCAACTAGTATGTAGTTACCATCACTTGTTACTACCGCTCCATTAGGCACACCAGAAATTACTATTCTTTGCACCACTACGGTAAAATCACTCATTTGTATTACGGATAAGGTGCAGTCGCTCTGGTTCACCACATAAGCATAGGCACCGTTGGGGCTAAAACATACTGTAGATGGGGAATTCCCTACTGCCACTTTATTGACAATGGAAAAATTGCTTAATAATATGAGCGAAACGTTATTGAGTCCAGTGCTGGTGACCATAGCATATTTTCCGTCAGGCTTTACGGCTATCATGGTAGGAATTGCAGGCACTTCCAATGTTTGGGTAATCTCAAAACTGTCCAGTGACAATACACCTATGTTGAGCATATTTTTTACGATGAGTGCAGTGGAAGTGTTATTGGGGATTGTTGCTACGCCCCAAGCACTTAACCCAAATGAATTATCAAAACCAATATCGTTTTCTGCTATTATCTTAAAGTTATTTAGTTCTATTACTTGCAAAGTGTTGCTATAGTGACATACCACCAATGCATAGGTATTGTTGGGGGTTATTGTGATGTTTGTTGCTCCATGATTTACAGGGATGGTTTGGGAAACAGCCCAGCCTATTTGGATATTTGCTGACTGAATGGATTGGTTGTTGGGCCCGTATGCGGTAATATAATAATCAGTGGCAAAAGGCGGACTAACCAAATAGGGCGAAGCTGATTTGGTTTTGGTTGATGTATTGGGAGCTAGCTGTACATCCGATCCATTTAGTGTTACATTGCTAACGTTACTGGTTTCCCAATTCAATTCCAGCGTAGGCACACCGTTATTATAAACCACCTGCCCCGTGAAGGAAGTAATGGCAGGAACCCCCTCGGCCACGGTTATGGCAACCTGTGGCTGTGACCCATACTTTATACCATTTATTGTTTCTTTTACGGACAGCGTGAAAACAGTGTTGGCAGTAATTGACAATGCTGGGGCCCCTGTGCTTGGGTACGACCCATTGTTCCCCAATGCAGCGTTATCCGATGAATCAATTATAATTATCTTTTGCGTGCTTGGGTCCGTGTATTGTATGGTGTAGTCAGCTTGGGCGGGACCATTCCAATTGAGTGTTACACCCCCACCCCCAGCAGGCAGGTCAGTTTCATCTGCCCAAAAATCCACTATGCCCCAACCTTCAGGCCATATGGAAACTGTAAGGTCCTGGCTAACGCTGGGCTGGTTTCCACTGTCTTCAGTCACTGTCACGGTGGTGGTGGCGGCCACGTCATTCAATGCAATACTTTTTAATATAAAGGTTAATGCCTTGCCCTGACCCAAGACGAATGAAGCGGGGGCCACGAACACAAATTTGTACTTGGCCCTTTCCCTGCCCTTTGATACGGACCAGGTTGTTTCGGGTGCTTCCGGCACAATGCCATCTGGGTCATTCGTCAGGTCGGCATCGGAATTGCCTGCAAGAATGGCAATGCTTAATTGCTGAATAGGAACAGGGGCCGGTGACAGGTTGGTGGCTAACAGGGTAATCACGGCATCGGGATAGTTGGCAGTAAGCAAGTTGGGTGTGGAACCGATGCTGTAGGTAAGGAGTGCGGAGGTAGGCATATGAAAATTTTATTTTAGTAATGAAGATTTATTTGTAAAAACTGCTATCCGTTGTCATTAATTGGTTGCATTGCCAGCACAGTTACTGAGTTATTGGCATAATTGGACAAAAAGACAAGGTTGCTATCCAGCGTTACCGCCGCAGCCACTGGCTCAAGTCCTTGTGCCAAATTGATGGTTTGGCCCAAGCCAAGGCCTTTTACGGTAATGATGGATACAATATTATTACCTGTGGCTACTGCATACAAACCATTGGGTGCCATTGCCAGGCTGCCAACCGGCCCCTCCATGTTTAACCGATTGCTCAAGGAGAGGTCATTAGTGCCCATCTCCCAAAGAATGCTTGGATTGATGGCAGAGGATACTACTGCTGTCAGGCCGTTGGGGGTTACAATGATATTGCCTGCAGATTGTATATCATTCCTTGAATTCATTACTGCAAAATCGCTTTTGTTTAGTAGGGCCATCCTGTAATTATCGGGCATTGAAACAAGCACAAAAGCACCATCGTTGGTAACGGCAACGTCTCCAAGTGGGGCACCCAAATCTACCGGCGTACCTACAGTAAAACCGCTCAAGGCAATTGCAATGGGCAATATATAATTACTATAGGCATTGCGCTTGCTTATGACATAAGCAAAGTCGCCCATAGGTGATATGGCAATATTCATGGGATTTTTAATACCCAGCCAAATTGATGGCTGATTTATCGAAAGGCTTGCTGTATCTATAATTACTATATCATCATCGTCGTAGTTCACTACCAAAGCACTGTTGCCATCGGGTGTAATGGCAATAGTTGTTGGTGCGTTCCCCACTGCTATGGTGGCCACAACAGTTAAATCCTTGATGGATATCACCGATACATTATTGCTGCCTTCATTTACTACAAATGCATAATTGCCTGTTACAGCTACTGCAACCGGTCCCGCTCCAACAGGAATGTCCCTGTACACCTCCCAACCTACCTCGATTGTTTTTTGTACCGATTGGCCTGCAGCATTTGTTGCGGTTAGCTGATACTTGCTTGCCGTGAATGGAAGAGGGACGATGGCTGGCGTAGACGGGTTGGGAACCAACTGTTCAGTGGACCAGCTACCGGTTACGGAAGTTGCGTTCTGCGTTGCCCAGTCCAAATTAAAAGTGGGCGTACTGCCATCATAGGCTACCTGGCCTGTAAAAGAAGTAATGGCAGGCACTGCCTCGGCAACAGTTACAATTTGCTGTGGCTGTGCCTCATACAGTATACCATTAATCGTTTCTGTTACGGACAATGTAAATACCGTAGTGGCTATAACCGACAATGCGGGATCCGGATTTTTTCCTGTTCTTGGGTATGTTCCATTGCTATCTAAGGGTGTTTCGCCTGCCGCTGGAATATTTACTATTTGTTGGGTATTGTGGTCCAAGTATTGTATCTGGTACGTAGCCCCCGATGGTCCCTCCCACTTTAGCGTAATATCGCTGCCACCTGCAGGCAGGTTGGTTGCTGATGCCGAAAAATTTACCGTCCCCCAGTTATTGGGCCATATGGAAACCGTAAGGTCTTGATATGGATATGGTTGGCTGCCGCTGCCCTCTGTTACCCTTACCGTTGTGGAAGCCGGCACATTGTTCAATGCAATATTGGATAAAATAAACGTAAGTGCTGAACCGGGCTGTAACGTGAACCCAGTGGGCGAAACCGGGGGTGTGAACACAAACTTGTATTGCCCCCTCCCCTCATTGCCCTTTGATATGCCCCATGCTATTGTAGGGGCTGTTTGCTCTACCTGTGTCGGTTCATTGGTCAGGTCAGCATCGGAACTACCAGTAAAGATGGTGATGCCTATTTCCTGAATGGTTACCGCCTCATGTGACTGGTTGGTAGCCAATAGGGTAATTGTGGCATCGGCAACACCTGCAGTGAGCATGTTGGGCGTGGTACTGATAGCATAAGTAAGCAGGTTAGATGATAGCGATGCTTGCATGTATATTGGTTTAAGGGGTTACATCATTAATAAAAACTGTGATGGTTGTTGAACAACCGTAAGTTGAATGGTCAATCATCGCTGTCAAGACCTGTTAGTTGCAGCCAGCCTTCCCTTATATCTGGTGGTGTCAGCGGGAAGCGTGCACTGTCATTGGCGTCCACTATTTGTTCCTGCTTCCACTGGTTATCCGTTTTCTGCAGCCAGTTCCAAACACCCTGCTTTTCTGCGGGCTCAGGCGTGCGTAAAGTACCCGGATCGGCCAGTATCGGACCTGTTTGGAAGTTCACCAGCATTTTTTTCAGGAAATCCTGCACCAGATAGCCCGGTAAGCCTGCACTGGCCACGGGCAGTATACCTGTGTACGCATGCACCACGCCCAGTGGATCCAGTATAAGTGTTACGGTTTGTGCCTTTCCGTTTGGCACCACCATTAACTGCCCTTTGTAGGTATTCGGACTGGCACTGGTATCAATCACTGGTTGTATAAATTGATCGTTGCTTGACAAGGTTGGGGAAGTATGCACGGAGTAGAAGTTGGAATATGCATTGCCCTTTACCGTATCATTGATAAAGTAGCCCATCAGTCCATCATTACGCAGTTGTAGACTACCCAAGCTTACGGGAAAAGCAATGCTTTCAACGCCGCCCGTGTCATTTATAAGCGTGTAGTTGTTAACTGTTGAATCGGCAGTCAATATTGCATTGAAGTCCTGGTTCAGCATGGCATTCCCGCTTAGTTCAAGGCTTATGTCCATCATAACCACTGCCAGCGGCCTGCCCATGAGTGCGGACATGAATGTATCGCTCTGGCCGCCCAATGGGTCCGACATCCACAGTGTTTCATCTATTACCTGCATGAAATCCCCCAACGCTTCCACGGACAGGCTTCCCAAAGTATTAACCACATTGGCCAAGGCAGTATTAGAAATGTTCGCAGGAAATGCAGCACCTGAATGGGCACCCGGTGCCTGCCGCAGGTTGTCAGGTTTTGTTAACTGCAACACTTCACCCAACAGGTGGCCATCACCATCATAAACATCTATACTATTGTTCAAATGGTTAGGCAATAGCCAGCCACAGATGGGATTGTTATTGCTGGAAGTAACCAAACTGGCACTGCCATCGTTTGCCATAAAATCCAAGTTCAGCCTTGATTCCTGCACCAGGCGTGGACTAAGCATAAAGGGGTAAGTGAGCCCTGTGCCTGTTACACTGGCAGTAGGCGTCAGCGATTGGCTCACTAACGGCGGCTGAAAGACATTGCCGGGACTGGGTGGGCCATAAAGGGTAAGGCTCTGGCCAAAGGCATCCACCATTTGCAGGCCTGCAAAGGACACCAAGCCCCCACGTACCGGAAAGAAAGTATTGTATGGATTTCCACTAAAATCAAACTGGCCATTGTTCAGTTGCGGCTGGTGACCGTACTGGTCCTGCACAAGGTCGCCTACCAATGGACCTGTTGCAGGCAAGCCATTGCCAGTCACAGGACAGGGCGGTTGAATGCCAGCATGCGGTGGCGGTATGCTGGTTTGGGTCTCCAGCTTGGCTAGGTAGTCCGTAAGGCCCCCAAGGCTCTGTGCCAGGATATCCCAGCCCATTACCGTGGTCAGTAAACTGTCCAGTTCCGTATTGTCAATGGCAGGGTTATCTTTCAGATAAGCGTTTACGGCCGTTTGCAATATGGTCTGTGCATAGGGCATGGCCACATTGCGTCCCTTTACTTCCAAGTTGAACGGACCGGAACTTCCAAATGGCTCTACACTTTGGCCGTTCCATGAATACTGTTTTCCGTCAAAAGCCCAGCAGGACATATCAAAAGCCATATTGTTACTGGCTGATACAGTAGGGCAATAATTCACAATCCACTCCAACCAAAGTGGCGACCATGCCTGGGTCCAAAGCTTGTATCCCATTGGGCTGGGGGGTGTGCCTATCCAAGTGGCACCACTGGTGGCACTGCCACCCACGAGGTCGGAAATGCAGGTTTCCAGCATGGTAGGCGTAGGGCCAGGTACAGTGGCTATCATGGTTGCCGCATTGGCAGGGTCCAAGAAAAAAGCCTCTGCCAATAAGTTGGGTATAGCTGGGATAGCAGTGTATGTGGCTAACTGGTCAAAAAGCTGCTGCTTGGCAAAAGCCGGTGCAGTAATCGCAGGTTCCTTATTAACCTGTATGCCAGTAATGGTATCGCCACCCAGCCGCACGGTCAGTGTGCCATCTGCATTATAAATGCCATCCCGGCCATGCTTGTTGGTCATGCCTGCACCGCTTATCAACACTACCGGATCTATGGGGTGCTGGAATACCGGTGCAGCCGTTCCTTTCAGCACCAGGTTGAGGCTGTCAAGGGTTACACAACCTGTTCCATCTGCCGATGGCACCTGCCAGTGGGCGGCTGCCCAAGTATTGGCATTGGCTGTGCTGGTGGGCAATGCGTGTATGGCTGTTTGCAAGGTGCAGAACTGCTGCCATGTATCGTTGTAACTGTCTGGATACAGACTGTTTTGCAGTACGGGCTGCAGAACGGACCATTCGGGCGTGGTTGAAGGTGCACCGAGAACACCCGTTGCACTGTAAATGGATTGTGACTGCATCATGGCCAGCCAAGTCATATACAATTGAGATTGTGTGGTTGCCAATGTACGTTGCAGTTTATCGGAGTGCTGCTGGCTGGCATTGAGATTGGCCAATTGCTTTATAATGGCTGTTTGCTGTGCAGATGTTAAACTGGAACCTGCTATATTAAAAGACGCATCGGATGCAGTAGCGGGCACCACATGCCAAACTGTACCGCCCGGGCCCGAGCCAAACCAGCTTTGTTCCACCTGCTGCTGTACCAGTGTTGCACCACCCGGCACACCATAATCGTCCAGCAACTGCAGCATGGCCGCCTGCATAAGTGAACAGAGCGTATTGCCTGCCGCTATCCATGCCGGTCCATTGTTGGATGGTTTAAGGCTTTGTGTGGTTGCCTGTGCCTGTATAAGGGCAGACAGTGCATCTATCGCGGTATTGCCAACTGCTACCTGCACTGTATTATTCAGGGGTGCATCCACAATACCGGATGGCCATGTTACATCTGCGGTGAACCCATGGTACAGTGATGTGGTGGGCGGTTGTGCAGGCAGGGCCGTATCCTTTGGCAGGCTCCATTTACAGGCCTGCAGCAACTGGGCAAAATTGGCTGCGGTCATACCTGCAAGTGGGTCCTTGGTAGGGTCTGAATACCAGCCTACCACTAGGTAACTATAATTATACACGGTTGTTCCCGCAGCCGGCAAACTGTTATCCGTAAAGGAAAATACATTGCCGCAAAAGGGTTGGTAAGCTGCAAAGGATATATTGCCCGGTGCCACCGCCGTCAGGAAAAATTCAGGCGTGCCGGGATCACCTGTTGCCTCCCATGCTCCTATCTCATACGATGCACCTATTTGTGTGGTGTTTAGCGTAACGGCACCTGTACCCGAAATGCTTGGTTGCTTTGTAGGGTCCAAAAAGGCAGCCGTACCAGCATTGGCTGCATCTGCCACAAAATCACTTTGCACCACCCATGCGGTCATTTTCCATTGGGTGGCCGTGTCAAACCGCACCACTACCCATCTATTGGGTACCAGTGGAAAAGCCGAGTCCTGATTGGCAAAGGATGCGTCGTGGCTGGCATGGGTCAATGCATCGGGCAGGGCCCAATGGAGGTACACACCGGCTGCAGGGCGTTTGGAACCGCAGGGTATTTCGGGCTGGGGCAGCGGATCGGTATAGTCTGCCAAGTTTTTATATTCAGCATTGTAGAAAGCCAGGGTCTGCTGCGTGCTGGAGTCTACCACCCATGCATCCAGGAACACGGGTACCAGCAAACTATTTGAATCATTTTGGACAACCATCTGTAATTATTTTAATAAGTTATTGTTATTGGTCTAGCGTTTGCCCATCTTTTTTGGAAGTGGGTAACCATATCATCAGGAGGCGGGAGGCGGCACAAAAACCATCTGTTCAGGCACCACCACCATTTCCACTGCAAAGGAGGCAGGTGTCAGGTTTGGCACACCCAACTGCTTCTCCAGGATACTTACAAGCCCGTTGGGCCCGCCAATATTCAGGGCTGCAGGTGTGTAGCCTTGCCGCAAACTATTATCAATACTGGTAGATAAAATAGCATTGCCTGTTGTTTCACCAATATTGGAGGCTGTGTAGCCGTTGGCACCGGGTATATACCTCAGGTTAATACCCTGCTGGTTCGTATGCACGATATCTTCTATGCCAAAAATCAATCCTTCATAAGGTTGCGTAAATGTTATTTGGGTGGGTATGTCAGGATAAATGGCCAACAGTACGTCACCAGCTACTGTATCCAGCCGCAATGGCTTCATTAAGTTACCGGTTGCAGATGTTGCCATGATTTGCAGGCCGGGCCAATTGGATATGTTCTGCGACCGCAGTAGGAACCCCGAAGGTTTTGTAACAGCAGGTACATGTCCCTGTGCAGCCACGCCCAGCAGCCCATCCCGCACCTGTGCCATGCTTTCCTGCACCGCACCATATAGGGCATTACGCATCAATTGCCCAAACACTGTATCGCGGCTGCTTTGGATACCAATGCTCAATGCCCCATCCAACAAAGCATCTGTCCAGTTCTGGTCAAGGTAAAAGAAACGGATGCTTTCCTGCGGCAGCATGTGTGGATTGGCCACCAAATTATTGAAGGGCACATTATAGAGTAGGGCCGTATTGGCCAGCCAGCTAACCACAGCTTGTGCACTTTGGTCAGGCTCCTGCACCATTACCACACTGTTTGCTGGAAGCATCTTTCCTGTATAGGCATTGATGCTGAGCGTAATGGATTTTTCAGGCATGTCTGCCGACAATGTTACCAACGCTGTGGTTGACCCATCGGGACTGTACAGTACCAAACTGTTCCCAGCAGACAGGTCTTCCAAAATGGCCGCATTCAGGTCAATACTGGTTGCCCCCAATTGAATGGGCTGGGACAGGGTACCCATATTGCTGAAACCAGATAAGTGCTGCAGCAAATTGACGATAATGGGTTGCTGCATCAGTGCCGATAACTCCGACGGAACGGTTCCAACAGCTGATTCATCAAGTACAGTATTGCCCTTGGCAGGGAAGCCAGCTTGCTGCCCTATTGAGTCGGCAATACTTTTATACAGGCCCGTTGCGGACAGGTCAACAAAAGCAGCCGTAACAACATCATTGTTCAGCAATTGGGCAAGGTCGGCAACACCCGTGGCGGTGAGCTGGTTACTGGAATTAATCAGCCCATCTGCCAGCATTTTGGATGCATATACGGGGCTTGTCATGTATTCCATTAAAAGGTCAACCATGCCGTAACAGTTCTTCCGCCACCTGATTAAATTGGTAGCAAATGCCTTATTGGCAAGTGCCAATGAGCGGCCCGTTTGAAAAGCCACTGCATAGCTCTGGTCAAAAATGCCCGTCTTGCTGTCAAAAATCATGGCATCCGCTGTGGTGAAGGGCGTTGCAGGATTGGCAGGTGGAGCAGTATTTTCTTCAAGGAACCGCTGAACGGGAACAGCCGATAAAGGTCCGCGATACCATGCAAAGGACTGGTCGCCACTTTGCATCTGGTAATTGAGCGGAATATAACCATCCTTCAGACGTGCCAGTACCGATGTGGTTTCCGAACTTGGTGGTGCCACTGCGGGGTCAGGAAGCGGCATGGTCAGCAACAGTCCCGTGCCCTCCACGCTGCTGTCTGATATAAGGTTGTTCATCAGCACACTGAAATCTTGTGCGGGCTGGTCCTGTACATTGAATGTCCAACTGTACAGCGAAACCATCCGAACAGCCGTAAAGCTTACCGGTACAGATGGTGGCCCATCCTGTTGGATGTACTGCTCAAAACCTTCAAGGGAAACCAGGTGGGCAATATTCGTGTTCACGGTAACGGTGGAACCTGATACTGGTGCAGGTGGCATCACAAAACGGTTGGCCATCACCGCACTGAAAAAACCTGTTTGACCCGGCACTATGGCTTTATTGGCCAAACTTACCTGTCTTGTATGTGCCAGGAATGTGGCATCGCTAAGGCTGGGCAATAAAGCATTGAATGTGGCAACGGGAATATCTATGGCATTGCAGTAAATGGTGCTGGCATCCTCATTCGCTTCCAGCGTTAAGGATGGTCCCAACATACCCGTACCCGGATTCAGTACATCATTCAATAGCCGGTTGGAAGACATGGTAGGGTTCTGCTGGCTACCGGGTGGCGGTGACGGATGGGGACCCAGAAGTTCTTCTTGCGAAAAAACCAATAATGCCACCCAAGGAATGGAAGGGTTTTGCGTCAGGTTCCTTTCCCATGGCAGGGCCTGCTCATTCAGTACAATTTGGGGCAGGGTTCCTGCAAACTGTCCAGTGCTGCCATTGGCAGGGTAAACATGGTTCACGTCAGATGGCGGCAATGAAAAACGTGGCCCGTTTACAATAAACGACTGTGCAGCAGTGGGCACTTGCGGAGGGGTAGTTAAACCAGCATCCCCTGCAATGGTTTGTGACAGTGTAATCGTGTACTGCCCATCCTTCAAGGAAGGAACATAATTATCATAAAAGTTGACAATGGTATCTGTGTTGGCACTCATATCGCTACTGCTTTTGGCTTATAAATATTTATTTAAAGAATCATTGGATAACCGTTCAGGAATTCGCCCGGCTGTGCAGCCATGGCTGTTAATGGCCCGTTTGATTGCAGGTTCATGCCGAACTGTGTATTGAGGGTATTGAATACCTCAGCCCTTGTACTGGCAATTTGCGCATCTGCCAATACTGACTGGATAGTGGCCCAGGACGTTGACCAGGAATTGACATTTACCACAGGCACGGCACCTGATGGTTGGGCAGTTGCTGACAGTGGCAAAACGGTTACACCTGGGTCCACCACCTCGTCAACAAATGCAGCGGTGATATCAATGGTCAATGCATCGGCACCATTGGGCGTAAGTGTGGTGATGGCAGGGGCAAGCGATTCAAAGCCCATCAATAGCTCGGGCAAAAGGGTATTGGATTCAGGTGGTGCATTGGGAGCCAGTAAGGGTCCCCATTTGGCTGCCGGACCCGACACCAGGCTAAGCGAAATATCAAAATCCTTTGCCAGGTCATATACTGCATTGTTGTCATCATCACAAGTCAGTGAGAGTTGAAAGTTTGAACTGGAAACAGTGGCGTTCATCGGGCGTACATTAACCTGATAGTTTGTGCCAACGGGACTTTCTTCCGATGCCAGCCAATTCGTTTTCGTCTTGGCACTTTCCCCTGCTGCGGGTGCAATATTCAATTCGGTGGTGGGAAATGCAGTCAACGCAGAAAAGGAAAAACTGGCTGGCCGCACTATCCAGTATGCCGTGCCCGCAGGGTGGCCATCAGATGCTGTAGTTGAAGTATAAGTAGACATCACACCGCCAATCGGGGCAATCGTTAGTATGGACAGGGTTGATGAATGGGTACCCGAACTTACCATTGCCATGGTGGAAACGGTGGTGAACGGGGAGCCAGCATTGGACTTGTTGGGCAGCAATGTATCGGCAAATCCCTTTCCGTCCGCAGTGGTCCAATCCAGGCTCACGCTTGCAGCAGGTGCATCTGCCCCAAATGGTACCGAGAACGAAATAATATACCAGGAGATATGGGCCTTGCCGCCCATATTGGGTCCCCATATATTAACCGATGCCCCCAGTTCCACTTTCAGGGTAATGCTGGTAAATAGCAAGTTGAGCTTATAGGATACACCGATACTAATGGATACATAAAAATTATATTGGAAAGGTGCCCACTGCACCAAGGCATCCATCTGGGCAATGAACCATGCTTTCAGGTTACCGTCAGCAAACAGTATGCTCAACCCGCCACCAGCCATGATGGCACTGGGCGTAAGGGCAAAATAGGCATCGCCACTGATGGTTACATATTCATCCACCTGCCAGTTAAAGCCAAGCCTCGGCACCTGCGGAAAATAGGAAGGTGCATTGAAAGAAGCATTGTACCCACCGATGGTGAGCACAAACTGCCCTGAATAAGGGTTATTGCCAAACCACACATAGAATGCAAAACCACCTGTTAAGTGGCAGTTGGGATCAATCACATAAGAATTGGGCGTAAGGATGGCTGTGGCAGCCACCATGCCTTCCGATGGGAGCACCTGTATATCAATGCCCAGTTCCACATAGGCAAACTGGGTAGTGGAAGCCGTGCTGTTAGCAGCAGGAACGGGCAGGCTCATCCAGGAGATGCCCGTAACGCCTATTTCCAGTTCATTGCCAAACTCCACCGTAAGCAATGCGGATGTATTGATGAGGTCAAATGAAGTGAACCGCACGCCGGCAGCAAACCAGTATTCACCACGTTGTGGTGGCACCACCCCATCAATCTTGGCAAGCACTGCGGCGGGGTCAGGAAAGGTCCAGGCACCATTTACTTCCGTACCGCCCAATGTGGAAGGGTCATTGAGCACGGCCACAAAGGGAAAATTGGGTACGGCATCCTGTGTGGGCAAATTGATGGCCCTATTGTAGCCAAATCCTGCGGCCAGTCCTGTAACGAAGAAAAACTCCGGACCACCCAATGGGGCCAGCAGCACGCCATAAATAAACATGGAAGCAAAGCCTGCCGCAGAAGTGGTGGCAGGTACATAAGCGTATGAACCCAAGGCACTCAAGGCAAATTTGCCAGCCTGTATGGTTACCGTGCCGTCATATTCTGTATAGCCGTTGGGCGGTGCAGGCACTTTCACAAAGGCACCTGTCATGCTCACGGAGCCTGCATTGAATTGCAGGCCCAGCCCCTGCAGATCCAACGTATAATTGGATAAAGTGGCGGGTGTTGCCATAGGGATGCCCACCGTAAGTCCCTGCAACGATATCTTCAAAGGGCCAAGGGCCACACTGCCATCAAAAAGGATGGAGAGCATGTGGCTGGCATTTTCCCAGCCCACATCAATCTGCTGGCAATTCAATGGCCCCAACTGGCGGTTGATGGGGAAATCAACCTCATCAGCCGGTTTATTGTCGGCATCAAAAAGTTGCAGGTCAAAAGTGCCTCCTGCGTACCATGATGCAGCTATACCAAAAGTGGGATTGGCAGGTGCCTGGTCACCCGCTGGGGCGGAAGCTGCGGCAGTATCATTGGACGATTGCAATAAGCTCTGGGCAACGGGATCCTTTGTGGGGCTGTCGCCACTGCTTGGGTTTGGCAGCATGGGGAAACCCAATTGGTCCAGCTTGGCGGCAAAGCCATAGGTCCAAGTAGCAGGATTGGTAATGTCCACGGGGTTCACCGTGGCACGCAATTCCGCATCTTTCATGGTGTATCCATCCTTATTGAACAGCGGGTCCTTGCCGCCTCCCCCAATGTTCACGCCCACATTGCATACACTAAAAGCGGGTACAAAACTGTAGTTGCTGCCGTCCTTGTTCATCAACCATACAGATACCCCTGCTGGTGGCAGCGTGGTGGTGGGTGAAGCAGTTCTAGTCATCCAGTTACTTGTATCGGTCTCGCCCGATAGCCCAGTGCCCAAGCACAGTTCAATGGATGGTGTGGTCTCGCCTGTGGTAAGCTGCAAGCCTGCTACCAGTTGCAAACCGTATTGCGTAACCGTTCCAGTAGTAGCTGTTTGTACATAAACGCCACCATCCGGCAGGGTAATGATGGGCACCTTATTATCAGCCAGCAAGCCCAATGCATTCGATACAAAATTGAGGGCAATGGCTTCGGGTGAACTGTTGAGGTTGGCCAGGTCAAGTGAATAGGTACCACCGTTGTCGGTAAGGAAACCAGCAGCAGTAAGCACTTGCCCAATGGTAATCTTTGACTCCCCTATTGCAGTTGTTGGCCAGTTGGCTGCCTGCAGCAGCACTTCGCCCATACAGGCCAGTACCTCTTTCTCCTTTATTACCGCCAATGTGGTAACGGGTGACGCAAAGGATGCACCCTGCAAACTGCCGAAGTCCAAACTAATGGTAGGTACGGCACCTGACAGGAAAATATTGGCCACCAGGTTGAGCTGGGTAAAAGTGATGGTGCCCCCTGCCCCATTGCCTACTGAAAAATTGTTGCTTATGGGGCTGCCATTCAAGCCTACCTGGCAGGCACTATTTGCACTGCCAAGGATAAACGAAGTTCCTGTTGGGCTGTAGCTCAATATGGGTACATATATATAGGGAACCAATTTCAGGTTGCTGTCCGTATACGGTGCAAATAGGCCTATGCCCAACTGTCCCGTGGTTTGTGCAGCGGCTGTTGCAACAAAATAAAACGGCGTAGCATTCCCCGTTTCGGGATTGGGTATATTGTACCATTCTGCATCCGCAAAAACTGCAGGGCCATCATCATTTTTGGTTCCAAGAAACCCGTCAATAAGGGCAACGAGGTCATTCATACGGTTGGGTATCTGCTCCATGTCCGTTACAGGGGTTTTGAACCAACCTGTATTGAACGAGAGGTTATCGCTGGGCCCAGTAAACAGCCCAATTAATTGGGCAATTTGTTTTACCTGGCTTTGAAGGGTATTGATATCCATATATCGGTTTTTGCAGTACTTTTTATATTTATTTATATTATTTAACAACCTGCTTTAATGACAACTTGCCGGCTTACTGGACCTATTAAAAATGCTGGCCATCCGCCACCTTATTCACATGTTAAGCAAATGTGCATGGCATATACGCAGGTGTTTCTTTCAATCAAATGCTGTGGTGATTTTTGAAAATGAAGGTCTGGAGGCATGGCTAAAATGTTAGCCGGGGCAGTTATTGTTTTCATCAGTCGGTTTTGGGTAATCGAATTGGCCCTGAATCTATAACTAGTTTTGAGTATTGATACAGTTTGCGTTTTTTTCTTTGAAGATTCAGTAGAACTACGCAAGTGTTCTGCGTAGAGCTACGCTTTACATTATATAAATGGCATATTAGATGACGGAAAACGGCATTATTGGCTTATGCAGCATGAAAATTTCTTTAGGAGACCTTATCGGAGAAAATCCCAATAAGGCATGAGAACGTTTTACTTTTTCTTTTTTGCTTGATCAAAAAAGAAACAAAAAAATCAAGGATAACCTGCCTACCGGCAGGCCGGCATGAACCACTCCGTGCATTTGTCCAGCCAACGCCACCCTATGTGTAGCTGGCTGATTTTGATTGCTGGTTGGCTGTGTTTTGTTTGACTGCATGGTCACCTGAAACTTTCGTCCAGCACTGCATCTGTTGCTTTGAATCCCGATTTGCCCGCCTGACCAGACGGGCAGGCTTTGCATCGGGACCAATTCCGATTCCATCCTATCGTGTGGACACATCTTTGATGAAAGGCATTATTATTTAATGGGTATGTTCTTTTTTTTCTTGATAAAAAAAAGAACCAAAAAAAATCAAGGACAACCCGATGGCTCCGCCCGTTTGTCCGGCCAACGCCTCCCCCTGTGTAGTTCTCCTTAATTTATTGCTGAATTGCTGAACTTATATTGACTGCCGTTCACCTGAAAATTGCGTTCAGCACTGCATCCGTTCCTTTCGAAAAATCTCCTGCGGATTTTTCTAATTCCGATTGCATCGGAAGCGAAACGGATGAGGTGCCTATTGCCACCCTACACGGGATGGGCAAAGGAGTGGCTGTTTGATTGATGGCTAATGGCTGATTTTCGATTTTTATTTATTGAAAACATGGATACCATGCTACTTTATAAAAGATGTGTCCACACGAATAAGGATTTTTATCGGACCAATCAAGCCTTCGACGGCAGAGGTGCTTATTAATGTAGTGCCAAAGGAGTGGCAGTCTCTTTAATGGCTAAAAGCCAACTCTATCTTTTTTCTAAGCTGCTAATTTTAGAGAGAACGAGCATGGGGTTTAAAAAAAGAGTAGTGACTCAGTTTGAAAAATCGGGATGTCAGCCTGAGCCTAGTCGAAGGCGATTTGTATTGTAATCTTAATTCGGTTTCGACAAGCTCAACCTGACAACAATTTAAACTGAGTCACTACCAAAAAAAGGCCGCCGGTTTCCCAGCGGCCCATCACCATTTGCTGCTGTTATTGGATGGCAGCTTTTCTGTCCCTAATTGCGGCAATTAAGGCATCGGATTCCGCAATTTCATGCGCCGCAATGGCCAGTTCACGCAGGTTGCCCAACATGGCAAATGTGCCATGGTTTTCCTGCCTGTTCTTAAGCAGGTGCAGCTTGTTCTGCTCCTTACGCAAATCATACTCCTGCTCATCCCTGATGGTTCCTGCTGGCAGGGTGGGTACCATGGCCAGCAAAAAAGCCACTTTGGCTTCCACTGCGGGAATGGATGCTTCAATGTCCACTGCATCCTTTTGGGAATTGATTTGCTCGGTTTGCAAGCGGGCTTGTTTGCCCACCTGTGCAATCCTTTCATTGTTGGCCAGTGTTAACATAGCATCGCAGGCGGCCACTGTCTGCAATGCATCGGTTGGATAGATCATAACTGTCTATTTTGGGTTAAAGAATACGGTGTCAAAGGCGGCCATTTCCCGCTCCATATGCTTCAGGGCGTGCAGCTTCATGAACAAGGCCGCCTGCTTGTCCAGTCCGCAAGCCCAGATTTTCCTGGTGGCCCTTGCTTCCAGGTGCGCAGCAGATAGCAATTCTTCTTCCTGCTGGCTCACTTCGTACTGCTCCCTTAACTGGGCCACAAAGGCCAGTCCCTGTATGCAGTTTTGGTAAGCGGCTTCCATACGGTTCAGCCGGTATTCCAGTAAGGCAATGTTGTTGGCCATGATGCGCTTTTGCTGGTCCACAAAAAGCCTCAGCCTTTCCTGCTGCTGTTCCAGTACCTGGGAGGTGGCCTGCTTCAGCCCGGCCTCGTTTTCAAGGCAGCGTTTCAGCTTCAGCCATTTGCTTAGCGACCGGTGCGGTATCACCCGCTTGCCACTTTCCGTTTTCGTAAGGTGGGTATGGTCCACATTCAGGTAAAGGGCCATTTCCCGCTGGGTGAAGCCCATTTTCTTTCTTTCTTGTAGGATATTCATATTGCAATTTTTATTGTTAATACTATTGTATGTCTGGTTAGCTTAATGGGTAACTGTCAGCCTGCCGAAGGCGTCCTACGGAGCTGTACGCTCCCGTCCTATTTTGACAGGTTCAACCTCTGCGGATAAACCCTATGGAGAATGCTGTCAGCCTGAGCAATGTCATACTGAGCTTGTCGAAGTGCTGTCCAAGGAGGCTTAAACAAATCATTTTCCATGAGACGGTTTCGACAGGCTCAACCTGACAGTAACTTATCGAAAACATCCTCCCTTATCCAGTTTCGACAAGCCCAACTTGACAGGCTTTAACAGCACCCTACCGGTTGCCACCTGCCAGCCTGTTGGCCGCGGCACTGAACACAGTGGCCACCATCAGCAGCACTATGTACAGATACAATGGCCTTCTTGGCCAGGTACTGCCCGTTCCCGTTACCGCCGTACTGCCCCTGGCCCTTACGTGTACTACTGGCGGAGGGGGCATGTCAGGACCGCCGGAGAGCAGGAAGGCAATGGCCAGTTTTTCCATGGGGTTCAGGAAGGGCAGCCTCAGCCAATAGCTATGGGCAGCCAATGAGTCCTGTATGCCCATGGCAGGTGTGCCCTTCAGCTTGCAGGCCACCATTTGCTGCCCTTCAAACTGCACTTGGCCCTTGATGTCTTCCAGTATGGCATCGCCATCGTTCCGCAGTTCCAGTTGGCAGGTGCGCAGGTGCAGGGAGTCCTTGTCAAAAGGCTCGGATACCTGGGCCTGGTAGCTGAGGCGGCCACTCTTGGTGGTGCAGTAATCAATGACCAGCGTAGTGAGAATGGTAATGACGGTGGTAAGCAGGGCATTCAGCACTACTGCTGCCCAATGGCTTTTTGTTGTTTGTTTCATGTTGCTTGTTGTTGTTTACAGCACAAAGAGCCAACAAAAAATTCATTGCAACCATGGTCACTTTGAGAACCAAACGGTAGCTCTTTGTGAAATGTCGTTTTGGCTTTGAGAAGCAAAAAAATAAGGGCCTAAAAGTTACCTATTTGTAAGGTAAAGGGGGATTGTTTGGACACTTCCTTATCACCTGCGCTGGCAAGTACCAGTGCCTATCATGGTGAGGGCCAAACTGCAGCAACTATATTACTGGATTCAGTTTAACGGGACGGCACCCAATGATTGGTTCCATGATCCCGCCCAGCCATGCTGGTGGTATTTTGTCAACTTTTTTTTGTCAACTTTTTTTTGGTGACAAAAAAAAGTTGACAAACTTTTGGTGACAAACTTTTGGTGACAAACTTTTGGTGACAAACTTCTGGTGACAAACTTCTGGTGACAAACTTCTGGTGACAAACTCTTGGTGACAAACTTCTGGTGACAAACTTTTGGTGACCTTGGGTCTGGTGACAGTTTGCGAAAAAAAATTTTAGGTGACATGGCTTTTTTTGGCAAATTTTTAAGACTTCCGCAGTAGCCTTCTACCGCTCCGTATACATTTTTACCTAAATTGGCTTTAATTTAATACATCTACTGCCTCTGGCATAACATTACTCCAATTTGTGCATATCCCCCTCCAACAAAAGCTGGCCGAAAGACCTATTAGTCAACCAATGCCTATATTATATGCGCACACTCATTATTGAAGACGAACCAAGCGAACTGTTACATCTACAGCAACTGCTGGCGAATAACTATTTTCCACGCGTGGAAATAGTGGGCACGGCCGGTAATGGCCAGGAAGGCCTGGAACTTGTTGCCAGCCTCCAGCCAGACCTGGTACTGCTATGCATGCACCTGCCAGATGAACAGGCACTGGAACTATTGCATCTACTGAGCCATGGCCGCTTTGCACTGCTATGCCTCCAGCCTGCCGAGCTTGCCCATCCCTTAGCGTTGGCCGCAGCAGACTGCCTGCGGAAGCCACTCACCGTGCGTGCCCTGGCAGGCTCCCTGTATTTGGCCATGAAACAATGGCGTGAGGAGCAGATCTATGCTACCCTGCTGAAGCTGACAGACATCCTGTTCAGAAAACGTATTACCATGCCTATGGGCAGTGAATCCGTGGTGGTGTACCTAAGTGATATCCTGCACTGCCGGGCAGACAACAGCTATACGCATTTCTACCTTACGGGCGAACGGGTGCAAACCGTTGCAAAGGGCCTCTCCTATTTTGTGGAGGAACTGGAAAAAAACGGCTTCGTGAAAGCCAGCCGAAGTGCCATGGTGAATATAGACCATGTTTCCAGCTTCTCCTGGAAAGACAATGTACACGAACTGATACTGCTTGACCGCCGCACACGCATACATGTGCCCCGTAACTGCATGGACAGGGTACTGCGAAGGTTACAGGAACTTACGGGAACGAAGTGGAAGTAGGAACGGTTTAGAAAGATGGCTTTGACTGGCGACAAAAAAAATACATTCGTCTATACAGATGCACTATATGCGTGGGGATATACAGGGACTACGGTTCTTGGGTGTTGGCTATTGTGCCGTAGGTATCCCAATCTTGGCGGGAGATGCTTGCATAGCGGATGGGAAGGAATAGCCGAGTTTACAGTGTCCATCGATATTCTATTACTTATCTGAAAAACTATAAACCTAATTTCTATCAATGTATTTTGAGTCGCTTACAGTCTAGGTATAAAAAAATATCTACTTACTTTAACCTATCGCATTTAATTTATTTGAAAAGGAATTCAAATAGTCCCGGGTTATTTCAGCTTCAAATGCTTTGATATTTTCTGGCTTGTTTATATATGTTAAGTTATGCAAAATCGAATCCTTTATTTTTACTATGCTGCCAGCACTTGCTGTTTTACCAAATGGTCCATCTGTACCAAAATCCACATTTTGAAGACCATCCAATATTCTTACGAAATCCTTAATTGTCAGATCTGAAATTTTATCCCAATTGCTTTCCATTTCCTTTTTGAAAATAACCGGGAACAATAAATTGAAGGTTTTTAACAGTGCCGCAACTCCCATCCCCTTAGATACCAAACTGGCTTCGGGAGTATTCCAATCTCCTTTTATTTGCTCAACCGCATTAAAAAACCTTGCTAAAACCCTAACAATAGATATGTGCTCTTGAGGATTTTTAAAATACTTTAAGAAAATCGGAGGATATAATGAGTCTTTTGCTCCCTTCGAAATAAACCTCAATGTTGAATCAATAAAAAATGCTTGTGAAATTGACAACCTCTTTTTGGCTTCATTTGTAATATTTTTAGGGGTATTTCCAAGCATTTTTATACGCCCTTGGAATGGGCTTCCGGCAAGTTCATTTAATAACTTCGCAACATTATGTAAGAATGAAAGTTCGCTAATTTCCCTAGTGAATTCACCTGTCAATTGGTATAATAGCGACTTATTCACTGGCTTCTGCTCATAGTTGATAGTGTAAAACTGCTTTGCGATTATTGAGCGATCAAACCCAATAATAAACGCAACTAAAAGGTCATAGCTATCTTGTATTTCTTTATCAGATTTCTCCAGCCCTACTAATCTATGCTGTCCATCTATTACGAGAACTGCATTTGGGATATATGGGATGTATAAAAAGTAAGCATTGCCTTCTGTCTTCAGGAAACTAACAAATGAGGGCTTGTCCCCCAAGTCAAAAAAATCCTCTTCGGAAGAACTCTCATCAAGATTAAAGTTTTCCCAATCATTAATCAGTTCACAGTTTGATATGATGGTATTTGGGAAAAAAGCATATTCTTCTTCTTTTAAGAACTTTACTATCTTATTAATTCTATCATCATTTGGATCCCTTTGGAAATCTTTTTCCTTAATATTCTCTTTGTCTTTATGGATAAGATGAGAATAATATTGGTCATCACCTTGAAACGAGTTGGCCAATGATGTATGTTTTTCCAGATCATACTGAGCAGGCCTTACTGTATAAACCTTAAGGAAATCTGAAGCCTTAATTTTAGCAATGTAAAAGGACTGTTCTTTTTGAGTAATCTGTACTAAATCGACTTTGAGATACTCCTTTCCATTAGCATTGATGATTTGAGTATTCATGCTTATAGACCTTGGCTTTTTAATAAGTTTTCCAATTTATTAAACTCATTTTTTGAGTTCAGCAATTTGGTGAACAAAAGAGTAATTGCTTCCTCTGTGTCCAGAAAATTAGTCTTCATTAAATATATAAAACGGCCATGCAGTATTGAAGCTGTTGTCAGTAAAGCAACCGAAATCAATATTACATAAATAAAAGAATGCTTAGCATTGACAAACTGACCAATCTGCAATAGATACAATCCCCATCCAAAAAAAGTAATAATCCAGATCCTTCTCTCAAGCTTGCTCCTTATTGTATCAATCTCAACAAATACGTCGTTAATCTTATCAGTCAATTGAGGGGGAACAATAGAGTCATCAATTTTTTCAGTGATAGCCGTAGAAGCAGTGCGTAAAACATTTATACCTAATAACGTTAGACTGCCACTTATTAATATTTCAATCAAGGATTTATTATATTCTACGGTATTAAAAAAATTATGAACAATGGTCAACACGATTGGTGAAATAATAACCATTAGTGGGAAATATAGGTTATTGAAGAACCACACTCCTGCATTCCTTCTTTTAGCAGTCGAGGCTATTTTAAAAGTAGCATAGTCTTTTGCGGAAAGACCAAATATCCTGAACAAATGAAGCTCATACCTTTTACTGGAAAAGTAATTAGCAATCGATTTACACATGCTATTGCATTTATTTTTTACCGTAGTTATAAACTTACAAATTGCTTCACACATAATGTGGACATAAGTGACGGGTTAAGGTTATACTTACTTGAAGAAAGCAGTTCACAAACCAGAAGCTCAAGAAAAGCAGTTTATCTTCAAGAAGTTTAGGGTCTACTATCGATGCTTTTCGCAAGAATTACTGTTTAAAACATTTAATACTTGAAGAAGCGTGGACTAATTTATATAGTTCTATTATAAATTCCTATTTTTTATATTAGCGGAATAAATCAGTACTATTTAAAGATATTACATTGCAACGATAATTATCTAAATTTCAAGCTAGTATGAAAGTCACTCCTAATTATAATGCAGTTGGTCAATTTTTCAGGTTCCAACCTGTTTATAGAGTTCCAGCTTATCAACGAAGCTATTCATGGGAACAGCTTGAAGTTGAAGATTTCTTGAAAGATCTAGCGACCTGCTATGAAAAAAGAAAATATGAAGGAGAGGTTATACATTTTTTTGGTCAGATAGTATGTATTGAAGATAAACTACAAAGTGCCGATAATCTTTCTTCATTTCAATTAGTTGATGGACAACAACGTATTGCGACCTTTACGTTATTAGTTCTTGCTTTAATCAACATTTATGAGTCCATAATCAGTGACATTGAAGCAGACCCAGACATGGTTAACCAAATGACAATACTAAAAGGTCGTATAAAATCATTGACTAATAGGTATATCAGTTTTCAAAAAGAAGTAGGTGAAGAATTCCAAAGCATTAATGTCCTAGAGCTATCAAACCGTGACAAGACTTTTTATCGGAATTTCCTACAAGACACCGATACGCCATGTCAAAAAGAATCTCATAAGTTAATCAAATCAGCTTATGACATGATTTATGCAAAAGTGTCTGAGTTAACCAACTCCGGCATAATAAGGGACCGAATCGGAAACCTCAAAATGATCGAACTAATACTTGAGACTGATTTCTGTATTCTAAACATGATAACAGAGGATAGGAAAGCAGCATTCAAACTGTTCCAAGTGCTTAACAATAGAGGGAAAAATCTTACAGAGGGTGATTTACTTCGAGCAGAAAGCCTTAGGATATTGGAACCTTATATCGCCAACCAGAGCAGAGCAGAAGAAGCTTGGGACAATATTCTTGATGATACCCCGCTATCAACCGAGATATATTTGCGTGCAATTTATGCATCATATATAGGCCAAAAGGCTAGCACCAATTCGCTTTTTAATGAATTCCTTGATGCATTTATCCCAGAATATGAGCATGAAGCTATAGAAGCTCATCAAGCTTTAGCCATTCAGGAAAAAATCAATTCTATAGAAAACGATGTTATTACCCTGAGAAAATTGGCAGATGGCCAATGGCCTTATGAACAAAGACAACCAATAGAGCATTGGGACAGAAACAGATTACATCTACTGATAGAAGCCTTCGACCATTTAGAATCCCTCCCTTTTCTATTAGCAGCAACCCTGCTTGATCATCAAGAATTCAACAAAATAATTCAGGTTCTTGAAAAATTTGTATTCAGGTATTTAATAGTCTGCAATCAATATATAGGGGACTTAATAACAGTTTATGCCGAAGAAGCAAAAAAGATAAGAGATAATCCTGGGGGCTATTCGATTATTAACCTAAAACAACGTTTACAACCTTTAGAAGCAAAAGCTGACAACGCAACATTCTTCCGTCTTCTAGATGAAATCAAATACCAAAAAGCTGGGAAAAGCAACAAACCAGTGAAATACCTTTTACTCACCTGTGAATATTATTATAGATGGTTTAAAGATGGTGCAGCTGGAGACGCAATATGTTTAGATAAGGAAAGGGTTTATGACTTTGGAGATTCCACACTAGAGCACATTTATCCGCATAATGCAACAGGTGCCGTCGTACAAGGAGATTTAGAACCTTTGAAAAACACAATCGGAAACCTAACAATACTGGGAAATGTAGATAATAGAACTGGAGATAACGATGACTTTGCTACGAAGAGACCTATATATGCTGCTTCTTCACTAATGATGAATAGGGATGAAATCTCGCCTTCTGCGAATTGGACGAAGGTTATTATAGAACAGAGGACCACAAATTTGAAAAATATGGCTATTCAAATTTTTAAACTTTAAGGCTTTGCTCTTCAATATCTCCTAGCACTTTATAAGTAAGGATTTCCAAATCGGAGTAAGCAGAAGGATTGTTTTTTATTTCCATGTTGATGATAGACAAACCGCCATTGGCATACTCTTCAATCATTTTTTTCAATTCCTCTTTGTTATTTAGCAATTCAAATGAGTTATATTTTGAAATAATAAGAACAAGCAAATTCTTTTGATGGTTTTGACCAATATTGAACCATCGGAAGGGTTTGTGGTTTTTATCTATAGGCTTTTTTTTATCCTGGTTAATACCCACAATTGCAGCATAAACGAACAGCTCCCACATACTTTGGAAAGGATAAAATTTTCTTTTTTTACCATCTGGATCTTTCTGACTAGGGCATAGCCTGCCATCAAAAAGAGCATGATAGTAGTCCAACTCAATATTCATCAAGGCATTGTCATCTATAGGTCCTGAATCTATCATGTTACTTAAGTTTAAGTACGACTGTTTTTTGTTCTTCTATTGTTCCACCTTCCATACGCAATTCATAAGCGTTATGAATCTTACTGTTCTTTTGAATAAGTTGCCTTACTTGATCATTCTGGAGGCTATCCTTATTTGTAACGTCAGCATCATCCTTCAATATCACTATTGACTGCCTAAAAATGTCAATCATTGTCCTGATGGCACTTACTTTATTGTTACCGCCCAGTGCTGAAATAGGGGCATCTGCCACAAAGGGGAAATGCCTTTCCCAAATCTTATTAGAAACGGACAGCACAGCGGCAACAAAAGAAATCTGTAGGGATACTTTGTTTGCCTGATTAATATTGACCATTGGTAATCCTTCTTCATCAATGGTATACACTTCCTGATTATCGTAGTTGATCCGAACCCTTCCTGATAAAGCTGGATTGGTTTTGGTCATATTATTGAAGTAAGTGTTAGCCTCTTCCTCTATGTCATTAATCAGTTTGGTTAGAAAATTATCGTGAAGCTGGTTCACTTGCTGCCGTATTTCATCTGCAAGTTTCATTTTTTCCCTCTCATGCTCATTTGTGGACTTAGCAAGCATCACTTGATACTCGGCTTCAAATTTTCTTAAACTCTTTGTCGCCTCCTCATGACGACCAATTAGTTGGTCAATTTTTGTTTTTGACTGTTCCAAATCATTCCTGATTTGATCCCTATCCTTCTTTAGCTGTGTCAGGTTAATCCTTTCGAGGTCTGTTCTTTTAATTGTGGTCTTTAACTCTTCTTCAATACGCTCAGTAACTATTCTCAATTCATCTTCCTTATAAGCAATCTTATTTTTGAAACCATCAATTTGTGAATGGGCTAACGATAGTTGTTCATTAAACTCTTTAACCCCTTCCGAGACATCATTCAACCCAGACTTCATCGTATCTGCCGAATCACTGAGCATATTGATTACTGCAATATCATTATCAAGCGATTTCTCATTAATAAAGCTTTCTATTTGCTTGTATTGTAAAGAACCATGTGGAGCCTCAGTCCCACAAACTTTACAATTTTGCTCAAACAGCATTTCCTTAATAAAGTCTTGCCTTATCGGCTCAGGAATTTTTTTCTCACTTTTGGCCACCCGGTAAAGCCTCAAGAAGTTATCATATAAGAGAATAGTACCCATATACATCCATTGCCCTAGAAGAACAGGCCTGTTTACCTCAAATAGTTTCCTTCGTTCCTCTATCTTATCTTCTAGTTGCTTTTCAAAATTCTTTATCTCCAGTAATAATTTTGCACATTCTTCATACCGTGAAAGTTCCTCAATTTTTTCATCAAGTTTTTTCTGCTTTATATCCCTTTCCTTATACTCATTTTCAAGTTTGCCATCCAAATCTTGTACCCGTCCTTTCCATTCATTGATTTCATTAGTCAACCTTAATTTTTCCTCTTGTATTGCCCTATCAGAATCTATTTTATTCTCGAATTCCGATTTAGCCCTCTCATAAACCTTATTTGCATAGCGTCTTGCCTTATCAAAAAATTTAATCCCGGATAACTCTCCAATTGCCCTAGTGAAATCTGACCTTTGATTAAGCCGCAGCAACTTGCTAATACCCTCACCTTGAAAAAGAAAATAACGGGATAAGTTCTTAGGGAAATACCTGCTTAATAATTCATTCGCCTCATCCCCTAAATACTGATGCGTGTTGAATGTAGCAGCGTCCGTTTTTGTTACGGCTATATCGGAAAACTTGGGACACTTCCATTCCGATTCATTAATTTTTTGAATGCTATACTCACGATTTATTACAAACGCATTTGATTCCTCATCTTCAAAAGTTAAACTAACAGACACCTCTACTTTTGAATTAACATTACAAATTCTTTTAGCGTGTCGATTTACTAGTTCTTCCTTCCATTCTTTTGTTGAAACCCATTCCTCTGCTTCTGTTTTATAGGCCTCATCATATAGCACCCAGTTATAAGCATCAAATAGTTTTGATTTTCCCGTATTGTTCTGGCCAATAATCAATGTAGCACCTTCATCAAAATAGAAAGGTGTGCTATTTTGGTACGACAGAAAATTTGTTATTTCGATTGATTTGATTATCACTCTACATCTAAATTAATATTATCAAATCGCACATGGTTATTAATCATTTTGTATAGCTTATTTTCAATTTCTTTTGATAAAGTCTCTGGCAGGTGTATTGTTGGGTCATTATACACCTCATCAATCAAATTTTGAATAATACTATATTTCACAGGCTCGCTTTTTTTCAGAGGGGCCAAAAGCCTCTCCAGTTCCTTGGTAACCTTATTATTTGTTGCACTTTCCATAACAATTACATTAACTAGTTGAGTAAATATCAAGCTTAAATTCCAAAGCAACTTTTTCCAGTACCTGCAAAGCCTGGTAGTGGTTCATGGACAGCCTAGCAAATTCATGAACCCTCCGTAATTCGCCCTGTAATATATTTCTTTCCATTTGTAAACTATCTTCAAAATACTGATTTGTTAACATTGGAACAACTACAAGGTCATAAATAACTGCATATTTCTTTTCTGCATGAGTTCTTAAAACTCTTCCCCTACGTTGAATAAACTGTTTAGGGTTTCCTGTACTGGAACAAAAAATTGCTGTTTCTGCCCTTCTGATATCTACTCCTTCATCCAAGCATTTCATTGCTGTCAATACTGATATTTTCCCTTTAGCAAAAGCCTCCAACAACTCTTTCCTATTTCTTGTTAGACCAATAAATTGATGTTGGGTAAGCCCAAATTCCTTTGAAACAATTTCAGAATAGGCGTTTATTAGTTTCTGATCATCCTTATCAATTTTTTTATCATTTCCTTCAGGCACATACACTAGTAAGTAAGAAACTTTCTTATTCGCTGCTATAACTTTATCTAATATAGACCTGAAGGCATTGAATTTCTCCGAAGCATTGTGAATTATTCTTTTCCGTTTCAAAAGCAATGCAGTAACTATTGGATTATCTTGGAATTTGCCAGTTTTACCGTTAAAGTATTGAAGCAGTTTTTTTGAAATTTCCTTATAGTCTTTTAATTCCATTTCTGTAAGATGGACCAAAACAGGATAATAGTAATATTCACATAGATAATTCCCCTTAATCGCATCTTCCATTGTAAAGCGAAAAGTTGGTCCATCAATAGAATTGAAATACTTCAAAATATCATCAGTTCCTTTTTCATCAAAGTACCTGTCTGGAGTTGCTGACAATCCAAGCCTGCGTTCGATATGATCAGGATAATTCAAAGAATGGCTAGCGGTTCCGAAATTGTGTACTTCATCTGCGATGATAAGAGAAGTGGAAGGCATTTTACTCAAAACACCCTGCATCCTGCTTGAAAGGAATGTAGCATAGGTAGCAATAATACAGTAGCAATATTGATTCGCTCTTTGGCTAACAACTGCAACAGTTTCTTTATACCAGTCCTTATTCTTGCTATTTGCTGAAATAATCTTGTTAGTCAATAAAACTTTAACCTCAGACTCCCATTGTGTCGCCAAATCCAATGTCGGTACCAGGATTAGCAAGCTCAACTTTTTCTCCTTATCCAATAAAATTCTAGCTGAGCTGAGTGCAGTAATAGTCTTGCCAGTACCTGTGGCCATTTCAAACAATCCCTTATAACCATTACCCTCCCAGGCATTAATAGCGTTTCTTTGGTAATCCCTTAATTCAATAGAACTTGACATTGGCTAATGGTTGCTTGTTATTTCAGTTTAACATCTTCAGCCCATGTTCAATTTTTGAAATCAAAAAGTCTGAGCCTGTAATGTTACTTTTTTTAAGTTCCTTATCTATAAGCCTAAGGCCATCATCAATATGCATTTTAATATACTTTGGAATATCCTTGTTGGTCTTATATAGTCCATACTGCACACAAATCATTGCTATATAGATATCACTATACTCACCAAACAAAATTTTGGAAGTATACTGCTTGCCCTGTGAGTCTTCTATATCCGATAGTTCCATATCCCTTCCTGAAGCTAGTGAATATGAGAATGCAAGCCTTGCTATTACATTCTCTGCACCCAGATAGAGCCTTCTAGTAAGTTCAGTAACCAAATCCTTATTGACTTTTGAAGTCCTAATGCCCGTAAACATGCTCATTTTGTTTTTTGAAACTGCTAAATAAATTCTCAGGTTTCACTATTTTAAAGCCTGAATGGTACTGTGCTTTCTGCTCAATAAAATAACACTCTGATACCCTTGGGTACAACAGCCTGAATTCTGATTCATTCAATTCCTTCTCAAGTAAAGGGAAAAGAATTACCTGTGATGATACATTAGGATAAAAATCCTGAATTATATTCTTGGCATGTTCCCTATCAAATTTTTGTAACGGGCTATCAATAAATACAGGGAAGCGTATATGCGACTCTTCAACGAGTGCTTTCAACAAAGCTGTAGCATACAATTGCTGTTCACCTTTCGATAAAGTATTTTTATCAATCTTCATTTCCCTGTTATCATAAAGATCTATATCAATCAGATCCCCATCAATCAAGACGTCTACCCGTTTTACGAAATTTTGCTTATGCATTAAAACCTGCAACTCACGCAATATTTTTTCTTCGAGAGATTGTTTTTTCTTGACCTTTAGTTTGAAAACAAATGTCTCCAGTTCATTGATCAATCGAGCTGCCACCTCATCCTTTATTTTATCCAGGTGCTCAACACTTACTTTTTTGGTCAGTTCAGAAGATTGAGCCGAAAGGTTGTTCTGTTCATTCTGCAACGCAATAACCTTGGCTTTAAGCTCGATGCATTCACTTTCTATTTCAGCAATTTTTGTATCCAACTGTACTTTATCATTCCTGATTGCTTTTATTACTGGATCGTTTTCTTTTGACTCTGCATCAGCCAATTTCCGATTAATAATTGACAGTGATGTTTGCTGCTTTTTTAATTCAGTAGTTAAGGTTTTAAAAGATTTACTAAAGGAATCCTGCAGGTTATCATAAACCGCAAAAAAATTGTTCTGCTGTTCCGTAGAAAAACCAAGCAATGGCTTTTGGGTAGCTGTTCCGTTAGGCAACAACGTATTATCAATAATTTCGTAAAGCTGTTGTATCCTTTTATCACTCAGTCCAAGATTAGAAACAGAAACAGCTTTTTTTAACGAGGATGATTTTCTTTTCAATAGTAAATCACTATTTTTTTTATCGTTTAATTCCTGTTCAATTTCAATTTGCTGCCTAACGTCTTCAATCTTAGATGCCACAATTGCGAGAGGAGCAAATTCCATCATTTCCTTCATCCTGTTCTTCAAACGTGAACTTTCTTCTTGAAGATGTTCCTTCATAACCCTGAAATCCTTTAGCTCTTCCAAAGAAATGGAAGAACCTTCCCGTATTAGCTTCTCCTGGAACTTGTCAGATGCAACTTTTTTGATGGCTAGTTCATCATTTTTTTCCTGCACTAATGAATTATAGTGTTCTATCATCCTAGCATTTTGCTCTTGTTGTTTATTGAGAGCCTCAAGCTTCTGTTTATCGGCAGATGTTGACCCTTTTTTACGTAACCTCAAACGGAGATTCTGCAAATCATTTTTCAAATCCAAGTACTTCTTTATTCCTAGGACTTCTCCATAAGCTTTACTCAGATTCCTTTTATCATCGATGCTTGATATCTCTGCCAATTCAACTATTTTTTCTGCATCAAAAAAGAAAAACTTGGCTATTTCTTTGCGGAGAATAAAGTCATTAATAAATATTTCAGGACCAACATCCTTGGTTAATTCATTTAATTGACCATCGATATAAATATCAAGCGTTTCAACCTGAGACTTGACATTATAAGTACGCTTTATTTCTAGCTGATTACAAGGTATGGCAGGAATAAAAATTTTCTTAAACCGCATACTAACTGAAAATGTATATAGATCTTGAATTTCTTTTAAGATTTCATTACGTTGTGCATGTTCTGCACTAGCTAGTTGAATTTCAAGCGATTTTGCTTCCTCCTCAAAATCGTCTAATGCAAGTCGGTTTAATAATTTATTGCAATAAGGTTTATATCCACCATTTTCATAAATCTCTTTTCGGTATCGGTCGTCTACATCAACCATTAACTTACCATACAAACACCAAACCAAAGAAGTCAACAACGATGTTTTACCGAATCCATTATTGCCAGTTACTATAGAAACATTTCTATTACTATCCACTGATAAGTCAATAGTATTATCCCCTTTATAAACCCTAAAATTATTCAGTGCTATTCTATCGATATACATTTATAATACCGTTTTTTTTATGAACCTTTCCAGATGTGTTTCAATATCATTTTGCATCCTGTAATTATTTACAAGAATAAACTTTGATTTCTGCAATTCAAGTAACTCATTGATTAACTGAGCGTCCCCTTCCATGCAAACATCATTCAATATTTGCCTATCAACATTGTTTACTGAAAAATCAATCTCCTCGAGATCTGTTCCGTAAACTTTATTATATATAGCTGCTACACTGTAATTGAAAATAGAGTCCCTGTGCCAATTGACCTGAATTGCCACGAGTTCTTGATAACTGATTAACATCAGTTCGGGCTCCTGCTTGCGAACTTCCTTTTGAGCTTCCAATAGTTTCCCGAGCATAAAAGCCCTTTTTTCTGCAGTATATGGTCCAATTCCTTCTTGATCGTTTCTTCTTTTAGGCTCTCGCCATGTTGGATCATTCCTAAAATCTGCTAACATATCCCTAAACTCTACCATAGGCTCCATCCATTCCTCACCATTGTCAATCAAAGCTTGCATTGACTTATCCTTTTTAACGACTGTACAAACCCAACAGCCAAATCTGCTATTGCCGCATGAAGGTGTAGAAATGTCTGTAATCAATGGACAATCACCACCTGTGGCGTTGTTATAAATAGTAACCAAGGATCTGTTTGAAGCCCCCCAAGGAGAGGGATTCTGTAAAAGGTATTGCCATACTTCTTCGGTGGTGACATCTGTAATCGGTGCAAATACGGACGCATTTGGCAATGGGTGTTTCCTCAAACGGCTGTTCTGTATATTGCCTTTATTCTTTTCGATACTCTGAGCTCTCGATACACTTTCATCCTTACGGGTTCCCAAAAGAATTATGGCCTCTCCAACTGCACTAATAGTGGCTTTAATAAATTCTGAGGTTGGATTAATTTTTAAACGATCAGTACACCATCTGAAAGTGTTATTTGGTGCAGGATATCCTTTGCCTAAAAGGTTGACCCAAAAAGTATCCTCTAAGGGGGGGGTTGTCCTTTGCACAAAGATCGGCATTGCTTGATCAAGTGCAGCTTTTTCAATTAGTTGAAGAACCTTATCTGTGTACTGAATTATTTTAGGATTCTCTACAAGAGTATTATTACAGACAACATGTATTGATCTAGTCCGCAATCCTGCTGGTTCTGAACTCAACGCCTGCCAAACTAATTGCAAGAGCATTGTAGAATCTTTACCTCCACTAAAACCTATAATCCAAGGGATGTTGCCATCATCTTCAAAGTATTGATCTACTATTTCTGACTTAAGGTATTTAATATCAAGTGCCATGAATTGTGATTAGTTAAAACTGATAAAGATACATGCGAATTTGAGAAAATTGTCAGTTTCTTTCATTCTTTGATGGCTAGTTTATCAAAATGACAACAAACGAAGTGGAAGTATGGAGGATGCCTAGGTAAATGATATATTGATGTTGATAAAACTGTTAACATAAATATTTTTACTTAACTAAGCCAGTTTCCATATTAATAGAATACCTTAGTCTACCCATTAATCTATCAACCAAATTATTGAAACACTAAACGCTATTAAAATGATTACCACTCAGCAATTAATTGACCGTTACGGTTCACCAAATGAAGAAGGAACTTATCTAACAAAAATTACCTTGCCCTACCCAATGCGGTTAAGCTGGGAAAAGCAAACAATTGTAAAAACAATGCGTTGCCACAAATTGGTTGCAGACAAGTTCCTCGCTGTATTCAATGACCTGCTCGCCCATTATGGACTTGAACAAATTAAATCACTGGGTATTGATTTGTTTGGTGGCTGTTTCGCCTTCCGCAAAATGCGTGGAGGAAATGATTGGAGCAGGCATAGCTGGGGCGTTGCCATTGACCTTGACCCCGATAGGAACTTACTACACGAAACATCGGCAACGGCCCGTTTCGCCCGTGCCGAATACAAACCCATGATTGACATTTTTTACAAGCATGGTTTCAAGTCATTGGGTGTAGAAAAGAATTACGATTGGATGCATTTTGAAATAGCGGCATAATTGTTTTAAGGTTATTTACTTAATAAAAATTAAATACGTTGGGTAATGCCAACTTATTTAATAATTTGCCAACCCCAGTCCCAGAAGCCTACGCCCACCCCAAACATTACGTAGTTCTACGCATCCCAACATGCCCACACATGTAGATATTTGTACCAGCAGTGGCCCAACCCAGCAGTAAGAACAATGGAAGTATTTGATAACCCGTTTGGCCCTGCATCACATTATGCCTACACTTATTCAACAGGGCAGTACCGGCACTGCCGTCATTCAGTGGCAACAATTTTTATTGCAACAGGGCTATACCATTGTGGGTACGGCTGATGGTATTTTTGGTCCCAACACGGCGAGTGCCACGGAGGCTTTCCAGACGAGTGCTGACCTAAGTGCCGATGGCATTGTGGGCAACAATACCTATGCAGCAGCAGACAAATTGGGTTTTGCTGCCCCTGCTGCACTGCAAACAGCCGCTTTCTTGGGCATTGACCTTTACCATGGCGATGGCACCATCAATTGGGGCCAAGTAAAGTCGGATCCGCAAAATATTGGCTTTGCCTACCTGAAGGCCACGGAAGGCACGACTTTTCTGGACAGTGCTTTTGCCACTAACCGGACTGCGGCGGCGGCGGTTGGTTTGCCTACAGGTGCCTACCATTTTTACCATCCAGAGTTGTCGCCCGTAGCACAGGCCAATTTTTTCTGCCAAGCCATTGGACAATTGCAGCCAACGGACCTGCCACCTGCACTGGACTTTGAACCGGGCAGCCTTACGGTTCCGCTTGCCCAAGCCGTGGCGGATGTGCACACTTTTTTGAATACCGTGCAGGGCAGCTTGGGGAAGGCACCCATTATCTATACCAATTACAATTCATGGGCGAACGTGCTGAACAACCCTACCGATTTCAGTAATTACAAATTATGGATTGCTTCCTATAGTGGCGGTTCGGCACCCAACCTGTTTGGAGGCTGGACGGAATGGACCATTTGGCAGTACACGGATAGTGGTTCGGTGAACGGGGTGCCGAATAATACGGTGGATATGAACAGGTATAATGCGGCAAGTGGGTTGGTAGGTGGATAATGTATCAGTATTGCTAGCTATGCTAATGTAAACCTTATTCTTTTCGCCACCAATGCACGAATGATACGAATCTTTTTTGCAAGAATATATTAGTGCCATTCGTGCATTGGTGGCGAGGGAATAAAGCAAAGTTTTATCCCCTTGCTTTCGTCTCTTTGTGGTACACATTTCTTCACGCCTTCCTTCCCAGTAAAATTTCTTAGCTCCTATATTTCTTATCGTTCATGTAAGCATATTTGACAACCCATCAATAAATAAACGTAGTACTACGCAAATAAAAACGGGTTTTCCACCTTGCAGGAGCCGAAACCAATGCCTATTTTGGTCCTTAACTAAACCTGCAATATATGAGAGCTCTCAGTACCTGTATCCTTTCCCTGCTGTTTTTCCTAACTGTCTCCGCCCAACAGGAACTGCATATACACCATATTAACATCGGAAATGGCGATGCTACCATGATTGGCATTTTCGATAAAGCTTCGGGCAAATACTCTACGAAGATGCTGATAGATGGCGGGCTAATGGCTGCCAAGGATAGGCTGGTTCCCTATATCACAAAAATGTGTGCCAATGATGAGCAGCCAACGAATTTCAAATATGCCGTGATGACGCATTACCACAATGACCATTACAATGGACTATTGGCTTTCAAGAAAGGCAATCTTACCTGTGATTCCCTGATAGACCCCGGTGGCTATGCACTGGACGACATATTCCCGGGCAACCATCCGGTTTCAGAGGATTTCCCCGAAACGATTACGAACCCCCAAACATGGTTCAAGGGACTGAAGAAGGCGGCTGAAGATGGTTTTATTAAGGACCATTCGAAGCTGTTTGTTTCCTTTGGTACCAGTAGTAAGTCTGGTATTGGCAAAACAATTACACTCGGCAAAATAGGTAATGACAAAGTACAGTTGCAATGCGTAGCAGGTTGGGGCAATACCCTATCCAAAAATGGCATTGAGCCCAACCCCGACCCTACAATGGAAAGTCCCAATAATCTCTGCCTCGCTTTTGTGCTGACTTGCGGTGAGTTCCGCTATTTCATTGGTGGGGATATGGGCGGACCTGTGGAGGGAAGTGATGATGCAGATTATATAGACCAGGAAACGCCGCTATCCTCCTATTTTGTGAAGGCTTATGGCAGTTCCCAAGCATGGACAGGCACGGCCACGGCCAAGGGCCATGTATGCGGTTACAAAGCAAGCCACCATGGCAGCCAGCACAGCAATTCCACTGTGCTGCTCAGCACCATGCGTCCCACTGTTACGGTTACTTCCAGCGGCAACAAGGATGGCTGGCATTTACCAAGCAATGTTTTCATTAAACGCTTAGCTACTGTGACCGCCCTTTCCAGTGGCACAGGTACGGGCATTGCCAAAAGGGGCATCTATTTTACCAACCTGCAAAACTTTTCCAAACCAGCATGGAACTCCAAAACAACGGCTACCCAACTTTTTGAGAACAAGCCGGGCATCAGCTTTGACTATGGCAATAAGCCAGCTACGGAAAGTGCCAGTTATCTGATTAAGGTGCAGGAAAACCAAAGCCTGAGCAGCAAGAGCAGCTTTGAAGTGGGAAGGGTGGATATTTCCAAAGATGAGCCATACATGAAATTGGCGGGGTTTAGGTGCCATAGGAAGGGGTAATTCTTTAAAAGGAAGGGTACCCAAGCAATGCAAGGAAAGTAGAACTGTTTCATAAATTGGTTTTGGAGGTTAATTGATTCGCGAAAGCTGGAGGGAATCATGGAGGCAATTGGACAGTTTTGTACAATGGGAATTCGGTAGAAACAAACCAATAAAATCATCTTAGAAATAATTAGCAAGCAAAAGGAATGGCTGCTAAAACAAATTAATAGACAGTGACGAAAGCGTTATAAAAAAACATGCTTTTGATAAGGACATGTATGAATGTGGATTTATTTTAAACAAATAAAAGACAATGGTATAAAAAATTTGTACCATTTTTAAGTGGTAGCAGTATAAACAAAACTACCCTGTAAAAGGGCAGTTTTGTTTATACTGCCAGTTAGTACTATATGATTTGTATGGCTAACCTTTATTGCTTTTCCAACCTTAATGTTTTCATGATTCCCTTCTTGTCAATTATCTGTATAAAGTACATCCCTTTAGGCAGCATGGACAGGTTTAGCGGTACGTGCTGGTTCTGTTGGTTTTTGGCAGCAGCAATACTTTCCAACTTAACAACTGTGCCCAAACTGTTTACCACCTTGATTTGTATCTGGCCCCTTTCCCTGTTATTGAAATCTAGGTAAGCCATTTCATGGGCAGGATTGGGATAAATAATGGCTTTTGCGTTTCCAGCATCTATAATTGCTGGCCTACCCAAGTCAACTGTTTGTGGCTGCTGCTTTACGGGCTTTGCGAGCGGGTTGGTGCAAGGTTGTATGATTGCATTGAATTCCCCGCTGCCACTGGCACTGGCAGAAAATTCGTTCACTAAATTTATTTCGACGCCTGCCAGAAAAGTGGTGGAGAGGCTAGGGCTGTTAACAACGGTTCCCGACCCTCCTGTGCCGCAGCTACTGCCTGCATTTATGTAACCGTAAAGGGAATGCCCAGATGGCACTGTGCCTTCATTGTAATTAACGATTGAGCTGCAAGTGTTCAATTTTACAACCCAATAGTCAAAGTAACCGTTGTTTACAGTAACGTCCCCATCATTTGAATTAGACCTGCCAAAAAGGATATAGCCATCGGGCGTTTCGTCCAGGGAAAAAAGATAGTCTTCGTTTGAACCGCCAATGGATTTTTCCCAGACCAGTTCCCCCGTACTTTTTAGTTTGACAATCCAGTAATCCCCTCCAGACCATCCCAAGCCCTTAGGGTTTGACACATCGCCATCATTGGATCCCGAATAGCCACCCACGATGTATCCCCCATCTGCTGTTTGTTTAATAGCATAGGCCACATCAATATCGCTTCCGCCAAAGGATTTCTGCCATTGCAAGTCCCCATACCCATCCAGCTTAACTACCCAATAATCCCAAAACCCATGGTGCCCTGTTACGTCACCACTATTATCGGATGCCCAGCCCGCTACTGCAAAGCCGCCATCAGCCGTTTGTACAATGCTCTGTGCATTTTCAACATCATCACCGCCATAGGATTTTGACCATATCAATGCAGTTCCACTACTGTTTAGTTTAACAATCCAAAACTCCTTGGCCCCGAGACTATAACTTAAGTCGCCATCGCTTGAACCGGAATACCCAGCACAAACATAATTGCCATCACTTGTTTGTATAATTGAATTGAAAACGTCCTGTGAGCTACCCCCAATTGACCTTTCCCAAGTTATTGCCCCTGAACTGGTCAACTTTATGACCCAGGCATCCTGATAGCCATGATTGCCACTGCTTACATCCCCATCATTGGAATCACTGATACCAGCAACAATATATCCCCCATCTGAAGTTTGGCGTACGGAATAGGCAATGTCCTCACCCGTTCCCCCATAGGCCGTTTCCCAAATTAGCGACCCAGTGCTATTTATTTTAATTACCCAATAATCTTTTCCTCCATGGTTAGCAACCGTGGCTATATCATTGTTATTCGACTGGGTGTAGCCAGCAATAATATATCCCCCATCAGCTGTTTGCTGTATGCTGTATGCATGGTCATCTTCGGTTCCCCCAAAATGGTTTTCCCAGTCAAGGGTACCGTTGCTGTTTAATTTTGTCACCCATATATCGTTCCCACCAAAGTTGCCGCTTACCACGTCAACGTCGTTTGACATGGACATGCCGGCAACTATATACCCCCCATCCCAAGTTCGCTGGCCACACCGTGCAGTTTCATGATTTGTTCCCCCATAAGATTTTTCCCACTCTATTCCCAATGCTGTTTGGGCTTTGGAAACCGTTGACAGGAGAAACAGAAGAACCGTAAGAAATAGCTTGTTCATTTGTTAGCATTTTTGTTTGTGAAACAATCCTGTATGCCTGATGGGCATACAGCAAAAAATTAATTGCCATTTTATTTTAATTGAAGAACCGCCAGACTTCTGCCAATTCAATAAATATTAAATATCTATATATTACATACCCAATTATTTGCTTTTGGGAGATGCATGCTGCTTTTTAATTTCAGCATTCTCCTGATGCAATTGGTCAACTTCTTTTTTCAACGATATGAGGTAAAGTGTAAGCTCTTCCACTTTTTGCAAAAGTTTGGCATTCATTTCGCCTAAATTGATACCATCGTTTTTCTTAACTTCCGCTGCAGATGGCATGTTCGGCAAATGCCTGTTCTGCTTAATGAACTGCTCCACTGTATAAAGGCTTTTCAATTTGTAATTGCTACCGAAAACGTAATCGGGCCAGGGATTGCTAAGCGTAACTTTTATTTCCCTTGCCCCAATTTTTCCATCAACTATCAGCTTATAGCTACCCGAATAGCCAACGTTGGGGCCTATGCAAACAGTGCCGCCATCAGGCACCATAAAAATATTCCCGTAGCCAATACCAGATTTTCCTACATTGAAATAGAGTTCCCCATTATTGCTGTTTTTTGTGTATATGGTGGCACTGTATTCATTGGCAACATCGCCCCTGTCTCCCAGCCTTATCCCATTGGCCATGTCAAATCCTCCTATATGGAGTTTGCTATTGGGATTGCTGGCCCCCACGCCCAACAAACCACCTGGTGTTAATGTTACGGATTCCGTAAATGATGCCATGTTGACTTCACTGCTGCTTGTATATTGCGTTTGAAGGAAATGCAGTCCACTTCCTCCGGCATCCCCACGGATAATAAGACCGCCGGACCCTGAGCCCGAATAATGCGGAAGAAAGCCGTTGTATCCCGTACTTATATCTGAGGTGTTGAGTTTTGCGTTGAAGGAAATATATGGCGAGTTGGTAAAAGTGGTATTCCCGGCTGTGAGGTAATCACCAGCCCTGAACCAGTTTGACGGTCCTTGTGGAATAACATAACTTGTTTGGGAAAATGCAAGGTTACCGAGCCCGATAATCATTGCAGCAAGGAGCATGTTCTTTCTCATAAAATTTTGTTTTGGTTAAAATTTATATTGACGGAGCTATACGGAATTTGTTGCTGTGCCGCATGAGAGGTTGCCAGTCAATAACAGTATGCTTTGTGCATGAACAAACCTATGCCCAACAATACAGTTATCAATAGCCGTTAACCTTGTTATCACATGGAATAATATCCGTAATTTGAATTTACTCCCAATCCCTAGTTTTTATTCAAAAGGGTTTTGAGGCTTTGCTTAATCACTATATTGTCTTTTTTCAGTGCATCATTCTCTTTCTTGAGTTGTATCATGTACAAGGTAAGTTCCTCCACTTTTTCCAAGAGCCTGGCATTCATCTCCCCAATATTGATTCCACCATCTTTCTTAACTTCTTCGGTAGAGGGCATGTTGGGCAAATGCCTGTTCTGCTGAATGAACTGCTCCACCGTGTAAAGGCTTTTCAATTTGTAATTGTTACCAAAAACATAATCGGGCCAAGGAGTAGTGCTTAGGGTTACCTTAAGTTCCTTGCAACCAATTTTACCATCCACCAGTAATTTATAATTATGTGTTCCGGATGGTGGGGTAATATTGGCTCCTATGCCTACCACCCCATCGGTTCTCACGGTAAAATACTTGTTGGTAGAGCCGTCGCCCCTTGAAATACAAAAGTCTGAATAGCCATAGCTTCCAAGCATCCATTTAGTGGTACCGCCACTTACCATACGCAACCCATAATAACCGTCAGACCCTTCTGATTGGGCAACGAAATATGCACCCGCTTGGTCCGTATAGGACCTTACAATATTGTCATTGCTTCCAATTGTTTTTACATCCAATTTGTAGGAAGGGACAGCAGTGCCAACTCCCAAGTTTCCACCGACATACCCATTTTGGTCTGTTCCAATGCCGATTGAAGCATAGAAGCTATTGTTCTTTGATTTACTGATCAAAGATGTTTGCACGGTAATAATATTCAATGTGCCACCGGAAGCAGAAACCAAAGTGGTGCCGGACGCATTGCCATCAGACAAGGAAACGACGGAACTTGAATTGGTAGCCGACCACAAATAGGTTGCCCCACCCTTTAGCCAAACGATTAATTCGGAGCCTGAACCAGTTGTGGAGCCATCTTGGATATCCCCAATTGGGTCGTTGTAGGGGCCACCGGAGCCGGTGATATATTCAACATTGGCCAATTTGGTACCCATATGCCCGTAATTCTCTGAAATAAAACTGATTTTTGAGTGGAAACTTCCGTACCACAAGCCGTCTGCATGAACAACGGGCCTATATATGTTAATGGAGCCCAAACTAGAGTAGCCGCTTATGCCCGATACGGAAAAAGTAACCGGATAATAATTGGTGGAACTGCCGCCAACAGTAAAGGATTGCGAAAAGCTGCTTGACACAAGCAATAGGCAAATAGAAAAAACAAAAAAGTGTTTCATAATGATTAGTTTTTTATTGAATAATAGTTAATTGAAAATGGATTATTAATGAATAGCTGCCCAATATTTATACTATTTTTATTATACTACCGTTTATTGCTTGATTATTTTTTTGGACAAGGCATTACCTTTCTGGTTTTTCAATTGAACAATATAAATGCCCAAAGGAAACTTGCTGAGGTTCATCCCCACTTGCTGCTTGCCCAATTTGTTGCTTACGTTGTAAACCATGTGCTGCACAACGGACCCCATGCTATTTATGATATCTATCTCAATGGGGCCAGCAGCATTTGCTATAAACTGTACCTCTGCATGTGATGTTACAGGATTGGGAAAAACACTGAATGGTTGTGGCGGGTCATTTGAAGTAACGGTTGGCCGGTGCTGGCCCCTCGATTGGCTCCCATCGCTGCAAGGAATTATCTTGGCATTCAATTCCCCTGGTTCAACAAGGTCACTGGCAGCATAGAACTCCGGTAAAAAATTGATTTCCTCACTGGCAATTAAATCAGTGGTAGCGTTATACAAATTGGTTACCGTTCCATATCCACCTGAACCTGCAGCACTTCCGATATCTATTTTTTTACCCCTAACGGTTCCATAGGGCAAATAGTCATGGTTAAAAATCAAATCTTCGGGACAGAGTGATGAACATATTTTAACAAAATCAACTACCATTGTATATTGGGAAGTATAGGTAGAGGTACTGGTAGGCTCGAAAAATGGGTAAATCCATAGTTGATTATAATTGGCGTCGGCAATAAAACTAAATGTCCTGTCTACAAAAGAAGAAATACCGGAACTGATATAGTTTTGTTTGGTAATAAGCTGCTGGCTGGAGGGTGTGGGTGGAAAGTAACCGGTACAGGAAGACAAAGGAACCAGGCTTAGCCCTGTTGCGGCATACACCAAAAACCCTGTTTGTGGCAAGTTCCTATCACCTGCAGCCCTAACCGTAATTGTGTAAGTGTGGCCATAAACAAAAGAATAGTTATTAAAAAACAATCCTTCGCTGTTACCAATTGGGTGGGTGGCATCGGTAGCAGTAGCCCACATTAACGCATAATTGGCGCTATTGCCATTTGTGCCAAATATATCAGGTGACCCATGCGATACATACCAGCCGGTTGCCCAAGTTTGTGTTGAGGTTCCCGTACAAGCTGAATTATTGTATGAACCGCTAATTATTGAAAACTCACTATTGGGATTGTCTGGCAATGTGCAGCTTTGACCTAGGCAGAATTGTTTTGTGCATAATATAAGCACTGTTAAAAAAAAGGATTTTCTCATATTGAATTTTTTAAGTTTATGTCGATTTCCAGCAAACGTGTCGTTATCGCTATGCTCTTATTTTTTATTTCGTCATTCTCTTTTTTTAATTGTATCATGTATAAAGTGAGTTCTTCCACAGCCAAACCGGCTCGGCCTACAGTTGCTTATTTATAAACTGTTCTGCACAATAGACTAACATTATATACACATTTATTAATTACATATAACTCATTTGCAAAAAATTAAGCCTATGTTTTAGGAATGCAGGTTCTTAGAATACTAAAAAGTTTCGGCAACAAAAGCAAATAATTTTCTCATAGATTGCTTTTAGAATATGAACCTACAAATTGTTTTTTATATTTGCAAGACCGCTTACTCAATAAAATGAACATATTTAAGTTAATGTCTTTATTGAGTGGAACTTTGCCTAAAATGTGTATCACTATTTTAGGGATGCAACATTGGCCCTACCAATTTTTTCTTAATATTTTCCTAGGTAAGGCATTGCCGTTCTTGTTTGCCAATTCCATTATATATCCTCCTGGGTTCCTAGAATGGGTAGTAGCCGCCTTGTACCTAAGAAGTTGTTTAAAATCCATTTCAACGGTTAATATGTGCTGCTTTTTGGGCTGCAACCCTGCCTTTCCCGGCAGGCAGGTTCGTTGGATTTTCGCCTTAGAAGCTGTTTAAAAATGAATTGGGTATAACCTGTTAAGCATAAGCCTTATGGCAGACAGCTCTATTATTGTTTCGGCAGTGGATGCCAGCCTTTCATACCCTTTTGCGTTCCTCCTATTGGTTTCG